>Ga0307411_10001088_pt1 | contig 10561 bp, 9 predicted proteins | sample DK1Ometagenome_2_FD_203712 | JGI IMG/M metagenome (GOLD analysis project Ga0307411, IMG submission 203712) | Maize rhizosphere microbial communities from greenhouse at UC Davis, California, United States - DK15-O-1 | ecosystem: Host-associated > Plants > Roots > Rhizosphere > Soil | place: USA...
CCGATAACCCACCCGGCCGGGCTGCGAACGCTCGAAGATCAATGCTTCGTTCTGTGTGGGATGTTGTGTGACTTTCTTGATTCCCATAGCTCTATTTCTTGATGCTCGACGGCAATTCTTGAAAATTTTCGGTCCTCGTCAAGCTGCGCCAAGCTGCTTTTATGATGTCGGGAGGTTCCATCAGCATTCTCGCTTTGAGATCGAGCCAGCCGCCGACCGTCGTCACACGTGCCGCCATGTCGCCGTCGGCTTTGTGTATCGCGTTGACGACCTTGAACCGGGAGAAATCACCGCTGTTGCCGGCGTTCTCGATGGTCACCCGCAGCCGGTCCAGCATCACCACTTCGCGGAAGTATTCGACAAAGTCGCTCTTGATGACGGGACCGAAACCTTCATTCAAAAAGCTCGTCGGCGGGAAGCCGTTGGCGGCGAAGAACGCTATTCGCGTGTCGACCGCATATTCCAGGTACGTCATGTTGGCGACGTGACCGTTCGGGTCGACGTGCCGCCAACCGACCTCGAACCACCTTTCAAACAACTCGCTCATCACGCCGCCGAAAAGGCGTCAACCAGGGCGTCAATGGACGCGCGTGTCGCCGTTTCCGTCACCGCGATCAGCAGATCGTTCTCGCGATCGTCGTAATATTTCGACAGCGCTAGACCGCCGATGATGCCGTTATCGTTCCGGACCTTCTCGAGCAGTTCGGAAGCCGGCCGCTCGCCGCGAACCACGAACTCGTTGAACCGCGGTGCCGAGAAGGGAAGTGAAAAGCCCTCGACCTTCGCGATCTTCTTTGCCGCGTAGGCCGCCTTCTGGGCGTTTTGCGTGGCGACTTCCCGCAATCCGGTCTTGCCCATCGTCTCCATATATATGGTCGCGGCGAGGGCGATGAGACCCTGGTTGGTGCAGATGTTGGAGGTCGCCTTTTCGCGGCGGATGTGTTGTTCGCGGGTCGAAAGCGTAAGCACGAAACCGCGATTGCCGTTCTTATCGAACGCGACGCCGGCGAGGCGGCCGGGCATCTGGCGGACGTACTTTTCGCTCGTCGCAAAAAGGCCGACGTGGGGCCCGCCAAAGCTCATCGGAATGCCGAACGATTGGCCCTCGCCGACGACGATGTCGGCACCGCACGAGCCGGGGGACTTGAGCAGTCCGAACGAGATCGCTTCGGTAACTACGACGACGAGCAATGCGCCGATGGCGTGAGTTTTGTCGGCGATCGCCTTGACGTCCTCGATGCAGCCGAAAAAGTTCGGCGATTGGATGACGACGGCGGCGGTCTTATCGTCGAGTCCGGGGATGTGGTCGACACGGCCGGTCGCCTCGTCGAAAGCGACGGTCTCGATCTGTGCCGCGCCGTGCTGGGTGTAGGTGCGGGCGACCTCGCGGTATTCGGGATGAACGGACGCGGCGACGATGATCTTGTCCCGTCGCGTGACGCGCTGCGCCATCAGATACGCCTCGGCCATTGCCGTAGAGCCGTCGTACATCGAGGCGTTCGCGACGTCCATTCCGGTCAACTGGCAGATCAGCGTTTGGAACTCGAAGATATATTGCAGCGTGCCCTGCGAGATCTCGGGCTGATACGGCGTGTACGAGGTGAAGAATTCAGACCGCTGTATCAGGTGATCGACGATCGTCGGCGAGAAGTGTGAGTAAACTCCGGCGCCAAGAAAAGATGGCTTCGACGAAGCCGTATTCTTCGCCGCCATTGATTCGAGCGCTGCAATCACTTCGGATTCGGCGAGCGGCTCGGTGATGTTGAGCGGTCGGTCGAGCTGGATGTCTTTCGGGAGCGAACGGAAAAGCTCATCGGCCGAGCCGAGCCCGACGACGCCGAGCATTTCCTGCCGCTCTTCGGGCGAATTAGGAATATAACGCATAGAAAAGTGTGGGAAGTCTTTAAAGTCAGTCTAGTAAGTCTTGGAAGTCCAGCAAGTCTGAGAAGTCTGTGATGTCGCCGGCGGCCGTTTCTTCCGAGACTTCCCGGATTTCCTGGACTTCCGAGACCTTGTGGACTTACCCCTGAGTGGACAGATATTCTTCGTACTCTTCCGCCGACAACATCGCGTCGGCCTCGCCGGGGTTGGCCATCTTGATCTTGATGAACCAGGCATCGCCGTACGGGTCGCCGTTGACCTTTTCCGGCGTGTCGTTGAGGGCGGAGTTGACCTCGATCACTTCACCCGCGATCGGGATGAATACCTCGGAGACCGCCTTGACCGACTCGACCGACCCGAACGCTTCGTGGGCGGCGAACTTATCGCCTACCCGGGGCAGGTCGATGTAAACGACGTCGCCCAGCGACGACTGTGCATAGTCGGTGATGCCGATCCCGGCGGTTTCGCCGTCGACCGCGATCCATTCGTGGTCTTTGGTGTAGCGGAGGTTCTCAGGAATATTTGCCATAATGTTTGGATGTCGATCACTAAGCGGCAAAGGCGTGCGAAGGTCACTTATGACGCTTGTAAAACGGCGTCGGAACGATCTCGGCCTTAAGCTGTTTGCCCCTTACTTCAATTTTAATTTCTTGCCCGGTGTTTGCAAATTCGGTCGGCACAAATGCCAGGCCTATGTTCTTCTTCAAATACGGAGCGGGGCTGCCGGAAGTCACATATCCGACCTCGCGCTCGTTGACGAATATTTTGTGATCGTCGCGGGCGATACCCGGCTCGCGCATCTCGAACCCGACAAGCTTGCGTTTCAGGCCCGCTTCTTTTTGTTTCAGCAGAGCGTCGCGGCCGGTGAAGTCGCCTTTCTGTAATTTCGTGATCCAGCCGAGATTTGCCTCGAGCGGGGTGATCGTGTCGCTCAATTCGTGGCCGTAAAGCGACATCGCGGATTCGAGCCGGAGGGTGTTTCTGGCGGCCAGGCCGCAGGGGACAATTCCGTCGGTATCACCGTAGCGACCGGCCTCGAGCAATTTATCCCAAAGTTGACGCGCACTGTCTGCATCGGCATAGATCTCAAAACCGTCTTCGCCGGTGTAACCGGTGCGGGAGATGATCGACTCGACGCCGTCAACGCGCCCGGTCGTGAAATGGTAATACTTGATCTCGTCGAGATCGGTGTCGGTGAGCTGTTTCAGGATGCCGATCGCGTTTGGGCCCTGGACGGCGATCTGGCAGTAATCGGCGCTGGCGTTGGTGAGGGTCACGCGCGGTTTATCGTCGGGGGACCCGGTCCGTACCGCTCCCGGTCCCGACAGGAATGAGGTTATCCAATCCCAATCTTTTTCCGTGGTTCCGGCGTTCACGACGAGGAGCAGCTTGTCGTTGTCGAATCGATAAACAAGAAGATCGTCGACGACACCGCCGTTTTCGTTGGTGAGAGCGGAATAGTGGGCCTGACCGTCGACGAGCTTTGTGACGTCGTTCGTGGTGAGGCTGTTGACGAAGGCGATCGCATTCTCGCCCTCGACCCAGAATTCGCCCATATGCGAGACGTCGAAAAGTCCGGCCGCGGTGCGGGTGCGAAGGTGCTCCACCAAAACGCCGGCGGTGTATTGGACGGGCATATCCCAACCGCCGAATTCGACCATCTTGCCGCCGAGCGAGCGATGTGCCTCATTGAGCGGGGTTTTCTTTAAGGAATCAGAGGTCATAAGCGAAAAGAGCAACCTATCACGCTGAAACGCGCGCAGTCAAAAATGACAGCCCGCCGACGAAATCATGCGTCGACGGGCCATTAAAATATACGGGAATTTCGCCTATGACTTGCCTTTCTTCTTTTCGGCCGGGAGGGTCGCGGCGGCCTCGATTATCTGGTCGCACAGCTCCAAAGACGTCAAGAGCATGCCTCGCTCCTTTTCGTCGGCGGTTTTCTCTGCGATGGGGCCGAGGGCGGCCTTATACCGCGCCGCTGCGGCGGCGAGATTACGGACCGCCTTTGGGAAAAGAAGCCCTTCCGTCTTATTTTGTGTGACGGTGTTCTCGTTATGCATCGCGGCATCATCCACATCGTCGACGGCTTTTTGAATCAGACTGCGGACGTCGGCGACGAACTGCTGCCGCGTGCCTTTCGGCGCTTCGCCCCACGGGTCGCCTTGTTTGGCGGGCTCCTTCCATCCGTTCGAGTCAAGGCCGAGCAAGGCCATTCGCCGATCCACCATTTTTGTGAGCACGGCTACCCGCGCGTCGATGTCCTGGGCTTCGCGGACCAGCTCGACCTCGGCGTCGGTCATGTAATCGCGCCGCTGGGCCGTCGCGTCCTTGGCGACAACGAGCACACACAAAGCGGTTGCGAGTACCGAGCTGACCCGAAGGAAAAGATCCTTATATCGCTGATTCATGGTTTTTTTGTCGGGACGACGGTGTCGCTGAAAAGCGGCTCGATCGCCTTTTCGCGGGCATCGCGGAGAAAGATCGCCAGCCGGCGAACATAAAACTCGTAACGGAAGGGAAGGTCGCGGCGTATGAGCTCGAGTCGCGGAACAAAGCCCCGAACGCCGATCTCGAACCGTTTTAGGTTGTTGAGCACTTTATCGCTGTCCGTGCTGCTACCGGTCAGGAATTCGAGCGTGTCATCGACGAGCGCGTGAAATGCGCCTAGCTCCACGAACATGGCGTCAAAATCCGGCAGCGAATGCAGAGCCTCGGCCTGCTTCATCCGGGCCTCCATGAACTCAAGCGCCAGCTTCGTTCGGCGCTTCACATCGGTCTCGGCGACGAGTCTCGCTTTTTCTTCTTTGGAGATCGTGCGCGGCGGCGGCGGATAACTGTCGTCATCGGCTTTTTGGGCGTACGCGACGGGGATGGCCACGGTGACTACCAAAAATGCGATGTAAATGAGGTTACTAGATAACACGTTCCAAACTATGTGTGCCGATATTAATATGAAACTGCAAATTCGTTCTGGTCTTCAGTCATTCTTCTTACCGCGGCCGTCTTTGATCTGCTTTTGTAAACCCGGAAGCCGCAAATTGACCTTTTCGATCTCCAGCTTGTTCGACTCCGCTTCGGCGAGACGAAGGAACTGCTGGTAATTGGCCATAGCGTCCATATATTCGCCGAGCTGATCGTGGACGATGGCCAGAAAGTAATACGTCGCGGCGAGTTTGGGCTGCTTCTCAGCCAGCCACCGATATTCGGCTTTCGCTTCGGCGTATCGCTTTGATTGAAAAAGAGCGGTCGCAAGATTCGCCCGAACGGTGGCGTTTTCCGGGGCGGCGGTTTTAAGTTTCGAAAGCACGTCTACCGCGTCGGAATATTTTTTTGTCTGCAGCAACGCCGCCCCGTAACCAACTGCGAATCCGACATTCGCCGGGTCCAGCTCGATAGCCTGCCGGCAATAAGCCAACGCGGCTGCCGGATCGTTCAATCGGTAGACGGAGCACAGTCGGCCGAGAATCGTGACATTCTTCGGGTCGCCGGCGAGTTCTTTTTCCAGCACGGCCGCGTCGGTCGACTTGCTCAGCTTTATGGCTTCAAGAAGACGTGCGGCCTCGACATCCGGATCTTTGATGCCGGTGAGCACCTTTTCAGCTTCGTCGGTTTTGCCTTCGACAAGAAGCACCTTTGCACGATATGCGTCCAGCGACGTTGTTTTCCCAGACACTCCTTCGAGCCGGCCAAAATAGCCGCGAGCCCCGGTCGCGTCGCTTTCCTCGATCGCGAGGTCGATGCTCTGTGACAACGCGAGTCGGTTATTCGGGTCGATCCTAAGCGCAGCGGCCAGGCTTTTCTTCGTCTCGGCCCTGTCGCCGAGCTCGTTTTCGAGAGCCGCACGGGCGGCCCAGATCGATGCGGTCGGCCGCGCGTTGGAGACCAATGCGTCTACGGCCGACAACAGCTCCTTTAATCCCTCGCGATTTGCGCCGGTTTTCAACCTGAGCTCGACCAGCGCCGCGTAGGCCGGAAAATTCATCTTGTCGAGCTCGATCGCCTTCTTGAGAACGGGTTCTGCCGCCGCGAACTTTTGCCGTTGCACCAGCACGTCACCCAATCCTGCGACCGCCAGAGACCAGTCCGGCCTCAGTTCGACCGCGCGACGGTATGCGGTTTCAGCCTCGTCGAGCCGGCCGAGGGAAATAAAAGCGGCGCCCTTTTGCGCCTGCGCTTCGGGAAATTCGGGAATGAGCTTTAGGGCCTGTTCGTAAAGTTCGATCGCGGCCGCGAGCTCGCCCTTCTCGTGGGCGTCCTGCGCTTTGTTGAATAAAACTATGGCGTCGTCGGCCCGATCCGTTTCCTGGGCCGGTGCGGGCATACCCGGAAACGCAGCGATGAACAGAAATGCGAGAATGGCCATTAGGGGCCGACCAGAAGAGCGTGTTGTATGACGGGTGAAGTCGTGCATCCGTTGCGGATCTAAAAGTTAGGTTATCATTGCGATCTGTAATTTCATACGCAACGCCCCGCTTGAAAAGGCTATTTCCGCGACGTGTTTGCGCCCCGCAATCCCGTAGGATAAGATTTTTAGTTTGTTAAGGCTTTTGCCACTCGATAATTAGCGCCGACGATGATCGCAAACGAGCAAGCGGGTTCCAGCCAACCGACGATCCGGGTATCTATCCAGAAAGAAACTGAATTGCGCCTTATGATGCGCCAACTCGGACGCGTGTTGGTCGCGTATTCGGGCGGCGTCGACAGCGCCTACCTGGCGATGATCGCGAACGAGGAAGTGGGCGACGATGCGGTGTGCATTATGGGGCTGTCGCCATCGGTCTCGGAATTCCAGCGGACCGAAGCGGAACGGATCGCAAAACAGCTTGGACTGAATTTCGAGACCATTGACACGAACGAGATCGACGACCCGCGCTACGCCGCAAACCCCGCGAACCGCTGTTTTTATTGCAAAGACGAGCTCTACTCAAGGCTGAGCGAGGTCGCACGATCGCGCGGTATCGGGTGGGTGCTCGACGGCACCAACGCGGACGATCTGGCTGACGTTCGCCCGGGCCGCGAGGCCGCCAAGATCAGGGGCGTTCGCAGCCCGCTTGCCGAATTGGGATTTTCAAAGAAAGAGATTCGCGTGCAAAGCGGATCCGCCGGACTTTACGGCTTCGACCGCCCGGCGAGCCCGTGCCTGTCGTCCCGGATCGCCCATGGCGTGCCGGTCACGATAGAGCGGCTCGGGAGGGTGGAAAAAGCGGAGGCATATTTGCGCGCCGAGGGATTTCGGGAGTTTCGAGTCCGAGTCCACGGCGAGCTTGCTCGTGTCGAGGTCGCGGTAAATGAGCTTCCACGGGCCCTGGAGCCCGCCACGGCCTCGAAGATCGGAGCTGAGCTGCGCGAGGTGGGGTTCAAGTTTGTGACGCTCGACCTTGAAGGCTTCAGGTCGGGTTCGTTGAACAAGAGGGAGGCCGACATCCGGCTGCAGAATACAACTTTGGAGATCACTTAAGATGGCAAATCCTATGGCCGACGAGGTTCGGCGTTTCAAGGGAAGCGATGAGAAGAATCCCTTTGAGGCGATGAGCGAGCGGTTCGACCGCGCCGCCCAATTAATGGGCCTCGATCCGGACCTTTACGCGGTGATGCGGGTGCCGAGCCGCGAGATCAAAGTCTACATACCGGTCCGGATGGACTCCGGGCATATACAGGTTTTCGAAGGTTACCGGGTCCAGCACAACTTCGCCCGGGGGCCCGCAAAAGGAGGCATCCGCTATGCCCCGGACGTTTCGCTGGACGAGGTGAAGGCACTTTCGGCTTGGATGACGTGGAAATGCGCGGTCGTCAACGTGCCGTTCGGCGGAGGCAAGGGCGGCATCATCTGCAACCCCCTTCAGATGTCGCTCGGCGAACTTGAAAGGCTTACCCGCCGCTACACGGCCGAGCTTATCGATTTTATCGGGCCGGACAAAGACGTCCCGGCCCCCGACATGAACACGAACGAACAGACGATGGCGTGGATCATGGATACCTATTCCATGCACGCCCGTCACACCGTCACCGCAGTCGTCACCGGGAAACCGGTCGCACTTGGCGGGTCTCTCGGTCGCCGCGAGGCGACGGGCCGCGGCGTCATGTTCACCGTAAACGAAGCGATCAAAAGGTATAAGTTGATGCCGGAGACGACCAATGTGGTCGTCCAGGGCTCCGGAAACGTGGGCGGCATCGGTGCCGAGCTTATGTATCACGCGGGCTACAAGGTGACTGCGATCTCGGACGTCGGCAGCGGTATCCATAACGAAAAAGGCCTCGACATCCCGGCCGTCCTCGCGTACCTGCAGAAAAATCGTTCACTGGAAGGATACCCGGAGGCGGATCAGGTCTCTAACAAGGAGCTTTTGGAGATCCCGTGCGACGTTTTGGCCCCGTGTGCCACAGAGAATCAGATCACGTCGGAGAACGCGGACCGGATCAAATGCAAGATCCTGGCCGAGGGCGCCAACGGACCGACCACCCCGAAGGCGGACAAGATACTTCACGAAAAGGGTATTTTCGTGATCCCGGACATTCTGGCGAACGCGGGCGGCGTGACGGTATCGTATTTCGAGTGGGTGCAGGACCGGATGGGCTATTTCTGGCAGGAAAGCCAGGTCAACGCCCGGCTCGAGGAAAAGATGGTGGCGAGCTTCAACGAGCTGTGCCATTACGCGGAAAAACACAGCGTGGACACCCGGACGGCGGCCTACATGCTGGCCATCGACAGGGTCGCCTACGACACCCGAATGAGGGGCATTTATGCCTAGGGAAAATTTAGCTAATTTGTTAAAAATGCTTGATTTTGCCAAAACTTTCGGTTAAGGTTTTGAAAAGGGAAGTATTTGACGATAAAGATTTTGTTGACTTTTTGGTCGATGCTTTCCTCAAGATTTGCAAGTATTGACTTAATCCTAGGAGCACGCGTTACGGCTCCCTAAGTTGCTTCCCGCAGCTTCCGTGGTTCGCGTGCGTAATATTTGAGTAGACCCTGGAAATACCGCAATAGTATTTTTGTGGCTACAAACTGAATTTAATTTTTTCTTTTCGGCGGAGGAATATGATGAAACTCGTGTACAGAGTGAAGGTCGTCACGCTAATGGTATTGGCGTTCGCTTTCGCGGTTGCGGCGCAAACCCCGAGAGTATCGACGACTACCACCACTAACACCAGCAACGCTCGATCGGACAAGGACCCAAGAAATACGGCACCGACGGTGGGAACCGGCGGTTCGATCGGCGGTCCGACCGGTCTTTTTACCGTCTATGACGGCGAGACCCTGAGGAGGGGTGAATACACGTTCAGCGGGGCTTACAGCAATTATGACCGCGATCCGGGGAATGTGGATATCGTAGAGATCCCGGTGAGTTTCCAGATCGGTATCACGAACCGACTCGAAGCGTTCTTCACCACGGATGCGTATCGGGCCATAAAGGTCAACTCGCCCGGCAACCTTTCAAGTTTTTATCTGCCGAACTCGCGAATCAATGGGGTCAGCCGTGGAGCGATCATTCTTGCTCCCGGCACAAACGGACCCTTCTCGAATCGTGCCGTTTACAGGCCGATCGGGACGCAGCCGTTCGTTCAGTATCCCTTTGTCGGCAGCGCCGGCACGTTCGGCCTCCAGGCCCCGTTTTTCTCGGGCCCGTTGTTCGGTTTCGGGGTCGGCACGACCGCCACGCTCGGACCGCCACGTGACGGCGGCGGCAGCGGAGCGGACCTGTTCCCGGGCGTCGGATCGGTGTTCGGCGGCATTTTGCCGGGCATCGTGCTCCAGACGGCTTGTAATGGCAATCCTACGCCGGCAACGTGCTCACCGGCCGCTACCATCCCGACCGTCTTTACGACCGAGCCGTCGTATTTGCCGGACGCGCCGTTCATCAACCGGACATACGGGGAATCGGCCTTCAATTCGTTCAACGCCGGTATCAAGTGGCGCTTTACGAGCCCGCGTAACCCGATCGGCGTCGGCATCGTCGCTTATTATAAGTGGTACGCCGACAACGCCGACGATTTCGGCGGCTTTAACCAGCTTCAACGCGGCGCGAGCCCCGGCGGCAGCAAGGGTGACATCAACCTGACGCTGTTCGGCGGCGCCCGCCTGGCACGCTGGGCAAACATTTCGGCCAACCTAGGCTACCAGTACAACAGCAGCGTGAAGGGCGATTTCCCGTCCGGCAGGTTCACCCTGCTCGACCGCGGCGACGAGCTTCAGGCCGCCATCGGTGTCGATTTCCCGATCAACAAGTGGTTCCAGCCGATCGGCGAGGTCCGCTCGCTCAAATATGTGGGCGGCCGCACGCCGAACGCGTTCGAGAACGACCCGGTCGACCTTCTAGGCGGTTTCCGAGTGTTCCCGGCCCGCTGGCTCGGTTTCGGTGTAGCTTACCGCTATCACGCGAATCAGCAGGATGAGAACAGCTTCGACGACGACTCGAACATCAGCACGGTCACCGCTATCCCGTGTTTGCCGGGTGTGACCGGTTGTACGCCGACCTTGGTGACAACTAACTTTTCGGGTGTGCCTCCGGGCTTCCAGCTTTCGCAGGATCGCCACGGGTACATCATCCAGGGCTGGATCGGTCGCCGCAACAAGCGAGCGGTCGAGGTCATCAACCAGGCGGCCAATGTTACGGGCGTAACGGTCAGCGACACGACGATCACGCTGCCGTGCCGGCCGGGCACCGTCCCGCGGGCC
>Ga0307411_10001089_pt1 | contig 10557 bp, 8 predicted proteins | sample DK1Ometagenome_2_FD_203712 | JGI IMG/M metagenome (GOLD analysis project Ga0307411, IMG submission 203712) | Maize rhizosphere microbial communities from greenhouse at UC Davis, California, United States - DK15-O-1 | ecosystem: Host-associated > Plants > Roots > Rhizosphere > Soil | place: USA...
GCAGCGCGCTGGTCTCGACCGCGCCGGCGCCGGCGCCGGTGTCGGCACCGGCCCCGGCCCCGGCCCCGGTCTCTGCGCCCGCCCCGGCACCATCGATCGATACCACGGTCGCCATCACGGCCCCCACGACGACACCGACCACCTCGCAGACCGTCGTGCGCAGTGGCATCGCGGTCGACACCAACAGCCTGCCGATCGCGCAGCCGGGTGTCTCGAGCGTCATGCTCAGCGCGCCGGGCACGATCCCGCCGGCCCCGGCGCCGGGCGACTGGGAAACCGACGGCGCGTTCCGGCTGCTGTGCAACTGGACGAAGATGAGCTACGACGACCCGATCGTCTACCCCGGTCAGCCGGGTGCCGCTCACCATCACACGTTCTTCGGCAACACCGCGATCGATGCGAGCACGACGTCCGAGAACATCCGTTCGAAGGGCAATGCCTCGTGCCGCGGCGGCACGATCAATCTGAGCGGCTACTGGACGCCGTCGATGATCGACACCGCGACCGGCAAGCCGATCGCGCCGAAGGTCCTGCTGATCTACTACAAGACCGGCTACTGGACCTACTTCAACGACGGCAGCGTGATGCAGTCGATCCCGAAGGGGCTGAAGATGATCGCCGGCGACGGCGGTCGCAGCACGGCGGGCGGTGTCGGCAATTTCGGCTGCATGATGCCGAGCGCCGGTGCCGATCGCGCGGGCACCACCGGCAGCGCGATCCCGAAGAACTGCCAGCCCGGCGACGAGCTGTGGGCGCGCATTGCGTTCCCGCAATGCTGGGACGGTGTCAACCTGGACAGCCCGGATCACAAGAGCCACATGGCGTATCCGATCACCTACTGGACGGGAGACCCGGCCCGCCAGTTCCGCTGCCCGGCGACGCACCCGGTCGTGCTTCCGGCCATCACGTTCGCAGTCCAGTACACGTTGCCGGCCGACGCGAACACGAGCAAGTGGCGTCTCGCCTCGGACACCTACGATGCGTCGCAGCCGGCCGGCTACTCGATGCACGGCGACTGGATGAACGGCTGGGATCCGACGATCAGCGAGCTGTGGGGCATCAAGTGCATGCGCGAGCGACGCAATTGCGGCGCCGCGAACATGGGTGACGGGCGGACCACGCTCGAGTTCCAGGGCAACTGATCCCAGCGCGGCGCGCGCCGAGTCTCTGACGTCGGCCTGCCTCTCGGCCGGCCGTTGGCCAGACCCGATCCCGGGGACGGATCCGGTCCGAAGATCAACTAACCTTGCGGATTGGGCTTCGCTGCCTCGCCGTCGGCGAGTGCGGAGACGAAGCCCGTCGTCACCCGGCACCCGATCGGTTGCCGCGGTGGGTTGGCATGACACTTCGATCCGATCGTTCGATTCCGACGACGGCCTGCGCTGGGCGTCCATCCTCCCGACTTGCTCGGCCGCGGGCATGAGGGCGCTCGTCTTCGAGCAATGGCAGGGCGGGCATTACTTCAACTACCTCGAATGCCTCGTTCCGCGACTTGCGTCGATCTGCGACGAGGTGGTCGTCGCGGTGACGGCCCTCGCTGCCGGGTCGCCGCGCTTCGCCGAACAGCTTGGCCATCTCGAGGTGCTGCCGAACGTGCGTTTCGACCGCGAGGTGCCCATTCCGGAGGGGCGCTCCCGGCTCCGTTTTCGCGCCCAACTCGGCCGCAACGTCGTCGATGCGATCGAGCGGCACCGTCCCGACTGCGTCTTTCTCCCCTCGGCCGACGAGCAGGTCCTCGCGCTGCCGCTGCACGCGCTGGCCGGCCAGGCCGGCCGTGCCCGCCAAGTGCATCTCGAGGCCGTTCTGCACTACAAGGGCTACACGGCGCGCGACGGTACCGGGGAGCGCCTGCTGAGCGCACTACAGGGGCAGTTGCTGAAGACCGGGGTCTTTGACTGCCTGAACTTCGTCAACTTCCTGCAATACGAGGACGCCGTCGAGCGCGGGTTGTCATGGGCCTCGATGGCGCGCGCTGCGGGCGATCCGGTACCGCAGCCGCCGCGCATCGGGCGCGTCGCTGCCCGTCGGGCCCTGGGGCTGGACCCCGGCGGCCGCTACATCGGCATGATCGGCGACCTCGACGCGCGCAAGGCCGTGCCGGCGACACTGGCGGCGTTCCGTGCGGCAGGCCTGGGCGCCGATGACCGGCTCGTGCTGGCCGGCCGGCTTGCCGAGGCCTACACGAAGGTTCTTCGAGACGACTACCGGGATCTGGTCCGCGCCGGCCGGGTCATCGTGATGGACCGTTTCCTGACCGCTTCAGAACTGCAAGCCGCGTTCTGTGCCCTCGACCTGCACGTGTCGGTCTACCACCGCTTCGCCGGCCTGTCGTCGCTGATGCTGAAGAGCCTGGCGGCCGGCGTGCCGGTGATCGCCAACGACCACGGCTGGGCACGCGCGGTCGTCCGCCGGTTCGAGGTCGGACACACTGTCGAACCGGCGGACACCAAGGCTTTCGCAGCGGTGCTGGCGACCGGTCTGGACGAAAGCACGGCCTACCGCGAAGGCCCGGCGACGACGCGCCTCCTCGCCTTCCATTCGATCGACAATTTCACCGCCGGCCTGGTCGAGCGCGTCGCCGTGGCAGCCGGCCGGCCGTTGCAGGCCCCAATCTTGCCTTGGTCCTGGGTGATGGAGGCAGTGTCGCCCGAGCGACGGGCGCTGCGCTGAGGGATGGGACCCTGAGCGCTCCACCGACGCTTCTACCATCGACCCCTGGAACTGATTTTCGATGCCCACTCCATGACGGCGGGACCACGACAGATCGGGCAGCGCGAACGCCGCTACCGGTTCGGCTTCGTGCTGAACACGACGCTGGGCAACCTGACGCGCTACCAGAACCTGCGCAAATACGCGGAGCGCGACCCCGAGGTCGCATGCTCGTGGGCGCCGGTCAGCCACTACACGCCGCCCGACCATCCGAGCCGGTGGCGTTTCCTGCCCGAGCCGTTGTTCATGCGCGTGCGGGTGCTGCAGCAGGCGTGGCCCGTGCTCGGCTCGCTCGACGGCCTCGACGCGGTGATGGTGCACCTGTTCGAGGCCGACGTGCTGTGCTGCCTGCGCAGCTACGTCACGAAGCGGCCGCTGCACATCAGCAGCAACGACGAGGCGCCCATCATCGACCGCTCGACGTACCCTCTCTATCCGCACGAGGTCGCGAAGCCGGTGTGGCGGCAGAAGCTGCGGCTGGCGATCGACCACTGGCGGGTGCGCCAGACGGACGAGTTCATCCCGTTCTCGCGCTGGGTTTCGCGGGTGCTCATCGATCACTGCAACGCGCCGCCCGATCGCGTGCACCCGATCCACGTCGGCATCGACCTCGAGCTGTGGAAGCAGCGTCCGCCGGCCGCGAGGCCCACGGGCGACGGCAGGCTCCGGATCCTGTTCGTCGGCGGCGATTTCGAACGCAAGGGTGGCAAGCTCCTGCTCGACGTGTTCCGCCAGCGCTTCCAGGACGTGGCCGAGCTGCACCTCGTCACCCGCCAGGCGCCCACGGAATTGCCACCCCACGTCCACGTGCATGCTGACTTCCATCCGAACGACGAACGGCTCACCGATCTGTATGCGACCTGCGACGTCGTCGTCGTGCCGACGTTCGCCGACATCGGACCGCTCTGGGTCTTCATGGAAGCGATGGCGATGGGCCTGCCGATCATCGGCACGGACACCGGCGCGAACACGGAGCTGGTCCGCCACGGCAAGACCGGGCTGATCGTCGGCATCGGCAGCGGCGAGGACCTCGCAGCCGCGATCGAGACGATGCTGGCCAATCCGGACGAGCGCCGTCGCATGGGCCAGCGTGGCAGGGCGCTGATCGGAGCCGAATACAGCGCGAGCCAGAACGTGCCGCGTATCCTCGAGACGATGAAGCAGGCCGTCGACCGGGCGAGCGGCGTGACCGCCTTCTCGGCGCAGCCGGGCGAGGTCTGAGGAAGGGTCGATGACGACGATCGGCATCTGCATTCCGACCTACAAGCGGCCAGACTTCCTGCGCCGATGCCTCGCCTCGATCATCGATCAGGCCGAAGGCCTGCCGGTCCGGATCTTCGTCGCCGACGACTCCTGCAGCGACGTCAACGACGCCGTGATCGGCGAGGCCGCACGCCGCTTTCCGGCGCTGCGGCATCAGAAGAACGAGACCAACCTCGGCATCAACGAGAACATCCGGCACGTCGTCCAGCTCGCCGACACCGACTACGTCTGGCTGGTCGGCGAGGACGACTATTTCCTGCCCGGCGCGCTGGCTCGGGCCGTGGCCGCCGTGGCTTCGACGGACGGCCCGTTCGTGCTCTGCAACTACATGCTGGTCGAGGACTCGCCGACCGTGCCGACCCGGACTGCGCTCGACCTGTCCACCGACACGACGGTCGGCGCGGACGAGATGATCCGGCGTTACTTGTGGTGCGCGGGCTTCATGGGCGCTTGCCTGTTCGAACTGCAGAGCTGGCGCCGGCTCGCCAGCGATCGCTACCACGGCACCTACTACGCCCATGTCGGCCACATCGTCGAGATGCTCGGACGTCCGGATCGGCCGGTGACGATTCTCGGCGCACCGCTGGTCGCGAACCGCGCCGAAGGGCCCGAGTCGTTCACTTGGCATGCCGATGCGCTCGGCGTCTTCTTCGGCTTCGAGCGCATGTGCGCGATCGCCGCGGTGGTCGTGCCGGCGCTGGCGCCGGCGCTCGACGAGGCCGCGCTCGTCTACCGCGAGAAGCAGCGCTACCTGTCGACGCGGTCGATGGCCCGGATGCGGGCCGACGGCGTCATGGCGATGGCGAGCTACCGGCAGCACCTGCAACCGGCGCGGCTGCCGGCCGCGACCCGGGCCGCCGCGCTCGCAATGGTGCTGATGCCGCGCGGCCTGTTCCGCGCGGCGCTGGCCGCCAAGCGCTGGATCGGCGATCGAAGTCGCAGCGCCGCGTGACCTCGTCGGCGCGTGGCGACGCGTCCATGCAGCACTTCACGGGCGGGCAGGCGCTCCCCCGTGTGAATGCCCACTACGCAATCGCGTCCGCATCCTGATCCCTACAATCGCGGCTCCCGTTCTGAGCGGAAAGCCATGAAGACCGTCGGTGTCTCGATCGTGATCGCTGCCCTGATGACCGTCGCCGCGGGTGTCGGCGTCGCCGCGCGGCCGTCCTCGAAGCCGTCCGGTGCCGGGCCGCGCTATGTGCTCGAGACGATCGTGCCGAAGCAGTTCGGTGACTGGCGCGAGATCCCGCAGGAGGGCGCCCAGGTCGTCAACCCGCAGACCCAGGAGCTGCTCAACAAGCTCTACAGCCAGATCCTGACGCGCACCTATGTCAACTCGGCGGGGTACCGCGTGATGCTGTCGCTGGCCTACGGCGACGACCAGCGTGCCGACCTGACCGCGCACAAGCCCGAGGTCTGCTATCCGGCCCAGGGCTTTCAGCTGCACTCGAACGCGGAAGACGAACTCGCGACACCGTTTGGCCAGATCGCCGTGCGCCGCCTGAACACCAGCCTCGGCGCGCGCAAGGAGCCGGTGACGTACTGGTTCACCGTCGGCGACCGTGCGATCCGCAGCAAGCTCGATCAGCGCATGGTCGAGGTCCGGCTCGGGTTGACTGGGCAGATCCCGGACGGCCTGCTGTTCCGCGTCTCGTCGATCGATCCGACGCCGGCCAAAGCCTATGCGGAGCAGGACAAGTTCGTGGCCGACATGCTGAAGGCGGTGACCGTCCGCGATCGCATTCGCCTCGCCGGTCTGGCGCCGGCCACGCCCAGCCCCTGATCAGCGCCGCTCGCGACGCCGACAGCGGCGTCAACCGAGCGGATTCGACGCGAGCAGCGGCGCCTGAGCGTCCTTCGGCGACAAGGTCGGCGCTACCCCGATGTCCGGCCAGGCGATCCCGAACGCCGGGTCGTCCCAGCGCAACGCGCGCTCCGAGGCGGGCTCGTAGTAGTCGGTCGTCTTGTAGAGGAAGTCGGCCGAGTCGCTGGTCACCAGAAAGCCGTGCGCGAGGCCAGCGGGAATCCACAGCTGCTTGTGGTTGGCCGCCGACAGCTCGAGGCCGACCCATTTTCCGTACGTCGGGCTTCCGCCGCGGACGTCGACCGCGACGTCGAACACGCTGCCCTGGATGACACGGACCAGCTTGGCCTGCGCATGCGGCGCCTGCTGGAAGTGCAGCCCGCGCAGCACGCCTTTGCGCGAGCGCGAGTGGTTGTCCTGAACGAACGTGACGGTCCGGCCGACAGCGGCGTCGAATGCCTTCTGGTTGAAGCTTTCGAGGAAGAAGCCGCGCTCGTCGCCGAACACCTTCGGCTCGATCACCAGCACGTCGGGAATCGCGGTCGGCGTGACCTGCATCAGTACACCCGGTCCTTCAGCACCTGCTGCAGATACTGGCCGTAGCCGTTCTTGCGCATTGGCTCGGCCAGCGCCTCGAGCTGCTCGGCGCTGATCCAGCCAGAGCGGAAGGCGATCTCCTCCGGGCAGGCCACCTTCAGGCCCTGGCGCTTCTCCAGGGTCGCGATGAACTGGCCCGCTTCCAGCAGGCTGTCGTGGGTGCCGGTGTCGAGCCATGCGTAGCCGCGGCCCATGATCTCGACGTTGAGAGCGCCCTGCGTCAGATAGCGCGCATTGACGTCGGTGATCTCGAGCTCGCCGCGCGCCGACGGCTTGATGCTGGCCGCGATCTCGCAGACCTGCTCGTCGTAGAAGTAGAGCCCGGTCACCGCGTAGTTGCTCTTCGGGTGGCTCGGCTTCTCCTCGATGCTGAGCGCACGGCGGTCGCCGTCGAACGCGACCACGCCGTAGCGTTCCGGGTCCTGCACGTGGTAAGCGAACACCGATGCGCCGGCCGAGCGGCTGTCGGCCTCATGCAGCAGGCCGTGCAGATCGTGGCCGTAGAAGATGTTGTCGCCGAGCACGAGCGAGCTCGGGCCGCCGTTCACGAAGCGCTTGCCGAGGATGAACGCCTGCGCGAGGCCGTCGGGGCTCGGCTGCACGCAGTACGAGATGCCGATGCCCCACTTCGAGCCGTCGCCGAGCAGTGCCTCGAAGCGCGGGATGTCCTGCGGCGTGCTGATCAGCAGCACTTCGCGGATGCCGGCGAGCATCAAGGTCGACAGCGGGTAATACACCATCGGCTTGTCGTAGACCGGCAGGAGCTGCTTGCTCATCGCCAGCGTGGCCGGATGCAGCCGTGTGCCGGAACCGCCGGCGAGGATGATGCCCTTGCGGGCTGCGGTCGTCATGTCGTCTCAGATCAGGATTTCGGTGAGCATGCGGTCGACGCCGACCTGCCATGCGGGAAGCGTCAGACCGAACGTGCGGCGCAACTTCGTCGTGTCGAGGCGCGAGTTCAACGGACGCCGTGCGGGCGTCGGATAGGCGCTGGTCGGGATCGGGTCGATCGCATCGTCGGCGACCTTGATCGGGCGTCCGGCGTGCCGGGCGAACGCGATCACGTGGCGCGCATACGCGTGCCAGCTCGTCTCGCCGGCGGCGACGACGTGGTAGGTGCCTGCGACTTCATGTCGGCTGCTGGCGGTCCGCAGCGCGTGCGCGCTGACGTCGGCGAGCAGGTCGGCGCCGGTCGGCGCGCCGATCTGGTCGTCGATGACGGACAGCCGATCGCGCTCGGCCGCGAGCTTCAGCATCGTCTTCGCGAAGTTGCCGCCGCGTGACGCGTAGACCCAGCTGGTGCGCAGGATCAGGTGCCGGCATCCGCTCGCCCGGATCGCCGCCTCGCCGTCGAGCTTGGTCCGTCCGTAGACGCTCAAGGGGCCGGTCGGCGCGTCCTCGCTGCGGAAGTCGCTGCCGCTGCCGTCGAACACGTAGTCGGTGCTGTAGTGGAGCAGCCAGGCGCCGCTCGTCGCGGCTTCGCGCGCCAGCACGGCGGGCGCGTCGGCATTCAGCGCGCGGGCGACGTCGGGCTCGGTCTCGCAGCGGTCGACCGCCGTGTGCGCGGCCGCGTTGACGACGATGTCCGGCTTGACCGCGCGCATGGTCGCGGCCAGCGATTCCGGCTTCGAGAAGTCGGCGACGAGCGGACCGGGACTGTCGAAGTCGAGCGCGATCACCTCGCCGAGCGGCGCGAGCGCGCGCTGCAGCTCCCAGCCGACCTGGCCGTTCTTGCCGAGCAGCAGGATCTTCATCGGGCTTCGCGCGCGCTGTAGTTGGTCGCGACCCAGTCGCGATAGGCGCCGCTCTGCACGTGGGCGACCCAATCGGCATGGTCGAGGTACCAGCGCACCGTCTTGCGGATGCCGGATTCGAACGTCTCCGCCGGCTTCCAGCCGAGCTCGCGCTCGATCTTGCGCGCGTCGATCGCGTAGCGGCGGTCGTGCCCCGGCCGGTCGGTCACGTGGGTCACGAGGCGCACATAGCTGCCGCCCGGATCGGGCTTCATCTCGTCGAGCAGCGCGCAGATCGTCCGCACGATGTCGAGGTTCGGCTTCTCGTTCCAGCCGCCGATGTTGTACGTCTGGCCCGGCTTGCCGCGTGCGAGCACCTCGCGGATCGCCGCGCAGTGATCCTTCACGTAGAGCCAGTCGCGCACCTGCTGGCCGTCGCCGTACACCGGCAGTGGCTTGCCGGCCAGCGCGTTGACGATCATCAGCGGGATCAGCTTCTCGGGGAAATGGTAGGGGCCGTAGTTGTTCGAGCAGTTCGTCGTCGTGATCGGCAGGCCGTAGGTCTCGTGCCAGGCCCGCGCCAGGTGATCGCTCGCGGCCTTGCTCGCCGAGTAGGGGCTGTTCGGCTCGTAGACGTGCTCTTCGGTGAACGGCGCTTCGCCCGGCGCCAGCGACCCGTACACCTCGTCGGTCGAGACGTGGTTGAAGCGGAACGCTGTGCGCTCCGCCTCGTCCAGCGCCGACCAGTGCGCACGCGTCGCTTCGAGCAGCGTGAAGGTGCCCTCGACGTTGGTCTTGATGAAGGTACCCGGACCGTGGATGCTGCGATCGACGTGGCTCTCGGCGGCGAAGTGGACGATTGCCCGCGGTCGATGCTCGGCGAGCAGGCGGTCGAGCAGGGCGCGATCGCAGATGTCGCCGTGCACGAACACGTGGCGCGGGTCGCCGTCCAACGACCGCAGGCTCTCGCGATTGCCCGCGTAGGTGAGGGCGTCGAGGTTGAGCACCGGTTCGCCGGTCAGGGCGATCCAGTCGAGGACGAAATTGGCGCCGATGAAGCCGGCGCCGCCGGTCACGAGAATCATGGGATCAGTGCGGCCGCGTCATTTCACGCGGCCGTAGGTGTCTTCGAAACGGACGATGTCGTCCTCGCCGAGGTAGCTGCCCGACTGCACCTCGATGATCTCGAGCGGAACCTTGCCCGGGTTCGCGAGGCGATGGACCTGGCCGAGCGGGATGTAGGTGCTCTGGTTCTCGCTCAGGATGCTGACCTGGTCGCCATTGGTGACCTCGGCGGTGCCGCTGACGACGATCCAGTGCTCGGCCCGGTGGTGGTGCTTCTGCAGGCTCAGCGAAGCGCCCGGCTTCACCATGATGCGCTTGACCTGGAAGCGCGCGCCGGAGTCGATGCTGTCGTACCAGCCCCACGGCCGATGCACCTGGCGATGCAGGCTGTGCTCGGTGCGCCCGGCGCGGTCGAGCTCGCCGACGATGTGCTTGATGTCCTGGCTGCGGTCGCGATCGACGACGAGCACCGCATCCGGCGTCTCGACCACGACGACGTTCGAGACGCCGACGACGCCGACGAGCCGGCTCGTCGCATGGACCAGCGTGTCGTGGTTGTCGCGCAGGATCGTGTCGCCGACGCTGCAGTTGCCGGCGTCGTCCTTCTTGCTGACCTGCCAGACGGCGTCCCACGCGCCCAGGTCCGACCAGCCGGCGCCGAGCGGGACCATGCGCAGGTCGAACGTCGCGCCCGCGTCCGGCCCGTTCGCCTGTGACATCGATGCGGTCGAAGCCGGCGCTTTGCCCGCAGCGCACGGCTGGGCTGCCTTCTCCATCACCGCGTAGTCGATCGACTCGCTCGGCACCTGCTTGAACGCGGCGGCGTTGGGACGCACGAAGCTCGCGTCGTTGCTGCGCTCAGCCCATGAATCGCGCGTCGCAGCTGCGATGTCGGGGCGGAACCGTTCGATCGCCGCGAGCCAGACGGATGCACGCACGACGAACATCCCGCTGTTCCAGAAGTAGCCGCCCGAGCGCAGGTAGTCCTCGGCGGTCGCCAGGTTCGGCTTCTCGACGAAGCGCTCGACGCGCAGGACGCCGTCCGCGCCCTCGGCGGCAACCGCGCGGATGTAGCCGAAGCCGGTCTCGGGCCGATCGGGCGCGATGCCGAGCAGCACGATCGAGCCGCCGGCGGCAGTGCGTATCGCACGCAGAACGGCCGCGCCGAACGCCTGGTCGTCGGTGACCGTCTGGTCGGCCGGCGTGACCACCAGCACCGGGTCGTCGCCGAGGGCAAGCGCATGCAGCGCCGCCAGGGTCATCGCCGGGGCCGTGTTGCGGGCCGCCGGCTCGAGCACGATCGCGGTGCCCGGCAGGGTCAGCTCGCGCAGCTGGTCGAGGATCAGGAAGCGGTGTTCCTCGTTGCCGACGATGCACGGTGCCTCG
>Ga0307411_10001090_pt1 | contig 10557 bp, 9 predicted proteins | sample DK1Ometagenome_2_FD_203712 | JGI IMG/M metagenome (GOLD analysis project Ga0307411, IMG submission 203712) | Maize rhizosphere microbial communities from greenhouse at UC Davis, California, United States - DK15-O-1 | ecosystem: Host-associated > Plants > Roots > Rhizosphere > Soil | place: USA...
TCCGGCTCTGCATCCCCGCTCCTCGCCGACCCTCCGGCGCGAAACGCGGCGGAGTGTGGCGGCTCCCCGTGTTTCGTCAAGATGAGGGAGCCGCGAAAAAACCTCGAAGGAACGCGCGTCTGCGCGTTCTCGCGTGGGGCCGCGGGCCTCAGCTCGGCGCCGGGTCGAAGACGTACAGCATCAGGTAGATCACGACGCCGGTGATCGACACGTAGAGCCAGATCGGCCAGGCGATGCGCGCCAGCCGGCGATGCCGCTCGATGCGCCCCGACAGCCCGAGGTGCACGAGGCGGAGCGCCAGCACCGGCACCGCCATCGCGAGCGTCACGTGGCTGAACAGGATCGTGAGGTACAGCACGCGGGCGATCCCGGCGCCGGGGTAGGGCGTGCTCTCGAAGCCCCGCGAGGCCTTGTGCGCCACGTAGAGCGCGAGGAAGAGGCTCGAGACGGCCAGGGCGGCGAGCATCGTGCGCCGGTGCGTCGCCACCCGCCCTTGCCGGATCCAGATGCGGCCGAGCACGAGCAGCGCGGTGGCGACGAGGTTCAGCCCTGCGTTCACGGCCGGGAGGAAGGAGAGGTCCACGGACTAGAACAGCAGCAGGTCGAGCAGCATCGCCGCGTAGAGCAGCGCGAGGTAGACGAGCGAGTCCCGGAACACCGCGCGCGCGGCGTCGTCGCTGCGCGCGCGAACCAGCCGGATCCCGCTCCAGAGGAACCACGCGCCGAGCACGCCCGCGGCCGCGAGATACAGGGGACCGAACAGCCCGAGCACGCCCGGCAGGAGCGTCACGAGCACGAGTCCGACGGTGTAGAACACCATGCGGCGGCGGGTGGCCTCTTCGCCGACGACGGCGGGCAGCATGCGGATGCCGGCGGCGGCATAGTCGTCGCGGCGGTAGAGCGCGATGGCCCAGACGTGCGGCGGCTGCCAGAAGAACACGATCGCGAACAGCAGCAGGCCGGGCAGGCCGACGGAGCCGTTGACCGCGGCGTCCGCGATGAGCGGCGCGGCGGCGCCCGCGGCCCCGCCGATCACCGCGTTGTAGACCGAGCGCGGCTTCAGCCAGATCGTGTACACGAAGACGTAGAAGAGGATGGTCGCCACGCCGAGCGCGGCGGCGAGCGGCCCGCCCACCCAGGCGAGCAGCGCCGTGCCGGCGACGGACAGCGCGAGGCCGAACGCGAGCGCCGCGCGCGGCGTCAGCTCCGCCGCGGGCAGCGGCCGCGCCTTGGTGCGGGCCATCAGCGCGTCGCGGTCGCGCTCGACGTACATGTTCAGCGTGTTGGCGGCCGCCGCGACCAGCACGATGCCGAAGAGCACGCCGAGCGCCGGCGCCGCGGACGGCGGGCCGCCGGCCGCGAGCAGCAGCACGGGCAGCGCCGTCACGATCACCATCGGCAGGATGCGGGGCTTGGTGAGCGCGAGGTAGCGCTTCCACTGCTGCGCGGGGGCGTGGAGCTGTGCGGCGCTCATGGGGGTCCTCGAAACGCGCGACAAGATAGAAGGTAGGACCCCCGGCGCCAGCTTCCTTCCGATGCTCGCTCCGCTCACCCGCACGCGCAGCGTCGCGCGAGGCGGAGCGAAAACACCGGACTCGCCGCAAGCGCAGCTGGCGAGCCCCCGAAGCCGCCCCGCAGCCGCACCTGCGTGCGCAGCGAGGCGCAGCCGAGCGAAGCTAAGGTTCGCCCCGTGTCCGCGACGGTGATCGCGCTCGTGCTCTTCTCCGCCCTGCTGCACGCCGCCTGGAGCGCCTCCATCAAGGGCTCGCTCCATCCCCTCGCGTTCACGCTCGGCCAGCATCTGCTCGTGCTCCCGCTCGCGATCCTCGGCGTCGCCAGCGTGGCCGGAGAGCTGCTCACCCCGCGCCTGCTCGCGTGTGCGGCCGGCACGGCGATCGCGCACGGCCTGTACGGGTACTGGCTCGCGCTGGCGCTCGAGCGCGCGGAGCTCACGCTCGCCTATCCGATCGTGCGCTCGACGCCCGCGCTGCTGCCCCTGCTCGCCGTCCCCGTGCTCGGGGAGACGCCGAGCCTGCTCGGCGCCGCCGGCATCGCGGTGGTGGTCGGCGGCATCTGGCTCGTGCACGGCCGCGGCCTGCGCCTCGGCGCGCTCGGCGCGCCGGCGCTGCGCTACGCCTGGCTCACGCTGCTCGCCACGGTCGGCTACTCGCTCAGCGACAAGGCCGCGATGACGGCGCTCGCGAGCGGCGGCTACCGCGGCTGGCTGCCGCCGGCGCTGGTGTGGTACTGCGTGATCGTCGTCTCGAGCACCGCCGTGTTCCTCCCGCTCGCTTTCCGGCGCGTCCGGCGCGCGGACCTCGAGCGCACCTTCCGCGCCGAGGGCTGGCGCGCGGCGGCGGCCGTCGCGGTCAGCCTGCTCGGTTACGGGCTCATCCTGGCGGCGTTCGAGCATGCGCCGGCGAGCTACGTCGTCGCGGTGCGCCAGAGCAGCGTGCTGTTCGCAGCCTGGATCGGCATCGCCTTCCTCGGCGAGCGTCCGGACCGCGCGCGCCTGGTGGGCGCCGCGGCGACGGTGGCCGGCGTCGCCCTGATCGGCCTCGGGGGCTGAGTGGTGGACGTGCCGCCGGAGGAAGCAGAGGGCGCCCGCCCGCGCTCGGCGCTCCACCGCATCGGCTGCTGGCTCGTCGGCGTGGCCGGCGCGTGGTTCCTGCGCGCGCTCGGGTCGAGCTGGCGCGTATCCCGGACGGGCGAGGATCCGCTCCGCGTCCCGGCCGGCGTCTCGCCGCTCGTGATGGGGATCTGGCACGGCGGCCTGCTTCCCGCGGCCTACTGCTGGCGCGACCGCGGCATCGCCGTCGCCGTGAGCCTGTCGCGCGACGGCGATCGCATCGACGCCGTGCTCGTGCGCCTCGGCTTCGCTGCGAGCGCGCGCGGCTCGAGCTCGCGCCGGGCGACCAGCCTGCTGCGGGCCCTGATCCGGCGCGTGCGGGCCGGCGAGCCGATCGCGATCCTGCTGGACGGGCCGCGCGGTCCGGCGGGCGTCGCGAAGCCGGGCGCAGTGGCCCTCGCGCGAGCGACGGGCGCCCGGCTGGTGCCGATCGGCATCGCAGCGGCGCCGGCGGTCCGCTTCGGCAGCTGGGACCGCACCGTGCTGCCGCTTCCCTTCGCGCGCGTCCGCATCGCCTTCGGCGCGCCGCTTCCGGTCCCGCGCGAGGCCTCCGCGGACGAGCTCGAGACGCTCCGCGCCCGGCTCGAAGCCGAGCTCCACCGCCTCGATGCCCTCGCAGCCGACGGCCTCCGCTAGCTCCGCGCGCACGCGAATGCGCGCATCGAGGGAGCCGGAGCCGCGTCTCCTGCCGGCCCGGAGTGCGGGCGCTAGTCGCCCACCGCGCGGCGCAGCCAGTCACCGATGTCCGGGTGGGTGAGCAGGCCCGTCCGGCGCAGCCGAGCCGCGGCGATCGCGCGCACCTCCGCCACCGTCGCCGCCTGCAGCGCGGCGCGCGCGTCCTCGGCCACGTCGCCGAGCTCGAGGGCGCGGATGATCTCCTTCACCACCGGCACCGAGCTCGCCACTCCCGAGAGCTCGCCGAGCCCGAGCCCCACCAGGATCGGCACGGCGAGCGGATTGCTCGCCATCTCGCCGCAGAGCGAGACGGGGATGCCCGCGCGTTGCGCCGCGCGCACGCTGCGGTCGATCAGCGCGAGCACCGCGGGGTGCAGCGGGTCGTACAGGTGGGCGACGCGCTCGTTGCCCCGGTCGACGGCCAGCGTGTACTGGGTGAGGTCGTTGGTGCCGATGCTGAAGAAGTCGCACTCGCGCGCGAGCGCGTCGGCGATCACCGCGGCCGAGGGCACCTCGATCATCACGCCGAGCGGAACGCTCGGGTCGAAGGCCTCCTCGCGCTCCGCCAGCTCGCGCTTGCTCTGGTCGAGCACGTCGCGCACGCGGCGCAGCTCGTCGATGGCCGAGACCATCGGCAGCAGGATGCGGATCTTGCCGTGGGCGCTCGCGCGCAGGATCGCGCGGAGCTGCGCACGGAAGGTCGGAAGATGCGAGAGCGAGAGCCGGATCGAGCGCCAGCCGAGCTGGGGGTTCTCCTCGCTCAGCGAGCCGGGGATCGCCTTGTCGCCGCCGAGGTCGAGCGTGCGGATGGTCACCGGGCGCGGCGCCATCGCCCGCGCCACCTCGCCGTAAAGCTGCTCCTGCTCCTCTTCGCTCGGGAAGCCGCGATGCACGAGCGCGAGCAGCTCGGTGCGGAACAGGCCGATGCCCTCGGCGCCGTGGCGCTCGCACAGGCGCAGGTCCGAGAGCAGGCCGACGTTCGCGGTGAGGCTCACGCGGTGCCCGTCGCGCGTCTCCGCCGGGCGCGAAGCGAGCGCGTCCAGGTGCTCGACCGCGACCAGCGCGCGATGCTGGGCCCGCTGGTACTCCGCCACCAGCTTCGGCTCGGGCGACAGCAGGATGGTGCCGCTGTCGCCGTCCACGATCGCGCTCTCGCCCGGCCGGGCAGCGTCGAGGATGCCGGCGGCGCCGGTCACGGCGGGGATCTCGAGCGCGCGCGCGAAGATCGCGCCGTGCGAGGTGGGCCCGCCGTGCTCCGTCACGAACGCCGCCACCTTCTCGACGTCGAGCGTGGCGAAGTGCGCGGGCAGCAGGTTCGACGCCACCACGATCGCGCCGTCGCTCAGGGGCAGGTCGTGGTGGCGCACGCCGAGCAGGCGGGCGATCACGCGCTGGCCCACGTCCTCCACGTCCGCGCCGCGCTCGCGGAAGTAGGGATCCTCGATCGCGGCGAACATCCGGGCGTATTCCGCCACCACGCGGCGGATGGCCTGGAAGGCGTCGCCGCTGCGCCGCGCCTCCTCTTCGAGCCGGCGCACCAGCCCCTTGTCCTCGAGGATCTGGATGTGCGTGTTGAAGACGGCCGCGAAGTCGGGCCCGAAGCGGTCGCCGACGTCGTCGCGCACGTCGTGCAGCTCGCGCAGCGCGCCGTCGAGCGCGCCGCGCAGGTCGCTCAGCTCCGCTTCGGGGTCGGCGTTCGGGCGATACTCGACCTGATCGAGATCGACGCGATCGGTGAGGAAGTACACCGGGCCGAGCGCGATGCCGCGCGAGGTGGCGATGCCGCGGATGTGGCGCGCGCGCTCGGCGGGCTTGCCCGCCGGCACGCCCACCCCCGAGCGCGCCAGCTCTTCGAGCAGTCGGCTCTGGCCGCCGCCCGCGACGACCGCGAGCAGCTGGGCGTTCATCACCACCGGCGCGATCACCTGTGCGCACGTGTCGAGCAGGTCGAGGTCCGCCTCGGAGAACTCGCGGCGCTCGCGCGTCTGCACCACGAGCGCGCCGATCGTGAAGCTGCTGTCCGCGCCGCGCACGCGCAGCGGCGCCGCCATCAGCGAGGCGAAGCGCTCCTCGCCCGTCTCCGGGAAGTAGCGGTAGGCCGGATGCGACTGCGCGTCGGCGAAGGCCATCGCTTCGCCGCGCTCGGCCGCGTGGCCGACGAGGCCCTCGCCGAGCGCGAGGCGGACCTTCCCGACCGCTTCCCGGGCGAGGCCGACGGTCGCCGAGAGCACCAGCTGCCGCAGATCGGCGCCGACCAGGTACACCGAGCAGACGTCGGCGTCGAGCCGTTTCGCGACGAGGTCGACGACGTTGCCGAGCGTCTCACCGAGGTCGTGAGAGCGCGAGACGATGCCAGCCACGTCCGCGAGCACGCTTTCGCGGTCGGGAATGCGCGAGCCCTCCGGCGAGACCCGTGAAGCGTACCCGACGAACGCCGTTACGGCGTGCACAAAACGCAGCTACGTCGAGGGCGGCTCACCCGCCCGGCTCCTCGCGTGCAGCGAGCGAAGCCGGACGAACAGCTAGTTCGGCTCGTGCGCCATCGGCGGCGTCGGGTGGAAAGGATCCGCGCTCCGGCCCTGCGACGGGAAGACGTATTCCTTGTCTTCGAAGCGCATGCCGAGCGCGAGCAGGATCTTGCGCTTGGTGTCCATGCGGCAGTTCATGCCCTTCTCGACGCTATGGATCGTGCGCAGCGCCACACGAGCCTTTCGCGCGAGCTGGGCTTGGGTCATGAGCCGGTTCTCGCGCAGCTCGCGCACCCGGTTCGGTTGTCGGGCGTTGCTCATCGTCACAGGCGTTCCCCTGTGCCCCCGTGAGTGGGGCGATGCCGGGTCATTTCGGCGAACGCCCGATTTTCTTTAGATGGGATCGGGAGTTGACTCGGGCGAGGGCAATGGACCACACGCCGGAAATGCTGCGATCCCGGGGGGATGGCGGCCTCATCCGCGGGCGCGCGGACCGCCCGGAAGAGGGGCCTGCCGGGCGCTCGCAGGCTCCATTGCTACCGTCGCGACGAGCTCTCTGTGCGGCGCGCCCTCTCGATCGCCCTCATCCTGATCGTCGTCTTCGCCGCCGCCGTGCTGGCCGGCTTCTGGGGTGCGGCGCGGCTGGCCCCGGAGCGGGTGCGGGTGGTGGCCGAGCGCCAGCTCGGCCGGGTGCTGCGCGGCCAGGTCACGCTCGCGAGCATGGAGCTCGCGCGCTCGAGCCGGCTTCCCTGGATCTGGCTCGAGGCGCGCGGGGCGCGCGCGGTGCTGAAGAACGACGTCACCTTGCTGGTGGGGCGGGCGCGGGCGCGCCTCGACCCGCTCTCGCTCGCGCTCGGCCGGCTCGGGCTCGCCGACCTCCGGCTCGAGGACGTGATCGTGATGTTCCCCCCACGCCCGGACGGGCACCCGGAGCGCGACCGCGTCAGCAAGATCCTGCGCCCGATCGAGGTGACGGGCGCCTTCCTGCGCAAGCACCCGTGCGACATTCCGGATCTCACGGTCGAAGGGCTCACCCTGCTCGTGACGCGCGACCGCATGCTCGACGTGCTGCTCGAAGACGGCACCGGCTCGCTGGCCTGCGCGGGCTTCGGACGCGACCGCTCGAGCGCGCAGCTCGTGGCGCGCGCGCGGCGCGGCGAGGCCACCTTTCCGGCCTCCTTCACGCTGGCCGTGAGCCGCGGAGCCGCGGCCGCCGACGTCGCGCTCGAGAACGTTCCCCTCGCGCCGCTGCTCGGCACCGTCGAGATCCACCTGCCGCTCGCGGGCACCGTGAGCGGGAGGGCGCGGCTCGCGGCGCCCGGGACGGGCCCGTACCAGCTGGACGTCGACCTCGCTGGCAGCGGCGTCGTGGGGCCGATCCCGGGCGGGGAGGCCGCCCCCTGGCTCGAGCTCGACCTGCCCGCTCCGCGCCTGCGCGGGCGCCTGCTGGCGACGCCCCAGCGTCTCGCGCTCGAGGCGACCGAGCTGTCGCAGGACGCGGTCCGGCTCGGGCTGAGCGGCGAGCTCGCCGTGCCCGCGCGCGACACCTCCGCGAGCCAGCTCCGCGTCGAGCTGGCGGCGCTGTCGGTGGAGGAGGCCGCGCGCTTCCTGGCCCAGCTGCCGGAAGCGCCGCGCCGGGACGCGAAGCGCGCGCTCGCGTACGTCGAGGCCGGCCGCTTCTCGGAGCTGCGCGCGGAGCTGCGCGGCACGCTCGCCGAGGTGTCCGAGGCGCTGGGCGAGAGCGTGCTCGCGCACCCGGGCGCGCTGCAGCTCGGCGCGACGCTCGACGAGGCGACGGTGCGGCTCAGCGAGACCGACCGCGCGAGCGGCGTGGCTGCGCGCCTCGCGTTCTCGGGCGATCGCCTCGCGGTGAACGTGAGCCGAGGCACGCTCCACGAGCGCCCGCTGCCGCGGCTCACGCTCACGCTCGACGGCATCCAGAACGTGCGCTCCTTCGAGGAGTTCAACTGCCGCAAGCCGCAGCCGCAGCCGGCCCTCGCCGGCCTGCCGCGGCTCCAGGAATGGCTCAGCGAGGAGCGCGCGGACCCGAAGGAGCGCAGCGCGACCGACTGGCAGCGGCTCGGCGTCGAGCTCGACTGGGTCTCGCACCCCACCCTGCTCTGCAGCCTCGAGCAGCTCGAGGCCATCCTCGAGCCGAGCGAGGACGGCTTCCGCTTCCACGTGCCGCGCGGCGTCTGGGCCGGCCTGCCGCTTGCGCTGAACGGGCGCTGGACCCGCGCGAGGGCCGGGGCCCCGGCGCCCGGCGGCGTGACCGTCGCCGCCGAGCTCGGCCCGCCCTTCGAGGCGATGAGCCTCGACCCGCCCGCGCAGCCCTGGCTGTCGGGGCGCTTCACCTTCGACGCCACGCGCCTCGGCCGCTGGCACGTCCGGGGCGCGACCGGCCGCGTCGCGGCGAACGGCGCGCGCCTCGACCTGCCGGGCACCACGCTCGAGTTCGGGCCCGGCGGCCAGATCCAAGGCCGCGTCGGGATCGACCTCGGGGTCGCGGACACCCTGCCCTTCTCCGCCGAGGCGCAGTTCGCGGGCGTGGACCTGCTGAACGTCTGGCGGGCGGCGGACTTCGAGCGCGGCGCGCTCGGCGGCACGCTCTACGGCGGCGGCGCCATCGAGGGCCAGCTGCGCCCGGGCTTGAATCCGCTCGGCGACGCGCGGGGTCTTCTCGCATTGCATGCGCGCGACGGCCGGATCCATCGCAAGATCCCGATCATGGTGGCGATCGCGCTCGCGAGCAACGAGTTCAATCCCTTCGCCGACCGCGAGGAGCTGCCCTACCAGGCCATCGACGCCGTCGCGCGCGTGAAGAAAGGCAAGCTGGTGTTCGACAACCTGCAGCTCCACGCGCCCACCCTGCGCATGGGCGCCACCGGCAAGGGCGGCGTCGTCCCGCCCTACTCGCTCGAGGGCGTGCTGGGCCTGTTCTTCTTCCCCGGCCTCGATTCGCTGATCGACCGCGTGCCGATCCTGAACCGCGTGATCCTGGGCCGCAACGGCAACTTCGTCGGCGCATACTTCACGGTGACGGGCGCGTGGGACAAGCCGGAGGCGAGCTTGATTCCGATCCAGACGATCGCCACCGGGCCGGCCGGGTTCCTCACGGAAGGGATTCCCGGCTTCGTGCTGGGCGGGATCCGGCGCATCCAGTCGGTGATCCTGCCGAGCGAAGAGCAGCCGGCGGCTCCTCCCGAGGACGAGGCGGCGGACTCGTGAAAACAAGCGACCACCGCGCCAAGCTGCTCTCGCGCGCCGCCGCCGCGCGCGCGGTGCGAGCCGCCCAGCGCCGCGGCGAGCGCGTGGTGCTCACGAGCGGCTGCTTCGACCTGCTGCACGTCGGCCACGCGCGCAGCCTCGCCGAGGCGCGCTGCATGGGCGACCGGCTCGTGGTCGGAGTGAACGCCGACGCCAGCGTGCGCAAGCTCAAGGGCCGGGCGCGGCCGATCATCCCGGCGAAGCAGCGCGCGGAGCTGCTCGCGGCGCTCGCGTGCGTGGACTGGGTGGTCGTCTTCCCCGAGCCGACGCCGCGCGCGCTGCTCGCCGCGCTCGCGCCCGACGTCTACGCGAAGGGCGGCGACTGGCCGCTCGACGTGCTCCGGGCGAAGGACGCGCCGCCCGGCTTCCGGGGCGCGATCCGCCGCCTGCGCCAGGTGCCGGGCGTGCGCACGAGCGCGCTGGTGGAGCGGATCCGGGGGGCGGGCCGGGCGCAGCCGCGCGCCGCGGGCCGAACGTGAACGGAGCCACGGCGGGCGTGGAAGAAACCGCGAGCGTGCTGAAGGCATTGCGCGACGAGGTCGGCCGCGTCGTGGTCGGCCAGACGGGGCTGGTCGACGGCCTCCTGATCGGCCTGCTCGCCGGCGGCCACGTGCTGGTTGAGGGCGTGCCCGGGCTCGCCAAGACGACGGCCGTGCGCTCGCTCGCCCAGGCGCTCGGACTCGGCTTCCGCCGCATCCAGTTCACGCCGGACCTCTTGCCGGGCGACCTGATCGGCACGCAGGTCTTCCTGCCCGAGCAGCGCACCTTCAGCGTGCGGCGCGGTCCCATCTTCGCGCCGGTGGTGCTGGCCGACGAGATCAACCGCGCGCCGGCCAAGGTGCAGTCCGCGCTGCTCGAGGCGATGGAGGAGCGGCAGGTTACGATCGGCGACGAGACCTTGGCGCTGCCCGACCCCTTCCTGGTGATGGCCACCCAGAACCCGATCGACCTCGAGGGCACCTATCCGCTGCCCGAGGCCCAGGTGGACCGCTTCCTGCTGAAGCTCGTGGTGCCGTATCCCGAGGCGGACGAGGAGCGCGAGATCGTGGCACGCGACGAGCGCGAGCGCCCGACACTCCGCAGTGTCACAGACGCACCGGCGCTGGCGCGGCTGCGCCGGCAGGCGGGCGCGGTGCACGTGGCGCCGGCGGTCGCCGAGTACGCGGTGCGGCTGGCGCGCGCGACGCGCGAGCCCGCCCTCGCGGGTGCGAGCCTCGTGCAGCCGGAGCCGCGCCCCGCCGCCGGCACGGTGGCGGTCGGCGCCTCACCGCGCGCCACGATCTTCCTCGTGCGCGCGGCCCGTGCGCGCGCGCTCCTCGACGGCCGCGCGTACGCCACGCCGCACGACGTGAAGCGCGTCGCGCCCGACGTGCTGCGACACCGTGTCCTGCTCTCCTACGAGGCCGAGGCGGACGGCATCCGGCCGGAGCAGGTGATCGCGGCCCTGCTCCAGGCCGTCGAGATCCCGTAGCCCATGCCGGGCGCGAGGCCGCTGCTGCGTCTGGGCGCCTCCTTCGA
>Ga0307411_10001091_pt1 | contig 10554 bp, 8 predicted proteins | sample DK1Ometagenome_2_FD_203712 | JGI IMG/M metagenome (GOLD analysis project Ga0307411, IMG submission 203712) | Maize rhizosphere microbial communities from greenhouse at UC Davis, California, United States - DK15-O-1 | ecosystem: Host-associated > Plants > Roots > Rhizosphere > Soil | place: USA...
TGTCGGCAAGCCTGACGAGTTTGCCAAATTGTGCCATTTCCGGCAAATCGATCGAGACGACGGAACGTCCGGCCCCCAGATACTCGTAGACTTTTACTGGATTGGTCGCGAGCGTTAGCGGAATGACCTTGAAAGGCAACATGCAAATGTCGAACGCGTACAGGTAGTAAGGCAGTCGCGCGTAAGGCACTTCGCCGGTCATTTCAACGTTCGCGAACGCGCTCAGGCGTGCGCCGACGCCTGCCGTGTCGGCTCCGACCAGGAGCACCAGTGCATCGGGAAAGGCCTGTGCGACGCGCGCGACCAAATCGGCATCGAACCATTCTGCGATCGCGCCGTAATAGCCGATTATCTTGCGACCGTGTGAATCAATATAGCGTTCGGACGGCGCATTGCAGAAATCGGCGTATTGTCCCGCGTTCCGGATCACCTCGACATGGGGATTGTATTTGCGGGCGTGATCCTCGAGCCACGACGAGGTCGCGACCAGCAGATCGGCGCGCCTCATCATCCGCTCCTCGAGTTCTAGCAACTCCCGCGGCACATTGCCAAATCCTTCGTGATGGTCCATGCAGTCGTATGTCACGCATTCGGACTGCATGCGCGTCGCGATCGGACACCAGTAGCCGTGCTGCACAAGTGAATAAGAGCGATCAGTGCCGCTCCATTCGCGGAAAAGTTTGATCCCAGCCAGAATCTGCGTTGTGGCTTCAGTCGTTGGTGCTGCAAAATAAATCGCTGGCGCCCCAGTGACCTTGAGCTTGACCTGATACAGCGGCAGAGTGTCGTCCAGATGCTCGACCGAGAAGCCAGGCTCCCTCGAGTCTTCGAAGTGATTGGAGAAGAAGTACACGCGGTGACCCGCCCGCGCGAATTCACGCGCAAGGTGTTGCGGCCGTTGAATTCTGAAATGCCAGTCGATGATGCTGAATACGAACACGTCTGCCAAGGCACGTTGCGCCCGTGACACATGCGCAACCACGACCGCGTTGGCGGGTGCGCTCGCGAGTCCGTCAGAGAGCGATGTCGTGCTTGCCGGGAGAACTGTCCGCTGCTTCAGATGCTTAGGGATATACGTCAGCGATCGGTAAGCGACGCTGCGGACGCCGCCATGCACATAGGCGTAGTTGACATCCCGGAGGCGGCGCTTCATCCAGTCAGGGGTGCCACGAATCGCTCGCAGCGGGGCAGTCATCCGCCAGCTCTTCGTCGCAAGCAGGGTCCTGACCTCGGTCATCAGTGCCTGCTCGCGGTACTGAAGGAAATGAATGCGTTCGCTATCCTGATGGGCGGCTGCAACCAGCATCGCGTTTTGTTCAGTGAGTTGTCGCACCTTGCCAAGCTCTTCGTCGAGCTCAACCAGTAGCGCAGCTGTTCTGGCCTCGGACATGACCGCGCGCGCTTCTGAAGCAGCTAACTGCGCCGTCGCTGTATCCGCACGAGACTTTTCGGCGTCGAGCCGGACTTGCAGCGATTCGGCATGCGACTGTGCCAGCCGGCATTCTCCGCGCGCTGCTTCGAGCTCACTGGCATGGCGCGCTTCTGAAGCAGCTAACTGCGCCGTCGCTGTATCCGCACGAGACTTTTCGGCGTCGAGCCGAGCTTGCATCGATTCTGCATGTGACTGTGCCAGCCGGCATTCTCCGCGCGCTGCTTCGAGCTCGCTGGCATGGCGCGCTTCTGCCAGTGCAAGCTGCTGTCGCAACACTGCAATCTCGTCGCAATGATCGGCATCGTATAAATTGGCGTCCGCAAGCGTGAAGCGTTGAGCGGCGAGCTGCGTGGTGCGCGCGTACACCAGCAGGATCTGGTCACCCGGCCAGTAGCTCGGATCCCTGAACCGCGTATTGACGACTGAACGGTGCACGAGCGACCAAGTGGCGTTGGGCGAGACCGGAATGTTGATCGCGTCGAAAGTCACCTCGTGCTCGGCATGCCGCTCGAACTCGCGGTACGGGAGCAGCAACACGATGAACTTGGACGCGTAGTCCGCGATTTTGTTAAAGACGTTCCAGGGGTCCGCGAAATGTTCAAGCGTGTTCGACGAAAAGAGAACGTCGAAAGCCGGCCGGTTCGGCGCGTCGAGCAAGTTTTCGTGAGAGAACTTGATGCTGTTGTATTGTTGCTGCGCGCTCTCGATGGCGGGGCCGGAGAAATCGATGCCGGTAACGTCCCATGAAAGCATCTGCGCGAGCGTCTCCGTACCGTCACCCTGCGCGCAGCCCCAGTCACAGACGGTCAGATTATTCCAGCGCACCGCGTGCACGAGCCATTGCGGCATCGCCTCGATTGCGATGCGGGCGAAGAATCGGCTCTGCTCTCTGCCTCCGTTGGCTTCCCAGTCGGTGCCGAAGCGATGGTCCCAATAGCGATTGCTATTGATATTTTCTAGTTGGCTCATGCTAATGCTCGTTTTGCTAGCTGTGCGACTTGCCCGGAATCGATGATCTGCTCCACATCCAGTAGGAACGTTCCATAAAGCTTTTCCTCTACGAGCGACGTGAAGTAGTGAGCACCTTCGATGTACTCGTAGTACTGGGGCATGACGCCGGTCCGATCTTCTAGTGCGACGGCCAGGAGGTAGTTGCCGCTATTGAGTCTGTTTTTCAATCGGAATCGCACAAAGGCAACGTCGTCGGCCTGCGCGAAGTCGATCGCCTTCTGGTCCCAGGTGGTCGACACGATCAGATCCGTACCTCGCAAATCCTTCAGCGAGAAAGCGACACTCAGGGTCGTCCGGTCTGCATTCGACGGCGGACGGACCCTGACCCTCACTTCGATATCCTCGCGAGCCATGAAGGTTGACGCGCGTTCGCCACGGGCGTTGTAGATACCCGCTTCCAGGATCGTTCCGATGTGACTGCCCCAATGATTGATCGGGCGATGCATCGCCATCAATTCCAGGGCGTCGTTCGTGGTGGCGTCCTGCTCCGGTTGCAGGGATGGCTTCTCGCGTACCGCGACAGGGCTTTCCTGTGCGGGCGCCGTGTCCTTGACGTCGTCGCTTTCTTCGACCTCAAACAGATACTGGTTGTACTGGGCCGTCACAGAAAACGCGTCGCCTAGCATCCGGACTTCACCCTTGTCCAGCCAGAGCGCGCGTTCGCACAGCGTTCGAACCGCACCCACGTCGTGCGATACGAAGAGAATCGTGACACCTTTCGCCTGCATTTTCTTGATGCGGTTCAGACATTTGGCCTGGAAGCGCGAGTCGCCGACCGCGAGGGCCTCGTCCACAATAAGGATCTGCGGATCGACGTGAATCGCGACTGAAAACGCAAGGCGTACATACATGCCGCTGGAGTAGGTTTTCACCGGTTGGTCGATGAAGTCGCCAATTTCCGCGAACGCCTCGATTTCTGGAAAACGCTCATCGATCTCTGCTGGTGAAAGACCCAGCACGGCGCCGTTCATGTAGACGTTCTCGCGCCCGGTGAAGTCGACGTTGAAGCCCGCGCCCAATTCCAGAAGCGCCGCGACCCGCCCGTTCACCTCGATGCGGCCCGACGTCCCACGCAGGGTGCCGCACAGGATCTGCAGCAGGGTCGACTTGCCCGAACCGTTGCGGCCAACAATCGCACAGGTTTCGCCGCGTCGGATCGTCAGATCGATGTTCGTTAGCGCCCAGAAATCACTGAAACCCCGTTGCCGGCGCGGTGCGATCACATGCTTCAGACGCTCCAGTGGCGAGTGATAGACAGCGTAACGCTTCGACAGACTCTCGATGCGAATCGCCACGTCGTCATTGAACGCACTTTCAGTGCGCTCTCCATTCGGCTTAGAGTACATCGGCGAATCCTTCCCGCGCTCGCTGGAACCAGGCCAGCGACAGCCATGCGAAAACGACGCTCGCAACGGTATAGATCGCAAGCGCTCTGAAATCCGGCATAGCGCCGTCGATCATGACACTGCGAGCTTGCTGAATGATGAACGTCAGAGGATTCAGGAGCAGCAACGCCTGAAACGGCTTGGGCAATGACTCGATTGCGTAAAAAATCGGGCATAGGAACATGACGATGGATGTTAATACACCGATGATCTGACCTATGTCACGCAGATACACGCCGAGCGAACTGATGATCCAGCAAACGCCGACAACCATGAAGGTCAGAGGCACGAAGATCAACGGCAGAAAAATGAGTGTCCAATGAACCGTGCCATAAACGAACGCAGAAAAAACCGTCCAGACGACCAAGCTGATACCCGCATGAAACAGGGACGTTCCCACGATCATCCATGGAAGGAGCTCCAGCGGGAACATCACCTTCTTGACATAGTTGACATGGCCGCTAATGAGCATCGGCGCCCGGTTGAGGCACTCGGCGAAAAAGTTGAATACTATGAGGCCGGCAAACAGTACGACGGAAAACTGCAGGCTGTTCGACGTGCCGGACCACCGCGCGTGCAGGAACATCCCAAACACCACGGTGTAGACGGAAAGCATCAGGAGCGGGTTCAAGAACGCCCAGATAATGCCGAACAGGGAACCACGGTAGCGGCCCGCAATATCACGGCGCACGAGTTGAAAAAGGAGATGGCGATGAGTAAACAGCTCGAGCACCACTTTGCCGAGGGCCGCGCGATGCTTGAATTCAGCACCGTTCTTGATAAAGCTAATTTGGCTCATTGATTCGGTAGAATTGATGGTTCGGCATGGACTGATCCGGCAGAACGGCAGTCGTGCCGTGTGCATGCGCAGGTTGCATGACCGGTGCAGCGACCACCATCCGCGAGCGTGCCAGAATAGGCTCGAAGCGCTTATTCCAGTCTACTTCAGCACGGAACGACGCGATTTCATCGAGATTGATTACGGTGGTTTGAGCATGCGCCCACAAACGAGGCCAGTCGGATTCCCGCGAAACGTGCGTCACGTCTTCCGTGTGACCGCGTGAACGCATTTCACCGAAGGCAGTCGACCACACCGGCACTCCCATGCTTCGATATTCATAGAACTTGATCGGATCGACACCCGACGTCAGGTCGTTGATCCGGAAGGGAATCAGCCCAACGGCGAACTCGCGGACAATATTCGCCATCGCATCGTGCGGTAGCTCGCCGAGAAACTCAATATTGGCAGGCAGATCGGTGGGGCGGGCGATAAACTCCGGTCCGATCAGGCGCACCGTCACGTCGGGCAATGAAAGCGCCAGCGAGCGCACCAACGACCAGTCAAACCAGTCTGCGATTGTACCGACGTAGCCGATGTATCGCCGTGAGCCCGCGTTCGATGCCTCGGGAAGGCGGCCTGTCGGATAGCCGTTGAGCACGATGAGCGCATCGCGTCTCACAGCGCTCACGTCCGATGCAATCTGCGACGACGAGCAATACACATCAGTGACCTTTCGACAGACAGCGCGCAGGCGAGCTTTCATCGAGATTCTTGACAAGCCTCGGTAAAACGCCGGGAAGTTGTCAAGGATGTCGACAAACGAGCGTTCATGCGGAACGCGCTTTAGTGCCCACTCGGCAAGCTTGCTGGGCCGGCCGATGCCAAGCACGCAATGAGCGGTTTCGCCCGCAAATTCGAGCAGTTGGGCACGTATCGTTCGCCAAGCGACGATGTGATTTGCGAAGCCGCTCATCGGAAGCGGCTCGATGGGCAGGGCGGTAGGCCGCAAAACCTTGATGCGAGCATCGTCAGTGCGCTCCATCGTCACGGTTTTTGGGCGAACGCGCTTCAAATCTGCGATGGTCGGAAGACGCGTGGGATAAGGGTCGACCCACAGGACCGAGTCGAACCCGTCGTCGGCGAATGCCGCGGTCATGAAGTGCGGGCGCTGTGCATAGCTTGCATAGGTCACCGACGAAAAGTAAATCAGGCGACGACCCTGCGGCGCGACATCACTGCTGCTGTCCACATCCACGTGTTGGGTCATGCTGGCTGGTCGCTCGATGCAAGCTTGGAAGAGCCAGCGGCAACCGCCCCACCTCCGCTCAGCGCGTCTTCAAGTATCGCAACAATTCGTCGAGCGGCCAGGCCGTCGCCATAAGGAGATGCGCCTCGCGCCATCTCGCTGTAAGCGGCCGGATCTGTCAGCAAACGCTGAACTTTGTCGATAATGCGACCGGTATCGGTACCGACGAGATCCGCCACTCCGAAGGACACTGCTTCGGGCCGCTCGGTTTCCTCACGCAGCACGAGAACGGGTTTGCCGAGCGCGGGCGCCTCTTCCTGCACGCCACCCGAATCGCTCAAGATGATATGCGCTGCTTCCATGGCCGCAATGAACGACAGATAGTCCAGCGGTGCACAGAGATCGACTCGCGGATGGTCACCAAGCAGTTGGCGCACGACGGATGATACGTTCGGATTAGGATGCACCGGGAACAGTACATCGAGCGTCGGGTTGCGTTCCAGCAACTCCAAGACGGCAGCACAAATACGCTTGAGCGGCTCGCCGAAATTTTCTCGACGATGCGTGGTGACCAGAATCATCTGACGTCCATCGGCCACCTGCCGCGGCACCTTGTTTGTGTGCTGGCGGGCGTCGAACAAAGCGTCGATCACGGTGGTGCCGGTCATGAACACGGCGTCGGCCGGCACGCCCTCATCCAGAAGGTTCTGCGCTGATGACTGGGTGGGTGCGAAATGCCAGTCGGCCAGACGTCCCGTGACCACGCGATTCATTTCCTCAGGAAACGGATTGCGCATGTCGTTGGTTCTCAGTCCCGCCTCAACGTGACCTACCGGAATGTTGTTGTAGAAGGAAACCAACGATGCCGCAAGAACGCTGGTCGTGTCGCCCTGGACAAGCATCGCACTCGGTGCGATTTCCTTTACGACGTCATCGAGCGATGTGATCAAGCGAGACGTGAGACCGGCGAGCGTCTGGTTCGGGCGCATCAAATCCAGGTCATAGTCCGGCTTGATATAGAATATTTGCAGAACCTGATCAAGCATTTCCCGGTGCTGCGCCGTTGCAATAACGACAGGTTCAAGGTGTGGAGATTCGTTGAGGGCGCGTACCAGTGGCGCCATTTTGATTGCCTCAGGACGGGTGCCAAACGCCACTGCAACTTTCTTCTTCATTATGCGCCTTCAGGTAACAATTACTTACCAAAAATATTCGGTCATATTATAAGTAACTAATCGGAAGACATGAAGGAAAATTCCAACGTCGGTCGGCGAAAATAGTAGGGGTTTATCGCCTTTTGGGGATCGATGGAACGCAAGCTATCCGTAAGAGCGGTCAGGCCGTTTTTTGCTTGGGAGCGCCGCGGCCCGCTGGTGCCTTCTTCAGCCCGTCGACGAGTCGGCGCGTAACCTGAACCTCGGCGTCGGCCAGCTCGGCCCGTCGCTGCGTGTCGCGCAACAGCGATCGGGTCTGCACCAGTTCATCCGTGGTGGCGCGAAGCTGCTGCGCCGCGTTTTCGCTCTGCCGCTGCGATAGTCTGAGTTCGATGCGCAGGGCGGCAAACGCTTCGGCGTGTTGTACTGCTGTGTCTTTCAATTCGGCCCTAGCCATCTGGAGTTGAACAGGCAGTTCTTCGATCTGTTTCTCGCTTGTGTGGCGGGCGGTGCGTTCCTGGTCGATTTCGCGCAGCGCGCGCGGCATTGACACCTGCAGGCGGGCATTGGTCGCTGCATGAGCCTCGCGTTCGGCGGCCAGCGCATCCCGCATTCCGGTGAGCTGCGCGCACGTTGCTTCGAGCTCGGCCTGTGTCGCCGCCACTGTCTGCCTGACGACGTCGAACTCTGCTGCGGCCTGATTACGTACCACTTCGGCCTCGTGCGCCTGCTGACGTGCTTCGGCGCGCAACGCGGCCAGTTGCCCGGCCGCCGCTTCCGATGCGGCCTGCCAGATGCTGAGCACCGCCTCGGCGGCCACCTGCTTCATCGCGTCGGGCAGGTCCGGATGGTCGATTTTCACACGTGTCCTGTCGCGCAGGTCCTGCCAGAACCGGCCTCGTCTGACATACCCCTTTTCCCCCCTGCGTGACGCGTACGGCACATATGCTTAAAAGTTTGGACGGATATTATCAGACCCGCGGACTGAAGGGCTGCCCGTGACCACCCTCTTTCGCCTCTCGTCGTTTGGCCTAGCCTTCTAATACGCAACCTTGAACGTCGGCGAGTCTTCCGGCCGGCTTTTTCGTCGATCGTAGATCCGCGTGGTTGCGATGTTCGCGTGCCCGAGCCATTCCTGCACCTTGGCGATGTCCGCCTCGTGTTCGAGTGCATTGGTCGCCGCCGTTGCGCGCAGGCTGTGAACGCCGAAACCCTGCACGTTGATCCGCGCCTGCGCCGCGTACGCGAGCACGCATTTATACAGGCCATCGGCCGTGATCGCGGCGCCGGTGGACCGGAGTGGCTGGAACAGCGCTGCGCCCGGCGTCGCACCATGGCCAGCCGCCTCGAGGTAGGTGTGGATCCGCTCGGCCGCCGCCGGATGCAGTGGCAGATGCCGTGTCTTGCCGCCCTTGCCGTGAATCCGCAAATGGGACACGCCGCGCCGGTCATGAATATCCCGCACCTTCAGCAGACACAGTTCTTCGCGCCGTAGCCCGTGATACAGCAGCACCGCGAGCAGCGCCCGGTCGCGCTGGCCCTTCAGCGTCGCCGGATCCGGCGCCTCGAGCAGCGCGCGCGCCTGATGGTCGCCGAGCGCGGGTGTCTTGCCTTCACTACTTTCGACCTTCGGGCGCTTGGCGCCCTTGACCGGATTGAAATCGACCGCGTTCTTTTCGCACAGGTACTCGAACAGCGATGACAGCGCCGCGAGCTTGCGCCGGATCGTCGCACCGGACAGTCCGCGAGTCTCGAGCGTTTTACGCCACGCCAGTACGTGGGCGCGCGTGACGACGCGAAACTCTTCCGGCCGCTGGATTCCCGCGAAGCCCATGAAGTCCTGCAGGTCGGTCTGGTACGCGCGGCGCGTGCGCGGGTTGTCGAGGTTGGCGAACCACTCGGCTTCGGCCGGCACCGCGGCCAGCTGGTGAAATTCGGTGGCGGTCAGCGGTCGATCAAGGTGGCCGGCGAGGTGACGGCTTGTTGCGGATAGATTCGGCACGGAAGACATTCCCCCTACTGGATCGCTCACAGGACCCGCAGATTGCGGATCCGGCCAATCTGCGGCGAGCGCTCGCGGATGATCTCCGCGATGAACTCCGGCAGAAGCACGCGCGGCACGGTGGCCGGCACCCCGGTCACGAGCTGGTCCGGCACGTGGACAATGAAGTCGGCCGGCGCACTGGCGAGGCTGTGCTCGTAGCTGACGCGGTAGTCCATGAAGGCTCCCCGAAAGCCGTCAGATTACTATTGATAACGTATTTTATCAATAGTCACCGGCCCCGGTGCCGCTCCGCTCCCCTCGCCCGGGTTTGTTTCGCCGTCCCGCTCCCCACTGAAAGCTCTAAAACTCCCGACTGACAATGGTTTGATCCTGCTTCGCGCTCCGCGCCGGGCGTGCGTTTCAAAGTTAGTTAGTTTATTTGTTTATTTATTTGTTGTGCTATGATGGCCTGAACTGGTCCCCGGAGCCGAGCATGCGTCCCGTCGAATTCACCCCCGAACAGATCATCGAGGCCGGACTCGCGCTGCGCGACGCGGGCCGCAACGTCACTGGTTTCGCGCTGCGACAGCGGGTCGGCGGCGGCAACCCGAACCGCCTGAAGCAGGTCTGGGACGAACACGTGGCGGCGCAGGCGACGACCGAGGTCAAGCCGGTCGCCGAGTTGCCGGTCGAGGTCGCGGAGGAAGTTGCTGCAGTGACGTCGGCTTTGAGCGAGCGGATCGCGAAGCTGGCCGCTGAACTCAATGACAAGGCGGTCAAGGCGGCCGAGCGCCGCGTGGCCGAGGTCGTGCGTGCGGCCGGCGAGCAGCGCGAGCAGGCCGAGCGCGAGCTGGCGGATGCGGCGCAGACGGTCGATGATCTGGAAGCGCAGCTGGATGCCGCGACGGCTGAGACAGAGGATCTGAAACAGCGCCTCGCCGACACGCAAGCGCACGCGCAGCAGCAGGCGGTCGAACTCGCGCAGCTGCGCGAACGCCTGGCGGCCACCGAGCAGAGCGCGAAGGCTGCGGTGGAAAAACACGGGGTGGATCTGACGCGGGCCCAGGAAAGCGTCGACCGATTGCGGGGCGAGCTTGAAGCGCTTCGCGCCAGCACAGCCGAGAAGATCGAGGGCCTGCGCACTGAGCTGGCGGAGGTGACGGTGAAGGCGAAAGCCGCGGACCAGACGTACGCCGAGCAGCGCAAGATGGCTGTCGAGGAGGCAGCGCGGCAGGCCGAGCGCTTCGCGCAGGTTCAGACCGAACGCGATGCGGCACGTCAGGAGGCCGCCCGGGCGCGCGAGGACGCGGCGAAGCGGGCGGGCAAGCTGGAAGCGCTCGCCGCGCAGAATGCCGATCTGCTATCGACCCTCAAGAACAAGGGGTGACTCCATGTGCCCTGCCCCGACTGCCTTAAGGTGCTTGGCAATATCGAGGAGTTTTGCAACAGGACGTTCAGCATTCCAGTCGCTATACTGTATATCCATACAGGTGCGACCTGAAGGTCGCTATCGCAACTGTCTTGCCGATAGCAATCGGACAAGACCTGCTGTTCTGCCAGC
>Ga0307411_10001092_pt1 | contig 10554 bp, 8 predicted proteins | sample DK1Ometagenome_2_FD_203712 | JGI IMG/M metagenome (GOLD analysis project Ga0307411, IMG submission 203712) | Maize rhizosphere microbial communities from greenhouse at UC Davis, California, United States - DK15-O-1 | ecosystem: Host-associated > Plants > Roots > Rhizosphere > Soil | place: USA...
CACCCCGCACACCGCACTTAAAATCTATGCCCGCAACTTCCGAACTTTTACAGAAGGGTCGCTATCGTTTTGACTCGTCAACACTCGATCAGGGTCCAAGCCACGCCGTCCAAGCTTACGACACCACGTCCGATAAGATGGTTTACGTCAAAGAGATAGCCGTCCGGCTTGGCAAGGTCACAACCCTTTCCCAGCAGGAAAACATGCGGCAAAATTTCGAAGATGCAGCCCGCCGGCTTGCAGAATTCCGTCACGATTCGCTCCTTCAGGTGAAAGACTACTATTTGGATGTCGGACGTCAATACCTTGTTCTTGAAAGTGTCGAAGGAGATGATTTTCAGACATTGATGGACAAAAACAAACGCCCTTTCGCCGTCGAAGACGTATTGGATTGGGCGGACCAGTTACTCGATGTAGTCAATTATCTTCACAACCAAACGCCCATCATTCTCCATAAGAGTATTTGCCCTCGGAACCTTGAACTTGTGCCGACCGGAAAGATCAAGCTTTTGGGAATTAATGTTCCGGACGCTTCCGGAAACATTCTTTCTACGTCACTTAGCGAACCTGAATCGGGAATTCTAAATTATTCACCTCTCGAACTTATATGGGACGGCCTAGATGCCGCCTCGCAGAAAGTGATCGTGAATAGTTACGACGAAAGGTCTGAGAAAATCCTTAAGGAAGCGCCCGACGTTCGAAGCGATATTTATTCGATCGGCGCTACGATCTATTTGCTTTTGACGGCAAAAATGCCTATCGATCCACTGGAACGGTCGATAGAGTTGCTTGAGGGCAACGCGGACCCCCTGAAAGGTCCCAATGTGCTCGATACGCGGATCGCTCCCGAAATCTCGGATGTAATAATGCGAGCATTGGAGATCAAACGCGAGAACCGCTACGACTCCGCGACGATAATGCGCCAAGTCCTCAGAACGGCTGTAGTACGGGTCAAGGAACGAGAGGCGGCCGAGGCTCAAGAACTCGAAGAAGCCGCCGAATTCCTACGAGGGACCCAAAAACTTCAAATGCCGATTTCGGCACAGGAACCGCAATCAGCCGGGCCGTCAGAGGCTGAAATTCTAACACGGAAACTTCGAGAAGCCGAAGAAATGCGCCTTGAGGCCGAAGGCCGCGCTGCCGAGGCCGAACGGTTACTAAAAGAACGCGAGGCTGAACAGGCTCCTAATCCAACCAGACAAGGATCAGGCAGAATTGAAACTGTTACAGCCGCACCGGTGCTAGTCAACCATGGCGACGACCTGCTGCACCTGATCGAAAGTACTTCACCCGCCGCACATGTCTCTGACCCGGCCTCCAATTCAAGCACCGCTGAACCAGATGATGACATTCATTTATCCGTAAAACCTGAACCAAGAGCCAAGATCGACTTAAAAATGATGGCTCAGGCACAGATCCAGCCTCATACCGAAACGCATGTTTCGGTATCAGCAGAAAAACCAGTGTCGGAAATCGAACCGGCTGGAGCCGAGGAAACTTCGGAAATAATCGAAGAACCCGACCCGTATTTGTTCGACGAAGTCGAGTCGAAGGTCGCGGCCCAATTTCCCGAACAGCGGGTCAATTATGACGTCGATTCAGTTCCCGAGTTCGTAACCTCACGATCAGGCCTGCCTATTCCCATTTTCGCCGGGTTAGGAGCATTGGTCTTAATCGTGGCAGTGGCCGGGTATGTATTCATCGGCGGCTCCGACAAGGAACCAGTTACCGATCAGTCATCGGCGCCAACCCAAAATATTGCCGCTCCTTTGAACGAGCCCCAACCACCGCAAGCTACATCCACTGCGGAAATTCCGGTCAGCCAGCAGCCCGAAGACTCAATTACTCAACGGCCTGCCGATACACAGACAGAGGTGGTGGTCACCTCAGAACCAGGAACCGCGCCAAAGTCGGTGCAGACCCCAAAGGCTGCAAAACCCGCCACCCAATCCGCAAAGACACCGGCCCCTAAAAGGCCGGTCACCGCTGACGATCTGATCAATGACAATTGATCCCTAAATCCATATGAGAAGCCTACCTTTCGCCCGTCGAGTCCTTTCAACTACCTTCCTGGCCTTTTTGCTTACCGCGTTTGCCGGAATGGCGGGCGCGCAAAGTCCTCCACTCAGCCTTGCTGACCTTCTGATCGGCCTACGTTCCAAAAAGGTATCGTTGGGAGATCGGAATCTCATTCTTTCCAAAGCAGTAATGGAACGCGGCGTGACGTTCACGAATTCGCCGGAGATCGAGAAGGAGTTGGCTGCCACAGGAGCCGATGGCGTACTTATTTCCGCTGTTAGATCGAAAAGCGCCAAGCCCGTTCCGGTGGCAACTCCGAAATCTGCGGCAATACCGGTTTCGACCCCGACGCCCCCCGATGCAACTTTCTTCCAGAAGCGGGCCGACGCCAGTTTAGAGAAAGGAGAGGTGGACTCCGCGTTGGCCGACTACAACAAGGCGGTCGAACTGAAAGCCGACGATGCAGATCTATATGTCAGCCGAGGAAGAGCATTGTATAGCAAGAAGGCATTCGACCAATCGGTCAAAGATTACGACAAAGCGATCCAATTGAGCCCGAAAACGGCCGTGGCATTCCTTAATCGCGGGGCTTCATATGAGAAGTTAGGAGATCCGCGTAAAGCTCTGGATGATTATAAGAGGGCCTCCGAGTTGGACTCCACAAACGACAGCGCCAAAGCTGAAGTTAAGCGTATTGAAGATCAATTGGCCAAAGAGGCTGCGGCGAAAGAGGCCGAAGCAAAAGCGGCGTCAGCCAAACTAGTTCCTGTCGCGCCCGAATACTTGAACCTGGGCAATCTCAGTGCCGCTAATGCGATCCGAATGGTTACACCGACATATTCTCCGATGGCCCGCCAATCCCGAATAATGGGCAAGGTCTCCGTTGAGGTGGAAATTAATATTGAGGGTGAGGTCATATCGGCCAACGCAACGTCCGGACCCGCGATGCTTCGACAATCGGCCGAGGACGCCGCTAAACGTTCAAAATTCAAGCCGGCACTTTTCAACGATAAGCCGGTGAAAGGAAGGGGCACAATCCTATATAACTTTAGCCTGTAGTCAAGATTCGATATGTGAAGGGAAAGAGGCGGCGGGGTCGCGACCCCGCCGCCTCTTTCCCTTATCTTTCAGTTCAATAATTCCCCACGGCGGCGTCAGACTTCAAACCGCTTGCTTCCTGCGCGATCTTAACGCCCACGGAAGCCCCGATCCGTGTCGCGCCGGCTTCAAACATGGCCCGGGCATCGTCGATACCCTTAACCCCACCAGATGCTTTTACACCAAGCGCACCACCGACAGTTCGCCGCATAAGCGATACATCCTCGACTGTCGCCCCTCCTTTAGCAAAGCCCGTGGAGGTCTTAACGAAATCGGCTCCCGCGTTCTTAGACGCGACGCAGGCTCGAATCTTCTCGCCGTCGGTCAAAAGTGCTGTTTCGATGATCACTTTGAGAAGGACGCCGTTCTCGTGTGCAGCATCTGCGACGGCGCGAATGTCATCTTCGACGGTACAGTCATCACCCGATTTCAAGGCTCCGATGTTGATCACCATATCCACCTCGCGCGCACCGTTAAATATGGAACGGCGAGCCTCGAATGCCTTTACATCCGGCAATGTGGCGCCAAGCGGAAATCCGATAACTGTGCACACGGGCACGTTCGAACCGCGAAGGAATTCCGATGCTTTTTTCACCCATGCGGGATTGACGCATACGGATGCGAATCCGAATTGAACGGCTTCGTCGCACAATCTTTGAATATCGGCCTCGCTCGCCTCGGGTTTTAGGAGGGTATGATCGATAAGGCTTGCCCAATCGTGTGCCGTGGCGGTTTCACCGAGCACCACGCCGATTCGCTCGGCACCCGCATCGACGATCCGCTGAACATCGGCCGTACAGAACGAAGGACAATTTTCGTCATTTCCAAGTTTGGACAAAACCAGGTCCGTGATCTGTTCGACCAGCTTTTCGTAGTTTCCGTTGGTCATTTCCTGTATTCGCGATCGATCGAATCAATTTTACCGACACGATTTTTGTGACGATCTTCGCTGATTTCTGTGGTCAAAAATGCGTCTACGATTGCTTTGACTTCGTCGAAACTATTCTGACTGCTCCCAAGCGATAGTACATTCGCACCGTTGTGTTCCCTTGAATTTTTCGCAAGTGCCGGCGAATAACAGGCTGCGGCCCTGACACCTGGGACCTTGTTCGCCGCCATCGCGCTTCCGATCCCGGCCCCATCCACCAGGATCCCGGCGTCGACCTGACGTCCAGCAACTGCTTTGGCTACAGGGTGCGCGAAATCCGGATAATCAACCGCATCGGTGGAGTTCGTTCCAAAATCTCGCACCTGAACGCCTAGGCCGCCAAGATACGCTTTGAGCTGTTCCTTCAATGGGAACCCGCCGTGATCTGCTCCGATCGCAATGCTTGTTATCTTAAGGCCAATATTTCGCGATTCTTTCGTTATCAGCATCAAGCCTTTATCCGCGACAATGTCCCTCGCCAACGGGGTGAACTTGGCTTGTCCGGAGACTCTTAACCGCGAGCCTGGTTCAAGTCCGCGAAGATCATCTTCGGTTATTAAGGACTTAGAGGATTCATCACGGTCCCAGGTTCGATCGTTCTTTTTACGAAGGGAATTCACGATCACGTGTTCCGTGACGGCAGAGACTTCCGTTTCGGCAGGCACACTTTTGAGAACCTCCCTGACCAAGGCCCGAACTTTCTCGCGTGCATTAGGATCAACTGTTGCCATTCGGTGAGGTTTGTAAATCAATCGATGATTGAATAGTATTGCTAAAATTTACTTCAATCAAACCTGAAAATATGTCACCCGGAACATCCAGCATGGAATACACGGAATTTACTGATCCGAATCTAGAAATTCTTTATAGCCCAGAACAGATCGCGGCTCGAATCGTAGAATTGGGACGCCAGATTACCAGTGATTACACCGGCAGGGACCTTGTGCTTGTGGGTGTCCTAAAGGGTTCTAGCGTTTTTCACGCTGACCTGATGCGGGCGATAGACCTGCCGCTGACGATCGATTTCATGGCGGTTTCAAGTTACAAAGACGGGACGAAATCGACGGGTGACGTCGAAATATTGAAGGATCTCAGCAATCCTATCCGCGACAAAGATGTGCTCGTCGTCGAAGACATCGTGGATACGGGCCTTACGCTGACCCGGCTTCTGGACATTTTGGATTCGCGTGGCGCTAACTCGATCAAACTTGCCACCTTGCTCGACAAACCGGAGCCGCGAATCAATAAAGAATTGAATATCGATTACACGGGCTTTGTCATTCCAAATAAATTCGTGGTGGGATTCGGGCTCGACGCGGCAGGTCGCTATCGCAACCTGCCGTTCATCGGTGTTGTAAAGGACCCGGAAAAGATCTAGGAGCCAGTGTAATCCACAGAAGGATCATACCGACGGCGGCTAGCCAGTAGACCCTTAAACATAAAGAAAAGTGCCAATAGGTGGAATCCAAAAGCCGGGTAGTTGCTGTACCCGAGCGAAACGATCGCGTCGAATATATAAAGGAACATGCCCACGATGAAGGCCACGTCACCGCCCTTGCGGGTCAAATAACCAAATGAAGCGACAATGCCCGCAAGCCCGAGATTGATAGCGAGACCCGCAAGCCTTTGAGATTCCGGTCCGGCTGCGACCAAATGTGAATCCACATATTGGGTTGTCCCGAGCCCAAAGAATTGGCTCGGTAGGCCAAAGTAATACACGATCACTGAATTCACAACGGCAAGGATCGCAACCCAAAGGAACCAATTCGCTCCGAGCTGCATTTCCCTTACTTTATAGACCTCTTTGACGGGCCCGCGAACACCTGCAGTTGTTGCTTGCATATGCTTAATTACTCCTTGAGGTAAGATAAGTATTTCACACTAATATTATCACAGTTATTAATCCGACGGCTCAGGGTTTGGCCGGGCAGGCGCAGAGATTTCGACTTGGTCGATTTTGGTTGATAAGAAGTTGGACAGCTTATGAGCTTAGTCGACGGGAGTCTTCATTTTAAACGCTGAAGCGCCGGTATTGGCGAAAAACTACCGCTTGATCAGACCGTTCAGTAAGAGATCGGCGAGTCGGGCTGACTTTTTCTCTATTTCGGTCCGTTCGCCGAGTTCATAGGCGCTTAGGCTGTAGGGAAGTAAGGCATTTGTTGCGTCAAGCAAGGTTCGGCCGGCCTCGACCGGATCTTTGATCTTAAAAATCCCGGTCGACTTGCCATCGGCTAAAACCCTTGCGAACAGGCGGGCTTCTTCTTCGAAATAACGCTTTCGACGTTCAAGCAATCGCGGCCGAAGTTGGGCGAGAAGTTCGTTTAAGCTTTGCGAATAGTGCTGAACGCTGTCGAACCGTAGCATTACGCGCTCGATCAGCATTTTGCGAAGCCGCGTTTCGGGTGACCCTTTGGATTGGGAGATCACGAATAGCTGTGCTTTCAGGCGCTCGATGATCCTATCGATATGCGACAGTGCGATCTCTTCTTTGCTCTCAAAGTGAAGATAAACGCTTCCCTTGCCGATACCTACTTCTTTCGCAAGGTCTTCGATGGTCATCTTCTTATAACCGTATCTTGCAAGGAGGCGGTCGGTGGCGTCCAGGATCGCGTCGCGAGTCGTTTTAGGCAGAGCTGCGTCTTTCATGTTGTGACCAATGACCAAAACGTAATTCTAGTCATTTAGCGCCTTAATTACAAGGTGTGTTCTGTAAAGTTACTCAAAATTGGCCGGGACGCCGATTCAAAGCCCGGCCATTTCCCACTTTCTTACTGTGTCATTGATGAGGGCCGCAACCTTGTCGGTTACCTTTTTGTAATAAAGATCGGCCTTAGCTTGATCGAATTTCGGGTAGCCCTGCCCTTTCTGATAAAGTCCAATAGACGAAGGGAAAGGCACCGCCGACCAGGTTCCGGCCGCTGGGTAGGCCGTCGCGAGGTCGTCGTTGTATAGATTTTTGTGAACAAGCGTCGGGTCGACTGCCTGTATGAACGCTGTTTCGTTTAAACCCGCGTGACCGCCATCCTCGCCGAAAACTTCCTTGGTCTCATCGGATGCAAACGACCACCAATTGATCACGAGCGTTCTCACTCGTTTTTCGACCGCGACTTCAGAGGCTACCGCTTGTAGAACAGCGGTCTGTCCGCCGCCGTGGCCGTTCATTATAATTATGTTCCGAAAACCGTTTTTGGCGAGGCCTTCGAGGATCTGTTTAACAAATGGCCGGTAAGCAGCCTCGCTGATCTGAAACGCGCCGGGATAAGCCTCCATCGAACCGGTTATTCCGTACGGTAAAGTTGGGGCGATTAACGCATTCGTCCGCCGGGCGATCGTCTTTGCCATTGCGGTCGGCGCGGTGTTGTCCGCACCGTTATTCACGACACCATGCGGCTCAAGTGTCCCGGTGGGCAAGATGACCGTCTTTATCTTGGAAGGTACGACTTCCCTAAACTCCATCCAGTTGATGCGGTCCATTTCGCGTGTGGATACGAGTTCCTTTTCTGCCTGGGGGAAAGTGTTTAGGGTAAAGATAAGGACAGACAGTACGAGCAAAAGAAAACGATTCATATCTGCGATCTCCGGTTTACGATCGAATTTCATCGAGCTTCCAGTTTATGTATTTCCTGTCGAGCTGAATTTGAAAGTTTTATTTGTAACTTACTCAAAATATTTCCGTCCGGACAGCTTGGCCGGGAAAAGGTCGTCAGACTGTTCTTCGGTCTTTTTCCCGTAACCAAGTTCCTTCATCAATTTTGTCGGTGCGTTGCGGATCTGCATCGGGACAGGAAGATTGCCGAATTTTTTGGCATCTTCCATCGCGGCCTCAATCGCGTCGTTTGCACTGCGATCTTTTGAGGCATTCGCCAGATAAGCCACCCCGTGGGCAAGATTCAGCGTGCATTCCGGGAGGCCAATTGTTTCAACTGCACGAAAAACCGCGTTTGCGACCACCAGAGCGGTAGGCTGCGCCAGCCCTATGTCTTCGGAAGCAAATATGACCATTCGGCGAGCGATGAACTTCGGATCCTCGCCGGATTCTATCATCCGGGCAAGATAATACATCGCGGCATCAGGTTTGCTCGCACGCATTGATTTTATGAACGCGCTGATGACGTTATAGTGCTCTTCGCCTTTTTTGTCGTATCGGAGAAACTTCGACTGAAGTGTCTCCTTTAGAGTTTCGATCGTGATCCGATCGTAAAGTCGTTTCGTATTTTCAATCATGGTGATCGCTTGGCGGGCATCACCGTTGGCCATTTCAATTAGCCAAAATTTAGCATCGGCTGGGACATCCATTCCGGTTCGGTCGATGATTGCGGTCATTTGCTCTACGTTAAATTCTTCCAGAACAAAAACGCGAAGGCGTGAAAGCAAAGCCGGGATCACTTCGAAACTGGGGTTCTCGGTAGTGGCACCGATGAGCACTAATTCGCCGCTTTCGACGAACGGGAGCAGAAAATCCTGTTGAGCCTTATTGAACCGATGGATCTCATCGAGGAAAAGCACCTTGGGCTGATCGAGGATCGATCGTTCTTTAATGATCTTTCGAATATCCTCTTTACCGGCGGAGACTGCGGACAGCTCGTAGAAAGCCGCATTGATCGCGTTGACGTAAATGCGAGCGAGAGTCGTTTTACCGGTGCCGGGTGGGCCCCAAAGTACGAATGAAAAAATGTGCCCCTGCTCTATCGCGACGCGAAAAGGTTTTCCCGGACCAACAAGGTGTTCTTGGCCGACGTAATCGTCCAATTTCTCAGGCCGGATACGACTTGCGAGCGGCTCCATAAGGGTTATCGGTAAAGGTTAGCACGTATCGGAAAACTTAAATACCGCTTCCAATGGCGGTCTTCAATGGTAAGACCGTTCCTAAATCCCGCCTTGAATGGTATGGCTGATGTTGTTAAATCAGGCGACTGAGTAAGAGTTATAAAATGTGCTCTAGTATAATAAAAACGGCTATAAGACGGTGCTCGGGCGAGAAAGTGTGAAGAAATAATGATTTTCCACTTGCATTGATTGGTAAAACCAATTATTATTCCTCAAGTTTTTAACCCCAAATCTGGTCTATCTTAAAATATGCAGGAGCACGCGATGAAGATGTACACCTTTTTGCGACGAGCAAGCCTTTTGTTGGCGTTCGTTATGATCGCCGGTGCGGGAGCGGTTTACACACAAGAATTCCGCGGGAGTATCACGGGAACCGTTTCCGACCCGAATGGCGCCGCCGTAGCCGGGGCCACGGTTACCTTGAAAAATGTCGAGACGAACATTACGCAGACGGTGACCGCGAATGATAGCGGGGCATACTCGTTTCCGCTTGTCCAGCCAGGGAAATATTCCGTCTCCGCTACCGGAAGCGGATTCAAGACATCGACGAGGGAGAATTTCCCCGTTAAGGTGGACGATCGATTGACGGTGGATTTCGCGTTAGAGATCGGGACTTCCGCTGAGGTGAACATTGTAGCCGACAGCGAACTCCTTGATCGCGGAACTGTCACTATTGGTACGTCAGTAAGTCAACGACAGATCGAGGAATTGCCATTGGCTGAAGGAGCCCCATACACGCTCGCGACGCAGGCGCCGGGAATCGTGTACACCGGCGACCCGAATTTCCAAGGCCCAACCGCTAACGGAAACCTAGCCGGATTCCGTTCGAATGGAACGGCCGGCAACCAGGTGAACGGGACAGGCGGCAACGTCGTCAATTTGGACGGTTCACCGAACCTAGCATACGACGGCCAAGTGGCTTTTACGCCTCCGTCGGCCGCGACGCGGGAATTCAAGGTGCAGACGAACAGTTTTGATGCTCAGATGGGTTTTACGGCCGGTGCGACGGTAAACGTTGCTACCAAGAGCGGGACGAACGACTTTCACGGCGAGGGATACTTTTACGATCGGGACAAGAACCGAACAGCGAACAATTTCTTTAATAACCGGGCGGGCCTCGAACGGCCAGAAAGAAAATACAACAGGTATGGCGGCACTATCGGCGGCCCGATCATCAAGGACAAGACTTTTTTCCTGTTCTCTTATGAACGACAAAAAGATAATGTAGCTCAGACCACCACATACACCGTACCGACGCTGTTGATGCGACAGGGAAATTTCTCGGAACTTCCCTACGCGATCTACGACCCGGCAACAGCAGTATCGCGGAACAGTTCGTGCGCCGCCGGGAGTACCGGCACAACAGTGTGCAGGACGGCTTTCGCCGGAAACATCATAAATCCAAATCGAATCTATGCACCGGCCCTCGCGTTTATGCAGTATTTCCCCGAGCCTAATCTTCCGGGTGTCGAGGACAACTTCATAACTGACCAGAATCTGATCCGTCCCTATAGATCGTACCTCGTCAGGATCGATCACAACATCAACGAGAAGAACGCGATCTTCGGTAAGGTGTATCACAGCCGTAATACGGAAGACCGGTACAATCTAACTATGGCGCCGGATTCCATTTTTCGGGGATATGAGAATCGGCGAAATCTAGGGGGCAACGCTACCTGGAC
>Ga0307411_10001093_pt1 | contig 10546 bp, 8 predicted proteins | sample DK1Ometagenome_2_FD_203712 | JGI IMG/M metagenome (GOLD analysis project Ga0307411, IMG submission 203712) | Maize rhizosphere microbial communities from greenhouse at UC Davis, California, United States - DK15-O-1 | ecosystem: Host-associated > Plants > Roots > Rhizosphere > Soil | place: USA...
ACTCGTCCCGCAGGAGCCGGCTGTTCACGATGCGCACCGCGGACAGCGAAACGATCTCGTCACCGGCGGACGGTTCGAGGCCGGTCGTCTCCGTGTCGAAGACCGTATAGGCGAGCTCGCCGAGGCGCCGCCGTGCCAACGCCTCGCTGCCGCCCGGGCGGTCGAACAGCTCGAAATCGTAGAACATCGGGCGCGTCATCGCAGCGACCGCGGCCTGTGTCGGCCGCGCCACCGGCAGCTGCAGGGTGAACGTGAGCGTGCCGTCGGCGGGATCGGCGCGGTACCACTGCTCCCCGCCGTGGTGCCTCGCGACCTCGCGCAGCGACAATCGGCCGTGCGCATCGCCGGTGCCGGAGGCGGCTTCTTCCCATCCGGTCGCAACGTCGAGCGCCGATGGCGGCGATTGCCACGTGAGCCGCAATTCCGCGAAACGGCCGCCTGGTGCGAGCGCGAGCGCGAATTCGCGCACGCCGAGTTCACGGCTGAGCCGGGCCGCGAGCGCCGTGAACGACTGCACGACGGCGAAGCTGTCGACGTCCAGCCACATGCGCTCGCGCAGGGGGTCGGACGTGGCGGTAACGCCGCGCAGCTTGCCCACGCTGCGCGTGACGATGCGCAGCAGGTCGTCGGCGGGCATGCCTTCGAGCGGCCACGCCGCGAGCGGACCTTGCGCATCGCCGCTGAGCCGCGCATCGAGCTGCTCGCTCAGGCGCACCGACTCGTCGCGAATGATCGCGATGAACTGCTCTCGCCGTGCCGGCTCGCGCGGCTCGTATTCGATCAGCGTCTCGACCGCGGCCCGGATCCCCGCAAGCCCCGCGCGCATGTCCTCGGTAAGCGACTGCAACCGCCGGTCGCGCTCGGTACCGCGCTGCACGCTGCCGGTCACGTCGTCGAGCGTAAGCACGAAGCCCGCGAGTCGCGTGGCGTCGCCCGCCGCGCGAACCGGTGCCATCTGCGCGCGGATCAGGCGATCCCCGAACACCGCCACGAACGGCGCGACCGGCCTGGTCTCGCCGTCGTGCAGGCGCTCGCGAACCAGGTCGAGCGCGTGCGCGATCACCTCGCGATCGATGATGCCGAAGACCGAGCGGCCGAGACCGACAATGCCCGCGCCTGCCGCGGCGTTGCCATTTCCCGGGCGCTCGAGCAGCGCACGCGCGGCCTCGTTGTACAAAAGGATGAGGCCGTCCACGTTGCAGACCAGCACGCTGCTCGTGAGCTCGGACATGAGCGCGGCGAGCCGCTGCTTTTCCTCGTCGAGCCGGGCGTTCGCGTCGCGGATGCGCGCTTCGACGGCGCCGAGCGCGGCCTGCTGCCGGTCGGCGAGTTCGTTGACGACGCGGGCGAGCGCCGCGGCCTCGGCCGGGCCGTCGTCCGCCAGTCGATGCGCAGGATTGACCGTGACGATGATGCGCGCGCCTTCGGCGGCACGCACCATCCCGACCACGTACGCGTCGAACGCACTCGCGACGCCGAAGCCGATCACCACGAGGAGGAACGCCGCGAACACGAGCAGGAGGCCGGCCGAGTCGTCGAGCACGGGACGAAGCGCCGTGCGCAGATCGTCCGGAATGCGCGACCACACGGCGAATCCGGCGCCGATGACGAGTGCCGTCACGGCGGCGAACGCGATCGCGACGGCGGCGGCGAGCTTCAGGCGAAGACGCGCAACCGTCGATCCGGGCGGCATCGGCGCAGAACCGGTCACACGCCCAGCATCCGCTTCACTTCCGCGACGAGTTCGAACGTCGAGAACGGCTTCGTGACATACCCGTCGGCGCCGATCGCCATCGCCTTGGCGACCTCGGTCTCGCGGCCCTTCGCCGTCAGCATCAGGATCCTGGTCCCCGCAAGCTCGCGGTTCTCGCGGATCTTGCGGACGACCTGGTAGCCGTCCTTCACCGGCATCATCACGTCGAGCAGTACGAGGTCCGGCCGGAATTCCGCGACGGCCGCGAGCGCCTCGTCGCCGTTGCGCGCCGCGCGGACGTCGAAGCCGTTCTGGCGCATCAGGTACTCGAGCGCGATGACGATGTTGGGCTCGTCGTCGACGACGAGGATGCGCCGGGTCATCGACGATCCCTCCGCGCTGCGCGTCGCGGGGCCCATTCACGCTCGGGGCAGCCCTTCGCGCTCATTTGGGAGAACCTTCCGCCTCGCGCACGAGCGGCGACGCGGGCGCGGCGAAGCGCGCGGGCAGCGTGAACGAGAACGTGGCGCCGGAACCGGGGGTGCTGCGCAGCCATAGCCGTCCTCCGAAGTGCTCGACGATCTGCCGGCTGATCGGCAGCCCGAGGCCCGTCCCTTGCGGCTTGGCGGTCAGCGTGTCGCCGGCCTGGCGGAATTTTTCGAAGATGTATTGCTGCTCGTGCTCGGCGACGCCGGGCCCGTTGTCGGCGACGTCGATCTGGAAGTAGCCGTCGGTCTGCCGCAGCGCGAGCTCGACGCGGCCGCTTCCCGCATGGCAGAACTTCGCCGCGTTGGCCAGGAGATTGATCAACACCTGCATGACGCGATCGCGGTCGGCGGCGACGTCCGCTGCCCCGACGCTGATCCGCGTCTCGAGCGCAATCGCACGCTCGCGGAAGAGCTGTCCGGTCGCCGCGACGGCGTCCGCCACGATATCGCGCAGGTCGAGTGTCGTCACGTGCCACTTGGCGCGTCCGGCCTCGAGCTTCGCGAGGTCGAGCACGTCGTCGATCAGGCGGGTCAGACGCTCGCTTTCGTTCACGATGATGCCGAGGAACTCCTTGCGCCGCGGCAGATCCGTGTCGGGATCGTTGAAGAGAATCTGCGAGAACGCGCGAATCGACGTGAGCGGCGTGCGCAGCTCGTGCGATACCGTGCTGACGAAGTCGTCCTTCAGCCGATCGAGCTCCTTCAGCCGCTCGTTCGCGGCGCGAAGCTGCGCCGTGGCCGCCTCGAGCTCGCGCGATTTCTGCTCGAGCGCCCGGCTGTGGGCGATCGCCTCCGATGTCTCGTCGAGAATGCGCATGATATCGTCGATCGACAGCGGCTCCTCCTGCACGACCGAAGCGACGATGGCGCGCGCGGACGCCGCGCCGATCGCGCCGGCCAGCTCGCGCTCGGCGAACGTGATGAGCGCCGCATCCGCCTGCGCCGGCGCGTGCGCGTGCCAGCCGATCTGGCGCCCGTAGGACGCGAAGATTTCGTCGGCGCGCGCGCTGCCCAGGAAGCGGCGCAGCAGCTCCCGTAACTCGTCGAGCGACGCACTGCCGCGCCAGAACTGCGGTACGTTGGCGGCGCCCGAAAACGCGTCGACGAAGCGCAGGCCCTGCGCGGTCTCGCCGACGCCCGGCCGGCCGAACAGCGACACCCCCACGTAGCATCCGACGTTCGCGAGCAGGCTCCAGAACAGGCAATGCGTGATCTGGTCGAGGCCGGTCAGTCCGAACAGCGCCTGCGGCCGCGACAGCGACACTCCGAACAGGCCGTGCTCGAGGAATTCCATCGGCAGCCAGCCCGAGCGCGCGAACGAAGGCAGCAGCAGCGTGTAGGTCCATACCAGAAAGCCGGCGACGAGCCCGGCCAGCGCGCCGTTGCGGGTGCCGTTTCGCCAGTACATCCCGCCGAGCATTACCGGCGCAAACTGCGCGACCGCGGCGAACGAGATGAGGCCGATCGAGACCAGCGCGTACGCTTCGCCGGCGAGCCGGAAATACAGGTAGCCGAGCAGCAGGACGAGCACGATCGCGCCGCGGCGGATGCCGAGGAGCGTGCCGGACAGGTCGCGAGAGCCCGCCGAGCGCAGCAGACCGAGCCGCAGGAGTATCGGCATCACCAGGTCGTTGCACACCATCGTCGAAAGCGCGATCGTCTCGACGATCACCATGGCCGTCGCCGCGGACAGGCCGCCGACGAATGCGAAAAGCGCGAGGGCGAGCTGGCCTTCGTGCAGCGGCAGCGCCAGCACGAACGTGTCGGCGTCGACGCGGCCCTGCGGGAACAGCAGCAGCCCGCCGAACGCGATGGGCAGCACGAACAGGTTGATGGCGACGAGGTACAGCGGAAAGATCCACACGGCCTTGGAGAGATGCCGCTCGTCGACGTTCTCGACGACCGCGATCTGGAACTGCCGCGGCAGGAACATGATGGCGCACATCGAAAGCAGCGTCAGCGATGCCCAGCCGGCGTACTCGCCGCCGACTGCCGACAGCGTCGTGAGCCGCGCGAGCTGCGGGTGCGCGGCCGCGCGGCGGAAAATGTCGGCCGGCCCGTCGTAGAGTCCCCAGGTGACGAAGACGCCCACGAGCACGAACGCGATCAGCTTGACGAGCGATTCGAAGGCGATCGCCGCCACCATGCCCTCGTGGCGTTCCGTCGCATCGAGATGGCGCGTTCCGAACAGGATCGTGAACGCCGCGAGCAGCAGCGCGACGTAGAGCGCGTAGTCGTCCGATCGCGCGTTGGCGCCCTGTCCGACGGCTGCCGTCGCCGGATCGGACAGCAGGATGCCGACGCTGACGGCAACCGCTTTGAGCTGCAGCGCGATGTAGGGAACGATGCCGACGACGGCGATGATCGTGACGAGGCCGCCGAGGAGCTGGCTCTTGCCGTAGCGGGACGCGACGAAATCGGCGATCGACGTGATCCGGTTGGCGTGGCTGATGCGGATCATCTTGCGCAGCACGAACCACCACAGCACGGCCATCAGCGTCGGCCCGAGATAGATCGGCAGAAAGCCGATGCCCGTGGCGGCGGCGCGGCCGACGCTGCCGTAGAACGTCCAGGTCGTGCAATACACGGCGAGCGACAGCGCGTACACCCAGGGATTGGCGATGACGCTGCGTCCGGCATCGGCGCGCTTGTCGCCGACGTATGCAATCGCGAACAGCAGCCCGAGGTAGCCGAGCGCAACGAGCGCAATGAGCGTGCCGTCGAGACTCACCGGGGCGGCCTTCCCGGGCGGATGCGGGAACGGCGCGAAACGGCCACCGCTAATGACCGCGCGGCGCGCGGCCGCGCGGCTCGTCGGGATCGCCGCGCTCGACGACGAGCGCGACAAGCGCGATCACCGTGATCCAGGCGGCAAAGACGTACACGAAGAGCAGCGGCACGCCGCCGACGGTCGCGTCCCGCTCGAACAGGTAAAGGAGCGGGAAATTGAGCAGCAGGCAGCCGAGCAGGAACAGGGCGACCAGGCGCTGACCGGTCGGTGTCATCCTCGACATCCAAGCTCTCCCTTGCGCGCGTGCGCTACTGCGGGTAATCGAGCGCGATCCGCTGCTGCAGGTCGCGCGCCTGCCGAAAAGACTCTTTCAGCATACGCCGCTCGAAGGCGTTGAGCCGGTCGGGATCGACGCGGTTGGGCGCTCGCGTCGCCTGCGGATCGAATTGCTGGTGCCTCAGGCGCAAAAGCTGAATGAAGTAGAACGCGTCGACGATCGCACGCATGTCGTCGGCAGCGACGTGCAGCTCCGGCGCGGCGAGCCGAAGCCGCTGTCCGGTGTTCGTGTGCGCGATGCCGAAGCGCAGCGCGATGATGCGCGCTGCTTCGACGAACGGCCGCAGCCCATAGACCTTCAGATCGAGCGTGTGCGGGAATTCCGCCGAGTGATCGAACCGGAAGTCCCGCAGCAGTCCGAGCGGTGGCCGGGTGGCGAGCGCGCCTTGCGCCATCTGCAGCAGGAACCGCGGCGTCGCCTGCGTCAGCGGCAGCAGCCAGCTTCGCAGTCGATCGGCGAGCGTCGCATCGCCGAAGACGGGACGGAAATCGAAGAAGATCGCGGAGTTCAGCACGGCTTCGGGATCCGTGTTGCGAATCCATGCCGAGAACTGCAGTTGCCACTCCGTCAACGAGAGACACCAGCGCGGATTGCGCGCCATGATGTCGCCCCTGCACAGCGGGAACCCGCACCGGTCGAGCGCCTGGTTGACGGCGTCTGCGAACGGCAGCAGGCGGGCGCGTGCATCGTCCGGCTTTGTTTCGGGCGGCAGCTCGAAAATGATGCCATTGTCCTGATCGGTCGCGAACGCCTGCTCGAGGCGGCCTTCGCTGCCGAGCGCGATCCAGCAGAAGCGGACGCCGGGCGCGCGGCGCGCGATCTCGAGCTCGAGGACGCGCTGCGTCAAGCGGTCGTTCAGCGCGGCGATGAATTGCGTGAGCCGCTCGGCGCCGACGCCGTTGACCAGCATGTCTTTCGTGAGCTGGCGGATGTCCAGCGCGGCCTGCCGCAGCGCGCGCTCGTCGTGCGCCGCGGCAATCGTCTCCGGCAGCCGGCGCAACGTGACCCGCTGCACCGAGAACAGATCGCGCTGCGAGACGACGCCGATCGTCCGGCCCTCCTCGAGCACGGGGGCATGGCGAATGCCGTGTCGCGCCATCGTCAGCGCCGCATCGTAAACCGTCGCATCTGCGGACAGCATGTGCGGCCGCGGCGTCATCACCGTCGCGATCGGGGCCGCGAAGTCGGTGGCATCGAGCGCGACGCGGTCGAGCAGGTCCTGAACCGTAAAGATGCCGACCGGCACGCCGTCGTCGTGCGCGATAACGATCGAGCCGACGCGGGCGCGCCGCATCGTTGCGAGTACTTCGCGGATCGGAGTTTCCGGGCGGGTGGCGACCGCCGGGCCGCGCACGATCGTGCGCAGCGGGCTCGCCATCGACTGCTGCTCCGAGCTCGGCTGCGTGAGTTGCGCGTGCAGCTTCGCACGTGCCTGCCGGAGCATCGCGACGACGCGGTCGACGCACAGGCGTTCGAATGCCGGCGCGCGGCGCAAAAGCTCTGCGAAGTCGTGCCCCGCGAGCTCGAGACAGCGCGTCGGGGCCACCGCGCGATAGTCGCCGGCGACCGCGGCGTCCATATACATCGCCACGATGGGAAAGACGTCGCCGGGGCCGAGGACGGGATACGGCTCTTCGAGCAGGTCGCCGAGAGGCGCTGGCTCGCTCTGGACCGTTCCGCGCTCGACGATATGAAGTCGAGGCGCGTCGTCTCCGGCGACGGCGATCAGGCCGCCGGGCGCATATTCGGTCGCCGACAGATGTCGGACGAGGTGCTCGAACGCCGCTTCGTCGATGCGGTCGAACGGCGTGAAACGCCGCAGCGCATCGATCTCGGTCCTGGCGACCGGTTCGGCCGCAGCGAGCATTCCTGCCTCCCGATGCAGGACAGTGCGCCCAATCGCGCTCGGTAGCGCGATCTTACCGGAACGCACCCTCCCGATCCGGAGCGGTCGAGTGTCCGCGTTTCGCGCCGTGCCGCTCTATAATGATTCAACCCGTGCCGTCCGCGGACGAAGCGAGCCATGGAAGCGTTGCGTCGCATTACGTACCTCGTGTTCCGTCCCGCAGCCGAGTGGGATCGGATCGCCGGCGAACGAACGACCGTCGACGAGTTGTTGCGCCGCTACATCCTGCCGCTCGCCACGCTGGCGCCGATCGCGACGTTCATCGGGATGGAAGTCTTCGACCGCGCGTGGGATGCCGACCAGGGTTACCTCGTGCCGGCCGACCAGATCTTCGGCGCCGCAGCGACGACCTTCTTCGCCATCGTCGCGTCGATCTTCGCGCTCGCGGCAATCATGGCGCTGATCGCGCCGATGTACCGGCGCAGGCCGGGCTTTCTTTCGGCGCTCAAGGTCTCGACCCACGGCGCGGGGCCGCTGCTGTTGTCCGGGGTGGTGCTCGTGCTGCCGGTCATGGTCGTCGTGTCGATGGTGGCGCTTTGCTATACGCTGTTCCTGTACCACATAGGCGTCACGCGAGTGCTGGAGATCCGCGAGGACCAGTTCGAATTCATCGGCATTTCGCTGCTGCTGCTCACGTTCGTGTCGATCATGGCAGGCATGATCGCGGCGAGCGTCGGACTGATCTGAACCGCTTCCACGTGGCACTCGCCGACGCCATTCGCCGGATCGGATTCATTCGCTGGTACGAGCACCAGCTCTACGAGGGCTTCGCCTGCCTCGTGACCGGGTTCCTCGCGCTGATCATGATGGCCATCGCGCTCGAAGTCGGCGGGCCGGGGCAGTCGATCGGACGCTGGCTGTGGCTGCTCGCCGTCGCGTCGAGCGGTGGAGGGCTCTGTGTCCTGGCATGGCGCCGGTTCACGCGTCTGCTCGCGCGCGCCGAGCATTTCGCAGGGCAGGCCAACTGCCCTGGCTGCAGCGCCTACGCGAAATTCCGCGTCGTCTCCAGCCGGTCGGCGCCGGATGCGATCGACGGCTGCGCGCTCGGCGTCCGCTGCCGCACGTGCAACCACGAGTGGACGATCCAGTAGCGCGCGCAGCGGGACTTCGCTCCGCCGGCCCCGCCGACTAAAGCGCGCCGCGTCCGTCCGGCATCCGACACGCACACACGTACATCGATTCTCGTTTCGTGCGCATCCTCGTTGCCGAAGATGACCCGTTCCTGGGCGAAGCGATCGCGGGCCATCTACGCAGCGCAGGGCATGTCGTCGACTGGGTGCGCGACGGCGGGGCCGCCGATGCATCGTTGCGCGCCGGATCGTTCAAGCTCGTCGTGCTCGACCTCGGGCTGCCGCGGCTTTCGGGACGCGACGTGCTGGCGCGTCTGCGCAAGCGCGCAGTGTCGACGCCCGTGTTGATCATTACGGCCGCGGACGCGATCGCCGATCGGGTATGGGGCCTCGATGCCGGCGCCGACGACTACCTGGTGAAGCCGTTCGAGCTTGCCGAGCTGGAGGCGCGCGTGCGCGCTCTCATCCGCCGCAGCCATGGTCACGACCGCAACGTCTTGGTGCACGGGCCGCTCGCATTCGACGCGGCCGCGCGTTCGGCGACGGTGGACGGGACGGCGCTCGACCTGTCCGCGCGCGAGCTCGCAATGCTCGAATTGCTTCTATCGCGCGCGGGCCGCATCATCAGCAAGGAGCAGTTCGTCGAGCATCTTTGCGGTTTCGACGACGACGTCACGAGCAACGCCATCGAAGTATACGTGCACCGGCTGCGCCGCAAGCTCGATCCCTCGGGCATTCATGTCCAGACGGTGCGCGGCCTCGGCTATTTCCTCGCGAAGGTCTGACGCGCAGGCCGCCCCGATGCAGACACTTTTCAAGTATCTGATCTGGCTGACCGTATCGTTGACCTGTCTGCTGCTCGCCACGATCACGATCAGCGAGTTCCTCGTCGAAAGCGCGGTCGATGCTCCGTACGACGAGAAGATCGCCGACTATGCAGGCATGCTGGCGAACGAGGTCGAGCCGCAGGGCGCGGGGTTGCGCATTCGGCCGCGGGCGGTTCAGTTGCTGCGTTCGGATCGCAAGGACCACATCTGGTATTCGCTGCGCGACGACGAGGGACGCCTTCTCGCAGGCGATTCGAGGATCGCCCACGTCGTCGAGGCGCCGCGATCACGCGGTGCGGCGGTGCAGAACGGGCAGGTCGACGATGAGCCGGTGCGGGTTGCCGCACTGCAGGTTCCGGATCCGCGCGATGCCGATCGCGTGCTCACCATCCAGGTCGCCGAAACGCTGCACCGCCGCGAGTCGTTGACGGAGGCGTTGCGGGCGCAGGCGGTGGCGCTGCCGGAGCTGCTCGTGCTGGTCACGGGGATCCTCCTGATCGTTTATGGCTACACGTTCATCTGGCGGCCGATGCAGCGGCTGCGCGCGCTGATCGACAACCGGGGGTTCAACGACCTGTCGCCGCTCGACCCCGAGGCGGCGCCGCAGGACCTGCGTCCGCTGATCCTGTCGATCAACGGGTTGATGGAGCGGCTGGCCGTGAGTTCGGCCGCGCAGCGCCGGTTCATCGCCGATGCCGCGCACCAGTTGCGCACGCCGCTCGCCGGCATCCGCTCGCAGGCCGAGCGCGCGCTGACGGAGCGCAATCCCGGCGCCGTCCGCGTCGCGCTGCAGCGCGTGGCGCACGGCACGCAGCATGCGACCGAGCTTGCCAACCGGCTGCTGACGCTCGCGCGCGCGGGCACGCCGCTCACTGCGCCGCCTGCGGACGTCGACCTGCTCGGCGTCGTGCGCGATACCATCGCCGAGCACCTGCCGCATGCGCTTTCGCACCGGCACGATCTCGGTTTCGACGGCGTCGCGGTCGGGTCACGGTGCATCGTCCGCGGCGATGCGCTGCTGCTGCGCGAGCTGCTGTCCAACCTGATCGACAACGCGCTGCGGTATTCGCCCGACGGCGGCGCCATCACCGTCGCGATCCGGCGCGACGACGAGACCGGCGCGTACGCACTCGCGGTGTGCGACACGGGCCCCGGCATTGCGCCGGAAGAGCGGGAGCGGGTGTTCGAGCCGTTCTACCGCGGCGCGGACGTGGTCGCGCCCGGCACCGGCTTGGGCCTTGCCATCGTGAGGACGATCGCCGTCGCCCACGGCGCGACCGTTTCGCTCGCCGGTTCCGACAGCGGCGGGTTGCGCGTGACCGTGCAGTTCCCGCCCGACGTGTCCCTCGCCGCGTAAGGTTCGTGTAAGGGTCGCCGCCTAGCCTTCGCGATCACGAGCGGGAAGAAACGCTCGGGCCGCGCCCGCGCACGCCCTGGGCGCTTTCAGAGGAGGAACCGCATGGCCACCGCCGCACCCCCTGTCGCAGGCAAGCA
>Ga0307411_10001095_pt1 | contig 10541 bp, 9 predicted proteins | sample DK1Ometagenome_2_FD_203712 | JGI IMG/M metagenome (GOLD analysis project Ga0307411, IMG submission 203712) | Maize rhizosphere microbial communities from greenhouse at UC Davis, California, United States - DK15-O-1 | ecosystem: Host-associated > Plants > Roots > Rhizosphere > Soil | place: USA...
GCGCACCGCATTCGCCGAGCGCTGCTCGACGGCTTTGGCCGTGCGCGAGCAGCATGGCCGCGATGAATCCGTCTTCGACGTGCCGCCGCCCCAGGCGGTCGTGTTTGCCCAGAGCGAGGCGGAGGTCGCACGCGTGGTGGCCTTGTGCGCGCGACACCGCGTGCCGGTCATCCCCTATGGCGCGGGCTCGTCGCTCGAAGGGCATCTGCTGGCCGTGCAGGGCGGCATCAGCCTGGACGTGTCGCGCATGAACAAGATCCTGCGCATCGACGCCGAGGACCTGACGGCGACCGTGCAGCCCGGCGTCACGCGCAAGGCACTGAACGAGGCGCTGAAGCACGAGGGGTTGTTCTTCCCGATCGACCCGGGCGCCGATGCGAGCCTCGGCGGCATGGCCGCCACGCGCGCCAGCGGCACGAACGCCGTGCGCTACGGCACGATGCGCGAGAACGTGCTGGGGCTGCGCTTCGTCAACGCCGGCGGCGAAGTCGTCCGCACCGGCTCGCGGGCGAAGAAGAGCAGCGCGGGCTACGACCTGACGCGGCTGGTCATCGGCAGCGAAGGGACGCTTGGCGTCATCACCGAACTGACGGTCAAGGTGCACCCGCTGCCCGAGGCGGTATCGGCGGCGGTCTGCTTCTTCCCCAGCATCGACGCGGCGGTGCGCACGGCGATGCAGATCATCCAGATCGGCGTGCCCATCGCCCGCTGCGAGCTGCTGGACGCGAACGCCATCCGCGCGGTCAATGCACACGACAAGTTAGGGCTGACGGAAGCGCCCATGCTGCTGATGGAGTTCCACGGCAGCGAGGCCGGCGTGGCCGAGCAGGCGGCCGTCGTGCAGGAGGTCGCCGCCGACCATGGGGGCGAAGCGTTTGAATGGGCCACGACGCCCGAGGCCCGCACGCGGCTGTGGACGGCCCGCCACCACGCCTATTTGTCCGGCCTGCAGATGCGCCCCGGCTGCCGCGCGGTAACGACGGACACCTGCGTGCCGATCTCGCGGCTGGCCGAGAACATCAGCGCCTCCATCGCCGAGGTCGAGGCCGCCGGGCTGCCCTACTTCATCGTCGGCCATGTCGGCGACGGCAACTTCCACATGGCCTACCTGCTGGACCCGGTCGACCCGGCGGAGCTGGCGACGGCCGAGCGGCTCAGCGCGCAGATGGTGGCGCGGGCGATCACGCTGGAAGGCACGTGCACGGGTGAGCATGGCATCGGGCTGCACAAGCAGGGGTTCCTGCTGGATGAGACGGGCGAGGAAGCGGTGGCGCTGATGCGGGCCGTGAAGGCGGCGCTGGACCCGCTGGGCATCCTGAATCCCGGCAAGATTTTCGCGGCTTGAAAGCGAGGGACTTGAGCCGAAACCCGCGCCCGGTGTCGCTGGACAGTACCGACAAGGTCAGCGCAAGCGACTCGGCAAAGCAATCCTGAAGCAGGCAGGTGCGGCCTCGCACACTGCGGCCCTCGCCCACTTCAAAGCGCATGGCCGTGTCCTACTCCAGCCAGTTCCTGCCCGCCGCCCTGATCTGCGTTGCCACGGCCGTGTTCTTCACGCTGGAACGCGTGCGGCCGGGCCGGCCGCTGCCATCCTCACCAGGTTGGTACCTGCGGACCGCCTTCTTGAACCTGCTTCAACTCGCGCTCATCGGCGTGGGCGGCTTGACGTGGAACGAGTTCTTCCGTGGGCACGCGTTGCTGCAACTGGGCGGATGGTCGAACCCCATCGCCGAAGGTGCCTTCTATTGGTTCGCTGGAACGTTCGTCTTCTACTGGTGGCATCGACTGCGCCATGTGGATGGTTTCTGGCATGTCCTGCATCAGATCCACCACAGCCCGAGCCGCATCGAAGTCCTGACGTCGTTCTACAAGCATCCACTGGAGATCGCTGCAGATTCCGCGCTGGCCGGCTTCTTCATCTATTGCGTCTTCGGCGGTACGGCTGAAGCTGGGGCGTGGACGTCGTTCTTCGGCGCCGTGGGCGAGTATTTCTATCACTCCAACCTCAAGACGCCGCGGTGGATCGGATGGATCATCCAACGCCCGGAGCACCACTCCATCCACCATCAACTGGGTGTCCACTCGTTCAACTATGGCGACCTGACGCTTTGGGACCGCCTGTTTGGCACATTCAAGGAAGCGGATGGATTTGCAGAACGCTGCGGTTTTCCTGGCCAACAGGAGACGAAGTTCGCAGACATGTTGCGCTTCAAGGACGTCTACCTTGCCCCCCGGATGGACGCGATCCAGGTGAAGAATCCGGCCGGCAACGCATCCACAAACTGAACGACGTTGCCCGCCTGCCGGGCTCCTAGACTGCCCAGATGGCCACTACCACTGCACCGCCCGCCGGCGCGCTGCGCAAGTTCGACGACCTCCCCGGCCCGCGTGGCGTGCCGGTGTTCGGCAACCTGCTGCAGATCGACTCGACGCGCGTGCATCAGCAGGTCGAGGCCTGGTGCGAGGCCTATGGGGCCATCTTCAAGCTGCGGCTGGGCAAGCGGCGCCTTGTCGTCGTGGGCGACCATGAGCTGATCAGCACGATGCTGCGCGACCGCCCGGACGGCTTCAGGCGCACGGCACGGCTGGAGCAGGTCGGCGCCGAGATGGGCCTGAGCGCCGGCCTGTTCGCGTCCAACGGCGAGGTGTGGAAGCGCCAGCGCCGCATGGTGATGGCCGGCTTCGACCCGGTGCACGTGAAGCGCTACTACCCGTCGCTGCTGCGCGTGGCCGAGCGGCTGGTCAAGCGCTGGCAGACCGCCGCGCGCGGCAACAGCCGAATCGACCTGCAGGCCGACCTGATGCGCTACACGGTGGACGCCGTCGCCGGCCTGGCGTTCGGCGAGGACGTCAACACGCTGCAGTCCGACGAGGACGTCATCCAGCAGCACCTGAACCGCATCTTCCCGATGCTGTTCAAGCGCATTTTTTCGCCCTTCCCCGTCTGGCGCTGGTGGCCGTCGGCCGCAGACCGCGCGCTGGCGCACAGCGTGGCCGAGATCGATATTGCGGTGCAGGGCTTCATCGCCAAGGCGCGCGGGCGCTTCGCCGTCGACCCCGGCTTGCGTGATGAACCCGGCAATCTGCTGGAGGCCATGCTGGTGGCCGCCGACGCGCCGGACAGCGGCATCGACGACGCCCAGGTGGCCGGCAATGTGCTGACCCTGCTGCTGGCCGGCGAGGACACGACCGCCAACACGCTGGCCTGGATGGTCTGGCTGCTGTGGCAGCACCCGGACGCGCTGGCCCGGGCGCGCGAGGAGGTCGACCAGGTGCTGGGCGACGCCGCGTTGCCGGACCTGGCGCAACTCGCCGCGCTGGACTTCGTCGAGGCCTGCGCGCACGAGACGATGCGGCTGCGCCCGGTGGCGCCCATCAACACGGTGCAGGCGCTGCACGACACGCGCGTCGGCGACGTCGAGATCCTGGAGGGCATGATCGTCATGGCGGTCATGCGGCGCGACGCGACCAGCGAGCGCCAACTGCCCAACGCCACCGCCTTCGACCCCGCACGCTGGCTGGGCGATGCCCGGCTGGCCGGTGCGGCCAAGCGCCTGTCCATGCCGTTCGGCGCCGGGCCGCGCATCTGCCCGGGACGCTACCTGGCGCTGATGGAGATCAAGCTGGCCTGTGCGCTGCTGCTGCGCCATTTCGACATTACCGCGGTGGACACGCCCGACGGCCAGGCGCCGCGCGAGCTGTTGCAGCTCGCGATGGGGCCGGTGGGCTTGTCCATGCGGTTGCGCGCGCGCGCCTGAGCGCAGCCGCGGGCACTTGGCCACAATGCTGCGCTTCACAGCTTTGGTCAGGAGACAGGCATGTTCAACCACGTGATGGTCGGCAGCAACGACATCGAACGCAGCAAACGCTTTTACGACGCGGTGCTGGCCGTGCTCGGCGCGCCCGAGGGCTTTCGCAACCAGGCGCCGTCCGGCCACCAGCGGGTGTTCTACCGCCATGCCGGCAACAGCTTCGGCATCAGCCAGCCGATCAACGGCGAGCCGGCCTGCCATGCCAATGGCGGCACCATCGGCTTCAAGTGCGAGTCGGCCGAGCAGGTGAAGGCCTTCCACGACGTGGCGGTGGCGCACGGCGGCCAGTCCATCGAAGAGCCGCCGGGCCTGCGCGACGGCTCGATGGGCCCGATGCACCTGGCCTACGTGCGCGACCCGGACGGCAACAAGCTCTGCGCCATCCATCGGGTCAAGACGACCTGAGCTCGGCCGCGCGCTCATGAAAAACGCCGCCCGAAGGCGGCGTTTCCGCTGAGGCGGGCAACGCTCAGAACATCGCCTTGAACTGCACGCCGTACGTGCGCGGGTCGTTGATGAACCCGGTCAGGTTGTTGAAGTCGATGGCACCCGTGACGCGGATCTGGTTGGTCACGTTGCGCACGAAGCCGGCGGCCTCGTACTTGCCGTTGCCCCAGATGTAGCCCGCGCGCAGGCCGCCTTCGGTCAGCGCCTTGCCGGTGAACTCGGTGGCCTCGTAGAGGAAGAAGTTGACCTTGGAGCGGTAGGCCCAGTCGGTGTAGAGGTAGATCTCGTCGCCGCTGGCCAGCGGGATGCTCCAGCGGGCGGTGAGGTTGTAGGTCCACTTGGGCGCGTTGGGCAGCGCGTTGCCGTCGATCAAGGCGTTGCCGTTGAGGAGCACGTCCTTCACCGTCGGGAACTCGCCGTTGACGCGCAGCGAGCCGCCCGGCGGCACGCCCAGGCCAGGATCCTTCAGCTTGGTGTTGTTCAACGAGCCGCCGAAGGTGACGAGCACGTCCGGCGTGATGAGAGCCTCGAGGTTGAGCTCGGCGCCGTTGCCGGTGGCCTTCTTGGCGTTGAGCAGGCGGTTGGCGTTGACGCTGCCGCCGACGGCCGTCAGCTGCAGGTCCTTGACGGTGTAGCTGAACAGCGAGCCCGACAGGCGCAGCGTGCGCTTGAGCAGTTCGCTCTTGAAGCCGACTTCGTAGCTGTTGATGCTTTCCGGACCAGCCTGCGATTGCGGGCCGAAGGCCGAGGCGTTCTGGATGGACGAGGCGCGGAAGCCGTTGGCGTAGCGGGCGTAGAGGTTGGTGTCGGCGTCGAGTTTGTAGCTCAGTGACAGGTCGCCGCTCCATTTGCCGTCGCTGGTGGCGGCCGTCGTGCCATTGGCGGTGTTGACGGTGCCGGTGGTGGCCAGGTCCTTCTTGTCCTTCGTGTAGCGCAGGCCGGCGCGCAGCTGCAACGCGGTGCTCAGGTCGAGGTTGATGGAGCCGAAGCCGGCGTAGGCCTTGTTGCTCTGGCTGGTCAGGATCTCGCTGCGCACGGCGTGCGTGGCGGGGTCGTAGTCGAGGTTGTTGATGACGTACTTTTCATCGAACAGGTAGACGCCGGCCTGCCAGCGCAGCGCGCCGCCGGTGTTGGACTCGACGCGCACCTCCTGCGTCAGCTGGCGGTGGCCGTCCATGCGGCTGGCCGTCTCGCTCTGGAAGGGAATGAAGCCGGGGCCGGCCGGCGTCGTGCCGCTGGCCGCGTGGCCGCCGTCGATGTCGCCGCGCGAGAACGGCTTGACCTTCTCGTAGCCGCTGATCGAGTAGATGTTGACGCCCGGCAGCGACCACTTCAGGCGCAAGCTGCCGCCGGTCTGCTTGAGCGTCTGCTCATTGACGCCGCCGATCTCCATCTTCTCGGCGTCGAAGCCGTCGACGAGGTCGTTCGTGCCGCGCTTGATGATGTTGGCGCGGAACAGGCGCGGGCTGCCTTCAAGATCGCGCACGTGCAGGTTGGCCAGGGCGCTGAACTGCTTGTGCGGCTCGAACAGCACTTGTGCACGCACGGCGCTGTCGCGGTAGCCCTCGGTCTTGGGCGTGGGCTGGCCGGCGAGCGTGTTCCTGGCCCAGTCGCTGCGGCGCTGGCTCTGGCCGGAGATGCGGGCGGCCCAGTCGCCGGACAGCGGCAGGTTGGCGGCGCCCTCAACGTTGACCGTGCCGTAGTTGCCGAGCGTGACGCTGGCATAGCCGTCGCGCTTCTGGCTGGGCTTGACCGAGTCGAACTTGACGACGCCGGCCGGCGTGTTGCGGCCGAACAGCGTGCCCTGCGGGCCGGCCACCACTTCAACCGCGGCGGTGTCGAAGATCGGGAAGCCCTTCAGGATGGGGTTCTCCTGGATCACGTCGTCGACGATGACGCTGACCGGCTGCGAGGCGTTCAGGCGGAAGTCGGTGTTGCCGTAGCCGCGGATGTAGAAGCGCGGGAAGGCGCGGCCGAAGCTGGACTCGATGTTCAGGCTGGGCACGCGGCCGGACAGGAAGCGCAGGTCCTGGCCGCCGGAGGCCAGCACGTCGAGCCGTTCGCCGCTGATCTTGGAGACCGCGTTCGGCACGTCCTTGATGTTCTCGGCACGGCGCTCGGCCGTGATGACGACGGTTTCGAGCTGGCTGCGGTCTTTGGCCGGCGCTTCTTGGGCCAGGGCGGGGAGGACAGTGCTCAGGGCGAGGGCCAGGAGGCTGAGGCGCGGTACGTTCATCAAACAACGACTCCAGAAAGGAAAACGGCCCCCATTGCAGGGCCGGCGGCGATTGTGCGGACCGCGCCACGCCGCGGCGGGGGTGGCGGCGGTGTTGTTGCGCAAGTCTGACGGGATGGTCAGTTTCTAGACGGGCGCCCCTGGTGCGCGCGCACCGGCCCTGGGGCGGCGCGCACCAGAACGCGGCATGCAACCCAACGGCGAGCCCGCCTGCGCCAGCCAGAGCCTGTTGCCGGCGATGACCGCAGAATGGCGCGCATGATGAAACGCCGTTCTTCCCTCACCCTGCTCGCCGGGCTTGCCGGCATGCCCTTGACCGCAGCGGCACGGGCCGAGCCGCTGCCGGGCCTGGCCGCGCTGGAACGCCGCGCCGGCGGCCGGCTGGGCTTATTCGCCATCGACACGGCCACCGGCCGCACGCTGTCGCACCGCGCCGACGAGCGCTTCGCAACGGCCTCGACGTTCAAGATCCTGCTGGCCGCGTGCGTGGCGCACGGCGTGGACGCCGGGCGCTGGCGCTGGCAGGACGAGGTCGCGCTGAACAAGAGCGAGCGCGTCGCGCATGCCCCGGCGTTCGACCGCCTGCTGCCGCGCGGCCGTGCGACGCTGGCCGAGCTGGTGCAGGGCATCGTCGTCGAGAGCGACAACCCCTGCGCCAACGTGCTGCTGCGCCACTGCTGCGGCACGCCCGCCGGGCTGACGGCGTGGCTGCGCGGGCAGGGCGATGAGGTCACGCGGCTGGACCGCTGGGAGCTGGAGCTCAACGAGAACGCGCCCGGCGACCCGCGCGACACCAGCACGCCACGCGCGTTTGCCAGGACGCTGCAGCACCTGTTGCTCGGCGATGGCCTCGCGCGCCCCAGCCAGGCGCGGCTGTGGGCCGACCTGCAGGCCTCGCGCACGGGGCTGAAGCGACTGCGCGCCGGCGTGCCGGGCGCGGACTGGCGCGTGCTGGACAAGACCGGCACCGGCAACCGCGGCGCCGTCAACGACGTGGCGCTGGTCTTTGCGCCGCAGGGCCGCGCGCCGTGGGTTGTCACGGCGTTTCAGTCCGGCTCGGGTGCGTCGACGGACGAGCTGTCGGCCGTGCTGGCCGACGCGATGCGCCAGCTCGTCAAGGCCTGGGCCTGATCCGGTGAGCAACGCCAGCCGGCGCCAGTACGAGGCGCGCATGCACCGCGTGCAGGCCCACATCGACCGCCATCTGGACGCGCCGCTGGACCTGGAGGCGCTCGCGGCCGTCGCGCATTTCTCGCCCTACCACTTCCACCGCCTCTTCCTCGCGTGGACGGGTCAGACGCTGGGCGACTACCTCGCGCGGCGCCGCCTGGAGAAGGCGGCGCAGCGGCTGCGGGGCCAGCCCGAGTCGACGGTGCTGAGCATTGCGCTGAGCGTCGGCTATGGCTCGGCGGAGGCCTTTTCGCGCGCTTTCAAGCAGCGCTTCGGGCTGCCGCCCGCGCAATGGCGCAATCTGGATCAGGCCGACAGCAATCTGGATCAGGTCGACGCCGGCCCTGGCGGCGAGCATGGCTTCTCCCGCAAGCCCGACGAAGGAGATCCCGTGAATGTCCGCCTCATCACCCGCGACCCCGTGCGCATGGCCTACCTGCGCTACCAGGGCCCCTACGGCCCCCAGCTCGGCCGTTTCTGGGCCGAAACCTTCAACCCCTGGCTGACGACGCAGAACCTCGGCGCCGTGTCGCGCTTCGGCATCGGTCACGACGACCCCAGCCTCGTGCCGCCCGAGCAATGCCGCTATGACTGCGGCGTGGCCGTGCCGGACGACTGGGTGCCCAACGGCGGCGCCCTCGTCACCGAGCTGCCCGGCGGCCGCTATGCGGCGCTGGACTTCGAAGGCACGGCCGCCGAGATCGGCGCGGCCTGGCAGGCCATGATGGGCCAGTGGCTGCCCTCCAGCGGCCTGCAGCTTGACGCGAGGCCCTGCTTCGAGCACTACGGGCCGGCGGCGAAGTTCGACTACCGCACCGGCGTGTTCGACTGCGAGCTGTGCATCCCGGTCGCACCGCTGTGACGACGGCTGCCGGCTTGGCAAGGATCGACTTCAGGAAGACGCTGAAGCCCTTCTACCAAGCGTCCGCCACGCGCATCGCCGAGGTCGACGTGCCGGAGATGAACTACCTGATGATCGATGGCAGCGGCGACCCGAACACGTCGAGCGCGTATGCACAGGCGGTCGAGGCGCTGTTCTCCGTGTCGTACACGGCGAAGTTCATGGCCAGGCAGGGGCCGCAAGCCGTTGACTACGCGGTCATGCCGCTGGAAGGCCTGTGGTGGGCGGAGGACCTGTCGGCCTTTGCGACGAACGACCGGCGCGGCTGGCAATGGACCATGATGGTCATGCAGCCGCCGGTCGTCACGGCTGAGCTGCTTGCGCAGGCTGTCCGCGCCGTGCAGCGAAAGAAGGATCTGCCAGGCTTGCAGAAGCTGCGCATGTCCGCGTTCGCGGAAGGCAGCTGTGCCCAGGTCTTGCACGTCGGTCCGTTCACCGAGGAAGGGCCGACCATCGAGCGGCTGCACCGCTTCATCACGGCCAAAGCTGCCCTGCGCGGCAAGCACCACGAGATCTATCTTTCGGACATCCGGCGTGCGGCGCCCGCGAACTGGAAGACCATCATTCGCCAGCCCATGGCCTGACGGCGAAGCTTCGTTGCGCGCCTAAGCATCGCCGCCGGATGGCGGTGCACAGTGCGGTTCATCGCCACGAAGGACCGCCACCATGCCCGCCGTCACCTGCTTCATCCGCTTCGAACTCGACCCGCTGCAGCGCGAGGCCTTCCGCGAGTACGCCCAGGCCTGGGGCCGCATCATTCCGCGCCTGGGCGGCCGGCTGCTGGGCTACTGGCTGCCCTGGGAAGGCACGAACTACGAGGCCTGGGGGCTGGTGGGCTTCGACTCGCTGGCCGCCTACGAGGCCTACCGTGCACGGCTCAAGGCCGACCCCGAGGCGCGCGCCAACTTCGAGCTCGCCCAGCAGCAGCGCTTCATCCTCCGCGAGGAGCGCACTTTCTGTGAGGATGTCCGGCCATGATCGCCGTCATCTTCGAAGTCCAGCCGACCGAGCCAGGTCGTCAGGCCTACCTGGACCACGCTGCCGCGTTGAAGCCGCTGCTGGAGCGCATGGACGGCTTCATCTCGGTGGAGCGCTTCCAGAGCCTCACCACACCGGACAAGCTGCTGTCGCTGTCCTTCTGGCGCGATGAGGCGTCCGTGCGCGGCTGGCGCCAGATGGAGCGGCACCGCGAGGCGCAGGCGGCCGGGCGCGGCGGGCTGTTTGCGGACTACCGGTTGCGCGTGGCCCATGTCGTGCGCGACTACGGCCTGAACGAGCGGGCCCAGGTGCCGACATGAAGCCCCCACGCTCGCATTCGCTCACTGCCCCCCGAGGGAACGCGCCGGCGCCTTCGGGCGGCCGGGCGGCGCCGACATGAGTGCCGAGCCGCGCCTGGCGCGCATTGCCGCGGCGATCGCCGACCCGACCCGGGCGCGCGTGCTGGCACGGCTGCTCGATGGCCGGCTGCACACCGCCGGTGAGTTGGCGACGCATGCGGGCGTGACGGCGCCCACGATGTCGGCCCACCTCAAGCTGCTCGTCGACGAAGGCCTGGCGCGTGTGCGACCGCAAGGGCGGCACCGCTACTTTGGGCTCGCCGACGGCGACGTGGCGCATGCGCTGGAAGCGTTGCTGCGGGTGGCCGATGGCCGCGACGCCGCCGGGCCAGCGGCCGACCTGCAGCGCTGGCAACGGCCTGCAATGCGCGGGCTGCGCCATGCGCGGAGTTGCTACGGGCATCTGGCCGGCGAGTTGGGCGTGCAGTGGCGCGAGGCGCTGCTGGCCAAGGGTTGGGTGAGCGCCACGCCGGACGGGCGTTACGACCTCAGCGAAGCGGGACGGGAAGCTCTGGCCGGGCTGACGCCTGAGGGCTTTGCTGCCAAGGGTCGGGCGCTTTACGACTGCGTGGACTGGTCCGAACGCCGCGACCATTTCGCTGGGCCGCTGGCGGTGGCGTGGCTGGAGGGCATGATCA
>Ga0307411_10001096_pt1 | contig 10540 bp, 8 predicted proteins | sample DK1Ometagenome_2_FD_203712 | JGI IMG/M metagenome (GOLD analysis project Ga0307411, IMG submission 203712) | Maize rhizosphere microbial communities from greenhouse at UC Davis, California, United States - DK15-O-1 | ecosystem: Host-associated > Plants > Roots > Rhizosphere > Soil | place: USA...
ACCGATCCCCGTTCCCGCGACGATCACCGACGCCGCGGGGAGCGGCTCCGCGGCCGCGCCGCCGCCGGTCACGCGTCCGGTGAGCCGGCGCTGCTGCGCCTGCGCGGGGAGCGCGAGCAGCAGCAGCGCGAGCAGCGACCAACCCAGCGAACCGTATGACGATCTCATTCTTGTCACCGCGACCTCCTTGCAGGCGTGTTGAACCGCGCGCAACCTGGCCGGCCGCGCGCGTGGGCACCACCTTACGGTCTAGATTCTCCGGTATGTGGACACGCGTGTCAACAATGAATTTCTGACGTCCGATGAGACAAATGGCGGGGAGCGGGTGGGTGAGCGCGACCGACCGCGTGCGGTGGGGCGACGTGGACTTCGCGGGAATCGTGCGCTACGACGCCTTCGCGCGCTTCTACGACCTGGGGGAGGCGACGCTCCTGCGCGCGGTGGGGCACCCCCTGCGCGAGACCATCGACCGCGACGGCGTGCTGCTGCCGCGCCGCGCGTTCCACGCCGAGTTTCTCGCGCCGGCACGCCTGGACGACCCGCTCGAGGTGCGCACCTCGGTGTCGCGCGTGGGCACGACGTCGTTCACCTACCGCCACGAGATTCTCCACGCGGGCGGGACCGCGTGCGCCACCGCGGAGCTGACGGTGGTGTGCGTGGACCGCGCCACGCTCGAGAAGCGGCCGCTTCCGGCGCCCTTCGTCGCGGCGCTCCGCCCCTACATTACGACGCGAGAGGCGGGCGAGCCCGTACCGGGATGACGCGCGGCCTGCGGCCCTCGGCGGCCGCGGCGCTCACTCCGGCGGGGCTGCCGGCGCCACGAGCGCGTCCTCGCGGTAGGAGAGCCAGCCGGTGGTGTCGTCCGCCACGAGCTCCACGTCGGTGCCGAAGGGGAGCGTGAGGTTCGGCGCTTCGTGGCCCGCGGGGAAGTCCATCACGATCGGGACGTCGAGGTCGGACACGAGGTCGAGCAGGAAGTCCTCGAACTCGTCCTCCTCGGAGCGGTCGAGCGAGAGCTGGCCGAAGACGATCCCCTTCACGTGGCGCAGCAGCCCCGCCGCGCGCAGGTGGGCGAGGCGCTCGTCCACGTAGCTCATGGGCTCGCGCACCTCCTCGAGGAAGAGGATCGCGTCGCGCGTGTCGATCTCGTAGGGCGTGCCCACCGTCTGCTGCACGAGCGAGAGGTTGCCTCCCGTCAGCCGCCCCGTCGCCCGCCCCGGACGCACGGCGCGCGTGGCCCCGCGGCCGATCCGCGTCGCCGGCCGCGGCGTGGTCAGCGACGAAAGGAAGGACGCGGTGGACGGGTCGCGGGGGAAGGGAAGCAGGTCGTCCACCGTGGGGCCGTGGAAGACGCGCAGGCCGGCGCGGCGCATGAGCCAGAGGTGCAGGACGGTGATGTCGGAGTAGCCGACGAACGGCTTGGGGTTTCGGCGGAACACCTCGGGGTCGAGATGCGGGATCATGCGCACGGCGCCATAGCCCCCGGTGCCGCCCACGACCGCCTTCACCCGCGGGTCGAGCCACATGGCCATGAAGTTCTCGGCGCGCCACACGTCCTCGTGGCGCTGGAAGCGGCGCGCGCGCGCGATCTCCTTGTCGAGCACCACGCCGTAGCCGGCGCGCTCGAGCGCTTGCACGCCGCGCGCGAGGAGCCCCGGGCGCGGCGCGTAGGAGAGCGCCGCCACGCCGATCGTGTCGCCGCGCTGAAGGGCTGGCGGGCGGAGGAGGGGGGCGGGCGCGCCGGGCGCGCTCGTGCTGCTGACGGCGGACGTGGCGGAGGGGGCGGGCGTGGGGGGGGCGGCCGGCAGGGGCGGCATGGGGGGCGCGGCCGGCGTCGGCGTGGAGGGCGCCTCGAGTGCGGTGGGAAGCATACTGATATGCTGCCGACGAACGGGGGCCGAGGGAAGAGGTGCCCGCGACGCGCTCCGCCCGCCGCGTCCCTCTCCCCACCTCCGCCGTCCCTTTAGATTTACTGCCATGCCGCTCCCCGAGAACGCGACCTACTTCCGCAAGGGCTTCGGCCTCAAGGCCGAGGTCCAGGAGACGCTGGCCGAGGACTACAACGGCCGCCTGGTGGACCTGTTGCGGGCCAACGAGTTCGCGCTCACCGCCGGTGACGTCACGGTGCGGCTGGCGCGCGAGTTCGGCTTCTGCTACGGGGTCGAGCGTGCGGTCGAGTACGCTTACCAGACGCGGCGGAAGTTCCCCGAGCGCCGCGTGTTCCTGGCCGGCGAGATCATCCACAACCCGCACGTCAACGCGAAGCTGCGCGAGATGGGCGTCGAGTTCCTCGGCCCGCGGGACAAGGGGTTCGACTACGCGCGCGTGCGCCCCGAGGACGTGGTGATCCTGCCCGCCTTCGGCGTCACGATCCACGACTTCGAGACGCTGCGCGCCCTCGGCTGTGTGGTCGTGGACACCACCTGCGGGAGCGTGCTCAACGTGTGGAAGCGCGTCGAAGGCTACGCGCGCGACGGCTTCACCGCACTCATCCACGGGAAGTACTCGCACGAGGAGACGCGGGCCACGGCGAGCCAGGTGCACAAGTATCCCGACGCTCACTACCTCGTCGTCCGCAACATGGACGAGGCGCGGCTCGTGTGCGACTACGTCGAGGGGTTGGCCGAGAGCCCGGCGACGCCGACCGACCGCGCCGGCGCGCGTGCGGCGTTCCTCGAGAGGTTCGCCCACGCGGCGAGCCCCGGCTTCGATCCCGACCGGCACCTGCGACGCGTCGGCGTCGCCAATCAGACGACGATGCTCGCGCGCGAGTCGCTCGCCATCGGCGAAGAGGTGGGGCAGGCGATGGCGCGCGCCTTCGGCGCCGAGTACCGGGCGACCAACTTCCGCACCTTCGACACGATCTGCTCGGCCACGCAGGACCGGCAGGACGCCGTGGACGAGCTGCTCCGCGAGCCGCTGGACGTGATGCTGGTGGTGGGCGGCTACAACTCGAGCAACACGATGTCGCTGGCGGCCATCTGCGCGGAGAAGGTGCCCACGTACCACGTGGAGGACGCCGGAGCGATCGACCCCGAGTCGGGCGCCGTGCGCTACCGGCCGATCGGCGTCCACGCCACCGAGGCCACGAAGCGCGGTTGGCTGCCCGCCGACGGCCCGGTGCGGGTGGGGCTCACGGCGGGCGCGAGCACGCCGAACAACAAGATCGGCGAGACGGTGGCGCGCATCTTCGCCACGCGCGGCATCGACCCCGCGCTCGTGGGAGCCGGCTGACCCGTGTCGTCGGCGGTGCCGCCGGCCGCGTCCGGTCACGATCGCCGCGTACGGAGCGCTGGGCCGCGAGCCTGGACCAAGGCAGCGTGAGCGCGGCCCGCTCATGACCTTCCCGGCGCTCCACCTCGCCGGCGGAGACGCCCGGCTCACCGTCATCCCGGCGCTCGGCGGGAAGATCAGCTCGATGGTCCTCGGGGGGCGCGAGTGGCTCTGGCGGAGCGACGTGCTCCCCGACCGCCTGCCCGAGGACGGCACGTCGTACGTGGAGACGGCCGATACGGGCGGCTACGACGAGTGCTTCCCGACGGTGGGCGCCTGCGACGTGCCGATCGACGTGCCGCATTGGGCCGGCCTCCAGCTCCCCGACCACGGCGAGCTGTGGGCGCAGGAGCCGGCGGTCGAGATGGGGCTCGACGCCGGCGGCGAGTGGCTGGAGGCGCGCTGGACGGGTCGCCGCATGCCCTACCGCTTCACGCGCCTCGTGCAGGTGGGCGGCGAGGGGTCGGTCACCATGCGGTACGCGGTGACCAACACGGGGCGCGACCGGATCCCATTCATCTGGAGCTCGCACCCGCTCCTGCCACTCACGCCGCGCACCCGCATCGTGCTCCCCGAGGGGGCGCGCACGCGCGTCTACGCACAGCACGGCGCGGCGCTCGGCGGGCCGGGCGCCGAGCACCGGTGGCCGCTCGTCGGCGCCGGCGGGCGGGCGCTCGACCTCTCGCACCCGGACTCGGCGGGGGCGCACTACGCCTGCAAGCTCTTCCTCGACATGCCCGTGGGGAGCGCCGCGGTCGAGGAGGAGGGCGCGCGTCTCGAGCTGCGCTTCGACGTCGGCGAGGTGCCACACTTCGGACTCTGGCTCAACCGACGCGGCTGGACGCCCTTTGCCGGCGGCACCCCCTACCTCAACTTCGCCTTCGAGCCCTGCATCGGCGCCCCCGACACCTTGAGCGACGCGCTCGGCGCGTGGAACGCGGCGCACTGGCTGGAGGGGGGTGAGGTGCGGCAGTGGACGCTCGAGTGGCGAGGCACGAGGCAATAAGGAAGCGAGACGCCGTGCTCGCCTCCCCACGTCGACGCCTCACGCACCTTCCCCTTCCGTCCTGCCGCGACCCGCATGTTCTCCCACTACTACGCTCTCGGCGATTCGATGTCCACCGACGTCTACCCGGCGCTCGACCTCGGGGAGACGGACGTGGCGGTGGCGCTGGAGCGCGACGCGGCCGCCGGCGCCGTCGCGCCCGTGGGGGCGGCGTCGCTCCTCTACGAGAACGACGGGCGCCACTGGGAGGAGTTCGCGGGGCGCGACCTCGTGACGCGGATGCCCGGGGTCGGCGTCACCAAGCTGGCGAGCGACGGGGCGACCATCGGCGAGGTGTTCGGCGAGCAGCTCCTCGAGCTGCCCGAGCACGACGAGCGCGAGGCGCTGGTCACGCTCACCGTGGGGAGCAACGACCTGCTCACGGCCTTCGGCGTGCACCGCGGGCGCGCCGGTCTGCTGGCGGGCATCGTGCGCGACACGATGGAGGCGTACGACCACGTGGTGCGCGCGATCCAGGTGGCGCTGCCGAACGCCACGCTGGTGCTGACGACGGTCTACGACCCGTCGGACGGCACGGGGCGCATTCCGGGCGTGCACGAGGGCGCGCCGCTCCCGCTCGCCCACCTGCACGCCCTCAACGAGCACGTGTGCGAGCTCGCCGAGCGGACGCCGAACGCCCGCGCCGCCGACGTCTGGCGGCACTTCCTCGGCCGCGGCGTCACGGCGCCGGAGAGCGAGCGGTGGTACTGGCGCCGCAGCCTCGTGGAGCCCAACGCCGCCGGCGCCAGCGAGATCCGCCGCGTCTGGCTCGAGGCCCTGGGCGAGTAGCCGGCGGCCAGCCGCACGAACGACTAGAAGTCCTGCCCGAGCTGCTGCGCAACCGGCTCCCGGTAGCTGCGGCTCAGCTTCAGCCGCGTGCCGTCGCGCAGGATGATCACGTACTCGCCCGAGAACCAGGGCTGCATCTCGCGGATGCAATCCGTGCGCACGATCGTCGAGCGGTGAACGCGCAGGAACTGCCGCGGGTCCAGTCGCGCCTCGAGCGTCCCCATCGTCTCGCGGATCATGTGCACGTCCCGGCCGACGTGCAGCCGCAGGTAGTTCCCGGACGCCTCGATCCAGTCGATGTCCGCCGTGCGCACGAAGAACACCCGCCCCTCGTTCTTGACGAGCAGCCGCTCCAAGTAGCGCTCCCCGGATGGCGCGGCCCCGCCGCCGGCGCCGCTACTCCCGTCGGCGTCCGGCGCGGCGGCGCGCGCCGCCGCGGCCGCCGCGTCCGCGAGTGCCGGCGCGCCGACCCCCACGCCCTCGGCGAGGCGCGTGAGCAGCGCGGTGAGCCGCTCGCTCTGCGCCCGCGCGTTCTCGCGATCGAGCGCCTCGCGCGCCTTGCGAAAGGCCTTCCGGAAGCGCTCGGCGTCGAACGGCTTGAGGAGGTAGTCGAGCGCGTTGACCTCGAACGCGCGCACCGCGTACTGGTCGTACGCGGTGACGAAGACCACCGGCGGCATGCGCTCCGGCCCCACCTCGGCGAGCACGCCGAAGCCGTCGAGCTCCGGCATCTGCACGTCCAGGAAGAGCAGGTCCGGCGGCTGCTCGCGAAGTGCCGCCACGGCCTCCCGACCGTCGGCGCACTCGCCCACCACCTCCACCCCCTCCTCCTTGAGGAGGCGTCGGAGCCGCTGGCGGGCGAGCCGCTCGTCGTCCACCACCATCACGCGCAGGCTCATGACGCGGCCCTCCGGGCGACGGCCTCGCCGAGGTCGGCACCGTCGGCGAGCAGGGCGCCCACCGGCGCCGAGGCGAACGTGCGGTACGGCATGGTCAGCGTCACGATCACTCCTCCCATGGTCCGGTTGCGCAGCATGAGCGAGTGCTCCTCACCGTACAGGCGCTGCAGGCGCGAGCGCGTGTTGCCCAGGCCGATCCCCTCGTGCAGGCTGTCCGTGGGGGCCAGCAGCCCGCCGCCGTTGTCCCCCACCTCCAGCTCCAGTCGGTCGCCGTGCCGCCGCGCGGTGATCTCGATGAGCCCCGAGCGCGCGTGCTGGGCGATGCCGTGGCGGATCGCGTTCTCCACCAGCGGCTGGAGCACGAGGTTGGGCACGTAGGCGTCCTGCGTCTCGGGCGCCACGTTCTGCCGCACCCGCAGCCGGTCGCCGAAGCGGATGCGCTCGATGTCCAGGTAGGCGTGCAGGAACTCGAGCTCCTGCCGGAGCGGCACCTCCTGGCGCCCCGCGTGGTCCAGCGAGAGGCGCAGGAAGTCGCCGAGGCGCGTGACCATGCGGTCGGCGGCGGCCGGGTCCTCGTGCACCAGCTCGGCGATGCTGTTGAGCGTGTTGAAGAGGAAGTGCGGCTGGAGCTGCATCTTGAGCACCTCGAGCTGCGCCCGCGCCAGCTCGGCGCTCAGCTCCGCCGTCTGCAGTCGCCGCTCGCGGTACAGCCGGTAGTAGTCCAGCGAGTGCGTGACCGCGACGATGACGAAGTACTGGAAAAGGTTGGAGTCCACCTGGTTCAGGAACCCCACGAGCAGCGGGCGGCGCGGGTACGGCGTCACGTACGGCCGCACCCACATGTCCCACGCCACGTCGATCACGGCGATGGCCACGGCGAAGGCCAGGTGGATGGCGACGCGCCGGCCCCAGCGCGGCCGGTCGATGCGGAATCGCCGGGCGAGCCAGACGATGCCCGGCGTCAGCAGCGCCCAGAACCACATGGTCGAGAGCGCCCAGGGCAGGAACTCCACCATCGGCCGAGCGCGATCTTCCCCCTCGCTGGCCGCGAGCACGAGCACCGTCTGCTTCGCCGAGATGAGCGCGTACAGCGTCCACAGCGCGGCGACCATCACCAGCCAGCGCCACCGGCTGGGCCGCCGGGCAGCGAGGACGGTGCTGAATTCCGCCGTCAGCCCCTCGCCCTCGGGCTCGGGCGAATCAGCGTACACGCGGTCGTCGCCGGCGCGCGGGCGGGCGAGCAGGGTCATGCGGGACTCCTTCAGGTCTCGTTTGGCGGTGGGGGCAATGTGTGCCGGGGCCCCACCCCGGTCAACGGACGCCGGGGTGGGGCCACGAATACCGTCGAGACGAGGGAGCGCTACGCGTCGCGGTCCAGGCACTGCTGGAAGTTAGGATTGTTTCGCTCGGTGCCGGAGATGGGCAGGTTCACGTCGGTGCCGTACTGCCCCTTGTGGTGCTCCCCGGTCGGGAACACCGACTCGGCGTCGCGTCCGTACTGCCGAACGAGCCGGCGCAGGTCGCCCAGACGGTGCGAGGTGAGATAGAGCCAGTAGGCGCGCTCCTGGAAGGTGAGGTCGAGCCGCCCAACCGCGTCGCCGGGGTCCACGAGGTCGGGGAGCGGCGCCGCGAGCGCTCCACGCCGCGGGGCGTTGAGCGCCGCGAGCCACCCGGCGACGTCCCCGGCCGCCAGCGCCGCCTCGGCGATGATGAGCTGCGCTTCCACGCCGCTCGCCAGCACCGCACCCGACGTCTCGTCGGGGTACTTGAGCTGGAGGATCAGGTCGGTCGTGCCGTCGAAGCCGACACCGCCCGGCGCGCTCGGGACGCGTGGGTCCTCGGCGCTCGCGAACGGGAGCCCGTTCCCCCCTTCGACGTCGGAGACGCTGAAGGACGAGGAATTGAAGGTGTAGTTCCAGACGCCGTTGTTCTGCCGGGTGCTGTTGTCCGAGCTCTCGACTACGTACTCGAAGTCGAGCGGCACGTCCGCCACGGCCGCCGCCGCGTCGGCGGGGCGGCCCAGGTCGAGCAGGGCGCGCGCCTTCCCGACGCTGGCAAGGTGGAGCTGCTCCTCGTCCTCCGCCGCCGCGGCGAAGGTGAGCGCCGAGTCGAACTTCGCCACCGCCAGCGTGAGCGTCTCGTCGCGCGTCAGCGGGGTGCCGAGCTCCACGCTGCCGTCGTCCTGGAGGTAGCTGAACGGCACGCCCGAACAGTAGTTCTCGGCGAAGAGCACGTAGGTGAAGCCGGCGATGCTGAGCACCTCGGCGTGGTCCGCGCTCCCCGGGGCGAACTCGAGGAAGCGGGTGGAGGCGAACTCCGCGAACGCCCGCGCCCGGCTCAGGTCGAGGAAGACGCCGCCCATCGAGCCGTTGCCCGGGAAGACGGTGCGCTGGTCCACGCCGATCCGGTCCGGGAAGGTCTCGGCGCTCAGCAGCTCGTCGGTGAACAACCCGGCGACGTTGATCTGCCCCTCGTGGCCGCCGTTGGAGAGGTCGGCGCCCCCGCTGTAGGCGATCTGGAAGTTGCCGATGGTACCGGCCAGCACGGTCGGGAGCGCCGAGCTGTCGTTGAGGGTGCGTGGCGTGAGGACGTCCGGGTCTTCGGCCGTCAGGATGTCGTCGGTGTCGCAGGCGAGCAGTGTGGCGAGCGCGGCGAGCGCCAGCAGCGCGCCGCGCGCGGCGCCGGGGCGGCCGGCGGCGGCCCCCGCGAAGCGTGCGTGGGTGGTCATGTGATGGCTCCTCATGGTCGGCGCGGCTACCAGCTCGCGTTGACGCGCGCCGTCCAGTAGCGCACGGGCGGCTGCGTGAGGAAGTCGGCGGTGCTGAAGTTGGACGTCCCGTTGAAGTTCAGCTCCGGGTCGAAGCCGGTGTAATCGGTCCACGTCGCCAGGTTGCGGCCGGCGATGGTGAGGCTGAGCGCCGTGCGCCCCAGGCGGCTGGCCCACCGCTCGGGAGCGCTGAGCGTCACCGCGGCCTCGCGCAGCTTCCAGAACGACCCGTCCTCGATGTAGCCGGCGTCCGACCCCTCCATGCTGGCGATGCGCCGCGCCTGCTCGGCGAGCGGCGCCGTCGGGTCGAAGGCGGTGCGGCAGCGGGTGATCACGGCGCAGCGGAACTGCTCCGTGGAGTTGTAGACCTTGAAGCCGCCGCGGTAGTTGAGCAGGGCCGAGAGCCGCACGTTGCGGCGGATGGTGAGGCCGCTGTTCACCGTCAGCTCCTCGCGCGGCATGGGGTTGCCCAGGTACACCGAGCTCTCCCCGAGCTGCACCTCGCCGCTGGTGATGATGCCGTTGTTGTCGGCGTCGCTGTAGCCGAGGAGCGGCCGCTGCCAGAACCCGCCGAGCGGCTGGCCGGTGACGAAGCGCTGAATGGGGTTCCCGTCGTTGGCGCCGAGCCCGAAGAAGATCGTGTCCACCCCCTCGCCCAGCGTCACCAGCTTGTCGCGGTTCGCCGAGCCGGTGAGGGTGACGTCCCAGCGCGCGGCGGGCGCGTCGAAGATCGTGGCGTTGAGGGTGGCCTCGAACCCCTTGTTGGTCACGCGCCCCAGGTTCTCGAAGCGCGAAAGCGCACCGAGCGACGGCGGGAGCTGCCGCAGGATGAGCGCGTCGGTCGTGGACTTGTTGTAGTAGGTGAGCTCCACGGCGGCGCGGCCGCCGAAGAAGCCCACGTCGGCGCCCAGCTCGTACTCGCTCGAGCGCTCGGGCTTGAGCTGCGCGTTGCCCACCGTGTCGCCGATGGCCACGCCGCCCACGTCGGAGCCCTGCTGCTTCACGCCGACGACGTTGTAGAAGGTGGCCGCGTTGCGGAAGCCGGGCCGCTGCCCCGACTGACCGTAGGCGGCGCGCAGGCGCAGGCTGTTCATGAAGTTCGACTTGGGGAAGAACGGCTCCTCGCCGATCACCCACGACACGTTGAGCGACGGGTAGAGCGCAAACTCGAAGTCCTGGCCGAACGTGCTGTTGTCGTCACCGCGGAGCGCGCCGATGACGAACAGCCGGTCGCGCCAGGCAAACTGCTGCTGGCCGTAGGCTCCGATGGTGACGATCGTCGGGTTCTGCTCGAACACGGCGAAGCCGCTCGTCGTCCCGGCCAGCGACCCGGTGCCCGCCGCCAGCCCCTGCCCGAACGCCTGCGTGCCGCGCACCAGCTCCTTGTTGTACTGAACGCCGGCGGTCGTGACGCTGCGCAGCGCCGTCGAGAGGTCGCGCGTCGCCGTGGCGCTCCCGTTCGCGGTGTACGTCCAGAGGTGGTACGGGTTCGAGATGCGATTCCCGATCGACCGCTGGTCGGGGCCGGGGATGATGTTCGGCGGCAGGATGGAGTTGTCGTTCCGCGACAGGAAGTCCAGGCCGGCCACGCCCACGGTGCTGAGCCACGATCGCGGCCGCCACGTGACGTTCGCCGACGAGATGAAGCGGTCGTTGTCCTGCTTGGTGATGACGGCGTTGCTGACGTCCGGTCCGAAGCCGAGGTAGCCGCGCGCGTCCGGCGTGTCGAACGGCGTGCCGAGGAGCCCGTTGCCGAGCGGGCCCAGG
>Ga0307411_10001098_pt1 | contig 10538 bp, 7 predicted proteins | sample DK1Ometagenome_2_FD_203712 | JGI IMG/M metagenome (GOLD analysis project Ga0307411, IMG submission 203712) | Maize rhizosphere microbial communities from greenhouse at UC Davis, California, United States - DK15-O-1 | ecosystem: Host-associated > Plants > Roots > Rhizosphere > Soil | place: USA...
GTGCTCCTTCGCGACCTCCTGCATGAATCTCACGGTCGGGCCGTCAGGTACCTTTTCGACGGCGTCGTACCAGCGTGTCTGCTGCTCGGCACAAAAGTAAGGTGTGGTGAAGATCTCCTGAAAGCACAGCATTTGGACGCCCTGCTCCGCGGCCTGCTGGACGAGCTCCATCTGATTCTCGAGGTTCTGCCGCTTGATCTCCTCGATCGGCATGTCCACGGGTGCGATGTTCTGGGCCTGAATGAGGCCACATTTGATTATTCGTGACATAGATTATTTCAAATATGATCGTTGAGCGGGCGAAATCTAGAATTGAGAATGTGGAACGTAGATCGACGTTTCTTGTTTTCAATTCTCAAGTTTCAATTCACCTTTACCTCGCCTCGGCGGAACGGCGGTCATAAGTCCCCAGTGGACTCCAAACGCGACGCCGAAACCGACGAACCAGGCATAATCGTACAACGGGCGAAGTGTTGGAATTATCAGGCCAATCCACGCGAAAAAGCAACCCAAAAGCGTCGCGGCGACGGCACGCCAGTTCCAGCCCGCATACTCGCCGCGGGTGCGGTAGAGGTCGCCGAGATTCAGGTTGGTTTTGCGGATCAGCCAGTAGTCGGCGATGAGGACGCCGGCGATCGACCCGAGGCCGCCTGAATAACCGAGCAGCCATGAGAAGATGTAACCGCTCGGGTCGGCGAGAAGCCGCCACGGCTGCATCAGGATTCCGATAATTCCGGTTATCAATCCGCCGGTGCTGAACGAGATCCATCTAGGAAACGCATTAGCGAAATCGTTGGCGGGTGACACCACGTTCGCGGCGATATTTACGGACAGCGTAGCGACAACGATCGTGAACATCGAAACGGCGACGACCAGAGGCTGCGAGAATTGTCCGACCAGTTTTACCGGGTCCCAAAGCTCATCCGGCTTGGCGTTCGGGAACACGACGACGGCAGCGGACGTGATCAGAATTCCCATAGCGGCGAATACGACCATCGTCGTCGGCAAGGCGATCGTCTGCCCAACGGCCTGCTCACGCTGGCTTTTACCGAAACGCGTGAAGTCGGGCATGTTCAGACTGAGCGTCGCCCAGAAACCGATCATCGCGGTCAAACTCGGGACAAATATTGGGAAAAATTCGCCGAACGTCTGGAACTTACCCGGTTCGTGCAGCAAAAATCCGATCCCGCCGGCCTGGTAAAGTATCCACGCGAGAAGGATCGCCGTCATGACCAAAACGAACGGCGCCGCCCAGTTCTCAACCATCCGCAGCAGGTCCATGCCGCGGTATATCACGAAAATGTTCATCGCCCAAAACAGCAAGAACGATATCCACTCTGTTGGCGTATGCCCACCGACCGCGCCGCCAAGCAGCGTGTGCCATCCCGAAAAGACCGATCCGAAAAAGATGTGTATCGCCTGCCCGCCTATCCAGGCCTGAATGCCGAACCACCCGCACGCGACGATCGCACGCATTAACGCCGGGAGATTCGACCCGGCCGTCCCGTACGCCGCACGAGCGAAAACCGGAAAGGGTATCCCGTACTTCGTTCCGGGGTGCGAATTCAAAAGTATTGGCCCGAGCACGATGACGTTGCCGAGCAGGATCGTGAACAGCGCCTGCCACCAGTTCATTCCGGCGGAGATCAGCCCCGACGCCATCATGTACGTCGGTATGCAGTGCGCCATCGAGATCCACAACGCCGCGTAGTTGTACGTGGTCCAGTTGCGCCGCTCGACGGGGACCGGTGCGAGGTCTTCGTTGTAAAGCGGCGATGATTCGATCTCTGTTAATGCCTCATCGCGAAGTTCGACGCGTCCGTCGTCGTGCAGGATGGCTTCGTTCATATAGCTTGCCGACTGGCAACAATTTCGCTTTCTATTTTCATTGGATGAATCGATCGATGGCCGCTACCACCTTGCCGACGACCTCGCGATCGGTCGGAAAGTAGTGCGTACCGCTCGGAAGCAACACGAGGTGAGCACCCGGGATGATGGATGCCAACAGCCGTCCTTGCTCGGAACTTACGGCGAGATCGTCACGGCAGTGAAGCACCAGCGTGGGAACTTTAACCTGCTCGAACACTTCCCTGCCGTCACCCCGGGAGTGGCAAGACATGTGATAACGAGCGGCAGTTTCGGGGTCGGCCGACATACGCTGCAGTTCATTGAAATGAGCTATCAGTTGGGGGTCGGCATCCGGTCGAAAAAACGTGCTGGTTATGACCTGCCGAAATGCCGGCGTGTCGCGCCCCCAGCCTTTACGGATCAAGGTGACGAGAGCCTCGTCTTCTTCCGGGTCGTAGCCTGAACGGGCATGGGCACCCTGACAGTAAGCTCCGTAAAGGATCAGCCGGCTGATCCGATCTGGATGCTGATTGGCATATGCGGCCGCGGTCCAGCCGCCCTCGGATATCCCGAGCAAGGTCGCATCGTCCGCGCTGACCTGCTTGAGAACGGCATCAAGGTCGAGCTGCCGCGTCTCCTCAGTAAATTCTCCGTCGTAGTGGTCCGATAAGCCGATTCCGCGGCCGTCGTAGCGGACGACGGTATAGCTGTTCGCGAGGCGTTCCCACAGATAACGAAGATCCGGCCATTCCCACTCCATCTCCAGGTGTGTGAAATGCCCAAGCACACGGACGAGCAGCGGGCCGGCTCCCGTGACCGCGTACGCAATATTCACTCCGTCAGCGGTCGTGCAAAACCGAATGTTCTGCTCCTGGTTCCGTATGCGTGCGAGAGTCGGCGCAAGTTCCGGCAGCACAGCCGTGGCACTTTCATCCCGTTCGAAAGTTTTCAAAAGCTTCGCACCATCATCGAGACAAAAATTCATTGTCTCGTCGGTGTAGATCTTGTGGCACTGCGGGCAACTTTTCATGACAATCGAGCGGCAGGAAGATTTTCCCCCTAATTGCTAACATTCATCCGACGCACGATATCTTTGTAACGCGGATCGGACTTTATCGGGTCGAATACGGGACCTGCGATCCGGACCATTTCCGGTTCGCGGCGGGCCAGGGCCTCCTCGAGGATCGCGATCGCTTTGTCCGTTTCTCCGCCCATTACCCAATAGCCGGCGATTACCGACGCGGGCGGCGGTGCAGAGGTTTGACCGCGTTCGCTGAGAATTTCAGCGAGTCTGCGATAATAGCCCCGCGCGCCTTGCGTCTTGAAAGCCTGCTTCAGAGAGGTAACTGCTTTTGCTCCTTCTTCGGGCGGGACCCCGACCAGGCCGGACAGTTTTCCGAATTCGTCGGCGGCCTCGTTGAACATGCCCTTGGCCTCGTACACCTGCGCCAAGAATAAATACCCACGCGGAAAGGTCGGGTCCAGGGCCACAGTCTTCTTGAGCTGCTCGACCGCCTCATCCGTCTGCCCGTTGAGCTGCATAATAATGCCCAACAAACCGTTTATAATGAGAGACAGCGGGTCGAGTTCGCGGGCACGGCGCATCTCGGCGAGCGCTTCGTCTAAACGCCCACGCGTCAGCAGGTATTCGGCGTACCAATGGTGCCCCGTCGCGTAATTCGGATTCAGTTCGATAGCCCGTCGATACTCCTCCTCGGCCGCGTCAAATTTCCACTCGTACTCGTTCATTATCGTCGCCAGCACGGCGTGAGGCTCGGCGAGCGAATTGTCCAATTCCATGGCCCTCAGAGCGGCGGCTTTGCCTTTTGGGTACCCGACGTGCGGCGACTCCCCCGCGTACTGGGGCAACAGAATATAGGCCTCGGCGAGACCCGCCCATGCGAGTGCGTACGACGGATCCTTTTCGACGGCCTGGTGAAAGTATTCGACGCTCTTTAACAGGTCGTTCCTCGTACGCTTGTTCCAATGGAATTTGCCTCGCAGGTACATCTGCAGGGCTTCGGTGTTTTCTGTGTAATCCTTTGCCAGACTTTGCTCGTCGGCACCCGAAAGTTTCGACCGCAGTTTGTTAGAGACGTCTCGGGCGATCTCACTTTGCAGCGAGGTCAGATCTGTAGCTTTGCGGACGTATTGTTCGCCCCAGATCTGGTTGCCGGTGGCTGCGTCCACCAATTCGAGACTGAGCAAAAGCTGATCACCGCGCTGCGTAACGCGGCCGTTCAGGATCGCCTGAACGGACAGATCTTTGGCGACCTGCCGCGGGGTCGTGTCCTTTCCTTTGTATGTGAATACGGAGCTGCGTGCTTTTACGGCGAGTTTCGGGAGTCGCGAAAGACTGTTGATAAGCGATTCCGTAATTCCGTCGGAAAGGTACTCGATGTCGGCGTTCCCGCTCGCATTCTGGAACGGCATCACGGCGATCGATTCGATCTGGGTGGCGGCACTCGTTCGCGGGTAGTAGATATACCCGACGACCACGAGAACGACTGCCAGACCCGCGGCTCCGATCGCGTACAACAACATATTCCGATTCGAGCTTGGTCGGGCCGCGGCCGGCAGCAGTTCAGCAGCGGCCGACGAGTTGCCTCGCGGATCGTAATTCACGGTCGGAGCTTCGCCGGGCGAAGTGGCAGCGGGAGGCAGGACCGCCGTAGCGGGCTCGTCGCCCGCTCCCGCGTAAACAAGCGAAGCGCCGTCATCGAGACAGTAATTGAGCGTCTCGTCGGCGTAAGCTCGTCTGCATGTCGGGCACTGTTTCATCGCTTTTTGTCGGACACAAATTATTGCGGCAATCCCGTCCGGCGGACGAGATCTGAAAATCGCGGATCCGAACGCAGGCTATCCCACGCTGGATCTACCTTGAGAAAAATAAGGTCCGAGCGTCGCTCCTGGAAAGCATTTTCCAGCCATTCAAATGCGGCATCTTTGTCACCAAGCTTGGCGTAGATCATTGCGATCTCGGCGGAATTCACCCGTTCCTCGTTGCGCTTAGCGGCGTTCTGGGTCAGCTCGAGAGATGTTTGCCAATAGCCTTTCGGGCCGGCGGTCGCTAAAGCATTTGAGAGACGTTTCATCGCGGCGGAAACCCGGTCGACGTTCCTCCCACCAATAAGCAGCCCTTTCTGGCGCTCTTCGATCGCGGCTTCGAACATTTGCTTCTCTTCGTAAAGGGACGCCAGATAGAATCTCGTGCGTTCGAATGTCGGGTCCAACTCGATGAGCTTTTTGAGATGCTCGATTCCCCGATCGTACTGGCGAAGGTGGAAATACGTCCAGCCCAGATCACTGCTTATCGCAAGCGATAAGGGGTCGAGCTCCATCGCCCGGTTATATTCTGCAAGACTCTCGTCAAATCTGCCGACCGCGGTGAGGCCTTCGCCGTACCAGTGATGTGCCGTGGCATAGTTAGGGCTGAGTTCGATCGCACGCTTGTATTCGCGCTCGGCCCTCGGCCAGTCCCATTCGTAATAAATTGCGACGCTGCCGAGCACTGCATGGGCCTCGCCGAGTGTTGGGTCAATTTCCAGGGCTTTTATAGCCATGGCCTTGGCTTTGGGTTTGGCTTCGTTATCGGGCAGATTATCGACGACGATAAAGCTATCCGCCATCCCGACGTATGCGAGAGCGTAGCCGGGATCTTTTTCGATCGCCTGCTGGAAGTACCGGATCGCTTTGTCGACACCTTCGTTCGTTCGTTTGTTCCAGTGAAAGCGTCCCTGCAGGTAAAGCTGGAACGCCTCGGGATTCACGTTATTATTTTTGGCTAAATGCTGCTCGTCGGCGCCCGATAGCTTTTTCTGCAGTTTGCCGGAGACGTCGCGGGCGATCTCATTTTGCAGCGACACCAGATCGGTCATCCTTCGGTTGTACTGCTCACCCCAGATCTGATTGCCCGTGACAGCGTCGACGAGATCGAGGCTGAGAACAAGAACGTCGCCCCGCTGCAGCACGCGGCCGTTCAAAACGGCCTGAACGTTCAATTCGGAGGCAAGCTGTTTGGAATCGACGTTCTTCCCCTTGTAACGAAATACCGAACTTCGCCCCTTCACCGAAAGTTTGGGAAGCTGCGACAGGCTGTTGATCAGCGTCTCGGTCATTCCGTCGGAAAGATATTCATATTCCCCGCTGCCGCTCTCGTTGACGAACGGCATCACGGCAATCGATTCTATCCGCACCGCGGCACTGCGGCCGTAATAGAACCATCCCGCCGCACCCAACGCGGAAATGAGGATCGCGCCGATGACGCCGACGATAAGTCCATTACGGTTTGGAGTTGGCCGTTCTGTGGTCCGCGAAGAAACGTTGGGATCCGACGACCGCGAGCCTGCGGCTGATCCGTAGGTTACCGTGGGCGATTCACCGGTCAGGGCCGATGGGGGCATGATCGCCGTCGCCGGCTCGTCCGCCCCCGGGCCGAAAACAAGCGGAGCGCCATCCTCCAGGCAGAAATTCAACGTCTCGTCTACGTAGGTGCGGGCGCATGTGGGACATTTTTTCATCGGTTATCGGTTCGCGGTATCAGGATGGGAGGCCGAACCCGGCGAACGAGGTCTGCATCGAGTCTATAGCTTCTTTGTACATGCCTTTTCCCGGATACGCATAAGCGAGAAGAGTTTTTGCACCGGCATTTTGAGGACCGGTAGCGATGGCACGTTTCAACTTGGCGAGAGCTTCGTATGAATTCCGTAACGGCCCGGGCCTGTCCTTTCTACAATATTCATAGCTTTAGATATCGGCTGTACAGTTTAGCACTACAATGACGCCGATTGCGGCCGTTTTTTTCTCAGATCCTATTCCGGAAATCCGACCTTTTTTACCAGTTGCTGAAATCGAGGTTCGTTGCGGAGCGGGTCAAGGCGCGGATCGATCTTGAGGATGGGGATGAAAGTCGACCGCTCTTCGTAAGCCTTTTCAAGTTCGTCGAGGGCCTTGTCCTTTTCACCCAGCCATGAATAATACGTGCCCCTGATATAAGGAGGACGCATTTCGGTCAACCTCGGGGCCTCGACCATCGTCCTGAGAAGACCTTTCCAGCCGCCCTTCGCGAAACTTTCACGGATCAACGTCGCGCCTTGAGTATTTCCCCTGATATCCTGGGACTTCGCGTAACTTTCTGCGGTTTCGGCATACTTGCCCTGTAATTGGTATACATTTGCGAGCGAGAAATACCCCAGGACGAAAGTCGGATCGAGTTCAAGCGTCTTTTTCGCCTGTTCGAGGCTTTCATCATACCTCCGCGTGAGCATCAGGAAATTGCCGTAACTACGACTGATCGTCACAGACACGGGCTCCAGTTCCAACGCACGTTTGAAATGCACGGCGGCTTCGTCCGTCCGACCGGATGTCGCCATAAGGTGGGCGTAACTCGCATGAGCCGCGCCATTGTTTGGTTCGAGGTCGATCGCACGTTTGAACTCACGCTCCGCGCCGGCGAAATCGTAATCAATGTCTTGCAGGATCGATCCGATCGACATATGCGCCTCTGCAAGCTCATCATTCAGAGACAGCGCCTTGCGTGCGTTTTCGCGGGCCTTAATCGCAGAGTCGCGCGACGATATTAACGGGTCGAAACCCGGGAGGTACCGATACACATCGGCCAACCCGGCGTAGGCAGGAGCGTAATCAGGGTCGGCGGCGACCGCCTGGTCGAAATACTCGATCGATCTATTGATATCGTTTTTTGTCCGTTTGTTCGAATAAAATTTCCCTTTCAGATATAGCTGGTAGGCCCCGGTGTTGCTCGCGTAATCGGACGTTAACTGGCGCTGTTCGAAGCCGGAGAGCTTTGACTTCAGTCTGGTCGAAACATCGCGTGCAATCTCGCTTTGAAGAGCTGCGAGATCGGAAAGCGGGCGCTTGTAATCGGCCGACCAAAGTACTGTGTCCAGTGCCGTATCGATCAATTCGACGTGCATCGCCGTGTCCGCACCGCGCTGCGCCACGGTGCCGTTCAGGATCGCCATTACATTAAGCTCTTTTCCTAGTGCGGCTGCATCCGTGTTCTTGCCTTTATAACGGAAAACCGTAGACCGAGGCTTCACCGTCAGGTTCGGCAGCCGGGACAAACTGCTGATCAGCGATTCGGTAATTCCGTCGGACAAATACTCGATATCCGGATTACCGCTCTCGTTGACGAAAGGCATGACCGCTACCGAATCGATCTGCTTTGTGTTCTTGGCGCCGAGGTACCGATAACCCAGAAATCCACCGGCTATCAATACGACGATCGCGAAAACCGAAATTAAGGCTCTTCCCGAACGGCCTTGGCGCCCTCCTTGCTCATTGCCGGCAGGCTCCGCATCCGTCTCACCCAGCGTTTTCGTAGGAGTTTCCGCAACGTCCAAAACACCCGGCAAAATCGCAGTCTGCGGTTCGGTGGACGGCGCGTATACGAGCGAGGTGCCATCGTCGAGACAGTAGTTCAGCGTCTCGTCGAAGTATGCACGATTGCACTGAGAGCATTTCTTCATGGTTCGCAGCGGAGCATCTACTGGAGTCGCGTGGCGTGAGCGGCGACGCATTGCCACTGGCCGGTACTGTTTCTCGACCAGGTATGGGTGAAGCGATCGGTTTGGACCACCTGCTTTCCGTCTTTGTCTAATCTAACAGTCGTGTCAACGCCGGTGACGACCGCGAGCGAATCGTTCGCGAGGCGTACCTTCATTTCGCTCCTGATGGCGCTCTTGATGCCGTCGCGTTCGCGGGCGTCGATCCATTGCCGGCGATCCTGCACATTCCCTGCGTTCGACGTATTGACGAAGTCAGGGCCAAGTATTTTGCCGAACGTAGAACGATCGCTGGTGGCGACTGCGTTCGCTAATTCGTTCTCGAGCTGGATCAAGGCCTGCTCCGTGCCCCCTTGATCGCTCGATCCGTTCGCGGGCGTCGGTGAAATGCTCGACGCGATCACTTGCCACTTGCCGCCGATCTTGTTGAATGTGTCGAGGAAAAAGAAAGAGCGGTTGCGGTCCGGATCGTTGGTCAGGAGCATGATAGTTCCTGATATCCGGACCTTCATTTCACTGGGCTGAAGAGTCGTTTCCGCTAAGGCCGAAACGGCCTCTTTTCGTTCTTTGAGACCGCTCCCGACGGGAGGGAGAACATTAAGTTTTCCGGCGGCGAATCGTGACAGCCACATTTGATCGCTGTTGAGTAACGCCGCGAGCCAACTGGTTTCGAAGCGGCGTAGCTGGTCGGCCGTTCTCTGCTCCGGGTCTTGGGCGAAGAGCTGCAGTTGGGACGTGAAAGCCAAAATTAATACAACTGTCGCGAACCTCATAACTTTTCCGATGTCGATAGAAAGATCGATTGTTGGTTAGACGCCATGTTCTAGTGAGGGACCAACGGAGCGCTGAGGCCCTTCGTCGAGGCGGTGCAACAGCGTGCCGCAATAGTGCCGCCTGCCTTCGGGGCACCGTTTCATAATGCATTGATCCTTAGTTCAGGCGGTCAACCCGTGATCGGCGGGCAATTCGGCGGCCGGCCCGTCCGGCTGCATCATCAGGGTCGAAACCGGCACCCCCTGACGGTATTTTTCGAGCAGCAGGTCCGCGTCGATGGCCACGCCGATCGGATTCGATGAAAACGCATCGCTTTGCATAAATTCGTGGGCTTCGGCGGCATTCGCGCAGCAGTCGACCTGAAATTCCATCCGGTTCCCGTCCGGGTCGCGGTAATACATCGAAAGCGTTACGCCGTGGTGGACGCGCCAATACGGAAAAATGCCGGACTGTTTGAGCCGGTCGTAAGTTTCGAGCAGGTCACCGAGCCCCGCGTAGGTGTAGCCGATGTGGTTCACGCCAACGCCCTGCGACGGGCCGCTAAAGGGAGCCTCGGGCGTCAATACATCCATGTTCGCAAAAGCGAAACGATGGTGTTCATCATCGAAAGTAAGAAACGCGAATGCGGGATTTTTGTACTGCACAGTAGTTTCGAACACCAACCTGTACCAGTCGAGCATTTCGTCGAAACGCCGGGTCATGTAAACAACGTGGGCCAATTTTGAAGGTGCCGCCATTTCGATATCTCCTTTCTCTTTACGTCGAGTGTTTCCTGACGGCCGCAGCGGTCCGCCATAACTCGGTCATTCGTAGGAGATGAATCGCCACCGACAGGTCTTGGAAAGTCGCGTCCGCGAACGTGTTCGCTGGACGGTCGCGGCGCCAAGCCGAGCGTCCTCGCCTTTGCGCAACCATTCATAACTTGTCGATTTCGCGGGTGAACGCCGGAAATTATCCGGCCAATTGCCATTTCGTGCGAGTATACGCTATTTGAAAGCCATTTTTCTGCGCATTTTTTTGTGATTGGCTGCCGGGCGAGGCCCCCATGACGGCGAGCGTGCAGCCTTTCTCGGCGGCCAGCTTAAGGCGTGCGTGGAGCAGTGCATTTTGAGCACCTCGATTTCGGCCCTCGGGTATAGTGCTTGCCCCGGCGAGGATCGCCACGTCTTCGTGTAAGAAGAGCGAGCCGGTCGAGATCGCCGCTCCATCGAGTTCCGCGATGAACGGATACGCACCCTGGCATTGAGCACCGACGCGGCCGAACGTGTACATAAAATCGGCGAGAGATTCGTGCTCGGTTGCCCATCCGGCGGCCGATGTCCTCGCCCAAAGGTCGACCTCGCCAGGCGAAATCACTCGCGTCGTTATGTCGGGGTTTTTTCTGTCGGA
>Ga0307411_10001100_pt1 | contig 10533 bp, 9 predicted proteins | sample DK1Ometagenome_2_FD_203712 | JGI IMG/M metagenome (GOLD analysis project Ga0307411, IMG submission 203712) | Maize rhizosphere microbial communities from greenhouse at UC Davis, California, United States - DK15-O-1 | ecosystem: Host-associated > Plants > Roots > Rhizosphere > Soil | place: USA...
GGGGCACGTCCTCCTCGTGCCGAGGTCTTCCTACCGCCGCCGTCGCCCAACGCCGAGAGCCGAGAGCCGAGAGCTGCCGTTCAGTGAGCCACCCTTCCGCAGCAGATACACCGGGACGCCGAGCAGCGTGAGCCCCATCCCGGCCAGCGTCGTTCCGGGTCGCGCCGCGAGCGCGCTGGCCACCACGGCGAGCGTGCCGGCGATGAAAATCAGCGGCACGAGCGGGTAGCCGGGCGTCCGGTACGGGCGGGGGAGCTCCGGCCGCCGCCGGCGGAGCAGGATCACGCCCGCCGCCGCGAGGGCGAGGAAGGGCCAGGTGCCGAGGATGAACGCCTCGGCGAGCTGCTCGAAGCTGCGCGACCAGACGGAGGCGAGCATGATCGCGGTGTGGACGGCGACGGCGACGTGCGGCGTGCGGAAGCGCGGGTGCACGCGCGCGAGCGGCGCGAAGAGCAGCCCGTCCGTCGCCATCGCGTAGAAGACGCGCGGGTTGGCGAGCCCCAGGGCGAGGACGGTGCCGAGCGTCGAGACCGTCACCATGGCGGCGACCGCGCCGGCGCCGGCGGCGCCGAGCACGCGCACCATCGCGTCCGAGGCGACGAGCGGCGACGCGCGCAGGACGTCGAACGGCAGCACGTACAGGTAGGCGGCGTTCGCCGCCAGGTACACGACGACCACCACCGCCATGCCCAGGATCAGGGCGCGCGGGAGCACGCGCCCGGGCTCGCGCACCTCGCCGGCCACCGAGACCATGTCGTGGAAGCCGTTGTAGGCCCAGAGCGCGCCGACCAGCGCGAGGCCGACGCCGCCCCAGGCGGCGCCCGCCGCGGCCGGCGCGCCGCGCGCGAGCGAGCCCGCGCCGCCGTCGCCGAGCAGGAACGCCGCGACCACGAGCGCGACGAGGGCTCCCACCTTGGCCGCCGACGCCGCGCTCACCAGCGCGCCGGCGCCGCGCACCGAGCGGTACGAAGCCGCGCCCACGGCGAGGATGACGGCCGCGGCCACGAGGCGCACGCCGCCTCGCGGCAGGGGGACGAGCGTACCGAAATACTCCGCGAAGACGAGGGCGACGGCGGCCGTCCCCGCCGGCCCGAGGAAGAGGGTCGTCCAGCCGAAGAGGAACGCGACGCCGGGGCCGTAGATCTCGCGCAGGTGGACGTACACCCCGCCCGAGCGCGGGAAGGCGGCGGCCAGCTCGGCGATGGTGAGCGCGCCGCAGAGCGAGATCACGCCGCCGAGCACCCACACCGCGGCGATCGCGCCGGGGGTGCCGACCGCGCCCGCCACGGCCGCCGGCACGCGGAAGATCCCGCTGCCGATGATCGCGCCGACGACGATGGCGGTGGTCGCCCAGAAGCCGAGTAGGCGGGGGAGGCCTTCCCGCCCGGGGCCGGCGGGCGGGGGCACCACCGCCGGCGGGGAGAGCGGGGCGAGCGGGGCGAGCGGGGCGAGCGGGGCGAGCGCGGGCGGGCGCGCCGGCGGGCGGACGGCCAAGGAGGCCTCCTCGGAGGAGGGAGCGGGAGCGCTCCGTCGCGCGCCGCATAGTGCGGTGCGGCACCCGCGCCGGCAAGGAACGCCGCGCGCCGGTCGTCAGCTCGTCTCGCCGCCGGGGTGACCGAGGAGGCGCTCGGCGTGCCTGCGGACCACGCCGTAGCACTCGCACGCGGCCGCCTCGAGCCCCGGCCGGTCCTGCACGACGATCCGGCCGCGGCGGTAGGTGATGACCCGCGCCCGCTGCAGCGTGAGCGCGGCCTCGGTCACCCCGGCGCGGCGCACGGCGAGCATCCTCGCGAGCACCTCGTGCGTCAGCAGGATCTCGTCGCCGCCGGCGCGGTCGCACGCCATGAGCAGCCAGCGCGCGCAGCGCTGCTCGACCGAGTGCAGGCTGTTGCACGCGACCACCTGCCCGACCTGGTCGAGCAGCGAGAGCGTGACGCGATGGAGGAGCGCGCGAAGCGCGGGGAGGGTCGGAAGCAGCCGGCGCAACGTCTCGAGGGGCAGGCTCCAGCCCTCGCCCGGCACGCTCGCCACGAGGGCGGACGGGGACCAGGCGTCGTCGAGAAGCGCCTCGACGCCCGCCACGCCCTCGCATCCCAGCAGCCCGGCCTCGACGAGCGTGCCGTCGCGCATGCGCCGCATGATGGAGATGACGCCGGTCTCCGGGAAGTACACCTGGCGGAGCGGCGCGCCCGCCTCGGCGAGCAGCTGCATCGTCTCCAGGGTCACGGGCTGGAGGGCGGGGATGAGCCGGGCGTACTCGTCCACCGGCAGCGCGCACAGCAGCCGGTTGCGCGACGCGCCGGCGGCCATGGCCGGCAGCGCGTCGCCCTCGGCGCGGAGATGCTCACGTCTGCTCGTCATCGTACCTCGGGTCATCTCGCCCGCGGGTGCGATCGCGAGGCCGCGCCGGCTCGGCGCGGCCGGCGCCCTCCGGAGTGTCGTCGGCGAGCGCGAGGAGCGCCGCCTCGACGCGGGCTTCGTCCTCGGGGGAGAGCTCGTGGTGCGCCGAGACGACGTCGTAGCGACGCTCGTCGGACGGCGGCTGGTGCACCCCCTCGCGGATCGCCACGGCGATCGCCCGGATCTCGTCGTCCGTCAGCGGGCGCGGGCGCGGGGCGTCCGCCGCGGAGCGCGTCGTCAGGTGCCGCCGCACGAAGGCGGGGAGCTGGGTGATGCGGAACGGCTTCTGGAGGAACGCGTCGGCGCCGCACCCGCGCCAGTCCACCTCGGACGGGTCGGCCGAGCTGTGGAGGATGACGGGCACCGCCGCGATCGCCGGGTCGCCTCGGAGGCGGCGGCAGACGTCTCGCCCGTCCATGCCGGGCATCATGACGTCGAGCAGCACCAGATCGGGCGGCGCCTCGCGCATCCGCGCGAGCGCCTCGAGCCCGTCCCGCGCCTGCACGACCCGGAAGCCGCCGTCGTGGGTCAGCATGTCGACCATGATCTGCCGCGTGCCGGCCTCGTCGTCCACCACGAGGACGCGCGGGCGCGCGTTCCCTGCCGCCGGCGCGGCGCCGGGCGGCACGACCGCCGGCCGCTCGGGCGACGGCATCAGCGTCTGCCGTCCCCGCGCGCACGGCGGAGGCGCGGCAGCCCGCTCAAGAGTCCCTCGCTGTCGGGGAAGCGGTCGCCGACGCGGATGCCGTCCTCGCCGAAGAGGATCTCGCGGATCGCCGGGTCGGGCGCCCGGTCGCGGAGCTTCATCACGACGATCAACCGCCGCAGCTCGCCGCGGATCTCGGCGTAGCGCATGTGGAGGATGTGGTCCACGACCGGCGAGATCTCGCCCCCGTGCGGCAGGTCGAAGGCCCCGCCGATCAGCCGCGGCAGGTCCTGCACGATGATCGTCGTCACGCCGCGCGAGCGGAGCGCGGTGACCATGGCCACGAAGAGCTCCAGCTCGCGCTCCGGCGGGATGGTGGCCCTCCGGATGTCGTCGAGCGTGTCGATGACCAGCCGCTGCACCCGGTGCCGGTCGACGAGCTCCAGGATGCGCTCGACCATCGCGTCGCCGAGGAGCTCGGTGGGCGGCTGCCACTCGAGGTGGATCGTGCCCGCCGCGACGCCCCGGCGGAGCGGCAGCTTGAACGCGTCGGCCTTGAGCAGCAGGCGGTCCGGCGTCTCATGGAAGCCGACGAAGAGTCCGGACTCCCCCTCGCCCTTCCCGTCGATGCCGCCGGCCAGGAACGCCAGGCAGAGGTTCGTCTTCCCCGCGCCGGCGGTGCCCGGCATGAGCGTGATCGAGGCGTTCGTGAGCCCCCCGCCCACCAGCTCGTCCATCCCCTCGGCCGCGAAGCCGAGCGGCCGCGCGGGCGGGAGGGTGGCCGGGATCCCGTCGGCGGCGATGATGGACTCGAGCCGCGGGAAGACGCGGATCCCCTCGCCCCCGATCACGTAGCTGTGCCAGCCGGTGATGTGCGGCACGCCGCGCATCTTGAGCACCGTGAGCTGCTTCGCGCTCCGCAGCCGCACGGTCTGGGTGCGCAGGTCGATCAGCCCGTCGGCGATGGTCGCCGTCGGGTCGGTCGCGTCGTCCTCGGGGTGCACGAGCACGAGCGTCGTCATGCTCCCCACCGTCGCCAGCGTCTCCAGCCCGTGCACCCAGCGCTGGAAGTCGAGCGGCGAGCTGGCGGTGCGCTTGAGCGCGTGGACGCCGTCGATGACGAGCAGCGACGGCTGGCGCTCGTGCACCAGGCGGGTGACCTCCGCGCTCAGCGCCTCGAGGCCGCCGCGCTCGAGCGCGGGGAACAGGCTCGCGTAGTAGAAGCTGCGCGTGACGACGGCGGGATCGAAGAATCCGAACGTCCGCGCCTGAGCGAGGAGCGTCGCGTGACTCTCGACGAGCGCCGTCAGGTAGAGCACCGTCCCGCCGTCCTCGCGGATGTGGCGGGCGCCGATCTGGTGGGCGAGCACGCTCTTGCCGCTCCCCGGGCCGCCGCGCACCACGTAGAGCCCCGCCGGCCGCAGGCCGCCGCGAAGGAGCCGGTCGAGCCCCGGGACGCCGGTGGGCAGCACGGTGGCGCGCGGCTCGCCCGTCGGCACGGCGGGGGGCTGCTCCGTCACCCCCGCGGTCGCGCCGACCGGGTGCTCCTCCCCCGCGCCGCGCGGGTCCCGCGACCCGGTGCGCTTCCTCTCGCGTGCGCTCATGCCTCGCCCATGCCTCGCTCGTGCCTCGCTCACTGGTCGCCCGGCACTCTGCCAGGATCGTCGCGCGCGGGCATCGTCGCCGGCCGCACTAGGTGAAGATAGCGCCGCGGTCCACGAAGACGCATTGGACAGGCCGGCGACGCACGGCCCCCGCGAAGCGTCAGGCTGGAGAGGCGTCCTCGGCCAGCGCCTGCAGCGCCCGCAGCGCGTCGCCGGCGCGGTCGGCGGGGACGAAGAGGTGGTCGTGGTGGAACGCGGCCACGGGGTTGACGCTGATCCCCTCCGCCGCCAGCCGCGCCGTGACCGCGGCCAGGAAGCCCACCGCCGCGAGGCTCGAGTGGACGGTGAGCGTGATCATCCGCCAGGCGCCCTCGTACGCGATCCCCGCGCCGTCGGCCGCGCCGCGCGGGAGGATGAGCGTGAGCCCCTCCTCTTCCCGGAACCCGCACACCGGCGCGAGGGTGGACGGGTCGAGCCCGGGCGGCGCGAGGCAGTAGACGAACTCCCCCTCCCGCAGCACGGGGCGCATCGTGCGCAGGAGCGTGGGCAGGTGCGATTCGCCGGGCATGGTCTCACTCCTCGGGTCGTGCCGCTAGAGCGCCCCCCCTACGGCACCACCACCAGCCGCCCCGGGTCGGCCACCGTGATCGCCGGCCACTTCCCGTCCTGCAGCCACACGGTGCCGGTGGCGCGCACCCGCCGGCCGGCGAGCGCGGCGAGCGCGGGCACGCCGCCCAGGCGCGCGGCGGCGGAGTCGGGCACCCAGACGCTGAAGGTGTGGTTCGGGTAGTCGGCGCCGAAGTTGAGGAAGATGGTTCGCTGGTGGCGCGACGGCTTCACGCGCGCGACGGTTCCCTCGACCGTCACCTCGCGGCCCACGTAGCGCGCCGCGGCGCTGTCGGGCACGACCACCGCGCTGTCCGCGTGAGTGACGGGCGCGGCCTGCGCATGCGTCACGCCTGCGCCGCCGAGCAGGAGGAGCGCCGTGCAGAGGGCGACGCGCGCCGATGCGGACGAGGGAGTGCGCGCGGGTCGGAGGCGAGGCTGGCGCATGTCGGGATGGTGTGGTGGAGTCGGTTGCGGGAGGGGACGAGCCGCGGCGGTGCGGCGTTCCGACACGACCACGGAGCACGCTTCGAGCACTCGCCACCGATGCCGGTACCGGCACTCGCACCGACACGGTTTCGGGTGCTCGGGCCGTGCCTTTACGTTGGCGCACGAAGGCGAAGGCGTCGAGTGCCATCCCGCAGGCGTCGGCCGCGGAACTACCGCTCTCGGCGCTCGGCGCTCGGCGCTCGGCTACGGCGGGCAGAGGGGGAACGGCTCGGCGCGAGGCACGTCCACCTCATGCCGAGGGTTCCCAGCGCCGCACTAGCCGAGAGCCGAGAGCTGCCGTTCAGAGAGCCGAGAGCCGAGAGCCGCCGTTCACGCCCGCGGCAGCGTGAGCGTGAACGCGCTCCCCGCGCCGGGGGTGCTCTCCACCGCGAGGTCGCCGCCCATGCCGCGCGCCAGGTCGCGGCTGATCGCCAGCCCCAGCCCCGTCCCTTCGGCGGTGCGCGTGAGGTCCGCGCGCACCTGCACGAACGGCTCGAAGATGGCGGCCAGCTTGTCGGCGGCGATGCCGATCCCCGTGTCGCGCACGACGATGTTCACCGTGCCCGCCCGCTCCGTGGCGGCGAGCTCGATGCGGCCGCCGGGCGCGGTGAACTTCACCGCGTTGGAGAGCAGGTTGGCGAGCACCTGGCGCAGCTTCTCCGCGTCGGCGCGCACGGCGAGCTCCGGCGAGCAGGGGGCGATGGCGAGCGCCAGCCCCCTGGCGCGCACCTGCGGCGCCACCAGCCCCTCGGCCGCCGCGAGCGCGTCGCGCACGACGACGTCCTCCACGTCGTAGCGCACCGTCCCGGTCTCGAGCTTGGCGTAGTTGAGCACCTCGTTGATGAGGCCGAGCAGGTGCCGCTGGCTCGTTCGGATGCGCCCCAGGTCGTCGCGCTGCTGCGCGGTGAGCGGGCCGCGGAGCCCCAACTCCATCAGCTCCGCGTAGCCGCCGATGGCGTTCAGCGGCGTGCGCAGCTCGTGGCTCATCGTCGCCAGGAACTGCATCTTGGCCAGGTTCGCCGCCTCGGCGTCGCGCCGCGCCGACTCGGCCGCCGCGCGCGCCTGCTGCTCCGCCGCCAGCAGGCGCACGCGCTCCATGGCCTGCGCCGCCTGGCCGCCGAGCGCGACGAAGAACTCCCGGTCCTCGGTCGGCAGCGCCCGCGGCGCCGTCCACGTGAACGACATCGCCCCGACCACCTCGCCGCCCACGGCCAGCGGCACGGTCGCGAACGCGTGCGTACCGAGCCGCTCCCACACCTCCGGTATGTCGGAGTACTGAGCCAGCACCTCCGCGCGCGACGACGCCCACTGTGGCTCGCCGGTGCGCAGGCAGCGCGCGGCCGGGCCAGGGAACGAGAGCGGGAAGCGCGCGTACGCGCCGATCACGGCCGGGTCGAGCCCCGTCTGCCCGACGATGGCCGCCTCGTCGCGGTTCGGCAGACGCACGGCGAGCATCCCCGTCGCCGCGCCCATCGCCGCCACCACCTCGGCGACGATCACCGCCGCCACCTCGTCGGTGCTGTGCGTGGCGGCGAGCGCCGCGGTGAGCGACTGGAGCCGCTCGGTGCGCGCCCGCGCCGCCTCCGCCGCCGCCCGCGCCGCGCGCTCGGCCTCGACGTCGGTGTTGGTGCCGAACCAGCGTACCACACGCCCCTCGTCGTCGCGCAGCGGCATCACGCGCGTGAGGAAGGCGCGGAACGCCCCGTCGGCGCCGCGGATCGGGAAGGTCATCTCGAACGGCGCGCCGGTGGCGATGGACGCCGTCCACCGCTCCATCACTTCGGGGAGCACGTCCGGGTGGTGCACCCGCTGCCACCCCCACCCCTGCATCTCGTCGGGCGTGGTGCCGGTGTACTCGTACCAGCGCGCGTTGTACCAGTCGATGAAGCCGTCCGCGCGCGCCGTCCAGGTGAGGTTCGGGATGGCGTCGGCCACGAGGCGGAACTGCCGCTCGCTCTCCGCCAGCGCCGCCGCCGCCGCCCGTCGCGCCGTGACGTCCTGGAAGTACACCGCGAGCCCGTCCGGCCCGGGATAGGCGCGCACCTCGAACCAGATGGCGAGCGGCTCGTAGTGGGCCTCGAACGACACCGGCTCGCCCGTCGTCATCGCGCGCCGGTACTCGCGCTCGAACGCCGTCCCGATCGTGGGCGGGTACGCCTCCCAGAGCGAGCGGCCGAGCAGCTCGTCGCGCGCGCGCATGAGCACGTGCTCGGCGCGGTCGTTCACGTAGGTGAAGCGCCACTCGCGGTCGAAGGCGATGAAGGCGTCGCTGATGCTGGCGAGCACGGCGCCGGTGTGGCGCCGGGCCTCCTCCGCCTCCGCCCGCTGCGCCTCGAGCTCGCGGTTGAGCGCGCGCAGCCGCTGCTCGGCGAGCACGCGCCCGGTGGTCTCCTGGCAGACGACGAGCGTGCCGCCGATGCGGCCGTCGTCGTCGCGCACGGGGCTGTAGCCGTACGTCCACCACACGTCCTCGAGCCGCCCGTTGCGCTCGATGGGGAGGTACTGGTCCTCGTGCCAGGTGGCGCCGCCGCCGCCCATCACCTGCTCGATCTGCGGGCCGATGGTGTCCCAGATGTCGGTCCAGAACTCGCGGCCGCGCGTGCCCAGCGCCCGCGGGTGGCGCCCGCCCGCGCCAAAGCTCGGCCGGTAGGCGTCGTTGTAGATCTGGACCAGCTCGGGGCCCCACCAGAGGAACATGGGGTGGCGCGAGGCGAGCAGCACGCCCACCGTCGTGCGCAGGCTGTGCGACCACCCCTCCACCTTCCCCAGGGGAGTCGTACTCCAATCCAATGCCCGGCACCGCGCCGCCATCTCGCCGTCGCCGGGGAAGACCGGGTCGTCCTTGGGCGCAGCCGACGAGCGATCGCCGAGCGGCCAGCTATGCGTCGACGCCATGGCCGAATGTCACGCGCGTCGCGGGCGCTTGGCAAGGGCGCGGCGTGACCTCCCGCGCGCGGCGGCCGTCCACCGTGCAACCCCCTCACGGCAGGCCCTCGTGAACGCTCGCACCCTTCCCGACGGCGCGCTCGTCGTCTCGCACGGCGACTGGCTGCACCTCGCCGCCGCCCTCGGCTTCGTCGCGCTCGCCCTCTGGGCGTTCCTCGACCCGACGCCGGAGCCGCGGCAGCAGATCGGCGGCTGGTGCTACGCGGGCTTCGCGCTCCTGCTCGCGCTCACGCACGAGCGCGTGGAATTCCACTTCTCCGCCGCCGCGGGACGCGTGGAGTGGCGCCGGGCGCGGCTCTGGCGGCGCCGCGCGGGCTCGGTGCCGCTCGCCGAGGTCCAGGCGCTGGCGCTCGAGTCGAGCCTGTGCGGCCGCCCGCCGTACCCGCGCCGGCTCGCGCTCGTCACCGCCGCCGGCCGCGTGCCGCTCACCACCGCCTACCACGGCAACGCCGAGCGCCTGGCGGCGGTGGGGGAGGCGATCCAGCGCGCCTTCCGCCCGCGCGGCGAGCTCGCCTTCTACCGCTGACGCTCGGCGCCCGCGCCGGTGGCGCCCGCGCGGATCACGGGTCCACCGCGCCGCCACCCGGCGCGAGCCGCTCGCTCGCTTCCCAGAGCCGCCGCGCCAGCTCCGGGTCGTAGCTCGCCGGCGACGAGCGCACCGGCCGCTCCCGCGCGTAGTAGCGCCCCGTGACGCCGGCGACCTCGGGGGACGACGCGAGATGGATGGGCGTGCGCGCCCCGCGCTCGGCGCTCGTGAGAAAGGGGGCCGCGAGCCGGTAGAAGACGTTGATCGCCGGCGACCCGCTCCGGCCGAAGCGCGTGCGCACCACGCCCGGGTGCAGGCAGTTGGCCGTCACGCCGCCGGCGCCCAGCCGCCGCGCCAGCTCGTAGCAGTGGAGCACGTTCGCGAGCTTGGAGTTGGCGTAGGCGAGCCAGCCGCTGTAGCCGCGCGCGAGCTGCAGGTCCTCGGGATCGAGCCGGGCGCGCCGGTGCGCGTCGGACGACACGCTCACCACCCGCGCCTCGCCGGCGACGCTCGCCGCGCGCCGGAGCGCGGGCATCAGGAGCCCGGTGAGGAGGAAGTAGGCGAGGTGGTTGAGCGCGAGCGTGCGCTCGATCCCGTCCTCGGTGAGGGCGCGCTCGCCGAACACCGCGCCGGCGTTGTTCACGAGCACGTCGAGCCGCGGGGCGCGGTCGAGGAGCTCCGCGGCGAGCGCGCGCACCTCGCGCTGCACGCTCAGGTCGGCGACGGCGAGGGAGACGGCGTCGCTCCCCGTGGCCGCGCGGATCTCGCGCACCACGCGCTCCCCCTTCGCCCGATCGCGCCCCACGACGACCACCGCGGCGCCGCGGCGCGCCAGCTCGCGCGCCGTCACCAGCCCGATGCCGTCGGTCCCGCCCGTGACGACGCAGCGCTTGCCGGCGAGCGGCGCGGCGCCGCCCGCGCTCACCCGCCGCGCCGGCCGAGCGTCGCGGTGAGGGTGAGCCGCTCGCCGCCGCGCAGCACCACCACCTGCACCACGTCGCCCGGCTTCCGCGAGTAGAGCGCGTCGCTGTACTCGTACAGGTCCTTCACCGGGCGCCCGCCGAACTCCACGACCACGTCGCCGTCGCGCAGCCCCGCCTGCTCGGCCGGGCTCCCGGGGCGCACGCCGGTGAGGCGCATCCCGCCGGCGTCCACGGCGGCCATGTCGGGGACGGAGCCGAAGTAGACATCGCTCCCCTCGCGCGGCCCCATCGCCGCCACCGGCTGCGGCGCGCGCACGAAGGGAAGGCGCGTGGGGCGGTCGGCGAGCTCGCGCGCGATGCGCTCGGCGAGCGCCACCACCCGCGCGGCGCCGC
>Ga0307411_10001101_pt1 | contig 10532 bp, 12 predicted proteins | sample DK1Ometagenome_2_FD_203712 | JGI IMG/M metagenome (GOLD analysis project Ga0307411, IMG submission 203712) | Maize rhizosphere microbial communities from greenhouse at UC Davis, California, United States - DK15-O-1 | ecosystem: Host-associated > Plants > Roots > Rhizosphere > Soil | place: USA...
GCGCTAGCTGCTGCCCATATCCTGCAGGGCGCCATCGATGCGCTGGCCAACCTGCCGGGCCCGCAATAAGCCACGCGTTCGTGGACCTACTTTCCATCGATTCGCTCAGCGACCAGCAGATCGCTTCCATTCTCGATCGAGCCGACACCTTCTATTCGGATGAAAACCGCACTGGCGACAGGCTCGCCGGCAAGATCGTCTTCAACGTCTTTTACGAGAATTCGACTCGCACCGCGATGTCGTTCGCGACGGCGGCGCATCGGCTGGGCGCATCGGCCATCTCGCTTTCGGTCGAGCGAAGCTCCGTCGCCAAGGGCGAGACGCTTGAAGATACTGCCCGCACGCTCAATGCCATGCGTCCTGACGCGCTCGTCATCCGGCACCGCGAAAACGATGCGCCGATGAAGGTCGCCGAGATCATGGATGCGCCGGTGCTGAACGCTGGCGACGGCACCAATGAACATCCGACGCAGGCCCTGCTCGACGCGGCGACGATCCGTCGCCGTCTGGGTCGCGTGGAAGGTCTCAAGGTCGCGATCTGCGGCGATATCCGCCACAGTCGCGTCGCCCGATCGAACGCAAAGTTGTTGCCAAGACTGGGGGCGGAGGTCCGGCTGGCAGGGCCAGCCGAGCTGATGCCCGCGAACGTGCCCGCGGTCTCAATCGACGAAGTGATCGCAGGCGCGGACGTCGTCATGATGCTTCGCGTGCAGCGCGAGCGGCTCGAAGCCGAACTTGGCGACGCTCCGGGTGAATATCTAAGCCGCTACGGCCTTACCGCCGACAGGCTGGCAACGGCCGCTCCTAATGCGGTCGTGATGCATCCCGGGCCAATGAACCGCGGGGTCGAGATCGATGGCGATATTGCGGACGACCCCGACCGCTCGCTCATCACGGTGCAGGTCGAGATGGGCGTGCCTGTCCGGATGGCCTGCCTTGAGCTCGTAGTGCTGGGAGGTAGCGCCGCTTAGCGCGACGCTACCTGCACCGGCGCGTCCCCCGCGGGGTTGCGCACGAAGCAGCTGCCACCGCTCCGACGCAGCGAGTTGCAAAGGCTGTTCGCCTCTCCGACGCTGTTAAAGCCGCGCACCGACAGGCGGTAGAAGGTGCCCTTGGGGCTCGAGAAGCGTGCGCTCATCGGCGCGTAGGCTTTCAGCGCACCATATTTCTTTGCTGCGCCGTTCCAGGCGGTCAGCACGCGGGCGGCAGAGCCGTAAGCGCCAAGCTGCACGACCGCGGGCGACTTGCCGTTGCGGACGGCAGGCAAAGCGGCGCGCTTCGCCTTTGCCGGCTTGGCGGCGGGCGCTGGGCTGGACGGCATGACGGATGCGAGCACGGCCTTCGCTTCCGCAACGGCGGTGGCGGCGAGGGCCGCAAGGCCCGTTGCCTTCACCGGAGCCGGAGCAGCGGCCGCGACGACTGGCGCCGGCGCCTTGAATGCAACAGCAGCAACGACCGGCGCTTTCGCCGGCTGGGCTGCTGGCGCAGGCGCCGCCTTGGCGACCTTCACTGACGCCGCAGGGACCTTCGGGGCCGCCGCAGGAGCGGCCTGGGCGACGCGAGTATCGACCTTGTTCAGAGCGAGCTGAACCGGCTGACCGGCATCGACAGCGGCGGGCGTCACGCCAATGAGCGCCGCGACCTGGTCGGCGGCCGTCTTCGGGCTCGCAAGCTTCATCCACTGACCCATGCGGTCGTCAAGCTGGTTCGCCGGAACGTCCTGCGCCGCGACTATGCGCGCCTGGGCCCAGTCGCCGGCGAGTGCGTGGGCCAAAGCAAGGTTCTGGCGAACCGTGGCATCGGCACCTTGCTGGCGAGCAGCAGTGTCGAGCACCGCAACCGCCTCGTTCGGCCGGCCGGCAAGGGCCATGGCCAGGCCGTAGTCCGAGGCATCGAGAATGTCGCGATTGCCGTTGAGGAACGCCACCGCTTCACGATTCTTGCCGCTGGCGATCTGCACGAGCGCGAGCTTCAGCATGATCTGTGGCTGACTCGGGTAGAGCTGCAGCGAGTCGCGATAGGCGGCTTCGGCCGAGCGGAAGCGGCCACCGGCGAAATAGGCATTGCCAAGTAACGCGCGGAAACCTGCGTCGGTCGGCGTTTTCGCGACCGCACGTTCGGCGAGATCGATCGCCATCGGCACGTTGTTGGAATTGAGTGCGGCAAGCGCACGGGTGGCGAGACCGACTTCGACGGTCGCCTTCCCACCAAACTGCGCCCCGGAGACGCGGGTCTGCGGCGTCGCGCAGCCCGCAATCATCGTGGCAAGCACGACAAGCGAGGCGGCGGACGTATTGCGGAGCGGCTTATGCATGTAACTTACCCCCTGCGTTTTGCCTTTACGGCTAGCCCATCCACTTCGGGCATGCGCTCGAGCAACTGGTCGAGCGCGTCAGTAACCAACTGCTGCGCCGACCTTCCGTCGACGGCGCAAGCGAGCCGGAGCTTAAGATGACGCTCAGGGTCTAAACGGAGTGTAAACGCCGCTTTCCCCTTGCTGCCCGGCGCAGAGCGCGGGCGCGGTGCGCGACGCGGCGCGACCGGAGCGGCAGCGACGGGCGACGGCACGATCTTGGCGATGACCCGCTCGGCGACAGTCGTTTCGACCGGCTTGGTCTGGATAACGGCTTTGGGCTCTTCAGCTTCCGGCTCGTAAACCTCGGCGGTCTCGTCGACTTCGTCTTCGACAGCCTCGTCCGCTTCATCGGCACCGTTGAGGCGCTCCACAATTTCGGCCTGCTGGTCGTGGACGGGCGATTGCACCGGCGTCAGGCCGGTCGGATGAGCGCGCGGATGCTCGACGACGTCATCACCGAAGGCGTCATGAGTCTCGTCGCGCGGCGCGTCGGCCGCTTTCGGCGGCTCGAAGCCCATATCGTTCCAGCCGAGATCCTCGAGACCGTTGCCGACCTGGCCGAAGCCCTGCGGCCGCATGGCCGGGCGGGCGGCGCCCTTCCGGGCGAGAAGTCCGGACGAAAGAGAGGCGAAAGGCTTGGCTTCAGTGGCCACCTATGCCCTCCTTACTGACCGACGACGCGACGGCCGAAGCCGCCAACGGGACGCGGACTTGCGGTGCCGATGCCAGGCGCCGCACCCGGCGCTGCAAACACGGTCCGGCGGAAATTCTTTTCGAGACGGTCCGAGATATATTCCCAGAGCTCGGTGACTTCCTTGGCCGAGCGGCCCGACGGATCGATTTCCATCACTGTGCGGCCGTCGATCATCGAGGCGGCGAAATCGGTGCGATGGTGAAGCGTGACCGGCGCCACCGTGCCGTGCTGCGAGAGCGCAACGGCGGCTTCGTAGGTGATCTTCGCCTTGGGCGTCGCCGCATTGACGACGAAGATGAGCGGCTTGCCAGCGCGGTCGCACAAATCGACCGTCGCACCGACGGCGCGAAGGTCGTGCGGGCTCGGACGAGTCGGGATGACGATCAGCTCGGCGACGGCGATGACGCTCTGGATCGCCATGGTGATCGCCGGCGGCGTATCGATGACCGCAAGGCGGAAGCCCTGCTGTCGAAGGACCTCAAGATCGGAAGCAAGTCGAGCGACCGTGGTCTGGGCAAACGCCGGCATGTCGGCTTCGCGCTCGTTCCACCAGTCGGCAAGGCTGCCTTGTGGATCGATATCGATCAGGCAGACCGGGCCCGCTCCTGAAAGCTGGGCCTGCACCGCAAGATGGCCGGACAAGGTCGTCTTGCCGGACCCCCCCTTCTGCGATGCCATTGCCAGGACGCGCATGCTTTTCCCCTCGCGTGAATAGACGTCAGTTCGGGAAGCGGAGTGACACCAGAGGCTCTAAAATCTGGTTAACATTGCGACGAGACTGTTTGCGGTTTCCCGGCCTTGGGTTAAGCTTGGGTAGGGGTGAGTTAACGCATGAGTTGCAAACAGTTAGTTGCCGCAGCGCTGATTGGGCTTCTTTCAACATCGGCTTCTGCACAGTCGGTGAAGGCCGGAATCGAAGCTTGGCAGAAGGCCGATTATTCTGGCGCGGTGGCGATTTGGCGGCCGCTGGCCGATGCTGGCGACGCGGATGCGCAGTTCAATCTCGGGCAGGCGTATCGTCTGGGCCGTGGCGTGCCGATTGACCTCAGCGTCGCCAAGGTTTTCTTCGAGCGCGCGGCAAGGACAGGGCACCTGGACGCCTCGACGACGCTCGGCCTTTTACTGTTCCAGAATGGCGAACAGGCGCAGGGGCTGAAGTGGCTGCGGCAGGCGGCTGACCAGGGCGAGCCCCGCGCGCTGCTGGTTTATGGCACTGCGCTCTACAACGGCGATGGCGTTACTCAGGATAAGGTGCTCGGGTACGCGTTCGTCAGTCGCGCTGCTTCGCAGGGCCTGGGGCCGGCGAAGGACACGCTCGAGCAGCTCGATGGATTAATGACCGCCGCGGACAAGCAGCAAGCCCTCGCGCTCGCGCACATGAAGGTCAAAGCTGCGCCGGCCACGGTGAAAACGGACAAGCCGGTACGCATGGCGCAGGCGAAGCCGCCGGCGCCAAAGCCTGTTGCAGCCAAGCCGAAACCCTCACCACCGAAACCTGCGGTGGGTCCGGCTACGGGCAATTGGCGGATCCAGTTGGGCGCCTACTCGCAGCGCGGGGCGGCCGAAGCCATGTACAAACGCGTCGCTGGCAAAGGGGCGCTCGCCGGACGCAGTCCCGTTTTCGTAACCGCCGGCCCGGTGATCCGGCTCCAGGTCGGACCATATTCCAGCAGAGCAGCGGCGATGGCCGCCTGCGGATCCGTCGGCACCTCCTGCTTCCCAGTTCAGGCCAACTAGTTTCTGAACCAGTCGCGCCGGCGAACCCCCTGCACCCATAGCAGTGCGTCGAGGCCGTGATGGCGTAGTTCGGCGTCAGCGACTTCAACGAGCGCCGGCTTGGCGCGGAAGGCGACGCCGAGGCCTGCTTCCTCGACCATCATCTTGTCGTTGGCGCCGTCACCGATGGCGAGAACGTCTTCAGCCTTCAGGCCGAGTTGTTCGCGCGCTTCGATGAGCGCGTCGCGCTTGGCGAGGGCGTCGACGATCGGATCTCCCACCTCCCCACTGAGCTTGCCACCGGCAAAGACGAGACGGTTCGCGCGAACGCGGTCGAAACCAGCCGCGCGGGCTATGGGCTCGGCGAAGGAAAGGAAGCCGCCGGAAACGAGCATGCAGCTCGCGCCGCCAGCGCGCATGGTCTGCACCAGGGTCTCGGCACCCCCGGTGAAATGCACCCGCTCGTTGAGACAACTGCGCAGCGCCGCCTCATCGAGCCCAGCGAGCAAGCGGACGCGCTCACGAAGCGCGCCGGGGAAGTCGAGCTCACCTTGCATCGCGCGTTCGGTAATGCGCGCGACCTTGTCTTTGAGCCCCGCATAATCGGCGAGTTCGTCGATGCATTCCTGGCCGATGATGGTTGAATCCATGTCGGCGACGAACAGCCGCTTCCATCGCGGCTCGTCGGGCTGGACGACGATGTCGACGTTATCGAGGCCGTCGAGTGACCAGCGTGCGTCTCTGCCATGGCCAGAAAATCGCAGGTCGGCGGCCTCGCCTTCGTCGATCCAGTTGAGGAAAGCCGCGGCGGGGTCGAGCTCACGGAGCAAACTGAGAGCGCGTTCGACCAGCCTGTCATCGAGCCGTCCCGCTGCTATCAGCGTTGCCACGCCCATGTCGTCGCCCAAGCCTCCTCTGATCCTCATTGCCGGACCGACTGCGAGCGGCAAGTCGGCGTTGGCGCTCGCTCTTGCACAGCAAATTGGGGGCGTGATCGTCAACGCCGATAGTGCGCAGGTCTATGCTGACCTGCGGATTCTGAGTGCGGCACCGACGGACGATGAGTTGCGCCGTGCGGAGCATCGGCTTTATGGCGTCCGCAACGGCGCCCTGCCCTGCTCGGCTGCAGACTGGGCAAACTTGGCGAAGGGAGAGATCGTCGAGCTTCATGCTGCCGGGCGAACGCCAATCCTGGTCGGAGGGACTGGGCTGTATCTGCGGACCTTGCTCGATGGCATTGCGCCGGTTCCCGCCATCAATGCCGAACTACGAGAGCGAGTGCGATCCACGTCGCTCGAGGACAATCACGCCAAGCTGAAGGCTCTCGATCCGGAGGCGGCGGAGAGGTTCAGGCCGAGCGACACGACGCGGATCAACCGGGCGCTGGAGGTGATCCTGTCCACCGGGCGGACGCTCGCCGAGTGGCAACAGAAACGGTCGGGCGGAATCGGTGACGACGTTGAGCTTCGGCCGCTGCTGCTCCTGCCGCCACGCAAATGGCTCTACGCCCGCTGCGACGAGCGGTTTGCGCACATGATCGATCAGGGCGCGGTCAGCGAAGTAGAGCGATTGCTGGCCCGCAAGCTCAACCCGAACTTGCCGGTCATGCGCGCGATCGGGGTCCGCGAGCTTTCGGCGTACTTGCTTGGCACCTCGACGCTCGATGAAGCGATCGCGACGGGTCAGCAGGCGACACGGCGATACGCCAAACGGCAGTACACCTGGTTCGCACACCAGCCTCCGGCGGAATGGCCGCGCTTTAGGGAAGCGCTCGATCTCGAGCGGCTCGGCGACGCACTGGCCCTGCTCCAGGCGAAGAGCTAGTCAGCGGCAATGGATTTCATCCGGGACGCCGAGATTGATCTCGCCCCGCTCGAGGGGAAGCGGATCGCCATCCTTGGCTACGGAAATCAGGGGAAGCCACAGGCGCTGAACCTGCAGGACAGCGGCCTGGATGTCGTCGTGGCCCTGCGGCCGGGCTCACTGAACGGTGCGCTTGCTGAAACAGTGGGCCTTAGGGTTCAGGGCATCGAAGACGCGGTGGCGGGTGCGAACGTAGTGATGATGCTGACTCCGGATGAGACGCACGGCGCGCTTTATCGGGAGATCGAGCCGTTCCTGAGTCAAGGCGCCGCGCTCGGTTTCAGCCACGGCCTGTCCGTCCGCTTCGGTTACATTCTGCCGCGCTCCGACCTCGATGTCTTTCTCGTTGCGCCAAAAGGCCCGGGGACGGCGCTTCGTTCGCTTTATCTTGCCGGCAAGGGGATGATTGCAGTCTGGGCGGTCGCTCAGGACGCGACCGGCAGCGCACGTGACATCGCCCTCGCCTACGGAGGCGGCATTGGTTCCGGGCGCGCGGGCCTCATTGCATCAAACTTTGCCGAGGAGGCCGAGGCTGACCTGTTTAACGAGCAGGCGGTCGTGTGGGGAGCAGTGCCTGAGCTGTTGATCGCCGGTTACGAAACGCTGGTCGAGGCGGGCGTGTCGCCCGAATTGGCTTATTTAGAATGCATCGGCGAGTTGAAGCTGATCGCCGACCTTATCGAAACGCGCGGGATTGCGGGCATGCGCGAGGCAATCTCCAATACTGCCGAGCTGGGAGCGCTGGTCGGTGGTCCACGTATCGTCGACACCGGTGTTCGCTCCCGGATGGCCGAGGTGCTGGCGGAAATCCGGGCCGGAAAGTTCGCGCGACAGCTCAGTGAGGAAGCGGACGGCGGTTACCCGCAGCTTGAGAAAGCGCGGCGGGACAATCGCGCGACTAGGCTGGAAGAAACTTACCGGAGCCTGAAGGGCGCCGACGACTAGCCGATCGTTTCGTGCACCGTGCTCGGGCGTTCGCCGACGCTGGCGCGTTCGAGGTAGGCGCGTTGCATCCTGCGGTGAGCTTCCGCGACACCAGGATCTGAGGCGGTCGATGCGCGCTCCTGTTCCTCGGCTGCGCGCTGCGCAAAATAGATGCGGTCTTGCGTTGCCATGGCGCGCCTCCCTCGAAGGAAGCACGGCTTGTAGCACAAAAGCGAAGAAAAGTCCCGCTTTAGGCGGCGGACACTGCTTCCTTCGCGCGTTCGATGGCGTCTTCGAGAATTCGGCGCGCTTCAGCGGCGTCGCCCCACTTGCCGACCCGGACCCACTTGGCAGATTCCAGGTCCTTATAGTGGGTGAAAAAATGCTCGATCTGTTGGAGCACGATCGACGGCAGGTCCTGCCGCTCGCCGACGTCCGAATAGTAAGGGAACGTCGTGTCGACCGGCACGCAGATCAGCTTCTCGTCGCCGCCATGCTCATCCTCGAGGTTGAGCACACCGATCGGCCGGGCGCGAACGACGCAGCCTGGCACGAACGGCGAGCGCGCGACAACCAGCGCATCGAGCGGATCGCCATCGGGCGAGAGTGTGTGCGGAATGAACCCGTAGTTGGCCGGATAGCGCATCGGCGTGTGGAGGATGCGGTCGACGAACAGTGCCCCGCTCTTCTTGTCGAATTCATACTTCACCGGCTCCCCGCCGACCGGCACTTCGATGATGACGTTGATATTCTCGGGCGGGTTCGCGCCGATGGGAATAAGGTCGATGTTCACTTCAGATCGGGCCTTCAAGTGCGGACAAGGCTCATGCCGGCAAACAAGGCGAGGATGCTCGCGGCAACCGAGCCCATGACATAAGCGGCGGCGAGCCAATAGGCATGTTGCTCGATGAGTAAAGCAGTATCGAGGCTGAAAGCCGAGAAAGTCGTGAACCCACCGAGGATACCGGTGGTCAGGAACAGGCGCATGTGCTGGTTGATACCTGGGCGCAGGAGCAAATAGCCCGCGAGCAAGCCCATGAGGAACGAGCCGATGACGTTCACAATCAGCGTTCCAGTCGGAAACCCGTAACCGAACGAGCGCGCCGCAGCGACGTTCACGCCGTGGCGCAACGCTCCGCCGATCCCGGCGCCGACAAAGACGATCGCATACAGCATCACTTCCGCCCGAACAGCTTTTCAATCTCTCCGTGACCGAGCTTCACCCAGGTCGGGCGTCCATGGTTGCACTGCCCGGAGCGCGGCGTGACCTCCATCTCGCGGAGCAGCGCGTTCATCTCGGCGACCGAGAGGATGCGGCCGGCGCGGACCGAACCATGGCAGGCGATGGTCGCGGCGACATGGTCGAGCTTGTCGCGTAGACTCAGAGGTCCGCCAAGTTCGGCAATTTCACCCGCCAGGTCAGCCAGCAGTTTGGACGCGTCGGCCTTGCCGAGCGCGGCGGGAACGGCGCGGACCAGCATTGAGGTGGGCCCGAACCGCTCAATCTCCAGGCCCATTTCGCCCAGCTCAGTTGCGGCGACTTCGAGGCGGTCGCATTCCGGTTCTTCAAGCTCGACGACTTCCGGGATTAGCAACGCCTGCTTCGCGACCGCGCCGCCTTCGCGCGCCGCGCGCATACGTTCAAGCACCAGGCGCTCGTGCGCGGCGTGCTGGTCGACGATGACCAGCCCGTCCTCCGCTTCGGCGACGATGTAGGTCGCGGCAACCTGGCCCCGCGCGACGCCCAGCGGATAGGTGGGGACCGGCGCAAAAGCAGGCTCCGCCCGCGCCTGGGGCACGAAAGCAACCGGCTCGAACGAACGCTGCTGTTCGCGCACGACCGAAATGTCCGACGTCAGGCCAGGGCCGGGGAGATAGCTCGCACTCGAAGTCCACATCACGGGCGAGGCCGCCTGCTCGCGCGCGGCGCTGCGCTGGCTTTCTTCGTCAAGCGCCTGCCGCAGGCCGCCCACGATCAGCCCACGAACCGCCGCCGGATCGCGGAAGCGAACCTCGGTCTTCGCCGGGTGAACGTTTACGTCGACCTCGTCGAGCGGAACCTCGACGAACAAGGCGGCGATCGGGTGGCGGTCTCGCGCGATCAGGTCGCGATAGGCGGCGCGCAGGGCGCCGACGAGAAGCCGGTCCTTCACAGGGCGAGAATTGACGAACAGGAACTGCTGGTCAGCCATGCCGCGATTGAAGGTTGGCAGGCTGATGACGCCCGTCAGCCTCAGGCCCTCGCGCGTACAGTCGATGCCGACGCCGTGCAGGTGAAGCCCGTGCGTGAGCAGTTCCGCGACGCGCGTCGGGGCATCGGTGGGTTGCAGGGTCAGGATGCGACGGCCGTCATGGTCGAACGTGAAGGCGACGTCGCTGCGAGCCATTGCCAGGCGCTTCACCGCGTCGAGGCAGGCGGCATATTCCGCGCGTGGACTGCGCAGGAATTTGCGGCGCGCCGGCACCTTGTCAAACAGGCCCGCGATTTGGATCCGTGTTCCAGGGGGCAGCGCGGCAGGCCCCTCGCCCGCCGGCTCGCCATGGTCGATGGCGATGCGCCAGCCGTCCGCGCCCCGGCGCCGGCTTTCGATCGTCAGTCGCGAGACGCTGGCGATCGACGGCAGAGCCTCACCGCGGAAGCCGAAGCTGGTGACTTCGTCGATGGCGTCGCTGGGCAGTTTGGACGTCGCATGACGCTCAAGCGCCAGGCGCATCTCGTCGGGATTCATGCCTGACCCGTCGTCAGCGACTTCGATCAACTCTAGACCGCCGGCGTGAAGCCTGACCGAGACCGCGGTCGCGCCGGCATCGAGTGAATTTTCAACCAGCTCTTTCAGCGCGCTCGCGGGCCGTTCCACGACCTCGCCCGCGGCGATGCGATTGATGAGCTCGGGCGGCAGCCTTCTTATTGACATGTTAAGGGTCTTATCCCAATCCGAAGGCGCCGGCGAAGCACTGATTTTCAACGAAATTCAGATT
>Ga0307411_10001104_pt1 | contig 10508 bp, 8 predicted proteins | sample DK1Ometagenome_2_FD_203712 | JGI IMG/M metagenome (GOLD analysis project Ga0307411, IMG submission 203712) | Maize rhizosphere microbial communities from greenhouse at UC Davis, California, United States - DK15-O-1 | ecosystem: Host-associated > Plants > Roots > Rhizosphere > Soil | place: USA...
GCGGTCATGCGTTGCTCCTTAGTCGCGGCCGGCGACGAGAGGAGCCGGCGGCGCGGCCCTCGGGCCCGCCCGCCACGCCTTCCCTCCGCTCGCACGACCGAGTTCAGGTTCCAAGGGTGTCATCTCAGGGCCCGCCGTCGCCGGCGCGCCCACCCCCAGGCTGGTCGCGCGAGAGTAGCCCATGTCCGTCAGTTGCTAGCGTTCGCCGCCATGCGGACGACCACGCTGATCGCGCTCCTGCTCGTCGCGCTCTCGAGCGCCTGCGATCGCAACATCGAGCCGTACGACCCGAACGAGCAGGTCGAGAAGCCGGATCTCTCGAAGATCTTCCCGGAAGGAGCCGAGCGCTCGGGAGACGCGGAGGCGCTGCGCGGCGCGATGCCGCCCGCCGAGGCGCCCGTGGCGCCGCCGCCGCGGGGTGGCGAGCCGCTGAGCGGCACGATCCGCCTCGCGGGCGATCTCGAGGGCCGCGTTCCGGCCGGCGCCGTGCTGTTCCTGATCGCGCGCACGGGCGGCGGCGGCCCGCCCACCGCGGTGCGGCGCATCCCCGACCCGCGCTTCCCGCTCGACTTCGAGATCGGCCCCGACGACCGCATGATCGACGCGATGCCCTTCGAGGGGCCCTTCCAGCTCACGGCACGGATCGACGCCGACCGCAACGCGATGACCCGGAATCCGGGCGACCTCCAGGGCGAGGCGGACGGCAGCTTCGCGCCCGGCGCGAGCCGGATCGAGATCGTGATCGACGAGGTGCTCTGAGGTGGGCGGGCCGCTCCCCTGGGACGTGCTCGGGGTGGAGATTCTCCAGGACTGCAAGGTGTTTCGCGTGAACCGCACGCTGGTGCGCTCGCCGAGCAGCGGCGAGACGCACCCCTTCCACACCATCGAAGCCGCACCCTGGGTCAACGTCGTGCCGATCACGCGCGACGGTCAGCTCGTGATGGTGCGCCAGTACCGTCACGGCTCACGCGAGGTCACGCTCGAGATCCCGGGCGGCATCGTCGATCCCGGCGAGGAACCCGCCGCTGCCGCGGCGCGCGAGCTGATCGAGGAGACCGGCTACCGCGCGGAGCGCGTGCGTCCGCTCGGCAGCCTGAATCCCAACCCAGCGCTGTTCGCGAACCGCGTCCACACCTTCCTGGCGGAGGACGTCGAGCGCGTGACGGACGTGATGAACGGGCCGCTCGAGGAGACCGTGGTCGAGCTCGTGCCGGCGGCCGAGGTGTCCGAGCGGGTGCTGCGCGGCGAGATCGACCACGCGCTGGTGGTGGCTGCGCTGCACCGCTGGAGCCTCGCCCGGGAGCGCGGCTCTTGAAGCGCGCGCCCGGCGCCTCGGCGATGAAGCCGCGCATGGCGCTCGGCGACTTCCTGGTCGCGTACCTCAAGCGCGCCGGGGTGAAGCACGTGTTCGGCCTGCCGGGCGACCTCGTGCTCGGCCTGTTCCACCGCTTCGGCCGCGAGCGCGGGCTCGAGATCGTGACCTTCTCGCACGAGCCCACCGTGGGCTTCGCGGCCGACGGCTACGCGCGGAGCACGCGCCGGCTCGGCGTCGCGGTCGTGACCTACGGCGCCGGCGGCAACAACATCGTGAACGCGGTGGGCGGCGCCTACGCCGAGCAGGTCGGCCTGCTGGTCGTGTCCGGCGGGCCGGGCGAGGCCGAGCAGCGGCTCTCCGGCGTCCACCACCAGGTGAAGGACGTCGAGAGCCAGTTCCGCGTGCTCTCGGAGGTCACCTGCGCCGCGCGCATCCTCGAGCACCCCGAGCTCGCCGCAGCGCAGGTGCACGAGGTGGTAGGCCGGATCCTGTCGGAGCACCGGCCGGGCTATCTCGAGATCCACCGCGACCGCGTGGACGTCGAGATCCACGTGCCCGACGAGATCCTCGACTGGAACGGCAGCTTCCCGCGCCCGCGCTCGGACGAGCGCAAGCTCGCCGAGGCCGTGGCCGAGACCGTGGCGCGCCTGCGCCGCGCGAAGCGGCCGATCGTGATGGGTGGCGTCGAGCTGTTCCGCAGCCGCGCCGACGCGAACTTCCGCAAGGTCGCAGAGAAGCTCGGCGCGCCGGTGGTCACGACGGTGCTGGCCAAGGGCGTGTTCCCGATGGACCACCCGCTGCACATGGGCATCCACATGGGGCCGCTCTCCGCGCCCGCGATCCAGCGCCGCGTGCGTAGCGCCGACCTCGTGCTCGCGCTCGGCACCGAGCTCACCGACATGAACCTCGGCGCCGCCAGGCCGCAGGTGGCGCGCGACACCTCGGTGTGGGCGATCGAAGGCCGCGTGAACGTCTCGTTCCACCAGTACACGGAGGTCGAGCTCTTCGACTTCGTCGCGGCGCTCGCCTCGCAGCCGCTGCCGCGCTTCCGCGAGCGCGTCGCCTACCACGACAACCTGGTCGCGCCGCGCGCGGGCGCCGCGCGCCGGAAGCCGCTGCGCGTGAACGACATGCTGGTGGAGCTGAACCGCTTCCTCGCCGCGCACGCGGGCTACTACGTGGTCGCCGAGTCGGGCGACGCGCTGTTCGGCGGGCTCGAGCTGCGCCTGCGCGGCGGGCTCTATCTCGCGCAGGGCTACTACGCCTCGATGGGCTTCGGCGTCCCCGCCGCGATGGGCGCGCAGATCGGCACCGGCGTGCGGCCGCTCGTGCTCACCGGCGACGGCGCCTTCCAGATGACCGGCGCGGAGGTCTCGCACGCCCCGCGCCACGGGCTCACCCCGATCGTCGTGCTCGTGAACAACGGCGGCTGGGGCATCTTCCGCCCCGTCTCGCCGCGCCAGGACCTGCTCGAGATCCCGAACTGGCCCTACGCCGAGCTGGCACAGAACTGGGGCGGCGTCGGCTTCGTGGCCGAGACGGCTGCCGAGCTGGCCGAGGCGCTGCGCGCGGCGCACGAGGTGAAGGAGTTCGTGCTGATCGAGTGCCGCATCGCGCCCGACGACCTGTCGCCGATCAGCCGCCGCTACATCCGCGCGAGCGCGCGCAGGAACAAGGCGGCGCGGTAGCGCGCCACGTCAGAGCCGGAACCCGGCGCAGGGGTCGGGCCGCTCGGCGCGCGGCGTGTACACCACCGCGTCGAAGGTTCCGGGCGCGGGTGCGTCTCCGCCTTCGAGGTAGCCCACCGCGAGGGTGCGAGCCTGCTCGGGCGGCGTCAGCCAGCGCGGCACGCCGAGGTCGCGGCGCACGTGGCCGTTGCCCGCGAGCAGCACCACCCCGCGCGGCGCATGCGCGCGCAGGGCGGCCGCCATCACGGCGTCGCGCGCGAATTGCACCCGGGCCATCGCCGGCCAGAGCGAACGGGGCAGGGCGTAGCAGTGGCCGGCGTCGATCTCGCGCTCCTGCGCGGCCTGGAGGTCCGTGGGCACCGGCCGGTCGAGGCCGAGGCGGGCGATCGCTGCCGCGTCGAACACGGCCGGAAAGCCGCGCTCCACGATCTGCCGGGCGTCCTGCCGCGACAGGTTTGCTGCCACGAGCGGCACGTCGAACTCGAGCGCGAGCGCGACGAAGGGGCGGTAGAACTCCCAGCGCCAGCCCGCATCGGCGCCTGCGCGCTCGAGCAGGTGCTGCGCAGCGCTCGGCCGCTCGCGGCGCGCGCGCTCGAGGTCGGCCTGATGCTCGCGGTCGAGCTGCTCCATCGCGATGGCCGGCCGCCAGCCGGACGCGAACGCCCGGCGCAGCAGCTCGAGGCGCAAGCGGTGCTGCTCCGCGTTGTCGTGCACCTCGCCGAGCAGCACGATCGAATCGCCCGACAGCCGCGGCTCCCACGGCTCGCGGCCGGGAGCGCTTGCGCACGCAAAGAGCAGCGCGGAGAGCGCGAGGATCGCGCTGCGCAGCGCCGCGGTCACTCGATCATCCAGAACTGCGGCATGGGGATGGCGCAGCCTAGCGTCGCCCCAGCGGGCTCGCGCGCCCGGCGAGCTGCGACGGGACGCAGCGTCGCTGGCATGACACGTGCAGCCACCGAATGGTGTCACCGCGCGGCCGCAGAGCGCGGCACGCCGCCGACGATTGTAGAAACGAAGGAGCATCGATGGACGAAGGGAAGAACCTCAAGACCGTGCACTGGGCGGCCCTGCTGCTCGCGATCATCGGCGCGATCAATTGGGGGCTCGTCGGACTGTTCCAGTTCGATCTGGTGGCGGCGATCCTGGGTGGGATGGACAGCGGGCCGAGCCGCGTCGTGTACACGCTGGTCGGGCTGGCCGGTATCGTCCTGCTGGTGACGAGCACCCGCCGCGAGAGCCTGCGCGCCGCCTCGCACGTCCCCGTTCGCGCAGAGCCCCGCTGACGCTAGCGGCGGCCGCGCAGCTGCGTCCGCGCGCGCTCGAGGTCGCCGAGCAGGCCCGCATCGGAGTCCGCGGGGCGCTTGCCGCGCAGCACCTCGAGCGGGTCGCGCACGTCGTCCACGTAGCCCAGCGCATACGCACCGCGCTGGTAGCCGATCAGCTTGAGCAGCTCGTCGGGCAGCTGGCGCGCGATTTCGGCCGGCACCGACAGGTACTGGTTCTCTTCCTGGCGCAGCCAGCTCCGCGCGTACGTCAGGTTCAGCCCGTAGCGCGTCGCGCTCGAGCGGTTCGCGCCGCCGCCGTGGTACACCGCGCCCGTGTAGACGAAGACGGAGCCGGCGGGCATCTCGGCGGCATCGCAGTCGTCGTGGCCGAACTGGAGCTTGTCCTCGTACAGGTGGCTGCCGGGGATCACGCGCGTCGCGCCGTTCTCGGCGGTGAAGTCGCTCAGCGCCCAGATCGTGTTGCACTGCACCTCGTAGCCCTTGGGAAACGGGAAGAAGTCGAACGCCCACTGGTCGCGGTGGATCGGCTGGCCCGGCTCGCCCGGCCCGATCGCGATCACCTGGGTGAGGTGCAGCTGGAAGCTGGTCGCCCCGGCGAGCAGCCCCTTCGTGGTGGCGAGGATCAGCGGGTGCTGGATCAGCGCGCGGCAGCTGGGCGAGCGCGCGACGAGGCCGCCGGTGCGGCGCGTGCGGCGCCCGGCGAAGTCGTCGCGGCCGGTCGGCGTTGCGTCGATCCACGGCGCCAGCTCGTCGCGGGCGGCGCCCATCACTTCGGCCGGCGCGAGGCGTTCGATCACCGCGCAGCCGTCGCGCGCGAGGATCTCGGTGAGGCGCTCGGGGCTCGCGGTGGCGGGGAGACGCTCGATCGGCACGCGGGGAGCCTAGCGCGCGGCTCACGGGGTCGGACTTTGGATTCAAGATTCGCCCACAGGGTGAGTCGGAAGCTGAAGTCAGGCCCCGCTCGAGGCTGTCTCCGTTCAGGGCTGGACCCAGCGGGGCTGGAAGTCGGCCGTCGCCTGCGACACCAGCTTCCGCACGAGCGCGACGCGCACCTGTTCGGGAGAGTTCGCGTCCACGTCACCCTCGCCTCGGAACGGGTCGAGCGCAACGCGAGCGAGCGGAGCGCGGGTCTCGGCGCTAGCGGTCCAGAGCGTGGCGCCGCGCCGGGTCTCGAAGATGCACGCGCTCGAGACGCACCGCGACACCGGGCTGGGCCGACTGGACGGAGGCCAGGAACTGCTGGCGCGACCGGCGCGAGCACGGGCGACCGTCACCTCCGCCCGATCGGCCGGCGGCGCGTGGGCCTCGAGGGCGGCGCGGGCGCTACGAGAAGTCGTACTCGCTCATCGGGTGCGACTCGATGCGGTCGAGCGCCAGGAAGCTCTCGACCGCCCGGAGCATGCGCTCCTGGTTCGAGCGCAGCTGCGCCGGGTCGCCCACCGCGTCGTAGAACACGGCCGGATCCGTGAGCGCGCCGAGCGGGAAGTTCTCCTCCACGAGCGCGGCCCACGGCGGCGCGTCCGGCGTGAGCGCGCGGACCACTTCGTTGCGCACGTAGCCGAAGGTGCTCTGCGTCTCGATCGCGGTGTCGCGCTGCACGGTGTACCAGAGCCGGACGAACTCCTCGTGCGAGAGGCCGTCCTTCGGCTCGATGCAGCTGACGAGCGCGAAGCCGGGCGTGCGCTCGCCGGGCGGCGCGCGAAGCGTGTGGTTCACGAGCGGGCGCGACTCCACCACGAGGTAGCCCGCCGCGCGTGCGCAGGCGGCGGCGAGGATCGCCTCCGCCTCCGCCCGCTCCTGGCTCTGCTCCAGCCAGAACGAGACGAGCCCCGACTGGGGCGGGTCCTGCCTGCCGAGCCGCAGCTTCGCGCCGGCTGCGACGTCGTCGTCGACCACGGAGATGCGCAGCTTCGAGGCCAGCGCGCGCAGGCGCGGTGCCGCCCGCTCGAGCAGGCGCTGCGCGAAGCGGGCGTCCGCCTCGCCGTCCCGCTTCCAGACGATGTAGGCCAGCTTCTCCACCTCAGGGGGCCGTGCGCGCGGGCTCGGGGCGGCGGCGGCGCAGCCGCGCCACGCCGCTCGCGAGCAGCCGTCGCGCGCGCTCCGTCCCGCCGTCGACCAGCGTGTAGAAGACCGGCACCACCACCAGGGTGAGCGCCGTCGAGGTGGCGAGGCCCCCGATCACGATCACTGCCATCGGCGCGCGGAACTGCGCGCCCGTCGCGTTCGACAGCGCCATCGGCAAGAGCCCGAACACGAGCGCGGCGGACGTCATCAGCACGGGCCGCAAGCGTACCGGACCGGCGCGCAGGATCGCCTCGTCGCGCGCGAGGCCCTGCTCGCGCAGCTGGTTGGTGTAGTCGACCAGCAGGATGCCGTTCTTCATCACGAGCCCCATCAGCACGAGCAGCCCCATGCCGCTCATCATGTCCATCGACATGCCCGCGAGCTTCAGCGCGAGGAAGCCGCCGATGAACGAGAGCGGCGCCGACATCATGATGGTGAAGGGATGGGTGACCGAGTTGAAGAGCGAGGCGAGGATCATGTAGATCGAGACCATCGCGAGGCCGAGGGCGAAAACGATGTCGCGCGCGGCCTCGATGCCCGATTCCGCCTGCCCGCCCGGCACCAGCGCATAGGGAGGCGCGACGCCGGCCTCCGTGGCAAAGCGCTGGATCTTCTGCACGAGCTCGGAGAGCGAAGCGTCCGCCGACGTGTTCGCGTACAGGCGGATCATGCGGGCGCGGTTGTGCCGCTGAACCTCGACCGGCCCCTCCGCCACGCGCACCACGGCCGCGTTCGTGATCGGCACGAGCTCGCCCTGGAACGAGCGTACGCGGATCAGGTCGATCTTGGTCGGGTCGTCGCGGTACTCGGGCAGCACCTGCACGCGGACGTCGTAGCGCTCGCCGGCGTCCTCGAAGGAGCCCACCTTGTCGCCGGCCAGCAGCGTGCGCAAGGTGCGGCCGAGCGCGACGGACGAGACGCCCACGTCGGCGGCGCGCCCGCGGTCCACGTCGAGCCGCACCTCGGGACGCCCGGTCTCCCACGAGCTGCGCACGTCGCGGAACGCCGGGTCCGCCTTCATGCGCGCCTCGATCTGCTGCGCGTAGACGGCGAGGCGCTCGAGGCTCGGGCCTTCGAGCCCGTACATGATCTCGCTGAAGCCCTCGCCGCTCGAGCTCGCGTACTCGGGATGGCTCACCGTCACCGATTCCACGCCCGAGACCTCGGCCAGGATGCTCTCGCGCAGCTCCTCGAACGTCACGTCGATCGCCGCCTCCCGCTCGTCCTTCGGCAGCAGCAGCACGTCGAGCTTCGCCTTGTGCGGCTGGTGCTGGCGCTGGTCGCCGGCCGTCGCGAACACCGCGCGCACGTACGGATGCCTGGCGACGATCCCCTCCATCTGCCGCAGCGTCCGATCCGTCACCGTGAGCGGCGTGCCGATGGGCAGCTTGACGTTCACCTGCGCCTCGCTCATGTCGTCCTTGGTGAAGTAGTTGAGCGGGAGCGTCGAGGCGACGTAGCAGCCGCCGAACACGGTCGTGGCGGCGAGGAGGACCGTCACGATGCGATGGCGCAGCGCGCCGTGCAGCAGCCGCTCGTAGCCGCGCTCGAGCGCGAGCAGGCCGCGTTCGAGGAAGCGGAACACGGCGCCTTCCTTGGGCGTCTGCCGCAGCACACGGCTCGCGAGCATCGGAGTGAGCGTCAAGGCCACGAGCGCCGACACACACACCGCGACGGTGACGGTCACGCCGAATTCGTAGAAGTAGCGGCCCACGGTGCTCTGCATGAAGCGGATCGGCACGAACACGCCGCACACGGCGAGGGTCGTCGAGACGACCGCCATGCCCACCTCCGCCGAGCCCGTGAGCGCCGCGCTCATCGAGTCCTGCCCCTGCTCGACCTTCCGGAATATGCTCTCGAGCACGACGATCGCGTCGTCGATCACGAGGCCTACCGCGAGCGACAGGGCCATCAGCGTCATGCTGTTGAGCGATAGGTCGAGCGCGTACAGCAACGTGAAGCTCGCGATCACGCTGGCCGGGATGGCGACCCCGGCGATCAGCGTGGAGCGGTAGTTGCGCAGGAAGCAGAGCACCACCGCGACGACCAGCGTGGCCGCCAGCAGCATGTCGACCAGGACGGAGGAGATCTGCTCCTCGATGATCTGCGCGTAATCGCGCGCCACCGTGATCTCGACGCCGGGCGGCGCCTGCGCGCGCACCTTGTCGAGCACGACGCGGATCTCGCGCGCCGCGGCCACCAGGTCGGAGCCGCTCTGCTGCTGGACCTCGAGCGCCACGCCGGGGTTGCCCTTGAAGCGGGCGATGCTCTTCGCCTCCGCCATGCCGTCTTCGACGACGGCCACGTCGCGCAGCCGCACGGCCCGGCCGGCCCGCTCCGCGACGATGATCTCCCCGAACTCCCCGACGCTTTGCGCCTTGCCCTGGGTGGTGACGGACCACTCGCGCTCGGCGCCCTCGATGCGGCCGCTCGCGAGCTCCGCGTTCTCGCGGCGCAGCGTGTCGGCCACGTCGTCGATGGACAGGCCGTAGCCGGTGAGCCGGAGCGGATCCAGCCAGATGCGGATCTCGCGCTTGCGCGCGCCGATCACGTTCACGCCGCCGACGCCCGAGACGCGTTCGAGGCGCTCCTTCACCTCGTTCTCGGCGAAGTTCGAGAGCTCGCGCTGGCCGAGCGGCCCGCCGAGCACGACGGTGAGGAAGCCCACGGCCGTGAGGTCGAACTTCTGGACGATCGGGTCCTCGACGTCGACCGGCAGCAGCGGCCGCGCCAGCGCGACCTTGTCGCGCACCTCCTGGATCTTGACGTCGATGTCGTAGCCGAGGCCGAACTCGAGGTGGAGGCGCGACAGTCCCTCCGACGAGGTCGAGGACAGGTTGCGAATGCCCTCGATCGAGTTGACCTGCTCCTCGAGCACCTCGGTCACCTCGCGTTCGACCGTCTCCGGGGACGCGCCGCGCAGCTCGGTGACGACCATCGCGTAGGGAAAGTCGATGTCGGGATCGAGCTTGAGCTCGAGGCGCCCGAGCGAGATCAGCCCGAGGACGACGAGGCCGAGCGTCAGCATGGCGGCGAACACCGGCCGCCGGATCGAGACCTCCGCGATCTTCACGACCGCGGCTCCGCCGGGTCGTTCGCGGCCTGCGCGCCGTCCGGGGAGCCCTCGACGCGCGTGCCGTCGGCGATGCGCGTGGTCGCCTCGCCGCGCACCACCACGTCGCCGGGAGCGATGCCGCCCAGCAGCTCCACCTGCTCGCCTTCGCTCACGCCTACCCGCACCGGCGCATAGTGCACCACGCCGGCTTCGACCTTCAGCACGAAGGTGCGGCCGTCCCGCGTCAGCACGGCCGAGCGGTGCACGACGGGACGCGCCTCGGGCCGGCTCACGCGCAGCTCGGCGCGCGCGTACGAGCCCGCCTTGAGCTGACCGCTCGCGTCGCGCACGCCTGCGCGCACCTCGTAGGTGCGCGTGCCGGGGTCGACGCGCTGGCTCACGCTGGTCACCGCGGCCTCGATCGGGTCCGGCAGGCCTTCGACGAAGAGCCGCAGCGGATCGCCCGCGCGCACGGCGACCGGCGTCGCCTCGGGGACGTTCAGGATCGCCTCGAGCGCGCCGCTCTCCTGGAGCACCAGGATGGCGCCCTGGCCCGCCATCGCGCCTTCGTGCGCGCGCCGCTCCACCACGCTGGCCGCATAGGGCGCATGGACCTCCGTCTGCGCGAGGTCGCGCCGCGCCTTGGCGACGCGCGCCTCCATCTGCGCGACCCGGGCACGCGCCACCTCGGCCTGCGTGCGCAGCTGCTCGTAGCGCTGCTGCGAGGCGGCCTTCTGCTCGAGCAGCGTGCGCAGGCGGGCCGCCTCCTCGGCCGCGTTCGCGCTCTCGGCGCGCGCGAGCGCGAGCCCGGCCTCGGCCTCGGTGAGCGCCATGCGATACGGCCCGGGGTCGATGCGGAAGAGGGCCGCGCCTTCCTCGACGGCATCGCCCACGTCGACCAGCACCGCCACGATGCGGCCCGGCACCTCCGCGGCGATCTCGGTGATGCGCTTCGCCTCGACGCTGCCCGAAGCGGCGATCGTGGCGCTCAGCCTGGCCGTCGCGACGCGCTCGAGCTCCACGCGCTCGGGCGCGGCCTCGGGCGCCGCGGCGGCGGGCGGCTCGCTCGCGACCTTCTGCGCCGCCTCCTCGGCGGGCGG
>Ga0307411_10001106_pt1 | contig 10495 bp, 12 predicted proteins | sample DK1Ometagenome_2_FD_203712 | JGI IMG/M metagenome (GOLD analysis project Ga0307411, IMG submission 203712) | Maize rhizosphere microbial communities from greenhouse at UC Davis, California, United States - DK15-O-1 | ecosystem: Host-associated > Plants > Roots > Rhizosphere > Soil | place: USA...
TGGACCGCGCGACGGCGGGGTCGCTCCTCGACCAGGTCGAGCGGTGGGGCGCCCGCGGTCGAGCCGAGCGTGGCGAGACATGGGTGTACGGGTCCGACGAGCTGTACCTGCTGGCGGGCCGCGCGCTACCCGCCGCCGAGCATTACGGCGAGTTCGCGCAGATCGAGAATGGCATCGGGGCGGTGACGTCGCTGCGCGAGCGCGTGGCCGCCGGCCTCCCGCGCCTGCCGCGCCTCGACGGACGACGTATCGGAGTCGTGACCGGCACGTCCATGGGCGCCCTGATGCCGCCTTTGCTCGAGCGGATCGCCGAGGCGACGGGCGCCCACTTCGAGCTCATCGTCGCCGAGAACTCCCTCTTCGGCCCGACGACGACCGTCGCCGGTCTGCTCGTCGGCGAGGACGTTCGGCGCGTGCTGAAGGCGCGGCACGACCTCGACCTGGCGCTGATTCCCGCCGAGTCCATCAATGAGAACGGCCTCTTCCTCGACGACGCAAGCTTCGTCGCCGTCCGGGAGGCGCTCCCGATGCCGGTCTACCCCTCGTACGATTTCATAGACGCGCTCGAGCCCGAGGGCGAGCACGCCGGCGGAGCGTCGGTCGTCCACAGCACCGCCGCCTGAGGCAAGTGATGTCCAGCTCCGCAGGGATTCCCGTCGTTGCCATCGTCGGCCGCCCGAACGTCGGGAAGTCGGCGCTCTTCAACCGGCTCGTCGGCAACGACAGCGCGATCGTGAGCGAGGAGGCAGGAACGACGCGCGACCGTCACTTCGGCCGCGTCGAGTGGGGCGGTCGCGCCTTCTGGCTCGTGGACACGGGCGGCATCGTCGAGGACAGCAACGTCCCGATGGACGTCGAGATCCGAAACCAGGTGGTCGAGGCGATCGGCGAGGCCGACCTCCTGCTGCTCGTCGTGGACGCGAAGATCGGAGTGCACCCGAGCGACGCGCGCGTCGTGGACCTGCTGCGGGAGTCTCGGAAACCCTGGCTGCTCGTCGCCAACAAGGTGGACGACCCCCAGAGCGCGGACTTCTACGAGTTCTATCGGCTGAGCGCCGGCGATCCGATCCCCGTCTCGGCCAACAACGGCAAGCAGTCGGGCGACCTCCTCGACGCGATCGTGGAGCGCATCCCGGCGGGCGAGGAGGAGTCGAGTGAGGTACTGCGTGTCGCCGTCGTGGGTCGCCCGAACGTCGGCAAGTCGTCGTTCGTGAACCGGCTCCTCGGCGAGAACCGCCTCGTCGTCTCGGACGTCGCCGGTACGACGCGCGACTCGATCGACACGCCGCTCCGCTACCACGGCCGCGACTACATCTTCGTGGACACGGCCGGGCTGCGTCGACAGTCCAAGATCGACGACGGCATCGAGTTCTACTCGTCGCTCCGCACGCGGCGCGCGATCGAGCGCGCCGACATCTGCATCCTGATGCTCGACGCGACGCAGGGGCTCGAGAACCAGGACCTCAAGATCGCCGCCCTCGCGTGGGAGACCGGCCGCGCGCTCATCGTCGTCGTCAACAAGTGGGACGTGAAGGAGGACAAGGACGACAAGAGCGCCCACAAGTTTCAGAAAGAAGCGGGCGAGAAGGCGCCCTTCCTCAAGTTCGTCCCGTTCATCTTCACGTCGGCGCTCACGGGGCAGCGTGTGACCAAGGTGCTCGACGTGATCCAGGTCGTCGCCGAGGAGCGGCTCAAGCGAATCCCGACCTCGCAGATCAACGACGCCCTGCAGCAGCTCGTCGCACGCCGGCAGCCGCCGCAGGCCGCGGGACGTGAGATCAAGTTGATCTACGCCACGCAGGTCGAGACGGCTCCGCCGGCGATCGCCGTCTTCGGCAATAATCCGGACGCCGTGCAGGAGCACTACGTCCGCTACCTGCACAACGGGTTTCGCGAGGCCTACGGCTTCACCGGCAATCCGCTGCGCATCCTCCTCCGCCGCAAGAACGGCTGACCACGACCGCCATGTCGCCCCTCGTCGGGCTGCTCATCTCCTACGTGCTCGGCTCGATTCCGTCGGCCTATCTGGCGGGCCGACTGAGGCGCGGCATAGACCTTCGCGAGCACGGCTCCGGGAACCTCGGGGCGACGAACGTCTACCGCGTCCTCGGCGCCAAGGTTGCCGCCGCCGTCTTCCTCGTTGACGTCGCCAAGGGTGCGCTGCCCGTGCTCCTGCTGCCCGACTGGACGGCGTCACCGGCCGCGGACCACTGGCGCTACGCCTACGGCCTGGCGGCCATTATCGGCCACGTTCGCCCGATCTTCCTGCTCTGGAAGGGGGGCGGGAAGGGGGTCGCGACCGCCACGGGGGTATTCTTCGCTCTCGCGCCGTACGCAACACTGACTGCCTTCGCAACGTTCGTCGTGACCGTCTACGCGACGGGATACGTCTCCCTCGGCTCGCTGTGCGGCGCCCTCGTCCTCGCCGCCGTGCTGCTCGTACGCCACGGGCCGCAGTCCGCGCTCTTCGTCGTCGGCGCCCTCGTCGCGGCGTTCGTCTTCTGGTCGCACCGCGCCAACATCGCGCGCCTGCGGCGCGGCGAGGAACACCGCTTCGGGCGCCGCGCCAAGCCCGCGCCCTCCACCAGCAAGGGAGACGCCCTCTGATGCGCTGTGCGGTCATCGGCGCCGGGGCCTGGGGGACGGCGCTCGCCGATCTCCTCGCGCGGAACGGCCACAACATCGTGCTATGGGCGCGCGAGCCGGACGTTGCGGAGTCCGTGAACGGCCGCCACGAAAACGTCCGCTTTCTGGCCGGGCACACCCTCGCACCGTCGCTACGGGCGACGACCTCGCTGGCGAACGCCGTCGCGGACGCCGAGTTCATCACCTACGCCGCGCCGTCGCACGTCCTGCGGGTAGTCGCCCGCGAGAGCGCCGATGGCGTGAGGGCGTCGGCGACGCTGGCCGTCGCGAGCAAGGGAATCGAGCGCGAGAGCTTCGCCCTCATGACCGACGTCATCGCTTCGGAGCTGCACGGTCGGGGAGTCGTGGCGCTCTCGGGTCCCAGCTTCGCCGCCGAGGTCGCTGCCCGCCAGCCGACAGCGGTGGTGGCCGCGTCGGCACTGGCGGAGAACGCGGAGCTGACGCAGCGTCTTTACAGCTCGCCCGAGTTTCGGGTCTACACGCACGACGACGTCGAAGGGGTGGAGCTGGGCGGCGCGCTGAAGAACGTCATGGCCGTCGCGACGGGGATCGTCGAGGGCCTCGGCCTCGGCTTCAACTCGCGCGCCGCGCTGATCACGAGGGGGCTTGCCGAGATGACGCGCCTCGGCACTGCACTCGGCGCGCGGCAAGCGACGTTCGCCGGCCTCGCCGGGATCGGCGATCTGGTGCTGACTTGCACGGGAGCCCTCAGCCGCAACCGCGCCGTCGGCGTCGAGATCGGTAAGGGACGCTCGCTGGACGAGGTGCTGGCCGAGAAAGAGACCGTCGCCGAGGGCGTCGTGACGACGCAAAGTGCCTACGCGCTCGCCGAGCGACGAGACGTCGAGATGCCGATCGTGACCGCCGTGCATCGCATCCTCTTCGAGGGCTCGCCGGCGCGCGAGGCGATCGCCGAACTCATGACGCGCGAGCTGCGCGCGGAGCAGGACTGATGACTCCCCCCGAACCGGTTCAGGAGTTCTTCTCGATCGGCGACGTGTGCACGCTCACCGACCTGAAGCCGCACGTGCTGCGCTACTGGGAGAGCCAGTTCCGCTTCCTCAGCCCGGCGAAGAACCGATCCGGGAATCGAGTCTACCAGCGGCGCGAGATCGAGCTGATCGTGCTGGTGAAGCACCTGCTGTACACCGAGAAGTACACGATCGACGGCGCACGCCAGAAGCTCGACGAGCACCGGAAGGCCGGCGACCTGAAGCGGGAGGCGCGGAGGGCGCTCGACGTCGAGACCCTGGCGTCGCTGGAGGACGAGCTGCGGGATATCCTCGCCGTCCTCGAGAAGAACGGCGGCGACCGTTGACCCACTCCGTCGCGTGCGTCATCCCGGCCTACCGGGCGGCAGCGACGCTCGCCGCCGTGGCGGCCGGACTGCGCCGGTCGCTCCCGGGAGCGACGCTGGTCGCCGTGGACGACGGCTCGCGGGACGAGACCGGCGCCGTGGCACGGGCGACGTGTGATCGTGTGCTAGCCTTCGACCGCAACCAGGGAAAGGGCGCTGCGCTGCGGGCCGGCTTCGACGAAGCGTTGGCGCTGGGCGCCGAGGCCGTCCTCACCGTGGACGCCGATGGCCAGCATGACCCGGCCGAGGCGCCGGCGCTCGTCGCCGCCCTTGCCTCCGCTGACGTGGCGCTCGGCGTACGGCGTCGGGGGGACGAGATGCCGCTTGCCCGACGTCTGACGAATGGCCTCTCGGCGGCGGCGATGAGCGCGCTCGCCGGCACCTCACTCCCCGATCCCCAGTCGGGGTATCGCGCCTTCCGCCGTGCGGTGCTCGAGCGCGTAGCACCGCTCGGCGTGCGCTACGACTACGAGACCGATCTGCTGCTGCGGGCCGCGACGTCGGGGTACAGGATCGCCAGCGTGCCGGTCCGGACCATCTACGGCGCCGGCAGTCACTTCCGATCGCTCGAGGACGGTGCGCTCGTCGTCGCCGCGATCTGGAGGCACCGCGGGGCGCTCTGGAGCCGCCACCGCAGGTCGGGCGTACCGCTGGAGCAGGTCGGCGGGACGGCTGCGGCCTCGGGGGGGCCCGCCTGATGCGACTGCTGTGCACGAATGACGACGGCATCCTGGCCCCGGGGCTGGAGTGCCTCGTCCGCGCCGCCGAGCCCCTCGGTGAGATCACCGTCGTGGCTCCGGACCGGGAGCAGAGCGCGACCAGTCACTCGCTCACGCTGCACCACCCGGTGCGGCCGGTAAGGCGGGGCGAGCGACGGTACCAGATCGACGGCACGCCCACCGACTGCGTGATGCTCGCGGTGGAGGGCCTCATGGAGGATCGCCCCGACTTCGTGCTCAGCGGCATCAATCACGGCTCGAACATGGGCGAGGACGTCTTGTACTCGGGCACCGTGGCCGCGGCGATGGAGGGCCTGATCCTCGGCATACCCTCCATCGCGGTGTCGTTCGCCGGGGGAGACCTCCGGGCGGACCCGGGTCTGCTGACGCGAGCAACGGAGCCGCTGAGTCGCCTCCTGGCGCACCTCACGTCGCTTCCCGCGTTTCCGCGGGACACGCTGCTCAACGTCAACCTGCCACCGATCGCCGCCGCCGAGATCAAGGGCGTTCGGCTGACGCGTCTCGGGCGGCGAGTCTACTCGAACTCGCTGACGCCGATGAAGGACCCGTGGGGACGGGATATCTTTTGGATCGGCGGCGGGTCGGCCTCTTGGCACGGGGAGGGGGACTCGGACTTCCAGGCAGTGTTGGACGGCTACATCTCCGTCACTCCGCTGCACCTCGACCTCACGCATTTCGACATGCTCGCCTCGGCAGGCTCATGGTGGAAAGAACTGTAGAGCCTGACTTCCGCGGTCCGCGGCGCCGCCTGATCGAGACCCTGCAGGCGAACGGGATCTCGGACCTCGCCGTGCTGCGCGCCTTCGACGAGGTGCCCAGGCATCTCTTCGTGCCGTCGGGCGTGCGGCACCGTGCCTACGAGGATTCTGCGCTCCCCATCGGCAACGGGCAGACGATATCCCAGCCATCCGTCCACGCCCGGTACCTCCAGGAGCTGCGGCTCACGGGCCGCGAGCGCGTGCTCGAAATCGGGACCGGCTCCGCCTACCAGACCGCGCTGCTCAGCAAGCTCGTCGAGCAGGTCTTCTCGGTCGAGAGAGTGGGCGCACTGATGGACCGTTCGCGTGAGATCCTGCAGCGACTCGGCGCGCGAAACGTGTCGCTGCTGCTCGGCGACGGCACCCTGGGGTGGAGCAGCTACAGCCCCTACGACGCCATTCTCGTGAGCGCCGCGGCTCCGCAGGTGCCACAGCCGCTGGCGGAACAGCTCGCCGAGGGGGGACGGCTACTCATCCCCCTCGGCGGACGGGACGAGCAGACGCTGGCGGTACTCACGAAGCGCGGTACGGAGCTGGAGCGCCGCGAGATCGGCGCAGTACGCTTCGTTCCGCTGGTCGGTAAGTACGGATGGCCGTCGTGATCGTCGAGAGGCCGGAGCTGGGGCCGCCCCCTCGGCCGAGCGCGGTCACGTCGCATGTGTCATGGCTTAACTGATCGTATGACAACCGCTTGCGTTGACGAGTCTCACGTACCGCTGCAGGCCACGTCCAGAGCGGTCGGCTCGGCCACTCGGTCCGTGCCCTGAGCTGCTCGTGGAGCACCGCATCCACTTCGTCGTGCGCGGAAAGGTCCAGGGGGTCGGCTTCCGGTGGTTCGCCAGGGAGCAAGCGAGGCGGTGCGACCTGGCGGGCTGGGTGAGAAACAACGCGGACGGAACCGTCGAGATCCAAGTGGCAGGCGACCCCGAGTGCGTGGATCGGTTTCGAGCCGCGGTGGGAGTCGGTCCACCAGGCTCGAGAGTGGACGAAGTGCGGCGCCTCCAGCCCTCTGGCGACGAGCAGCCTCTGCCGTACCCCTTCCAGATGGTGCGATGACGACGCGTGGACCGTCGAAGGCCGCAGGGCGCGATGACGGGGTCGAGGAGGCCCTCCGCGCGGCCATCCGCGACGTCCCGGATTTCCCGACCCCCGGAATTCTCTTTAAGGACGTCACGCCGGTCCTTGCCGACCCGCACCTCTTTCTGGCGACGACGCGGGCGATGGCGGAGCCGTTCGCCGGTCTGGGCGTGACGCACGTTGCCGGCGTCGAGAGCCGGGGCTTCATCTTCGGCGCTCCGGTCGCACAGCACCTCGCGAGCGCTTTCGTGCCGGTGAGGAAGAAGGGAAAGCTCCCCGCGCGAACGGTGGCCGTCGAGTACGCGCTGGAGTACGGCGTAGCGACGCTGGAACTTCACGCCGACGCATTTCAGCAGGGAGCGAAAGTCCTGCTGGTGGACGACGTGCTGGCGACGGGAGGGACCGCCGCCGCCGCGTGCGCGCTGGTCGAGCGTATCGGCGGCACTGTGGTGGGATGCAGCTTCCTCGTGGCGCTCTCATTCCTACCGGGAGAGAAGGCGATGTCCGGGCGGCGAACGCACAGCCTGGTCATCTACTGACGGAGCCTCCGGCGCCAGCAGCGGCACGGGCGGCCGCCGGCGTTGTCGCGCCCTTTAGAAACGTGTACTTTGGGGTGTGTTCGCGTGTTTGGCCGCCCCTGTAGCTCAGGTGGATAGAGCAGCGGTTTCCTAAACCGTTGGCCGGGTGTTCGAGTCACCCCAGGGGCACTCCGGCCGATAGTTCGGCCGCGCCGGGTGGTCCAGGCGCCGTGTGCCGCGGCCGCGTGCGCCGTGTAGATTCGACGGGCAGGACGTCAACCGGCGCGTCGCGAGACGCGCCGTTCTCTCATAACCGGTAAACTCGACATCTCATGGGTGCTTCGACTCGACCGACCTTCGAGGAAGGGACGGAAACAATCTTCGGCTGGGTACAGGATCACTGGCAATGGATCCTGGCGGGCGCCGTTCTCATCGCCGCACTGGCCGGGGGCTTCGCGCTGTACGAGCGGAATCAGACGCAGAAGGCGCTGCGGGGCGAGCGCGCCCTGTTCGAGGCCCAGCGGGCGGCTCTTTCGGGGAACCTCGCCCAGGCGCAGACGGACCTCCAGAAGGTCCGCGTTCGATTCGAGGGAACACCGGCCGCGGACCGCGCCGCACTGGTGCTGGCCCAGGTTCTTTACGACCAGGGGAAGTACGCCGAAGGCATCCAGGCCCTTAACCCGGTGGCCGACTCGAAGCTGGTGGGCGGGGCCGCCGAGGCTCTAATCGCGACCGGCTACGAGGAGCAGAACAAGCTGAAGGAGGCTGCCGAGCACTACCGTAAGGCGGCGGCGAAGTCGGCGTTCGAGGTGGACAAGGCGAACTACCTGGCGAGTGCCGCTCGGGCCCTTGGACGGGCCGGAGACGTGGCGGGAGCGACGGCGTTGTGGACTGAGCTCGCCGCCGACCCCGAGGGTCCAGTGGCTGGCGAGGCCCGCGTTCGACTCGGCGAGCTGACGGCGAAAGCAGTGTCGAAAGGCTGAGCGTGTGCCGTTTCGAGCGCGGATGGCCGCTCTGCGGTAAGGCCGGCCCGGTTGCTTGAAAGGGTGACGGGGCGCGATCTGCGCCCCTTCTCCTAGCGGGAATTTAACTACGCATAAGATGTGTTATGTAAACTCAGGCGCGTGGGGAATTGTGGAGAACCCCCTCGGTTCTCCACCTAAAGTGATGTAATGTCTGTAGTTGCAACGGTACGGTGGCCCAACGCGGTGGTTAGTGCCCCGACGGCGCGCCCGCATCGGAGTCCGGCGCGCTCGTCTCGCCGCAGACAGCGCCGGAGGCAGCTCGGCGAAGGTCAGCGCTCGCCGATCTCCTCGAGCTCGCCCCGGAAGACAAGCCGACCTTCGCCACGGAGCGAGGGTGCGATCCCCGTCGGATGAACGCCCAGCTTGACCTGCAGCCACCGGCCGGACGCCGTACGGAGCGATGTCCCCGCAGTCGGCGCGAGGCCCCATCGAGCCAGCAGTACCGCGGCCGCGACGGCCCCCGTGCCGCAGGCCAGCGTCTCCCCCTCCACGCCGCGCTCGAAGGTTCGGATCGCCCAGCCTTCAGGCAGCGGCGAGACCCAGTTCACGTTCGCCCCATCCGCCAGGCTGGGGTGACGCCGCAGTGGTGGCCCGCGCCGCGGGACGTCCACACGGACCACGTCGGCACAGGCGATCACGAGATGCGGCACGCCGGCCAGGGCGAACCCGACGCGTCGCTCGCCCGGCCCGAGTCCGATCTCGCGCGCGTCTTCCTCCACCGCCCTCACGGCCTCGAGGTCGATCTCCGGGAGCTCCTCACGGAGACGTGCCGAGAGGGTCCCGGCGCCGGTCTCGAAGCGCATTCCCTCGGCGTGTGCCACACCGAGCTCGACCGCGAGCCGAGTGCTGCAGAGCGACGCGTTCCCACACAGCGAAGCAAGCGATCCGTCGGCATTGAAGTAGCGGATCGCGAAATCGGCCGCCGCAGACCGCTCCAGGAAGACCACTCCATCGGCGCCGACGCCGGTCCCGCGTCGGCAGATCGCGGCGATCCGGGCCGCGGTCGCGAGTTCGCCCGCCGGCTCGTCTCGAGCATCGAAGAAGACGAAGTCGTTCCCCGACCCGGTCATCTTGACGAAGCGGCGGCCGCGCGGCGTACCGCTCACACCCACCCTCGTACTGCCCAGTATCGGAGGCGCCAGACCATCCAGACGGCCTCGCGGACGATTCGCTTCGACATCTTGCTGTGCCCCTCGGTCCGGTCCGTGAAGACGATCGGGATCTCACGGATCCGGAACCCCTTTCGCCAGGCACGGAAGCTCATCTCGATCTGGAACGCGTAGCCGTTCGACCGCACCTCCTCGAGGTTGATCGACTCGAGCACGACTCGCCGAAAGCACTTGAAGCCGCCCGTGGCGTCGAACAGCGGCAGGCCGGTCACGGCCCGCGCGTAGAGGTTCGCCGAATAACTGAGGATGAGTCGCGAGATGGGCCAGTTCACGACGGTGACCCGACCGTATTGGTACCTCGACCCGAGGACGAGGTCGGCGTCCTCGGCCGCCTGGAGGAACTGTGGCAAGTGGGTCGGATCGTGCGAGAAGTCGGCGTCCATCTCGAACACGAAATCGTAGCCGCGCGCAACGGCCCACTTGAATCCGGCGACGTACGCCGTGCCGAGCCCCAGCTTGCTGGGCCTGTGCAGGACATTCACCCTCGGCTCGACCGACGCCAGCGTGTCCACGATGCGCCCCGTGCCGTCGGGCGAGCCGTCGTCCACCACCAGCACGTCCAGCCGCGGATCCTGCCGCAGCACGACGTCGATCAGTCGCGCGATGTTGTCCCGCTCGTTGTACGTCGGCACGATGACGACCGCCCGACCCTCGTTGCCCCCCTCAGCCACGACGTCTCCGATCCACCAGCAGGCCCCCGGCGGCGAGTATGAGCGCCGCGCCGAGGGCGCACAGGGTGATCAACTTGCCGCGCTCGTAGGCCGGGCTGTGAAACGTCAAATCGACTCGAGTGGCGCCGGCGGGGAGTTCCACGCCCATTACGGTGAAGTTCGCTCGGCCGACGCGCAGTTCGCGGCCGGCCGAGGTGGCGCGCCACCCCGGGTAATAGTTCTCCGAAACGACCAGGGCAGCACCGGAGGGCGCTGGCGCGCTGAGAACTAGTGTGATGTGCCCGGGGCCTGGCCGCGTCGTGGCCACGGTGAGCGGCAGAACCGGTGGGAGGGATCGACTGGTCGCGCTCGTCGTCACGGCCGCCGAAGTGTCGAAAAGGGCGGCGCGCCGTACGTCGTCAAACCGGGAGTCGGATAGGGTGGCGAGCACCACCTCGTCACTCGCCTTCACGATCACTGGCGCCACCCACGCGAACGGGTTCTCCCCCGGGAGCCTGAAGAGGTAGACCGTGGACCCGGCGGAGTTACGCACCG
>Ga0307411_10001107_pt1 | contig 10491 bp, 9 predicted proteins | sample DK1Ometagenome_2_FD_203712 | JGI IMG/M metagenome (GOLD analysis project Ga0307411, IMG submission 203712) | Maize rhizosphere microbial communities from greenhouse at UC Davis, California, United States - DK15-O-1 | ecosystem: Host-associated > Plants > Roots > Rhizosphere > Soil | place: USA...
TGGTGCCCGTGAAGCGTCGGGGGGCCACGCCGTTGAACGTCGGACTGCGGGTCAGCCCCGCCGACCTGCAGCGCATCGTCGAGAACCAGCGCATGCCGAGGGAATGGATCATCGCCGTGATCGACCGCGACGGTGCTGTCGTGGCGCGTCGTCCCGATGCCGAGCGCTGGGTCGGGCAACCTTCGACGCAGGACATGAAGAAGCAGCTGAGCGGCGGCAACGAGGGAACGTTCGAAGCGGTCTCGCTCGACGGCCGCGACACCGTCGCTGTTTTCAACAAGTCGGAGCGCTACGGCTGGGCCTTCGTCATCGCCGTCCCGCGCGACGTCTACGGCAACAGCCTCAGCCGATCGGTGTGGGCGGTCGCGGTCGGCGCGCTCGCGTTACTCGCGATCGCGATGCTCGGCGCGGCCTGGGTCGCAAGGGGCATCGAGCGGCCGGTCTATGCGCTGCAGTCCGCAGCGCGCAGCCTCGAGCGCGGCGAGCCGGTCACGACCGAGCCGACCGGCGGGGTCGAGTCGGACGAGGTCGTCGCGATCCTGGCGCAGGCGAGCCAGAAGATCGCCCGCTCGCGGGTCGAGCTCGAGGAGCGGGTCGACTCCGCGGTGCGCCAGACCAGGGATGCGCTGCAGCAGCTGTCGCAGAGCCAGCGCCTCGAAGCGCTCGGGCAGCTGACCGGCGGCGTCGCCCACGACTTCAACAACCTGCTCGCGGTGATCGGCAACAACGCCTTCGTCTTGCAGCGCTCGGCACCGGGACAGGACACCAGCGGCCCGCTCGGCGCGATCACGCGCGCCGTCCAGGTCGGCAGCCGCCTGACCGGCCACCTGTTGCGCTTCGCGCGGCGCAGCGTGATCAAGCCGGAGGTCATCGCCCTGTCGCAGCACCTGCCGTCGCTGGCCGACATCCTGAAGACCGCGCTCGGGTCGTCGATCAGCGTCGCGATGCGGGTCGAGCCGACCACACGCAAGATCGAATGCGACACCGGCGAGCTCGAGCTTGCGCTGATCAACCTGGCCGTCAATTCGCGCGACGCGATGCCGTCGGGCGGCGAATTCATCGTCGTCGCGCGCAACGCGACCGCGGCCGAGGCAAGCGGGTTGACCCCCGGCGACTACGTGGTGATCGCGGTGTCCGACCAGGGCGGCGGCATCCCGCCGCAGGCGCTCGACCATGTGTTCGAGCCGTTCTTCACGACCAAGGGCCTCGGCAAGGGCACCGGGCTCGGCCTCAGCCAGGTCTACGGCTTCTGCCGGCAGGCCGGCGGCACCGCGCGCATCCTCGCGACGTCGGCAGCCGGCACGACGGTACTCATGCTGTTGCCTGCGACAGCGAAGGTATCGGACGCGCCGCCATCGGAGGTCGAGCCGGCACCGGCCCCCGAGCACCGCGAGCTGCTGCTGGTCGAGGACAACGACGAGCTCGGCCAGGCCACCGAGACGTTGCTGACCTTGTTCGGATACCGCGTGACGCGGGCCAGCAGCGCCGAGGAGGCAATCCAGTTCCTCGACGCCGGCGAGGTGCAGTTCGACGTCGTGCTGTCGGACGTGGTGATGCCGGGCGGCATGAACGGCGTCAGCTTCGCGCAGTACCTGCGCAAGAACCTGCCCGAGATGCCGATCATCCTCATCACCGGGTACGCCTCGCACCTGCGCGACAAGCACGGCTTCGAGATCCTGCAGAAGCCGTGCGCGCCGGACGTGCTGCTGGCCGCGTTGCGGCGTGCGACGGGGCAGCCCGCCGCGGTCTGAGCGGCAGCGCCGGCGCTCAGGCGCCGAACCAGAGACCGAGCATCTCGCGCAGCGCGTAGCGCATCTGCACGAACCCTGAATTCGACGGCACCCATGCGAGCAGGGTGAAGTCGTTGTCACCTGACAGGCTCATCGGCGCGCCTTCTATGCGCATCGCCGAGCCGGCGGCCTCGCGAAACGCCCGCAACGCGCGCGGCATGTGCAGCTCGTGGGTCACGAGCACGATGTGATCGATGCCGGCCGGTTTCAGGAGCGCAACGGTGCGCGCCGCGTTCTCCCGGGTGTCGCGCGATTCCGCTTCGATCCACTTGAGCGGCCGGCCGAACTCTTCGCGCGCGATCCGCGCCGCCGCCTCGGCTTCGGAAACCGACTTGTGTTTCTGCGCATGACCGACGCCGCCGCTGAAGGCCAGCGGCGCGCCGGTCAGGCGTGCGAGCCAGATGCCGTAGCGCAAGCGTTCGACGGAGATCGGCTGCAACGTGCTCGTGCCGTACTCCGGCGCCAACGCTTCGACGCCGCCGCCCAGGACGACGATCGCGAACGGCTTGTGGCCGGCCGCCTCGGCCTTCAGCTCGCGGATGCGCTCGATCTTCAAAGCCGGTTCTCGTGGAAGTCCGAAGCGCGCGACGAAGTCGGCAGGTGCCGACGACGCGGTCAGCCAGAGCAGCACGACCGCCGCGCCGAGGGTCGGCCAGCCCGCCCGGCTGCGCCGGCCCAGCAGCCAGCCGCCGATCAGCGCCAGCACGAACAGCGGGACCGGCGGCAGGATCAGGGAGGTCAGGACCGGCTTCCAGTTCTCGATGCCGAGCAGGACGAAGAGGCTGTTCACGCGAGGGGCGGTGGTTGGCGGCGCGCGATTGTGACCCAGCCCGCGTCGACCTCCGGTCACCGACGGCCACGCGGCGCGGCATCATGCGAGCCTCACTGAAGTCAGCGTCGAACCGACATGAGCGAAGCCACCGACCGATTGCGCGAGCTGCTGATCCGCAACTTCGACGAGATCGGGAAGACCCGCGAGGAGCGCGCGCCGCTCTACGACACGCTGTGCGCGCGGCTCGGCCGCGGCACCGCGGCGACCAAGCTCGGCATCAGCATCGACATCGTCGAGCCGGGCAAGCGCGGCTGTCCGTATCACTTCCACTACGCGCAGGAAGAGGCCTTCGTGATCCTCGAGGGCCACGGCACCTTGCGGTTGGCCGGCGAGATGCTGCCGGTGAAGGCGGGCGACACGATCTTCATTCCGCCCGGGCCGGCCTATCCCCACCAGATCGTCAACACCTCCGATGCGCCGCTGAAGTTCCTGTCGATCAGCACGAAAGACAGCCCGGAGGTCGTCGAGTACCCGGACTCGGGCAAGTACCTCGCGTCGGCGACGCGCGACGGCGACCCGTATGGCTTCGCGCGGATGCACCGCGAGAAGGACGACCTCGATTACTGGGACGGCGAGCCCTGAGCGCGCGGCACGGCGCGCGCGACCCGCGCCGATCGGCCTAGAAGAAAGCCTGCAGGCCGGTCTGCGCGCGGCCGAGGATCAGCGCGTGGACGTCGTGCGTCCCTTCGTACGTGTTGACCGTCTCGAGGTTGATCATGTGACGGATCACGTGGTACTCGTCGTGGATGCCGTTGCCGCCGTGCATGTCGCGCGCCGCGCGCGCGATGTCGAGCGACTTCCCGCAGCTGTTGCGCTTGATCAGCGAGATCATCTCTGGCGCCGCCTTGCCCTCGTCGAGGAGGCGCCCGACGCGCAGGCACCCCTGCAGCCCGAGCGTGATCTCGGTCTGCATGTCGGCGAGCTTCTTCTGGACCAGCTGGGTCTGGGCGAGCGGTCGTCCGAACTGCACGCGGTCGAGCGTGTACTGGCGCGCCGCATGCCAGCAGAACTCGGCTGCGCCGAGGGCGCCCCAGGCGATGCCGTAGCGCGCCTTGTTGAGGCAGCCGAACGGGCCCTTCAGGCCGTTGACGTTCGGCAGCAGGTTGGCTTCCGGGACGAACACCTCGTCCATCACGATCTCGCCGGTGATGCTCGCCCGCAGGCTCATCTTGCCTTCGATCTTCGGCGCGGTCAGGCCTTTCATGCCCTTCTCGAGGATGAAGCCGCGGATCGCCTCCTGCCCGGCGACCTTGCCGTCCGGATCGGCCAGCTTCGCCCAGACGACGAAGACGTCGGCGATCGGCGAGTTGGTGATCCACATCTTGCTGCCCTTCAGCGAGTAGCCGCCGTCGACCGGCTTCGCGCGCGTCAGCATGCTGCCCGGATCGCTGCCGTGGTTCGGCTCGGTCAGGCCGAAGCAGCCGACCCACTCGCCGGTCGCCAGGCGCGGCAGGTACTTCTGGCGCTGTTCCTCGCTGCCGTACGCATGGATCGGGTGCATCACCAGCGAGCTCTGCACGCTCATCGCGCTGCGGTAGCCGCTGTCGACGCGCTCGACTTCACGCGCGACGAGGCCGTAGCTGACGTGGTTGACGCCCGGACAGCCGTAGCCGTCGATCGTCGAACCGAGCATCCCGAGCTCGCCCATCTCGGTCATGATCGAACGGTCGAAGGTCTCGTGGCGGGCTGCCATCAGGACGCGCGGCTGGAGGCGGGATTGGCAGTAGTCGTGCGCGGCATCGCGCACCGCACGCTCCTCGTCATCGAGCTGGTCGTCGAGGCGAAACGCGTCGTCCCACTGGAAGGCTGCTTTCATGGCGGAATCCCCGGTCTCGGTGTCGACCCATGATAAGCGTGCGGTCGCGGCGGCGCGGTCATCGCGATTCCATCGCGAGCGCGCGCTTGCTAGACTGCGCCGCGTGAGCGCTTCAGTATTGCCCTTGCGCGCCGCGTCGATGCGGATCCGACGCCTGGCGTGCTCGACGCTGCTCGTCGCCTTGGTGCTCGCCCAGACGCTCGGCCTGATCCACCGGATCGTCCATGCACCGATCGGCGGGCATCCGGCGGTCACGGCTTCGGCCTCGGCCTCGTCCGGCATCGCGTGGATGAAGGCCTTGTTCGCCGGCCACTCGAGCGAGCAGGGCTGCCACCTGTACGACCAGCTCAGCCATGCCGACGCGGTGCCGCAGGCGCCGTCCGCCGCGCTCGTGGTGCACGACATCGACGCCGTCCCGAGCTGGTACTCGGGCGTGCAGGTGGCCGCCCAGGCCGCCGGTTTTCTCGCGCGCGGTCCTCCTTCCGCCGGCTGATCCGACGCGGCGCCCAGCCGCACGGCGACGGCGATGCCACGGCACGCCGTCTTCAGCACGTTTCCGGAGGAGTCCTCATGCCTATCCGACTATCGGCCATGGCGCTCGTCGTCGCGGCGACCGTTCCGCTCTCGGCGCGCGCCGCCGACGACCGCGAGCTGCAAGGTATCCGCGCCCAGCTCGATCAGATGAAGGCGGCCTACGAAGGCCGTATCCAGGCCCTCGAAGCCCGCCTGCAGGCGCTGCAGCAACGTCTCGATGCGAAAGCGCCCGCTGGCCCGGCCGGAGGCGGCAGCGGCGAAGGCGTCGCACCGGTTCGCAGTGCGACCGCCGCTCCTGCGCCGGATGCTCGCTCCGAGTCGATCGCCCCGGCAAGCGCTGCGGCCGATCCGCGTCCGCCGGTCGTCGCCGGCGGCGCGCCGTCGTCAGTGTCGGCCTTCAACCCTGCGATCTCGCTGATCCTGAACGGCAGCTATGCCAACCTGTCGCGCGATCCGGCGCTCTACCGGCTGCAGGGCTTCATCCCGAGCGGCGGCGAGGTCGGACCCGGCGAGCGCAGCTTCTCGCTCGGCGAGTCCGAGCTCGTGCTGTCGGCCAACATCGATCCGACGTTCTCGGGCCGCCTGATCGCGGCGATCACGTCAGACAACGAGGTCGAGGTCGAGGAGGCGCTGTTCGAACGCCAGGGACTGTTCGACGGCGCGACCTTGCGCGCCGGCCGCTTCCTGTCGTCGATCGGCTACCTCAATTCGCAGCATGCGCACGTCTGGGATTTTTTCGATGCGCCGCTGGTCTACCAGGCGTTCTTCGGCGGGCGGATGCAGACCGACGGGATCCACCTGCACTGGCTGGCGCCGACCGAGCGCTATCTCGAGCTCGGCATCGAAGCGGGCGTCGGTCGCGGCTTTCCGGGCGCCGAGAGCCGGCGCAATGGCATCGGCTCCGGGGCGCTGTTCGCGCACATCGGCGACGACATCGGCGACAGCGCGAGCTGGCGTGCCGGCGTTTCCTATGTGCTGAACCGGGCCCGCGACCGCAGCTACGACGACACCGATGCGGCCGGCAAGCCGATCACGAACGCGTTCTCGGGCAAGAGCCGCACCTGGGTCCTCGACGCGATCTACAAGTGGGCTCCCGGCGGCAATGCGACGCGGACCAACCTGAAGCTGCAGGGCGAGTACTTTCGGCGTACCGAGCGCGGCACGCTCGCTCAGGACATCGGATCGGACAGCGGCGGCAGCAGCGGCGACTATCGCTCGACGCAGAGCGGCTGGTACGCCCAAGCCGTCTATCAGTTCATGCCGCAGTGGCGCGTCGGGCTGCGCTACGACCGCCTCGATTCGGGCCGCGCGAACATCGGTCTCGTGTCCTCGGGCGCGCTGAGCGCCGCCGACTTCCCGATCCTGCAGAGCGCACGACCGTCGCGTGCGACGGCGATGGTCGACTACTCGCTGTCGGAGTTCAGCCGGCTCCGCCTGCAGCTCGCCGCGGATCGCAGCAACCCGGCGGTCACCGATCGGCAGATCTACCTGCAGTACATCATGAGCCTCGGTGCACATGGTGCCCACAGCTTCTGAGGACGTCGCCATGAACCTCCACGCACTGTTCCGCCAGGTCGCGAGACGGCCACTCGTCTCGCTGCTGCTCCTGCTTTCCTTCGGCGTGCCGGCGCATGCCGCGCTGAACGTCGTCGCCTGCGAGCCCGAATGGGGGTCGCTCGCGAAGGAGATCGGCGGCGACCGCGTGAACGTCAGCTCGGCGACGACGGCGACGCAGGACCCGCATCGCATCGAGGCCCGGCCGAGCCTGATCGCGCGCATGCGCAATGCCGATCTGGTGGTCTGCACCGGGCTCGACCTCGAGGTCGGCTGGCTGCCGATGCTGATTCAGCAATCCGGCAATGCCAAGCTCGCGCCGGGCGCGCCCGGCTACTTCGAGGCCGGACGGTTCGTGACGCCGCTCGAAGTGCCGGTGCGGCTCGATCGCAGCGACGGCGACGTCCATGCGCAGGGCAATCCGCACATCCAGCTCGACCCGCGCAACATCGCGAAGGTCGCGACCGCCTTGGCGGAGCGCCTGGCGCGTATCGATGCGCCGAACGCGGCGACCTACCAGGAGCGCTTGCAGGCGTTCCAGAGCCGGTGGAGGGCGAGCCTCGCGAAGTGGGACCAGCAGGCGCAGCCGCTGAAGGGCGTCCCGGTCGTCGCGCACCACAAGAACATGAGCTACCTGTGGGCCTGGCTCGGCGTGCGCGAGGTCGGCACGCTCGAGCCGAAGCCTGGCGTCGAGCCGAGCGCGGGTCATCTCACGGCGTTGAGTGCCCAGCTCGCGCGTGAGCCGGCGAAGATGGTTGTGCGGGCGGCCTACCAGGATGCGCGGGCCTCGCAGTGGCTCGCCGACAACGCAAAGGTTCGCGCGGTGGTGCTGCCGTTCACCGTCGGCGGCAACGACAAGGCGCCCGACCTCTTCGGCCTCTTCGACAGCACGGTCGCGCTGCTGCTGGAGGGTGCCCGATGAACCTCGGCGCGATCGATCTCGGCATCCTCGCGCCGGCCTTCCTGGCCGGCCTGCTGGTCCTTTCGACGCACGTGCCGCTCGGCGCGCAGGTGCTGCGCAAGGGCATCGTCTTCATCGACCTCGCTATCGCGCAGATTGCCGCGCTCGGCGTCGTCGTGGCCGGCCTGTTCGACGTCGCGTCGAACGGCTGGCAGATGCAGGCGGCGGCCGCGGCCGCCGCGCTCGCCGGTGCCTTGCTGCTCAACTGGACGGAGCGCAAGTGGCCGCAGGTGCAGGAGGCGCAGATCGGGGTCGTCTTCGTGCTCGCGGCGACCGCCGGCATCCTGCTGCTGTCGAAGAACCCGCACGGCGGCGAACACCTGCGCGACCTGCTCGCCGGGCAGATCCTCTGGGTCGGGTATCCGCAGCTCGTGATTCCGCTGGTTGCGACAGTCGCGATCCTTGCGTTGTGGTTCAGTCTGCGCAGCCGCCTGTCGCCTCTCGGTTTCTACCTGCTGTTCGCGCTCGCGGTCACCGTCTCGGTGCAGCTGGTCGGCGTGTACCTCGTGTTCGCGACGCTGATCGTGCCGAGCCTGGGGACGCGCCAGCATCCGCCGGCGCGGCGCCTGCCGCTCGCCTATGCGATCGGCGTCGCCGGATACGCGGCCGGCCTGACGCTGTCGGCCGCGCTCGACTTGCCGTCGGGTGCGCTGATCGTGTGGTGCCTCGCGTTGCTTGCGGTCGCCGTGCATGCAGCCGCGCCGGTCGTGTCCGCGACGACGAAATCGGAAGCGGTCATCGACGGCGGTCATGCGGCCGTCTGAGTAACGAACTGCAACGATCAGGGGGCGAGGCGTTCCCGGACCCAGCGACTGCCCTCGAGCCGATAGCGCAGGCGGTCGTGCAACCGCGATCGGCGACCCTGCCAGAACTCCCACCTGTCGGGTTGCAGGCGATAGCCGCCCCAGTGCGGCGGACGCGGCGGGTTCAGCAAGAAGCGGGCGCCGAACTTCGCGGCATTCGCGACCAGCACCGCACGCGATTCGACGACCTGGCTTTGCGGCGAGGCCCACGCACCGATGCGCGAATCGAGCGGGCGCGACGCGTAATAGGTGTCGGATTCCTCGGCGCTGACCTTGTCGACGCGCCCTTCGATGCGCACGACGCGCTCGAGCTCGACCCAGTGGAATTGCAAGGCAGCCGCCGGGTGCAGCGCGAGCTCGCGGCCCTTGCGGCTCTCGTAGTTCGTGAACCAGACGATGCCGCGTGCGTCGAACCCCTTGATCAGGACGACGCGCGTCGACGGGCGTCCGTCGACGCCGACGGTCGCGAGCGTCATCGCGTTCGGCTCGGGCAGCTTCGCCTCGAACGCCTGATCGAGCCAAAGCCGGAACTGCAGGAGCGGGTCCTCGGCCGATGCCGATTCGTCGAGCTCGGCCCGCTCGTAGCTCTTGCGCAGCTTCGCGATGTCTTCCATCTCGTCGAGTATAGGAATCCACGCATGACAAGGGCTCGCATGCCCTTACGGGTCAGGCCTTAGGTAATGCTCCCACTACCTTTCGACCATTGCAGATTCCATCCTCGGTACGAGCAGGGCAGTCCATTGCGCGAACGTTGCGCGAGGCTCGCCACTCGCAAGAGGCTTCGATGAAGACGCAGTCCGCAGTGATCGTGCTGGCGGCCGGCAAGGGTTCTCGCTTCGAAGGGAAGGACCACAAGCTGTCCCAGCGACTGGGCACCGCCACGGTGCTCGGCACGACGCTGCGGCACGCGATCGCGAGCCGGCTCGAAGTGGTCGTCGTCACGACCGAGCCGTTCGCAGACCTGGCACGTCGCAGCATCGCTGCCCGCGATGTCGTCGTGCTGCCCGAGGTCGGCAGCGACGATTCGGCGCCGCTCGGCATGGGGTACTCGATCGCAGCCGGCGTCGGTGCCTGCGCCGACGCATCGGGCTGGTTGATCCTGCCGGGCGACATGCCGCTGGTCGAACCATCGACGCTGCAGGCGGTCGCGCGTCAGCTCGAGCACCATCCGGTCGTCTACGCGCAGCACAAGGGACGGCGCGGCCATCCGGTCGGCTTCGCCGCCGAGCTCTATTCGGAGCTGGTTCGTCTGACCGGCGACGAGGGCGCGCGCCGCCTGGTCGCGCGCTATCCGGCGTTCGGTCTCGAGCTCGACGATCCCGGCGTGCTGGTCGACGTCGATACGCAGGCCGACCTGGAACGCCTGCGCAGCACCGAGCGCGGCGCCGACGGACGATCGGCCGCTCAGGCCGCGAGCCGCATCACGTTGTGAGGGCGTGGCGGCGGGCGAGCGCGACCAGGCGCTCGACGTCGCGGTCGCGGATGCCGCAGCCTTTCAGCGAGGCCGCCGTCTCCATCAGATAGTGCAGGGTGCTTCCATAGCGGCCGTTCGCGGTGCGCAGGATGTCGACCATCTGCGCGTCGGGCACCGGGCCGGTGTGGCTGGGGCTCTTGCGATGCAGCGTGAAGGCGAGCGCCTTGACGCGGCCTTGCGCGGTGCGGCACGAGAGCCACTTCGGGTCGTAGATGCCGGTCGGCATCTCGCGCGCCCACAGGCGCTCGAGCTGGCCCGGGACGTCCTTCTGCTCGATGCGGTAGACCATGCCGCGGCAGCAGCCGCCATGGACGAGCGCAAACACCAGGCCGGGTCGTTCAGGGGTGCCGCGGTTGACGCGAGAGCGCATCTGCAGCGCGCGATGCCAGCCGTAGACGGTGGCCGGGCGTTGCTCGGCGGCTTCGAATTCGGGACGCCAGATCAGCGAGGCGTAGCCGAAGACCCAGATGTCGCCGTGGCCGTCCCACGCCTTCATCGTCTCGGCCAACAGGCTGCTCGGGTCTCGACTCCCGGGAAGCGGATGGCTGAACGGCATGGCAGAACTCTAGAGTGAAACCCAGCGCGGGTGAGCGCCTCCGCGTGTTCGCTCCCGTCGACGACGGGAAAAAGTTTGCGCTTCGCAACGATCAGCGAAACCGACGTCGCTTGCTGACGTCAACGTCTCGGCGATCAAGACGGCTGACCGGCCGAGCCGGCGTCGGCGCGA
>Ga0307411_10001108_pt1 | contig 10484 bp, 5 predicted proteins | sample DK1Ometagenome_2_FD_203712 | JGI IMG/M metagenome (GOLD analysis project Ga0307411, IMG submission 203712) | Maize rhizosphere microbial communities from greenhouse at UC Davis, California, United States - DK15-O-1 | ecosystem: Host-associated > Plants > Roots > Rhizosphere > Soil | place: USA...
CTTTGGTGTGGCGCCGAGAGTGGTGCCGGGATTGCGCCCCGGCGGGCGACCTACTTTCTGGTCCGCCAGAAAGTAGGCAAAGAGCTCCCCCCGACCGCACCGCCCTACGCTGCGTTGCGGGTGCCCTGAGCTGCTCAGGCTTTGAGGGCCCGCGCAGAACTCGCGCCGCTACGCTCTGCTCAGACAACTGCACGGAGTCAGTTCTTGAAGCGCGCTTCGCGCGCGCCCTCAACGCCTTGCGCTGCTCGGCGGTGCTAAAGGGGGCATACCGAGCAGCCGGCGACGGCCGGCTTGCGGGTTTGGCTGTTGGGCTGTTCGGCTGTTCTCGGGATTCCCCTTCTAAACCGCCGAGAAGCGCAGGACGGCCAGGCGCGTGCGCAGCGCGCTTCGTCAACTGACTCCGCGCAGTTGTTTGAGCAGAGCGTAGCGGCGCGAGTTCTGCGCGGGCCTCGTCGTCCGAGCATCGCAGGGCAGCCAGAAGGGCCGGTTTCGCAGGGGCGGTTTCTTTGTTTACTTTCTTGTCCGCACAAGAAAGTGACTCGGCCGCCGGGACGAACTCCCGGCTGGGCCTCGCCTGAAACGCTTCACTGCGCACGAGCATCCGATCAGAACTGGAATCCGACGCTCAACTCATACGCCCGCCCGAACAGCGGCCGCGCCAGGAACACCCCATCCTGCCCGACCCCCTGCCCCGGCACCCGGAAGTTCCCTTCCGTCAGGCCGATCTTGTTCGTCAGGTTCGTCCCGGTCAGCCGCAGCTCTAAGCCGTTGTCCATCGCAAACACAGCCCCTGCATCTACCGTGCGGTAGGCCGGCAGCTTCAGCGTGTTGGTCTGGTCCGCGAACCGCTCGCCGACATGGCTGAACGTCGCGAACGCGCGCAGCTGGCCGAGGCCGGTCTGCGTCTGCCAGCTGGGCGTCAGGCGGGCCTGGAAGCGCGGCGCGCGTTCCACGCGGTTGCCGGTGAACTGCTGGAAGTCCTTGTACTTCGCATCCTGGAAATTGCCGGTCGCGGCGATCTCGAAGCCCGCGCCGGGCCGCAGCGCCAGCTCGAACTCCACGCCCGTGGCCTTGCTGTTGGGGCGCAGCACCACGTTGCCGGCATTGGTGAACTGCTGCGTCTGCGAGTTCGTCAACCGGTTCTGGTACGCGGTGAGAAAGGCGCTGTAGAGCTTGGTGGCGGTCTTCAGGCCGATCTCGTACTGCGTGATGTCCTCGACCGAGTCCTTGGTCTCGTTGGCGCCACGGCCGCGGAGCACGTCGAAGTCGGGCATGCGGTGGCCCTTGTTGGCGCGGATGAAGGCGCTGAACTCCCGGCTGAAGGCGTAGTTGGCGCCGGCGGTGAAGCTGTTGCGGCTGAGCTTGCTGTCGATCAACGTGTGCGTGCCGTTGAAGTAGGACAGGTTGTTGTTGTAGATCGTCGTCGGGTCGGCGTCGAGGTCGCCGCCGCTGACGTTGGCGATCGTGCCGGTGATGCGCTGCGTCTCGCGGCGCGCGCCGAGATCGACGCGCAGCCGCGGGTTGATCTGCCATTCGTCGGCGATGAAGAAGGCGTGGGTGTCGCCGCTGTAGTTGGCGTCGAGGTTGAAGGAGAACGGCGGCGTGACATAGCCGTTGCGCGAGGCGCGCACGCCGTTGTCGAGCTGCACGTCGATCAGGCGGGCGTGCGACTGCACCGTCATCAGCTGCGCCTGGCCCAACGCCCACACGTCATGCGAGCTGTAGCCGGCGAGGTACAGGCCCACGGTGAGGTTGTTGCCCGGCGCGATCTCGCGCGACAGGCGGGTCTCGTTGCTGGTCGAGCGCAGCGCCTTGTCCACCGCCCACATGCCGTTGACGATGACCGGCGTGCTGCCCGCCACGGCACCGCCGCCATGGGTGAACGTGGCCGTGCCGGTGGTGGCCACGCCGCCCGCCGCCGCGACGGCGGCGGCGTCGGCATTGGCGGCCGTCACCTGGGCCGCGATGTAGCTGGACAGCGTCTGCGGGTTGGCACCGGAGAAGAGAGCGTAGGTCGGCGTGTCGCCGGTGGTGTGGCTGAGCTTGTTGGTCAGCGTCCAGTCGCCGAGCTTGGTGTCGAGGTTGGCGCCATAGGTCTGCACGTTCGCGCCGCGGCCTTCGGCGAGGTCCTTGGTGATGGTCTCGCGCAGGATCTCGGGCCGGCCGTTGGGCAGGGTTCGGCCGGTGGCGCGGCCGCTTTCGAGCACGATGTGGCGCAGCTCGTTGCCGTAGAAGTAGTCCTTGCTGGCGTTGAAGCCGGGGTAGCTGGACACGCTCTTGCCGTCGGCACCCCCGACGACCGGGATGGCGGTGATGAAGGCATTGCGGTCACGCAGCGCACGGGCATAGAACTGCAAGCTGCCGCCTTCGAGCTTGCGGCTGAGCACCACGCTGGCCTGGCCGCCGTCGTCGGCCGGGAACTGCGTGTCGCGCACGCCCTGGCTCCGCCGCCAGAAGCCGCCGACCATGAGGCTCCATTGGTCGCTCAGCTTGCCGGCATAGACGCCGTCGACGCGCTTCAGGCTGCCGGTGCCGGTGGTGATGCGCAGGCCCGCCTCGGGGTTGCGGCCGTCCTTCTGGATGAAGTTGACGGTCACCCCCGGCTGGCCGCTGCCGAAGATGGGGCTGGGGCCGCCGCGCAGCACTTCCATGCGGTCGATGGTGTCGTCCAGGCGGAAGAGCTGCGAGTGCTCGAAGAAGCTCAGCGTGGGCAGGTGGTACAGCGGCGCACCGTTGAGCTGGAAGGTCGAGTAGGGCCCGTCGCCCGGTGTCGGGAAGCCGCGCACGCGGATGTTGGCGCCGGCCTGGCCACCCGAGGTCTCGACAAAGATGCCGGGCACGGTCTTGAGGATGTCGGCGGTGCTGGTGGGCGCGGCCTGCTTGATCTGTTCCTCCGTCGCGGTCGTGATGGAGAAGCCGGCCTCGAGCTTGCGCACGCCTTCGCGGCGCGCCGTGCCGGTCACGACGACGGCTTCAAGTTCCTTCACTTCAGGCGCGACAGCGGCGGGCTTGGCCGCCTCCTGCGCCATGGCGGCACCGCACAGCGCGGCGGCGGCCAGGGCGAACAGCTGCGGACGGAAGGCGGTGCGAACGGGTCGGGCGCTGCGGCGCGGCGCGGCATGGAAGCGGCTTGGCATGGGTTGTCTCCGGTGGTTGTTCTAGGTTCCGAAAGCCGGCGCGGCCGTCGCGGCTTTCGATGGGTGGACTTTGCTGGCAAATGTTATCGATGTCATTTGGGTAAATACCAGTGTGGCGAAGTGCTGACATCGATGACATCGGCGTGCGGCGTGCGGCGTGCGGCGTGCGGTGTGCGGCGTGCGCTTGGGTGTCCGTGTAGGCGACTCGCGGCGCCGCGGTCAGCGCGCTCCGCGACGGCGCCAAAAACAAACGGGCGCCCGAAGGCGCCCGTTTTCACACAAGTGGCGTCGCTCAGCCCAGCGCGGCCAGGCGTGCTTCGATCTTCGCCTGGGTCTGCGGCAGCGCGGCCGGCAGGTGGAACGCGAGCTGCGCGAACAGCTCGTCGTGCAGCTTCATCTCGGCCTGCCACTCGGCCGCGTCGATGCGGGTTACGGTCTCGAACTTCTGCTGCGAGAAGTCCAGTCCCTCCCAGTTCAGGTCGCCATAGCCTGGCGTCACGCCGAACACGTTTTCCTGGCCGCCACCCTGGCCGTCCAGCCGGTCCAGCATCCACTTCAGCACGCGCATGTTCTCGCCGTAGCCCGGCCAGACGAACTTGCCGTCGGCGCCCTTGCGGAACCAGTTCACGCAGTAGATGGCCGGCAGCCTGGCGCCGGACGCTTCGAGCTTTGCGCCGAGGTCCAGCCAGTGCTGGAAGTAGTCGGCCATGTTGTAGCCCATGAAGGGCAGCATCGCGAACGGGTCGCGGCGCACCACGCCCTGCTGGCCGGCGGCGGCGGCGGTCGTCTCGCTGCCCATCGTGGCAGCCATGTAGACGCCTTCGGTCCAGTTGCGCGCCTCGGTCACCAGCGGCACGGTGGTGGAGCGGCGGCCGCCGAAGATGAACGCGTCGATGGCGACACCGGCGGGGTTGTCCCAGTTGGCGTCCAGCGCCGGGTTGTTGGTGGCGGCGACCGTGAAGCGCGCGTTCGGGTGCGCGGCCTTGGCGCCGGTTTCCTTGGCGATGGCGGGTGTCCAGTCCTTGCCCTGCCAGTCGATGCAGTGCGCGGGCGGCGTGTCCGTCATGCCTTCCCACCACACGTCGCCGTCGTCGGTCAGCGCCACGTTCGTGAAGATCACGTCGCGCTGCAGGCTGGCCATGCAGTTGGGATTGGTGTGGACGTTGGTGCCTGGGGCCACGCCGAAATAGCCGGCCTCGGGGTTGATGGCGTAGAGCCGGCCATCGGCATGCGGCTTGATCCAGGCGATGTCGTCGCCGATGGTGGTGATCTTCCAGCCGTCGAACGCAGCCGGCGGGATCAGCATCGCGAAGTTGGTCTTGCCGCAGGCGCTGGGGAAGGCAGCGGCGATGTGGCGCTTCTGGCCCGACGGGCTTTCGACGCCCAGCAACAGCATGTGCTCGGCCAGCCAGCCCTGGTCACGCCCCATCGTCGAGGCGATCCGCAGCGCGAAGCACTTCTTGCCCAGCAGCGCGTTGCCGCCGTAGCCCGAGCCGTAGCTCCAGATCTCGCGCGTCTCGGGGTAGTGGACGATGTACTTGGTCTTGTTGCACGGCCAGCTCACGTCAGCCTGGCCGTCTTGCAGCGGCGCGCCGACGGTGTGCACGCAGGGCACGAAATCGCCGTCGGTGCCCAGCAGCTCGACGACCGGGCGCCCCATGCGGGTCATCATGCGCATGTTGACCGCGACATACGGGCTGTCGCTCAGCTCGACACCGATGTGGGCGATGGGCGAGCCCAGCGGGCCCATGCTGAACGGCACGACGTAGAGCGTGCGGCCGCGCATGCAGCCCTTGAACAGCGCCTGGTCGCCGGTCTGCAGCAGCTGGCGCATCTCGGCCGGGGCCATCCAATTGTTGGTCGGACCGGCGTTGTCCTTGTGCTCCGAGCAGATGAAGGTGCGGTCCTCCACGCGGGCGACGTCGCTCGGGTCGGAGTTGGCCAGGTAGCTGCCGGGGCGCAGCTCGGGGTTGAGCTTCTTGAACGTGCCGGCGGCGACGAGCTGGTCGCACAGGCGCTGGTACTCCTCGGCGCTGCCGTCGCACCAGTAGACGTCGGCGGCCTCGGTCAAGGCGGCGATGTCGGCCACCCAGGCAATCAGCCGGGCGTGTTTGACATAGGCGGGCAGATTCAGGCGCAAGCCCTGCATCGCGGGTTGGTTCATGGTGAAAGCTCCGATCATGGGGATGTGTTTGGGGCAGCCGTCGGAGCTGGCCCAAGCACACCGGGCCTGGGGCCGGGATTGTGGAATCCAATGTAATCACGCCGTAACCACAGAGATCGGCGGGGGTCATGCAAAACCGGAATAACGCCATGCTGTCATAGGCGTCCAGGCTGAAATTGAGATGAAACGGCGGTTCGATTTGCGCCAAATCCGCATGAAACCGCGTGCAACTTTCCAGGTGGGCAGCGGTCCGGATCGTCGACAGAACAAGGACTCAACCCGTCTTGCTGGCAGACTGAGGCCGCCCGCCCGAAACCCGCGTCCCCATGAATCGCATTGCCAGCCCCATCTTTGCGGGGCGCGCCCCCGAGCTGGCGCAACTCGACGACGCCTTCGAGGCGTGCGCCAGCGGCTCGCCCCGAGTCGTGCTGGTCTCCGCCGATGCGGGTGGCGGCAAGACGCGCCTGTTGCAGGAGTTCGCGAACCGGGTCGCAAGCCGCGCGACGGTCCTCGTCGGCGGCTGCACGGACCAGTCCGAATCCGGCCTGCCCTATGCGCCGTTCACCGCGGCGATCCGGGGCCTGCTGCAGGCCCGCAGCCTGGGCGAGGTCGTCGCGCTGATTGGAACCAGCAGCGCCGGGGACCTGGCCTGGCTGCTGCCCGAATTCGGCGCGCCGCGGGCTTTGCCCGACGTGGCCATCGTCCGTTCCCGGCTGTTCGAGGTCGTGCGGCTGCTCACGGAGAAGCTGGCGCGGGAGCAGCCGCTGGTCTGGATGCTCGAGGACCTGCATTGGTCTGATGCCGGCACGCGCGATCTGCTGCGCTACCTGGCCGCCAACCTCACCGGCGTGCGGGCGCTGGTGCTGGTGTCGCATCGGTCCGATGCGCTGCACCGCGAGCACCCGCTGCGCAGGTTGCTGGCCGAGCTCGGCCGCTTGCCGGCGACCCGGGTGCTGCCCCTGCCGCGCCTGACGCGGCCGGAGATGGCGCTGCAGTTGCGCGGCATCCTCGGCCGCGAGCCCGACGCCGCGACCGTGAACACGGTGTTCGCCCGCAGCGAGGGCATGCCGCTGTACGTGGAAGCGCTGATGGGAGCGGATGGCCAGGCCCCGCACGCGCTGCCGGACTCGCTCAACGAGCTGCTGCTGTGGGCCGTCCGTGAACTGCCGGCCGCCACGCAGGCCGTCTTGCGGGCGGCCTCGCTGGGCGGCAGCGTGATCGCGCCCTCGGCCTTGGCGGCTGTCATGGAGATGTCCGAAGCCGACGTGGAGCAGCAACTCCGGCCGGCCCTGGCCGCGAACGTGCTCGTGAAGGAAGGCGACGGCTGCGTGTTCCGCCACCGGCTGATCCGTGAAGCCATCGATGGCGACATGCTGGCCGGTGAGCGCCGCCGGCTGCATGCGGCGCATGCCGCGGCGATCGCTGCGCAGCCGGCCTCGGCGGGCCACTGCTGGGCCACGTTGGCGCTGGCGCGGCATTGGCATCAGGCCGGCGAAGACGAAGCCGCGTTCACGGCAGCGTGGGCCGGCGCGCAGGAAGCCGGCGCGGCGACCGCCTACGTCGAGCAGCTGGAGATGCTCGAACTGATGCTCGACGTCTGGCCGCGTGTCACGAACGCCGCTTCCCTGGTCGGTGTTTCGCACCTGGATGTCGTCGAGCAGGCCGCCAATGCCGCCTGTTGGGCGGCCAGGCCCGAGCGCGGCATGCGGCTGACGGAAATGGGCCTTGCGCAGGCTCGCCAGGCGGGTGACACCGAGCGGCAGGCCGCCTTGCTCGGCATGCAGCGCGCGCCGATGCGCCAGCAACAGCTCCTGCCGGGGCAGCTGGACGACCTGGAAGCGGCGCTGCGGCTGACGGCGAATCCACGGCTGCGCGTCGAATGCCTGGCCCAGCTGTGCCGCGCGCTGCTGCTGCGCGAGCGCCTGGACGACGCCGAGCAGCCTGCCCGGGAGCTCGCCGACATGGCGGCCCGTACCGACGACCCGACGGGCCACCTTGATGCGCGCATCACGCGCGCCATGCTGGACCTGCGCCGCGGCCTCGACACGGACGCCGAGTTGCAGGCCGCCGTTGCGGCATGCAGGCGGGCCTCAGGCGAAGCTGTCGTGGCCGCGCCGGACCGGGCCGCGGCGCTTGCCGCGATGGCCTCACCCTGGGGCTGGCTGGAAGTGCTGGCGATGCACGCGCAGGTCGAGGCCGACCTGATGAAGGGGCGGCACGACCGCGCCGCCGAGCGTGCAGCCGAGGCCACGGCGCGCTGCCTGGCCGTCGGCCAGGCCGGCTACATCGGCGCGTCCATCGCCAGCCACCGCGCCCGCGCGCTGCAGTGCCTGGGCCGCTGGGGCGACGCCATCGACGTGCTCGAACAGGCCTTGGCCGCCGATCCGACGCCGTTCGCCCACGCCTTGCTGCTGCTGAGCCGGTCGGAGATGGCGTTGCTGCGCGGCGACCTCGACCTGGCGCGGCGCGGCTTGTCGCGGCTGCGCGGGCTGCCGCAGGACCTGCTGGCCCGCGCGCCGTCCATCGAGCGCCTGGAAATCGACCTGCTCATGGCCGAAGGTGAAGCCGCCGCCGCCTGCGACGCGGCCCGAAACGCCGTCGAGCGATGCCGGCATGCGACTCCGAAGGAGGCCTGGCCCCTGCTGGCCGCGGCGATGCGGGCCCATGCCGATGTGCGCGCCGATGCCGCTGCTATCAAGCCGCTCGCCGCCCTGGCTCGCCGGCTGCCGCGCCCTGGCCCGGTTGAGGCGGCCTGTGCCGCGCTGGCGATGGCCGAACACGGCCGGCTCGCGCAGCGGCCGACCGCTGCGCCATGGCTGGGCATCGCACGGCAGTGGGCGGACCTGTCACAGCCGTTCGAACAAGCGTACGCACTGATGCGTGCAGGGGCGGTGACGCCAGACCGGGCGGTGGCGGCAGACTGCCTGCAGCAGGCGGAGCGCCTGGCGTCGGCGTTGGGGGCGGAGCCCTTGTTGCAACGCATCCGTGTGGTGGCCGGGCGGCGGCGCGTGGGTACCCGCGCCCCGCTCCCCAACGGCCACGCACCCGCGCCTTTCGCGTTGACCGCGCGCGAGCTGGACGTGCTGCGGCTGCTGGCCGAGGGCCAGACCAACCGCCAGATCGGCTCGGCGCTGGTGATCTCGGCCAAGACGGCGAGCGTTCACGTCACCAACATCCTGGCCAAGCTCGACGTTCGCACCCGCGGCGCGGCGGCGGCCGTCGCGCACCGGCTGGGCTTGAGCCAGTGAACCAGCGCCCGTGAGCCGGGCGGCCGCGTATCGCTAGACGCCGGTGTGCTGGAGGATGGCGTTCGACACGATGTCCCGGATGGCAGGGAAGAGGTGGGCGTGGCCCACGTCCTGCAGCACCATCAGCCTGGCACCGGGAATCTCCTGGGCCAGCGCCTGGCCGTGCCCCACTGGGAACAGCGGATCCCGCGCACCGTGGATGACGAGCGTGGGCGCGGCGATGGTGCCCAGCTGGTGCCGCCAGGGTTCGCCGACGTCGACCAGGAAGGGATTGGTGAGCTGCGCGGCGAGGTTGCGCGTGTGGTCGACGATGCGCCGCGCCGTGTCGAGGACCCAGGGCTCGTCGAACATGCCGCCGCCGGCGAACGGCCGCTCGCCCTCCAGCAGGTAGCGGGCCACCGATTCACGGTCGCCCCAGTCCGGCTCCGGCGCTCCGGCTTCGCCCCTGAAAATCCTGGCGATGGCCTCGTCCATCGGAGGAAGCCCGGCGGCCTCATGGCCGGGGCCGCCGGGCGTGCCCGACATCAAGATGAGGCTGGCCACCCGATCGGGATGGCCGGTGGCAAGCAGCTGCGCGATCCCCGCGCCCATGGACAGGCCGAAGACATGCGCCCGCTTCACCTTGAAATGGTCGAGCAGCGCGACGGCATCGACCGCCAGATCGCGCAGGCCGTAGCCGGGTTTGCCGATCTCGAAGCTCGTGGAGCGCCCGACGTCGCGGGTGTCGTAGCGGATCACGAACAAGCCACCGTCGGCCAGGCGCTGGCAGAACGCGCGGTCCCACGAGACCATGGCATTGCCCGCGCCCTGGATCATCAGGAGGGCGGCATGGCCGCGGTCGCCGAAGGTCTCGACGGCGAGTTCCACGCCGGGCGAGACGGTGATGGTTTGTTCGTCAGACATGACCGCTCCGATCAGGGGTTGGAAGTTGCGGCGGCGCCCGCTTCGGCGGCGCCGCCGCGGCCCGTGGCCAGTACGGAGCCAGCCAGGATGAGCACGAAAGCCGCCAGCGTGGCCGGCGTCAACGGCTCGGACAGCACGGCAACACCGGCGATCACGGCGACCGCCGGGTTGACGTAGGTGATGACGACGGCGCGGCTGACGCCCACCTCGCGGATCAGCCCGAAGAACCAGACGAAGGCCAACGACGTGCACAGCACCGAGAGCAGCGCCAGCGAGAGCAGTGCCCGGCCGGACGGCAGCGTGGCGGGCCAGACCAGCGCCGCCGCGGGCAGGTACATCAGCGCCGCGATGGACAGGCACACCGTGGTCATCGGCAATGCCGGCACCGACTGCAGCCAGCGGCCGGCGACCACCGCCGCGGTGGCGTAGGCCAGGGCGGCGCCCAGCACCTCCAGCGTCGGCAGCCACTCGCCCTCCCAATGCTGGCCGGCCAGCAGGAAGACACCGCCGAAGCCCAGCGCGAGGCCGCACCAGCGGCGCGGGCTGATCGCCTCCTGGTCGCCCGTGAGCCGAGCGACGACCAGCGCGAGCACCGGGATGGTCGCCATCAGCAGGCCGGCGGTCGAGCTGTCCATGCGCGTTTCGGCGTGCGACAGCAGCCCCCAGGGCAAGGCGAACTCCAGCGTCGCGAACGCGAGCACCGGCCGCCAGTGCCGCAGCAACACCGCCGCCGGAAAACCGCGGACCGCGAACGGCAGCAGCACCAGCGCGCCGATGCCGACCCGCGCGAACACCAGCACTGGCACCGGCAGCTCGGCAACGGCCACCTTGATGAGCAGGTAGGGCAGACCCCAGATGACGCCCAACGCGACGAACAGGAACCAGCCCCGCGCGGTCATTGGGGCACCCTCCGGCACAGGAAAGTCATCCACACGTCGCCGCGCGAGCTGGTGCGCCGCTCGCTGGCCTCGATGCGGAAGCCGGCTTTTTCCAGCCGCGTGGCGAAGCCGGCATGCGACCAGCAGGTCGTCA
>Ga0307411_10001110_pt1 | contig 10484 bp, 5 predicted proteins | sample DK1Ometagenome_2_FD_203712 | JGI IMG/M metagenome (GOLD analysis project Ga0307411, IMG submission 203712) | Maize rhizosphere microbial communities from greenhouse at UC Davis, California, United States - DK15-O-1 | ecosystem: Host-associated > Plants > Roots > Rhizosphere > Soil | place: USA...
CCGGAATGGAGATCATAGAAAATCAGAGCAGGTAATTTAAACGCTTTAGCAAGGCACTTTAGCCTTTAATGGGGTTTCTCTTAAAAATGTCCAACCAACATTAGGTTCTCTTCCCCAACTCAAATAGTACACTCTTCGGGTCGTACTAAGAACCAAACCAAAAATCAATAAACATTTTTAACCGCAGCAGTAATTCTTACATGTAAGAATCCTATTGGTTATAGCTTTTTGCAATAGGGATTACTGAGGCACAAATTTTAAAGACTATGGCCAATTTCATAGAAGTAGGTCACTCAAAAAACATAGCTAATTTTGAAGACCTCATATCGTTTTGTATAGCGTATGGTACGACTTACAACCCTGCAAACTCAAACATAACGATTACCGCCTTGCAGGCTAAACATGCGGCGGCATTGGCAGATTTACAAGCGGTGAAAACTGCTAAAACTGCGATTGATAATGCAACTAACTTAAGGGAAGAAATTTTTGCTCCATGTAGATTGTTATCTACCCGGATCATAAGTGCCCTTGAGGCAGTTTCTCCTTCTAAACTTACCATCGATGATGCTAAAACCATTAATCGTAAGATTCAGGGTAAAAAAGCCCCCGGTGGAAAGAAAGATCCGAAAGGAGAAGTATCTCCCCCACCCGATCCCGGTACAGGAGATAAAGGCGGGACAATTTCAACTTCTCAGCAGAGCTATGATTCCTTAGTGGATCATTACCTTAAGTTGAAAGAAACATTGTCTCAGGAGCCTTTATACGCCCCTAACGAGGTAGAATTAAGTATTGCAGGGTTAACCACTCTCATTACAAATATGCAGGCTGCCAATACCGGGGTTATAAATGCAACCACTAACTTCAGTAACGCAAGAATTACAAGGGACAAGACCTTGTATGATGAAAGTACAGGCTTGGTTACAGCGGCTTTCGAGGTTCGCAAGTATGTAAAGAGCTTATTTGGGACTTCCAGTCCGCAATACAAACAAGTAAGTAAATTACAATTCAAAGCTATCAAAAGTTAATCCCGAATTAGCAAACCAAGCTTTTGCGAAGCAAAAGATTAGGTGCGCTTACTTCGGGACTAAAAGGTGTCGAAAGGGGTTCAGAAATGAATTCCTTTCTTTTTTAAAGCCAAAACCATTTACACAGATGATTGGATAGTCTCTTTAATACATTTGAACTACAATACATGATTCTATGGTACTTGTAGAAAGCATTCCTGTATTAATAACGAAACTACTTCCATCACGTAATTCCCAATCAACACTATTTCCACTAAGGAATTGATAAGACACACAACCAGAGGCACTACAATTTGCAGGACCTGAAGGATAAATACCTGTAACCTGGCCCTGACTGTTTCCGTTAATGTAAACAGTAAAAGGGGGATTTCCGGGAGGTGGAACAGCTGACATATAAAATATTGCCTTAGAATATTGACAATTACCATCATTCTCATCAGCCGAATAATCGTAATTAAGAGCATCTAAATCCTTACATCCCTTTTTGCAACCAGTATTAATTAATAACCCTGCCAAAACAAGCAGAAGACTTTGTAGTAGTTTTGATTTCATATACTATTGATTTTATTGGTTATTATAAACGTAATCAATAAATCACAATAAATCAAAAGATGATTAATCTTACAGAACATAAATTTCAATAATATTATTTAGCAGACTTTGAGCAAGAATTACAAGGGACAAGATCTTGTATGATGAAAGTGCAGACTTGGTTACAGCGGCCTTCGAGGTTCGCAAGTATGTAAAGAGCTTATTTGGGACCAATGATCCGCAATACAAACAGGTGAGCAAACTACAAATTCAAAATCATCACTAGTTAAGAACCGTTGCTCTGGTTATTTGAACGTCTATCCTGGATTAGCAAACCTTAGCTTGCGAAGCTAAGATTAGGTGCGCTTAGTCCAGGACAAAGCTATCACCAGCTAAAAGGTGTCGAAAGGGGTTCAGAAATGAATCCATTTTTGTTTCTGATTGGTTTATTCATAAATTAGATTCTTCCAATAATAGATTGTTATTAACATACTCGTACAAAACGGTATATGTAGAAATATAACTAAAATAACCTGAATGAATTTAAAACATCGAATAAGTATGAGTTTAATTCATTTGCTCATATTACCAATAATAAGCTATTTTACTCCTATAGAAATCTTCGCTCAAAAATCAGATACAGTTAAAATCTGGAATAAGCAAGAAATGAATAATATATGGAGCAAGGCTAGCATCATACAGAAAAAGGTGCCCAGGTATAAACTACCAATTACGATAAAGGAAATCAACGGAATAAAGTTTTCATATCCCGATATGTTTCGCTTTAAACCAATGTGCTTTTTTTCTAAATCAGACCAATTCAGGAAGAAAGTTAACTGTGGTCAAGCGATTAACAAAAGATTGATTTTTAATAAATGCGTATTTTATCCTGTAAACATATGGTTGGATGAATGGGAATGTGGACAGGACGAATTGTGTGATTTTTCTTATGGACTATTTTTTCGGGAATGTGAAATAAAAAGCGAACATGAGATTTTCAATATTGCAGGTATAAACAGTATTGTTGCTCTATCCAACTGCAAACTAGGATATATTAGTTTAACCGACTTGTATCAATGTGATGTATATATATCCGTAAATACATTTACTCAGAACTTTTTTTCCCTTGGAAATTTGCATGATTGTAACATAGAATCTATTGCTAATACATTTTTAAGTGATACTACTGGATTTTTGATCCGTGATTCAAAGCTTGACTTGGTTAGATTTACTGCAGACAGGGCTAGACATCTTATAATGTCATTTGAAAGGGATTCACTTACCGGTTTATTGGAAATAGAACACACTGATGGTTTAGGGTTTAATAAATCGGGCAGTCATGAATATATTTTTTCTAATTGTTATATTGATTGTGGAATAAATATTACGTTACTTGCGGAGAAAGCAAAAGTGAAATTCTACAAATGTAAATTTGGACCTAACGCATTTCTCAATATTGCCGCAGATACCATCACCTTCGATGAGTGTATGGTGCTTCATCCAAAAATGAATTTTAAAGCTAAGGGTAATGTCTTGAATAATGGAACAAGTAACCTTGTAATAAGACATACGAGCTTTGAGAATATTGAATTTGACTATTTGGATAAAGTTAAACTACATATTTATCCAACATCTAAAGAAAATGATGAACTAAATGTTGAAAATTTTGAGAATTTATTATCTAAATTCGAGAAGGAACATAAAAAAGAAAGTTATAAAAGACTGCATATAGAATACTTTAAATTCAATCATGGAGAGGTTCGTTGTTTTTTAAATAGAATTTTTTGGTATTACGGTTTTAAAAAGATTTATATTCTCGGCTGGATTTCCGGGCTTTGGCTCTTCTTTTTCTTTCTCAATTGCCTTTTGTGGAAATGCATGTTGCAAACCTATCCAATTCTAAAAGCTATGACTAAATCCCATCATCTGCGAGAAAGAAAAAAAATGATGTATTGGCCAAGGCGAATAATTAGAGTAGCATCTTATACTTCAATGATCTTTTTTAGTTTAAGAATACATTTCGATAAACTAAACTACGCACAACCCATAACCGTTGTGTATTTTTTCATTCAATACTTAGCTGGAATTGGGTGCTTGTTTATCCTGGTTAATTTTATTCTATCATTATGATGAGTTCCACGAACTGTAACGAAATATTGTAACTACGCAACAGACAAAGAAATAGTGAATCCTTTTAAAACCAAAACCATTTACACAGATGATTGGACACTCCTAAAAAAGAAATAGACCAACTTCCAAAAGACTTCTCTCAACTGCGAAAACGATACTCCGAACTGCTGATCTGATATTAACAACTTCCAAATAGAAATTCCTGCCTGCAAAAACAGGTTTCGCACCTGCGAAACCGATATTAACAATTGCGAAAGTGAAGTTCTCAACTGCAAAAAGATTGAAAGCTACTGCTAAAGTGAAACTCGCAACTTCCAAGAAGAAGTAAGCAACTGTGAAAACGCATGGAGCAACTGCTAATGCGAACCGAGCAGCTGCGCTGCGAGTTCACAAGCACCTTTTAAAAAACAAAATTAAAGATTGCGAGTAATCTTGTTACTGCTGAAAATAACCCCTGCCCTGCTTCTCCACACCTGTGCTGACCTTTAGCAGCGAAGCGTCATCATTGCCTCCCTTCTTAGGTCGATCGGCAAAAAGCCAAAGGGCCTCCCGGCGAAGGCCGGGACCCCTAGCAAATAGGTAAAGTGTGGCCCCAAATAGGTCTAATAGATAACAGAAACATTCGTAAAAAAAACAAAAACCTTTCCCTCCTGAAGAAAAAAGAACCGAGCCGCAGGCGAGCTCATGAGACTAATAAAAAACAATTATACAAGCTAGTAAAAAAAAACATATCATTCTGATAATCAAAGTAATGCTAATGCATTATAGGATAAAACTATATGCGTCAAAGCCGCATGTTTTCTTCCTATAATTATACATTATGTCTGCGCCCCATTTCGGCTTGGCTAATCTGCCAACCTAAGTAATCAATAATAACTAGATACAATATCCTGCCAGGTATCAGTGTGAGGCGAAAGAAAAAGGGTTGTCACCTACTTTGGGATATTAAGTGGAATTGGGTACATTTATTCACTATTAATCATCATCTTATGATCAAATTAAAATTTACTTTGATATCCTTTCTTTTCCTGTTACAATTACCGGCTCAAACCAGTTTGGATTGGGTTAAGCGCATTGGAGGAACAGCAGATGACGGAACCAAGGCTATAAAGGTTGATACCAACGGAAATATTTATGCAGGAGGTTACTTTACTGGAATAGTCGACTTTGATCCGGGAGCAGGAATAGTTTCACGAACAGCTTCGGGATTTTGTGATGCTTTTTTGGCAAAATATGATGCTAACGGAAATTATTTATGGGTTATAAACATAGATGGAAGTAATGGTTTGGATGCTGAATATATTTCAGATATTATCTTAGACGATTCTGCAAATGTATATGTAACAGGCCAGGCAATGGGTGGTGACTTTGACCCTGGACCTGGAGTAAATTCAATCAATAATCCTAATCATCGATATACAGGTTATCTGGCTAAATATTCTTCTTCTGGAAATTTGGTTTGGCTTAGAAGTTTTGTTCAAAACTCATCATCAATAAATGGTGGATCAACCCGCAGTCTAACATTTGATACATCAGGAAATATTTTGCTTACCGGAATGTTTGACGGTGTTATGGATGCTGATCCGGGTGGATCAACTGCTAATTTAATTACAGGTTCTACTTACAATATTTTTTATGCTAAATACACCCATAATGGTGACTTCATTTGGGCTAAAAACATTGGGGGACCTGGAATTGATATGGGATATGGAATAAGCTGTGACTCTATAGGCGATGTATATATAACTGGGGGATTTGAAGGAACAGCTGATTTCTTGCCAGGAGCAGGAACTGCGAATCTTATTTCCGTTGGATTCAGAGATGTTTATGTTGCAAAATATAGCGGCATTGACGGATCTTATATTTGGGCCAAGGGAATTGGAGGATCATCAGAGGATTACAGTTATCATATCGAAATAAATCATGAAAATAATGTTTTAGTTACAGGTAGCTTCAGCTCAACAACCGATTTCGATCCAGGGCCATCCATATCAAATTTAACTTCATCATCGAGCCAAGATGTCTTTTTACTTCACTTAGATGCTTTGGGGAATTATATTTGGGCAAAAAAAATAGGAAGTACTGGTTTTGATGAAGGATTTGCTTTTGCGCTGGACGATTCCAGCAATATTTACTTAACAGGCTGTTTTGAAGATACAGTTGATTTTGATTTAGGAACAGGTACGGCTTTACTTACTTCATATGGAGGAAATGATATATTTATGGCCAAGTACGACAAAAACGGTAATTATATATGGGCCTTTAATATGGGAGGAACTGCTCCTGGTGAGGATAGCGGAAGAGATGTTTGTGTTATGCCAGATGGTTATATTTATTGTACCGGTGTTTTTCAATTAACCTCAACCTTTGATCCTGGCCCTCCTGCTTTTAACTTAACATCTGCCGGTGCAAGAGATATATTCATTACGAAACATTTTGATTCAACTATTTGTGTTCCACATGTGTATGCAGCTGCTTCTATTTGTCCTGGTGATAGTATTGCTTTTGGAACACAAACCTTATATACTCCGGGAACATATAATGAACCTTTCGTAAATGTTTACGGATGCAATTACACTACCACACTTACTTTATCATATTACTCCACCAATACTACTGGTGCAAGTGCCAGTTTTTGTCACGAAGGAACGTATAATTGGGGATTACTTGTGTTAAACTCACCTGGAGTTTATAACCAAACTTTTCAAAATATTCATGGATGTGATTCAATTGTAGCTTTAACACTTAATGAGATAAACGTAAATACAAATATCACATTATCAGGATCACATTTACACGCTGTAGCTGGAGGAGCAATATACCAATGGATCAATTGTTCAACGAATCTTCCGATATCAGGTGCAACATCTCAGAATTATACTCCAACTTCAAATGGAAATTATGCTGTTATTCTTACACAAAGCGGTTGTCAGGATACATCGGTATGTTATAACTTCAATATCCTTGGAATGGATGATGAGTTTAACGACTTTCAAATTCAGGTTTATCCAAATCCGGTAAATGATAACGTTTCAATTGCATTTAATGAAGGTATAAGTAACTGTTGTCTTCGTTTAGTTGATTTAACGGGAAAAACTGTAATGAATCTATCAAATTTGTCAGGTGAAATAATAACCCTGGATGTGGAAAAATATTCATCTGGAATATATTTTCTTGAAATAAATATTGGTAATAGATTTTCAAGGGTCAAGCTCATAAAAAAATAAATACAAGGAATTTAATATTTAAACTTCTGATAGCATAGCCATATTATTTACTATTACGTACCATGCAAGTTCATATACCTGTTATAGCGACCTGTGATCTGTTGCATTGATGAGGTTTTAATTGGTTGCTTTAAAAATACTATTTTATTGTAATCTCCGGCATTATTTATAGTAGGTAATTAAACGATCTTAGTCCGATTTCCTAATTCCTTTGTTGATACAGCGTATTACTTAATAAACAAATGGTGCTGGTCCTTTGGGCCAACACCATTGTACAAACTAATAGATGGTATAAATAACTGCCTTACATCTTCGTTACTTTAAAGATCATGTGCTGGCCGGTTACCGGGTTAACGATCCGGATCACATACACTCCCGGCGGTAAACCTGACAGGTCTATTTCATTCGAGTTGAGCAGCTTTCCGGTTTGTAGTACCGCTCCCTGCAGGCTGGTGTTCGAATACGAATATTCAATACCGGGCTCTAGGTTGGTTATCCTCACTGTACCTGTGGTTGGATTCGGGTAAAGATCATGGCTGGTATGTTCTTCCCCGCTGGCTGTTAATGTTGTTTCTGTAATACGGTCGCTGGTATTTGCAGGTTCTGTGAAACCATCTTGCGGGGAATCGGAGATCCTTTCCTGGTACTCAACAGATCCGTCGCACTGCACCTGGGTGATAATTGCCGTAAACTCAGCCCCGGCGTTCACCGCAAAACCATCGGCTATCTGGATTTCTTTTCCTGCCTTAAATTCTATATCCGCATTTGAATTAATAACCACATCACCTTGCGCAATCGTATTAGTAACATTCCTGCCGGCAAAGATCCTTTCACCTGCAATAATAGTTCGTGTTGTATTGTTGTAGGTTTTATTCTGTACATACACATTCTTCTCGATCAGTGCTGTTACGATAGGCGAAATAAGCTCTGCCGGGATGATATCATGGTAACCCGTTGCAGTAGGTATGATCACCTTGTCAAATTTGGATACCCCGTTCACTATGTCCAGCGAGCTGGTATGCAGGATAAATGTGGGATCCTTGGTCTGGGTAATGGTTACCCACGGGTTGGAAATAGGCCGCAAAAGGGATAGCCCCACCCCTTCCCAGAACTTGGGGTGTGTAGCAGGACGGTCATCCAAAGTGGGTGGTGGCATAAATGAACCTGCTGCCAGGTCATTGCCTGATAACACCCCGTAATAATTATTGGCCTGGTTAAAATTCGGCGCTCCCGATAAAATAATGCTTAGCCAGGTGCCACTGTTAGGATTTGCTGCTGTGGTTGAAAAGGATACGCCGATCGTTTCTACAAGATGTGGATATCCATCCCCGTTCGTATACATCAGGTCGTTCATAAAAGAGCTGTGCACAACCGATCCGGGATCATACGGATTATACGTCATCATCTCTTTTGCTGCTGGATTATTGGCAAGCAATGGACCATACGGATCAGGCGGGGAGCTGGCATCCATCTGCTGCTTGATAAAGTTCTGGAAAGATGCCGGAATATTCGCACCCTGGTGTGGAGAATCAATGGTCATCATTTTTGAAATAGGTAATGGATTTCCATTTTCTTCGGCCTTGGCACAGGCATAGCGGTTAATAAGCCCTCCCATGCTCATCCCGGTAGCGGCAACCAGTTTGCCGCCGTGCAAACCCGAAATATACCGTGTTGCAGATTGAAATACAGCCGCATTGTTCTTAATGCTTTGCGAATTCAGGTTGTAGTTCACCACGTAAATATCAAACCCTTTGGATAACAAACAATCGATGAGATCTTTTCCTGCATACCGGTAATACTGTTCGCTCTTTGTATTGTACGCATCATAACCTTCTGAAAGAATTAATGGAGTGGGGTTATTTGTCGCCTGAGTTTTCCATACCCGCATGGTATTACATAAATTGTCCTGGTAAAATGCATCCGATTTGGGAACCACATATACTTCATATTCCCGTACATATTGAGTGGCATTCGTTGCTGTAAATTTTACCTTTAGGTTATGGGCACCTAAGTTATAAATACTGCCCGACGAATTGTTCCAGGTAAATCCTGTTTGGGCAGAACCATTGTAAATATTGGAATAACCTCCGTTATCCACATTCACATCTATGGCTACAAACGGAGTACCGGCCTGCACATAAAACCGGATCTTATTATTGCCTTGCTCCAGGTATATTTTGGCGATCTCGGTGCTCATTAAACTAATGCCCACTCCCTGCCCGTCCCGGTTTTCCTGTGCCCATATATAGGATGCTTCGGTGCTGGGGCTCGAACCTGTAACCACACTATGGGTTACCTGGTTGATCCAGTTCACCGTGGTGGGTATATTGGTGGTATAGGTTCCCAGGTTTTTTACTTGCACCCCATTCCAGTTGGAGATGGCATTTGCTTTATAATACCATACCTCATTAGGTCCGAAGGGTCCGTAATCATTTAGTGTATACATCCCGTTTCCGCAGGTTCCGCAACCGTCAATAATTCCCACAACAATACTGGATGAAAAATTTGGATCGGTAGATCTTACGATCTGGAAATAGTCATTATTTACTTCCCAGTTCACAAAAAAACCTACTTCCACATATTGATTTCCCAAACAGGCGGGTAGAATGTCCTGGGGTGTAGTCCAGGTTGCCCCAAAGTCTACGGAAGCGCTTAAATGTTTCGGCAGAAGTGCAAGCAGCCATACCAGAAATATTATTTTTCTCATACCATAAAAGTTTTAAAACATTTTTCGGTTATATAAGAACTATTTTCCCTTCAGTTCATTGATCTGTTTTTGAAGCTCTACCACATAAATGGTCAGCTCTTCTACTTTTTTAAGCAGTAGTTTATTCATCTCACCTACATCCACTCCATTTTCAATCACCTCTTTTTCGGTGGGGATTTCAGGCAGGTGCTTGTTTTCCAGGTAGAATTTTTCCACTTCCGATAAGCTTCTCAGCGCATATCCGGGCTCAAAAACCGTATCAGCCCAATCACTCAGGGTTACATAACATGATTTTGCTACCAGCTTCCCGTCAACTGCTAACCTGAAATCCGTATGCGGCCCGCTAACCTCTTTTTGATTCCCGATCCAGACTTGTGGCAATCCATTTCCATCGGGTTTAAAATTGATAAGGTTTACAGGTGAATTAATATTGGCTCCTATATGACCAATACCTGTATTGTCTATCCCGAGGTTATAGGCAAATACATTATTTAATGCCCACATCCTGTTCGTTCCACCGGATTGTGTCATGGTAAAAGAACCCATGTTCCCATTGTTTGCATCGTTAATTATGAATGGATTTGAAGTGGTGGAAGTAATAACCGTTTGTCCATCTCCCCGTACGCTGAATCTTTCATTGCCGTCAACCAAAGGTGTACCCCTGAATACTCCTATCCCTTTTTCATAATCTGCCAGCTCGATGATCTTTACCCCGTATTCACCGCCGCCACCATGTCTTACACGGATGCCTACCGGCATCGTAGGTGGTGAGTAAACATATAGCTGCGTATTGTTATATACAAAGTTAGTTGCACTCATATTCCCTATCTGCATATAGGAGGAAACATTTAACCTTCCTTCTAC
>Ga0307411_10001111_pt1 | contig 10482 bp, 9 predicted proteins | sample DK1Ometagenome_2_FD_203712 | JGI IMG/M metagenome (GOLD analysis project Ga0307411, IMG submission 203712) | Maize rhizosphere microbial communities from greenhouse at UC Davis, California, United States - DK15-O-1 | ecosystem: Host-associated > Plants > Roots > Rhizosphere > Soil | place: USA...
TAGATCGGCTTCATGGCGTCTATACGTGGGGCCGCGACGAGGGTCAGGCAACCGCGCGCCGCACTTCCGGAGCGCTCGTCGCGCGGGCCTGTTGCGGCGCCGCGTCCTGGCCGATCGGGATCAGCAGCGACGTGCCGAGGTCCTGTCCGAAATCGTCGACGCGCACGACGCGTGCGACGAGATCGCGCTGCGCCGCGAGGATGTCGGCATCGGCCTGCGCGATGACGCCGGCGGCAACGGCCTGCGCGGCCGTCTCGGCGGCGCCTTCACCCGGCGCGAGCACCGGCGTGAACCGGCCGCTGCGCATCGCGCTTCGAAGCTTGCGCTCGATCGGCTCGGCGACGACGGTGACCGCGAGCGCGCGCTCGAGCAATCCCACCGGTTCCGCGGCGTCGCCGATGAACATGCCCGACGTGAGCCGGTCGCGCGGCGCACCGGGCTCGATCAAGAGCCGCGCAACGTGCTGGCCGAGGCGATCCGACGGCACCGCGTGCGGCCGGCCGAGCGGGAACACGACAAGCCGCATCAGCGCGGCGATCGCGCGGTTCGGAAAGTTGACGATCACGCCGTCGATCGCCTCCTGCGCCTTGAACAGCGCGTCGCGAACGGCCCAGTGCACGAACGGCAGATCGGCGACCGGCCGGCCGTCCTGCTCGAAGCGCCACAGCGTCGCCGACGCGAGGTAGAGCAGCGACAGCACGTCGCCCAGGCGCCCCGAGAGCTTTTCCTTGCGCTTCAGCGCGCCGCCGAGCGTTGCCATCGCCAGGTCGGCGATGAACGCGAATCCGGCCGCCGTGCGCGCGAGCTGCCGGTAATGGCAGGCAGTCTGGCGCGCCACGTTGCGCGGTGCACGCACGAACCGGGCTCCGGTCGCCGCCGTCACGAGCGCCCGCAGCGCATTGCCGGCCGCGAAGCGCACGTGACCGGCGAGCGCCGCGTCGAATTCGCGCAGCGCTTTCGCCTGGTCGGGCTCCTGCGTCGCGGCCATCTCGCGCAGCACATACGGGTGGCAGCGGATCGCGCCCTGGCCGAACACGATCAGGCTGCGCGTCAGGATGTTGGCGCCTTCGACGGTGATCGACACCGGCATCTGCATGTATGCGGCCCCGAGGACATTCGACGGACCCATGCAGATACCCTTGCCGCCGACGATGTCCATCGCGTCGTTGATGATCTCGCGATTGCGCTCGGTGATGTGCAGCTTCGCGATTCCGGACAGCACGGCCGGCTTCTCGCCGCGATCGACGATCGATGCGGTCAGCATCCGCGCGGCGTCCATCAGGTACAGGTTGCCGCCCATGCGCGTCAGCGCTTCCTCGATGCCTTCGAACCGGCCGATCGGCGTGCGGAATTGCGTGCGAACGCGCGCGTACGCGCCGGTCGTGCGCACGGTGAGCTTCGCCATGCCGGTGTTCGATGACGGCAGCGAGATACCGCGCCCGGCCGCGAGGCATTCCATCAGCATCCGCCAGCCCTTGCCGAGCATCGGTGCGCCGCCGATCACCCAGTCCATGGGGATGAAGACGTCGCGGCCGGAATTCGGGCCGTTCTGGAACACCGCGTTGAGCGGCATGTGACGGCGGCCGATCTCGACGCCCGGATGCGACGTCGGAATCAGCGCGCACGTGATGCCGAGGTCCTCGCGATCGCCGACCAGGCGATCGGGGTCGTACGCGCGGAATGCGAGGCCGAGCAGCGTGGCGACGGGGCCGAGCGTGATGTAGCGCTTGTCCCACGTCACGCGCAGGCCGAGCACGCGCTTGCCTTCGTGCTCGCCGTGGCACACGACGCCGAAGTCGGGGATCGCCGCCGCATCGGATCCGGCCTGCGGACTGGTGAGGGCGAAGCACGGAATCTCGAGGCCGCGCGCGAGCCGTGGCAGGTAGCGGCGCTTCTGCTCGTCGGTGCCGTAATGCAGCAGCAGCTCGCCCGGGCCGAGCGAGTTCGGCACGAGCACGGTCACGGCCACGGTGCCGCTGCGCGTCGACAGCTTGGTGATCACCTGCGAATGCGCGTACGCCGAGAAGCCCAGGCCGCCGTACGCCTTCGGGATGATCATGCCGAGGAAGCCATGGTCCTTGATGTGCTGCCACACGTGCGGCGGCAGGTCCTTGTGGACGTTGGTCGTCTCCCAGTCGGTGATCATCGCGCACAGCGTCTCGACTTCGTTGTCGAGAAAGTGCTGCTCCTCCGCCGTGAGCGTCGTGCGCGGGATCGACAGCAGCTCGCGCCACGCGGGGCGTCCCGAGAACAGCTCGCCGTCCCAGCCGACGGTGCCGGCCTCGAGCGCCTCGCGCTCGGTTTGCGACATCGGCGGCATCACCTTGCGGAACACGCGCAGCAGCGGCTTGCTGATCAGCACCCGGCGCAGCGGTGGCACGACGAGCGGCGCGACGACGATTGCGATCGCGATCAGCGCAACGACGAGCGTGGTCGGGATGGAGGTCATGTCGGTCTCCGTTGCGAAGGTGGCCGGCTCGGCGCGTCAGACGGTCCGGCGGCGGCGCGCGGACGGCTCGTCGTCGACGTCGCGCGTGACGCGGGAAAGATCGGGCAGCGGCGCGGTCAGCCCCGCGAGCAGGAACGGCGCGAGACGGCGCAGCAGGAGCTCGTCGTTCGTCGTTTCGTGCGGATTCAGCTCGGCGATGAGCTTCAGCGCATCCGTACCTGCGAGCGTGTACGACAGCGCGCCCATGATGAAGTGCAGCCGCCATGACAGCTCCTTGCGCGGCATGTTCGGCAATGCGCGCGCGAAGGCCGCCTTGAAGCGGGCGATCATTCCCGCGTACTGCTCCGACAGAAAGTGGCGGATGAAGGGCGCCGGGTCGGCATACGCGCGGCCGAGCAGCCGCAGGAAATTGGAGCCGCCGCGCGCCGGATCCCGCGCGAGCTTGAGCGCGGGTATCAGAAGCGCGCTCAGGATGCGATCGCAGGGCGGCGGCTTCGGCGCCGCCTCGGCCTCGAGGCGCGTGAGGAGCTCGAGCCGGCGCTGGTTCATCGGATCGAGCCGGCGCGTCAGCACGGATTGGAAGAGCTCTTCCTTGCTGCCGAAGTGATAGTTGACGGCCGCCAGGTTCACGTCGGCGGCAGCGGTGATCGCGCGCAGGCTCGTCGCTTCGTAACCGTGCTCCATGAACAGCGTCTCGGCGGCATCGAGGATGCGTGCCTTCGTTTCGGCGGGGACTGCCGTCGGCAGCGGGATCACTTTGGCTTTGGGCATCGGACGCGGGGCTCCTTCGCTGCGGCCGCTCCGCGCGGCTGGCTGCCGGCGCGTGGCGCGGACGGGTAGGATTTAAACGTTCGTTTGAAGCTTACGTTTGATCGGGACGGCGGTCAACAACTTCCGAAAAGACGCGCGCGTGCGCCGGGCCGAAGTGCTGGGACGATTTGCACCTGGCCGGGCGAGTTATCGCATTGTTCAATAAAGATGTCTTCAACCCCGGCACGCGACGGTAGGTTTTTTCTTCGATTGGCCCACGGGCCCCGGTGGCGGCAACTTTTTCATCGGATCTTCCGGCGTGACGTACGCAAACACCTGTGACAGCACATGCTCTCGCGGCGATTTCAGCGTAACCGCAGTCGTTCCCGAACCCGCCACGCTCGCGCTGCTCGGCGTCGGGATCGCGGGCATCGGCTTGTCGCGCCGTCGCGGCGCTCGAGCGCGCGCAGCGTAAGTAACTGGTGGATGGTTAGCGCGACGAATCGCGCACTCGCTTTGAAGGCGTGATGCGGCGCAGTTTCCGCTTGCCAGCGGAGGCATCGCGGCGCATGATGACGTTGGCATAGTCGCCGACGAAATCGAAGGAATCACGCCATGCTGAACATCGGCCGCAACGACCGCTGGGTGGATCTCAAGGACCCGGGCAAGACACCGGCGAAGCCGGCTCCCGGAACAGCCGCCGCTGCAACCACGCAGGCGCCGCTGCCGGGCGTATCGCCCACGCGACAGCCCGCCCCTGCCGCCGCGGACGCGCCGATCGTCCATCGCGACATGCCGCAGCGCGAGCCGTCTTCGCGCGAGCCTGCTTCACGCGAGCCGCAGCGCGAAGTGTCCGGCCGCGAAGCGACGCCTGCGCCGTCACCCGAAGAGGTCGCCGGCAGCAAGCTGTTCGTCGGCGTGAACATCAAGCTCAAGGGCGTCGAGATCTCGAACTGCGACGTGCTGGTCATCGAAGGACAGGTCGATGCCACGATCAACAGCAAGGTGATGGAGATCTCGAAGCCCGGCACGCTGACGGGCACGGCGATGATCGACGTGGCCGAGATTCACGGCGAGTTCTCGGGCGAGCTCACGGCGCGCACGAAGCTCGTCGTGCACGGTACCGGCCGCGTGACCGGAACGGTTCGCTACGGCAAGCTCGTCGTCGCGGAGGGCGGCACGCTCGACGGCGAGCTGAAGCAGATCGACGCCACATCGCCTGCGCGGCCCGAGAAGGCGCCTGCCACCGAATCGCGAGCGTCGTCCGCACAGCCCGCGCACTGAAACACGCGCGAGCGCCGTGGCCCGGATCTCGATCGCCAAGACGCATCACCTGACGCACAAGAAGGCGAAGAGCGTCGCCGCAAGGCTCGCGCGCGATCTCGGGCAGCGGTTCGACCTCGCCTCGGAATGGGACGGCGATCACGTGCATTTCGAGCGTCCCGGCCTGTCGGGCAGCATGCACGTCGGCAAGTCGCGGATCACGCTCGACGTCACGCTCGGACTGCTGTTGACGCCGCTCAAGCCCGCGATCGAGAAGGAGATCCACGCGCAGCTCGACAAGCTGACCGGAAAGAGCGTCGCCTGACGTTTCCCTGGCGTTTCTATTCCCCGAGCGGATCGGGAAACGGCGCGTCGCTACCGCCAGCGATCGCATCGTGGATCGCCGTTTCGCGCTGCCGGATCGTCGCCAGGAACTCGGTGGCGCCGCGCATCTGCGAGAACGCCGCAAATCCGCGCTCGAGGAAGTCCTGCAACGTCGCCAGGCCCGCGAGGCGTGCCGGCTTGCGCATCATCGTGAGCGCGGCACGGATCATCGACTTGCCGACCATGCGATCGAGCGCGGCGCCGATGTCGCCGGTCAGATCGACTTGGCGCAGGCGGACGTCGAAACGGCCGACGGCACGATACGCCGCGCAATAGTCGCGGACGGTAAGCGCGGACGTCGAGCGCAAGGCGTCCACCATTGCGCGATCGAGTTGCTGCGAAAGCGCAGCGAGCTCGATCGCCGTCGCCACCGTGGCGATGACGTGCTCGGGCATCAGCCGTCTCATCGCGGGGACCACGCGCGCGAGGTCGGCGTCGCGCTGCGCGAAATCGCCGCCTCCGTACAGGTCGGTCTCGAAGAAGGCGATCGCGGCCGCGTATCGCGGCATGCGCTCGAGATCGGCGTACGTGAGCTTGAGGCGCCGCGCCTGCCAGTCGCCGAGCTCGGCCAGCGCACGCGCAAGCCGCGGGTCGGCCGCGCGCTCGGCGTGGTGCTGCCGCACGTGAGCGAGCGCATGCGCGAGGGCCGCTATCGCGCCGCCCGCGGTGTCGGTATCCATCGGCGGCGATGGTACACACCGCCGCGCTCCACCGTGCGCGCGCGATTTAGATTGCTTGCTCTACCGCGCGGGTACTATCGTCGCCTGATCATGGCTTCGCCGCACGCTCGGTGCCGGAGGTGCAACCCCCGGCGTCTGACGTGCAACTCATTCCTGTGAACGCTTCCCGCCGCCGCTTCGTGTTCGTCGGCCTCGCCGGTGCGGCCGTCCTTGCAGGCGCGCGCTGGCTCATGCCAAGCGCACCGACCGGCGGATCCGCGCCCGCAGGACTCACGACGGAGGCTGCCGACATCGTGCGCGCGCTCGCGCCGGCACTGCTCGATGGCGCGCTTCCCGACGACGCGGCCGAGCGCGACGATGCGATCACACGCACGGTCGCGGCCGTGGGAGCTGCCATCGAGGGGTTGCCGCCGGCGACGCGCGAGGAGCTCGCGACGCTGTTCGCGCTGCTCGCGGCGATGCCCGTGCGGATTTTCGTCGCCGGCGTGGGTGGCGCGTGGCGCGACGCCACCGTCGCCGACGCGAACGGATTCCTCGTCAGGCTGCAGAAAAGCCGCTGGTCGGTGAAGCGAAGCGCGTACGACGCACTGCATCAGCTCACGTTCGCCGCGTGGTATGCCGATCCGCGTGCATGGCCCGCGATCGGCTATCCGGGCCCGCCTGCGCTCTTGTGACGTCATGACCGCAACCGCCGAAACGAGGATCCCCGACCCTGTACGCGACGGCCTTGCGCGCGGCTGGAGCGTCGTCGACGCGACGACGCTGCGGGAAGACGTCACGCTCGAGACCGACGTCGCCATCGTCGGCACGGGCGCGGGTGGCGGGATCGCCGCAGAGATGCTCGCCGACGCGGGCCTGCGCGTGCTGCTGATCGAGGAAGGGCCGTTGCGCTCGTCGCGCGACTTCCGCATGCGCGAGTCCGATGCGTATCGCGATCTCTACCAGGAATCCGCCGCGCGCAAGACCGCCGACAAGGCGATCAACATTCTGCAGGGCCGGTGCGTCGGCGGCGGAACCACGGTCAACTGGACGAGCTCGTTTCGCACGCCAGTGACGACGCTCGCGCACTGGCAAGCAACCTACGGCCTGCGCGGATTCGACGAACCCGACCTTGCACCCTGGTTCGCGCGCGTCGAGGAGCGCCTCGGCATCGCGCCGTGGACCGTTGCGCCGAACGCCAACAACGCTTCGCTCGCGCGCGGTGCCGGCAAGCTCGGCATCGGCTGGGGCACGATCCGGCGCAATGTGCGCGACTGCTGGAATCTCGGCTACTGCGGGCTCGGATGCCCGACGAACGCCAAGCAGTCGATGCTCGTCACGACGATTCCGCATGCGCTCGATCGCGGCGCGACGCTCGTCCCGCGGGCGCGCGCTTTGCGCCTCGTGCTGCGCGGCGACGTCGTCGACAGCCTCGAATGCGCGGCGATGGACGCCTCCGGCACGGCGCCTTCGAAGCGCCGCATCCGTGTGCGTGCGCGCCTGTTCGTCGCCGCGGCCGGCGCCATCGGATCGCCCGCGCTGCTGTTGCGAAGCAACGTTCCCGACCCGTACGCGCAGATCGGTATCCGGACGTTCCTGCACCCGACCGTCGTGTCGGCGGCACTGATGCCGGAGCGCGTCGACGGCTTCGCCGGCGCGCCGCAAACCGTGTATTCGGACCATTATCTCGATTCGATGCCGATCGACGGACCGGTCGGCTTCAAGCTCGAGGCACCGCCCGTTCATCCGGTGCTCGCCGCCATCACGTTGCCGTCGCACGGCAGCACGCATGCGGCATGGATGAAACGCCTGCCGCACATGCAGGTGCTGATCGCCCTTTTGCGCGACGGCTTCCATCCCGACAGCGCGGGCGGGCGCGTGCGGCTCGCGCGTGACGGAACGCCGCTGCTCGACTACACGCTGACGCCGTATCTGTTCGAGGGCGCGCGCCGGGCGATGGTCGCGATGGCCGAATTGCAGTTCGCGGCCGGCGCGACGTCGGTGATGCCCGTGCACGACGAAGGCGACGGCTATGCGAGCCTCGGCGCCGCGCGCGCGGCGATTTCCGAGTTCGACCTGCGGCCGCGCGCGACGACCGTCGTCTCGGCGCACGTCATGGGCGGTTGCGCGATCGGTCCGGACCCCCGCCGCGCGGTCGTCGACGAGACCGGGCGCCACCACCATCTCGGCAATCTCTACGTCGTCGACGGCTCGCTGTTTCCGACGTCGATCGGCGCGAATCCGCAGCTTTCGATCTACGCGATCGCCGCGAAGCTCGCGACAGGCATCGCCGGCCGGCTTCGTACGTGAGCGCGAAGGGCCGCCCCGAGCGCGAACAAGCCCCGAAGCGCGTCAGCGCAGAGGGTAAGCCAAGCTGGCGCGCTTTAGTGTGATTGCTCTAGTCGTTTGCCGTTAGCGTGTCGGTATCGACGGCTCGCGTTGCGAGCCGCCCACTCGAGGAGAACAGCATGTCGAACACGGTTCGCTATGGCAACCCGGCCGCGGTGCTCGCGGCGCCCCGCCAGATCTGGCTTGCGACGCTCGGCGCCGCTTCGGTGACGCGCGAATGGGCGGAAAAGGAAGCGGGCGCGCTGTTCCGCGCGCTGGTCAGGGAAGGCTCGACTGCGGAAGCGCATGCGATCCGCTACATCGGAAACCGCGTCAACACGTCGGTGATGGCCGCCAACACGTTGGCACGCGAGACGCGCAAGGGCATCGATGCCTCGGTCGCGTCGCTCGCACGCGCTGCGTCGCGCCTGCGCACCCGTCTGCCTTCGGTTCGCGCGCGCATCGACGTCGACAGCGCCCCCGCGCGCAAGAGCGCGACGAAGACCGCACCGCGCGCCCGGAAGGTGCGCACCGTGCGCGCCGTCAAGTCGCGCGCGAAGAAGTAAGCGGCCGAAGCGATCCGGTTCGTCGTCGTCCCGAACACCCTTCCGCGCCGATCGGCGGAAGGGCCCGGACACGACGCCTGTCGGTCCTAGACCGTTCGGCCAGCGCCGAACCGGGTACGATGACGCCAACGATGACCGTCGCGCCGCACCGACGCGCAACCGGATCGCCGCGAAGCCGCGGCACCATCGGGCTCGCGCTCGCGGGCGGCGGCCCGCTCGGCGGCATCTACGAAGTCGGCACGCTGCTCGCGCTCGCCGATTCGATCGAAAACCTCGACTGCAACGCGCTCGACATCTACGTCGGCGTTTCGTCGGGCAGCTTCGTCGCCGCGGCCCTCGCCAACGGCATTTCGCCCGCGCAGATGTACCGGCTGTTCATCGACGACGGTCGCGATGCGGTGCTGCGGCCGGAGATCTTTCTGCGGCCGGCGCTCGCGGAGTTCGCGCGCCGGGCCGGCGCCGTGCCCACGCTGGCGCTCCGCGCCTCACTCCAGTACCTGCGTGACCCGCTGCATCGCGGCGTCATGGAATCGCTCGCGACGCTCGCGCGCGCGATTCCCACCGGATTGTTCGACAACCGCGCCATAGACGCCTTCCTGACGCGACTCTTCGCGGCGCCATCGCGCACCAACGACTTTCGGCACCTGCGCGCGCAATTGTTTCTCGTCGCGACCAACCTCGACACCGGCCAGCCGATCGCGTTCGGCGCACCCGGTAACGATCACGTCCCCATCTCGCGGGCGATCGAGGCGTCGAGCGCGCTGCCGGGGTTGTTTCCGCCGGTTGCGATCGACGGCGAGCACTACGTCGACGGTGCGCTGAACAAGACGCTCCACGCGTCGCTCGCGCTCGACGCGGGGGCCGACCTTCTGCTGTGCATCAACCCGCTCGTGCCGTTCGACGCGCCATCGGCGCATCGCCGCGGCCGCCTGACGCACCGCAAGCTGGACCGCGGCGGCCTGCCGCTCGTCCTGTCGCAGACATTCCGCGCGATCATCCACTCGCGAATGAAGGCCGGCATGGACAAATACGCGAGCCGGTATCCGCACGCGGACATCCTGCTGTTCGAGCCGGCGCACGAGGACGTCGACATGTTCTTCGCGCGAATCTTCAGCTACGCCCAGCGCCGGCGCCTTTGCGCGCTCGCGTTCGAGTCGACGCGCGCCTACCTGCGCCGCAACGCCGCAGTTGTCGAGCCGCGCCTCGCACGCCACGGCCTTGCGCTGCGCGCGGCGCGCATCGAGGATCCGGTTCGCGACGTGACCGATGCGCTCGACGACGCACGCCCGCTGCACGCGGGCACGGCGCGCCGGCGCAGCATGCGCACGACGGCACGCGACCTCGAGTACGCACTGGCGATCCTGTCGCGGCAGCTCGCGTCGATGCGGGCCGCGCGGTAGAGCTGCCAAAAGAGAGGTACTCGTTGCCGACACGCCGCGGCATCCCGGCGAGCTGACGCACCCATCACGATGCCGCGCAAGCCGCCTCGCCGCACCCGCGAACGCATCGCCGCCACGGCGCTCGCGCTGTTCAACGCTGCGGGTGAGCCGCACGTGACGACCGCGGACATCGCCGACGAGATGAACATCAGTCCCGGGAACCTGTACTACCACTTCCGCAACAAGGACGACATCATCGGCGAGCTGTATGCGGCGTTCGCCGAGTCGGTCGCACCGCTGCTGGCAGGACCTTCCGCGCGCGCGGCGGACGTCGAAGATCTGTGGCTCTTCCTGCACGTTTTGTTCGAGCGGATGTGGGAATACCGCTTCCTGTTTCGCGACCTCGACGAGATCGTGTCGCGCAATCCGCAACTCGCGCAGCGCTTCGCCGAGCTCGCACGGCGCGAGCGTTCGGCCGTGATAGAGTTGTGCGGAGGCCTCCGCGCAGCCGGCGCGCTCGACGCATCGGATGCGGAGATTGCCGCCGTCGCCACCAGTGCCGTGATGATCGCAACGTACTGGATGTCGTTCCAGCGCCTCGCGCGCGGAGCGCCCGGTGTCGATGCCGCGGGCATGCAATTCGAGCGGGCGGTGGCGCAGGTGCTCGCGTTGGTCGCACCTTATCTGCGTGGCACGCATCGAGC
>Ga0307411_10001112_pt1 | contig 10477 bp, 12 predicted proteins | sample DK1Ometagenome_2_FD_203712 | JGI IMG/M metagenome (GOLD analysis project Ga0307411, IMG submission 203712) | Maize rhizosphere microbial communities from greenhouse at UC Davis, California, United States - DK15-O-1 | ecosystem: Host-associated > Plants > Roots > Rhizosphere > Soil | place: USA...
CCAACGGTTGCAGAATTTCTCCCCGTGGTCTTGTCCAAACTGGAACCCGTCGCGTAGGAGCTGGCAATGGTATGAACTGACAGCGATTCGGGATTATCACCTGGCGATGAGAGTCTCGACGGACAAATCCGTCCTCAGTCCATTGGCCGCCTGCCATTCCGGATTGAAGAGCTTTGATTGATACTTCGCGCCGGAGTCGCAAAGGATCGTCGCGATGGTCTGGCCAGGCCCACGCTCGAGGGCCAACCGCACCGCCCCGGCGAGGTTGATGCCGGAAGACAGGCCGAGAAAAAGCCCTTCCTCCCGCACAAGCTGGTACAGGATGGTGAGCGCGTCTTGGTCGGGAATGCGCCACGCCCTATCCACGGCCAGACCCTCAAGGTTTTTGGTCACCCGGGATTGGCCGATGCCTTCAGCAAAGGAATCACCGTCGTTCGTTTCCGTGTTGCCATTGATGAACCACGACCACATCGCCGAGCCGTAGGGGTCGGCGCAGCCGATGACGATGTTTGGATTGCGCTCCTTGAGATACCACGTGGTTCCGGCCAGCGTGCCGCCGGAACCGACAGTGGAAACAAATGCACTGACCTGTCCGGCGGTTTGCTCCCAGATTTCCGGCCCGGTGGTCCGGTAGTGCGCGAGACGGTTGGCGGTGTTATCGAATTGGTTCGCCCAGAACCAGCCCTTTTCCTCCGCCAGGCGCCGGGCAACGTGATTGTAGTTGTCTGGATGGGAGTACGGCTTCTCCGGAACGATGAGAACCTCCGCGTCCAGCGTGCGCAGAAGGTCGAACTTTTCTCGCGACTGAGTTTCGGGAATGACGATCAGAGTACGGTACCCGCGGGCGTGGCCGATGACCGTTAGGCCGATGCCGGTATTTCCACCTGTCCCCTCGACGATGGTGCCGCCGGGTCTCAGCAATCCTCTTGCTTCGGCATCCTCGATAATACTCAGCCCGACGCGATCCTTCACCGACCCGCCGGGGTTCATGAATTCGGCCTTGCCCAGAATTTCACAGCGGGTCAGCTCTGAAAGGCGACGCAGGCGGATGAGCGGGGTCTTGCCGACGTGGCGATCCACCCCATGATATCGTAGTCCGTTCATCAATTAGATTGCAGGTTTTGCGTTTGGCGAGACAACACATTGTTGTTGAGGACACTCCCTAAAGTAATCTGCAAAGAATCCCTGAGTCAAACTGAGCTTGGTCCACGACGCGAATACGTGCACGTTTCCTCAAACCTACCGCCTTGCATCGCGCTTTAGCCGAGGAATAGACTGCTCACATCAGACTGCTCAGACTCAATAAGGGTGTGCCATGTGGGTGATCCCTCTCCTCGGGTTCCTCTTCGCGGTCCCCGCTTACGCCGAACCTAGTTTCTCGGAAAAATACGAGCGCAATTACAACATCTTCACTCCCACGAACGAATAGCGAGTTGTGCTCCCTGATCTCTGAGAAGCTGCCTTGGTCGCGTTCCTGACGTTCGCCAATCTCGAGCTCACTGTTGGACGAGATGCGGGACTATTCGGATGACCCCCATCAACGATTCGTGTGACAGTCTGAGCGATCGGTGGCTGGCGGATTTGCGGCAGGAGCCGTCGGAAACCGGCGCCTATTTCAACGCGGTGTTGGTCGGCGACGCGCTCAGAACGGATCGGGAGAGGCGAGCACTTGCTCGATGCAGATGTTATGGAGAGTCACCGACTCGTTATATAATGAGCGGGCCGATGTCGTAACGGTTGGAGGATAGCACCATGAAGAACGTTGAGATGACCGTCGAAGGAACCCTGCTGACGATCAAGGTGGATCTCTCCAAAGAGTTCGGGCCTTCTTCGTCTGGAAAGACCATCATCATCGCCTCGACGGAGGGAAATGTGACGATTCCGAATCGGGAGGAAAAAGTTGGGCTCAACGTCTATCGAAAGAAGTCGTGATGGGGTGGGCATCGCGGCTCTTGACACCTAGGTATTGTGGTTTATATCTTGAACATCACGGAAAGGGACTCTCGCAGATCAAGCGCCGAAGATGAAACGCCATCGTACGATCATACCGGTGATATGTTTGCTGGGCCTCTTGTCATTCTCCAATCTTGGAGAGGCAGGTGAGGGGCCTACCGGCAAAGTCGATCCAGCCGCGTTGACGAACCAGGTGCTTGGCCAGGAAGGTGCCTTATCTCTTGAATCATTGACGGCCTCGAAAACGTTCCGGGACATTCCCTCCATCAGCGGAAATTACACGGTGAAGGGGACCACGATCATGCCCTATATCGGTGCCGGTTTTGGTCACGGCTACACGTCAGATGTAGACCGGTCGTTGAATAGCAGCCCTTCCACTCAAACTGATCCGGGTCTTCGAAGCATGTTGGGGCAGGGCCTCACACCAAGTGAATTCCAGATGGGTCTCCGCATCCCGTTCTGATCAGTCTCCAACCCTCCACGACGTTCTGCTGCGTTCTCCCAACCTGCTCCTCCGTATGAAGTCGGGAGATCTCATTGCGCCGGGTCTACGTATTTGTTATGAACAGCGGGAAAGAAGGAAAGAGTGCGTCTTATGCGTCAAAGGCATCCCTGGTGGTTCATCCTCGTACTGATCTTGCCGCTGGCAATCAGCGGATGCGACACGAACAGGCCATCCTCAACACCTTTGCTCGCTGACAATGGCCGCTTTATGGATATGTGGGGGATCTACACCCACTGCTCCCGAAGCGGAGACCTTGATGCGATGCGTGTCGATGCACAACGATTGAGACTCGCCGGGAACATGACGGACTCCGCTGGAAATCCCATATCCGCCCCTGAGAGTGAGGAACCGGCGTCCAGCGGACCGAACGTCCGCCTCTCGGCGGATCCATCGGCGATGGCTGCGGCCTGTGCCCTTCGTGCCGGTCAGATCGCTCAGGAACGGGGACATCGGTCCTTTGCACGAGAGATGTTTCAGATGATCGTCACCAACTTTCCGCAGCCCCGCTATCGCTATTATGTGATTCAAGCCCGGGAGCGTCTCGAGCGACTGGACGCTGAGACATCCGGATAGAGGAGAAAAGGTGTGACCGGCTGTTCGCAAAGAACAGCACCGGCTGCGAGAAGCGCTTACCCTGTCAGGCCGCTCGATTGGCGAAGGCCAGGCGCACATCTTCCCGGTCGGCTGACGCGACCGTCAGCAGCGGCCTTGCATGGTAGCCGATTTGCCGGGCGACCCATAGCGCGGGAACTTGTTCGATGCGGATGTTGTAGAGATTGACCGACTCGTTATAAAACTCCCGCCGGTCTGCGATGGTGTTTTCGAGGGCGGAGATGCGCTGGTGCACGGTGAGAAACTGCTGGTTGGCTTTCAGATCGGGATATTGCTCGGCGACGGCAAAGAGTTTCCCCAAGGCTTGCGTGATCTGGTTTTCCGCCTGCGCCTTCTCATCCACGCCCCTGCTCCGACTATAGGCGGTTCGGGCATTGGTGACGCCTTCCAGCGTGTCTTTTTCGTGTTTCATATAGCTGTTGCAGACGTCCACGAGTTTCGGCAGCTCATCATGACGCTGCTTGAGCATGACGTCGATGTTCGACCAGGCCTTGTCGATGTTGTTCGAGAGGCGCACCAACGTGTTGTAGAGTCCCACCGCGTAGACGATGAGCCCCACGATCCCGAAAACCAGCAAGATGCCAAGTATCAATGTGCCGTTCATAGCTCGCTCCCCGGTGAAAGGCTCAGGTTATGGACCCGTTGTCCCGTACGTCTTGAAGATTAGAAGCAGGCACAGCACCGCCAGGGCCGGGCCTCCGCCGAGGAAGGCGAACACCTGCCAGCGCAATCTGGACAGCAATGCCTTTTCGCTCCGATCGGAAATAATGAAGTGGTGGTCTCGACTGCTGCCGATATACAGCCGGTCCGAATTCTCGGTGCTCTCTACGGCGCCCCTCTGCTCTTGGGCGGTGCCGAGCACGTACACCGTTTCCTCCGGCAGGATGGAGGCCTCACTGCATCGTAGGGTCTTCTCCCCGAACCAGCCGTCCACCGCGATGCCCAGTTTCGAGAGACCCTGGTGGGTTTGTTCCGGGAGCGTTCCGAACCAATTATTCCGGGTCGTCCGGTTGTCCGGCAGGATCAGTTGGGCGTCAAATGGCACCACGAGCACCTTGCCGGTCTCGTCTTGTACGTAGAAGGGCTCCGCCGAGGTGCCCTTTGCAATCGTTTCCCACCTGGTCCCGTTGCGCGATTCGCGGCGTGCTTCGACGTGATAGGTGAAGAACACACAGGGCAGTCCGCTAAACGGTGCGCGTAACAACTCGCGCTCAGGCTGGGCCCGGCCGCTCACTTCGACGAGGCCGACGGCCAAAGACCGGATAGGGGAGGTGGGGATGCTTTCGATGAGGGACTTCCGGTGGTTCAACATGAAGCCATAGATCGCAAGCCCGAGCCCTCCTCCGACGCCGAGCGCGAGGTAGAGCAGCGTGACATCGGGTGCCATCGGCCAGTGCAGGGGTCCGACCGCTTTCCGAATGCCGGCGAATAAGATGAGGCAGCCCAGGAGAAAGGCGCCGCCCAAAAAGATGGTCCAAAACCAGAGGTCCTGAGTGCGCCGTCCGATCCGTGTCCGGCGGGAATGGGTTTCTGACTCCTTCGACCACGATGTCGCTCGTCTCTTCTCAGCGCGGTTATAGAATTCAGGTTCGTTCAAACGGATCGTTGCAGCGGCGCCCCGAGCCGTCTCGTTCAGCTGCGTGAGACTGCCGTGGGGAAGCCACCAGCCCTGACAGGCACGGCAGGCAGAGAACGCGGTCTCAAGGACCGACTTCGGATCCAAGAGCCCGCCACACTTGGGGCACATCGACGATGGGATGCCGTCTCCCGGTGAAACAGCCCGTAGTGATGTTTCCTTGAGGGCGCGGTAATTTTCCACGAACAAGTTCATCTCTCCCGCATCCAACCATAGGCCGTGTTGGCCGGGACACACGTCGAGCTGCGGCCCCTCAAACGTGGGAATCTCAACCAGGTCCTTTTGACACGTTGGGCATTGCATATGGCTGTTGTGCCGGCTGTGTTGAACTGTAGCAAATGGCGAGGGGTTGTAAAGAAATGAGGAAAAAGGTCGCGGGAATTGATCCGTCTATGCGGGGGAAGGACAGCGAACCGTCGTGGGGCCCAGGAAAGAGCAGGAGCAGCGAATCAGCCGGCGGTGCCTTGGTAGCCATACAGCCACCGAGAGGTGGTGCTGCCGAGGTTTCGCACGGTATGCAGGGTGCCGGCTGGAATCAGCACTTCCTCGCCCGGTGCCGGTCGTATGACCCTCCCGGCGATGTCGAATTCTACCTTTCCCTCCAACACCATGACCACTTCATCGACGGCGTGCCGATAATCGTTCCAGACCCGGCCGGGGGGGTCACTCCACACATCGCAGCTAAATCCTCTCGACTGCCAGTTCGAGCGCACGGCCGTGATGTCGACGGATTCAGTCATGCACTGAACGTACCTCTGTCGCAGGCTTGTTCACAAGCCCACAAAGCAGAGCAGATCGTCGGGTCATGTGTGCATCCATTTCGATCCTCCCTAAGACGTTCTGATTCATCTCAGGAAGGATTCCCGCTGCTGCGAAGTCTCCGTTCCTTTCAATATTCCTTCACTTTCAGTCGGATCTCGATCGGCATGGCGGTTGCCTTCCTATGAAGCAATAGGATGGAGGGAACACTTGGAGGAGGTATCGCCGTGGCAACTCGAAAAGTGGAGTTTCAATTCATCACCGGCTTGAAGCGCTCGATCTTTCGAAATGGACGTTTGCGCGGCAGCTGGAACGTCAATGGCCGTTATTCTACTGACTGGATGGAATCTCCGATGCAGGACGCAGTCGGAGAAGACGGGTGCCCTATCTTCAAGGCGTCGGTCTCTCTTGACCTCGCAGATCGGGACAAGACCTTTCGTTGGGGCGTGGTAGTGGACGGACCGCAGGGCACGAATCTCTGGGGCATTCCAACTGAAATCCATGATATGAATTCCACTGAACGCTCTCGGCAGTTTCGGCTGACTGGTGGAGGGACGCCTCACGTCGAACGCTACTACTTGACGTACGGCCGTCGCTTGGGTGCCAACAAACATTTCACAGCAGGAACCTCCACACCGGCCTTGCGGTTTGCCGTCTGGGCCCCCAATGCGCAAGGCGTCGAGGTGGTCTTCGGGAAGCCGGCGCACGGCTACATTGCCAATGACGGCACCGGCATTGATCCCGCGCAACCGGTCGTCGCTCTTTCCCGCATTGCCGACGATATTTGGCAAGGCGGTCCTCCCGGCGACTTTGCACAGTTCAAAAGCCTTCCCTATATGTATCGCATCGTCAACGAGAACGGGGACTCCGTCTACCGAAGCGATACTTTCTCCCGCAGCCAGATTGGCAGAGGCGGCATCAATCCTCTCAAGCCGGTGACAGGCAACTGGACGGGAACGGTGGACACGTTGGACGGCACGGTCAGTTGCAGCGTCGTGATCGATCCGGACGTGGTGCGCCGCACTTTCGAATCGACAACCCCCGGCGGGGCGCCGGATCTCATTTCCGCCGAAGAATTCTGGGCCAGTGAGTTCACGCATAGCAGGCCGGTTCCCAGTCGTCTCGAAGACCTCGTCATTTACGAGCTGCACGTCGGCTCGCTGGGATTTGGAAAGGCCGGCGCCGGCGATTTGAGCGATGCGATGACGTTCCTCGATCACTTGCTGCTTCTCGGCGTCAACGCGGTCGAGCTCCTGCCGATGGCGGAATTTTCTGGCAACGTGGGGTGGGGATATGGCGACAGCCATCACTTCTGCATCGAATCGAGCGCGGGCGGCCGAGACAAATACCGCCACTTCGTGCGGGAGTGCCATCGACGCGGCATCGCCGTGATTCAGGACGTTGTCTACAATCACTACGACAACGAAGCGGAACGCGCGCAATGGCAATATGATTCGACCGCTCCTGAACACAACATCTATTACTGGTATGAGGGCCGTCCGTCCGCCTACAGCTTCCCGGTGGGCGGCTATCTCAACAACGGCTCGTCGGGGTACACCCCGCGGTTTTGGGAAGAAGTGGTCCGTCAGCAGTTCATCAGCAGCGCGGCGTTTCTCATCGAGGAAATGCATGTCGATGGATTGCGCGTCGACCTGACCCAGGCGATTCACCGTGACAATACGCTCAATGCCGATGGGCGCTCCATCGGCAGCGCCAATATGTTCGGGCAGAAATTCTTGCGCGAGTGGAGCCGGACACTGCACATGATTTGTCCGACCGCGATCCTCATTGCGGAAGACCATACGGGATGGGACGCGGTGACGAAGCCGCCAGCCCAAGGCGGATTGGGATTCGACGGCACCTGGGAAGTCGCGTTCTACCACAACCTGATCGGAGATTCAGACATGGCAGGCGACCGCGCGCGTCTGCTGAAACGAGTGGGATTCGGGGGAAACGAGCCGCTTCAGATGGATTGGTTTGCCGGTTCACTCTACGACACTCAATATAGACGCGTCGTGTTCCACGAATCGCACGACGAAGCCGGTAACGCGTCGGGGACCGCACGAACTATGGTGGTGGCAGCCAATTCTGCTCCGCTGATTGATGCCACGAGAATTGTTGCAGAGGCGCGCGCTCGCGTCGGCTGCGGTCTCACGGTGCTCTCCGCTGGCACCCCGATGTTTTTCATGGGAGAAGAGATCGGCGCGCAGAAAATGTATACCTTCGATAATTTTCTGCCGCACCGCGAAGACATTATCGGTGAGCGGAGTGGGAACGGCAAAGCACTCTTTCGCTTTTATCAGGAAGTCATCGGTCTCAGCCGGCGTCTTGGTTCGATCCGCAGCCGTAGCATCGACATCCTTCACCAGTGGAATTCCAATCGCGTGATTGCCTTTAAGCGATGGAACGGAGCGGAGGAGGTCATTGTCGCGGCGAGCTTCAATAACGCGGCGTTCGCAAACGGCTACGTGATCGAGAAGGATACGCTGGCCATTCCTGACGGCGGATGGAAGGAAATCTTCAATAGTGATGCTGCGATCTATGGCGGTCGGAACGTGGGGAATTTTGGGGCCATTATCGTTTCCAGCCAAGGCCGCCTCAATGTCTTGATCCCCGCGAACGGATTTGTCGTCCTCGTGAAGCAATGAGAGGAAATAAAAGGGACAGTTCTCGCCAGTCGTCTGAAGTCGCTCGGCCGACAGTCCGCGTCGAACACTCCAGAGTGCTGCAGTGGATTTGCCAGAGTTGTTCCTAGTGCCAGCCTGCTACAGGCTCTGTGGCAAAACGACCCAGAAACGATTCGAGCGTGATGTGTCCTTGAAGCGTTTTCTTTAAGAAAACGCGCTGGTGCCTTATGGCATTCAAGATGCAGCACCCTGATGAGGTGGGTAGACGGGGAGGTACTATGACTTTTATCAAATGTACCAGTGCCGCTGTCACTGCCATCAGCCTCAGCCTGGCCGGTCTGGTGTTCGCTGCTCCGACGAGCGATGCCCGGTCTCAATCAGGATCGCCATCTCCAACCACTGTCACAGGGCAGGTCTCTGCGGTCGAAGGAGAGTTCCATATGGCGAAGGATGCTCGGGGAGAAGACACGCTCAAACTGGTTGATAAAGCGTATACCATCACCACGCCGGCGGGCCAGGAGATCCAGTTGCAGCTCACGCGCGAGACCAAAATCCCCGCTCGTGCGAATCCCGGCGATCGAGTCGAGGCGAAAGTCTCGGAGAAAGGTCAGACTCTCTCGGTCAAGCTGATCGAGGAATGAGCGGCGGAGCTTAGCGGGATCGCGCGTCCTCTCACCCAAGCCATTGCGGGTATCGGGCGGTCCCGTCGAACTTCTCTGTGGTCTTGAATGGCTCGTATCGCCCATCGGCGGCAGCGACCGCTGTGCGGTTGAGCAGGGCGGTGATTTGAGAAGTGGTCATCGGCTTAAAAGACCGCACCGCTTCAAGCGCTTGATCGAGGATCGTCCTGCTTTCGATGCCGGTGATCACGACCGACGTCGGCAAGGTCATGGCGTAGTGAAGACACTCTACGGCCGTCACGCTGCCGATTTTGAGAATGTGGTTGCCGGCCATCGACTTCATGCCCAGCACGCCGATGTGCTCCTTCACCAGCACGGGGAGGACATGGTGCTCAAAGCTGCGGAAGTGCGCATCCATGACATTGAGCGGCATCTGCACCGCGTCGAATCGAAATTGATGTTTCGCGGCCACCTCGAGCATTCGAAGATGCACGACCGGATCCTTGTGCCCGGTGAAGCCGATGTACCGGATCTTCCCTGCCTTCTTGGCCTGGACTAGGGCTTCCTGCGCGCCACCTTCGGCGAAAATCCGATCGGGGTCCTCCATTCGGATCACCTCGTGATGTTGCATGAGATCGATATGGTCGGTCTGCAAGCGCTTGAGCGACTCCTCGATTTGCTTGACGGCCTCCTGTTTCGTGCGGCCGTCGATCTTGGTCATCACGAACGCCTTGGCGCGGTAGCCGTCTCGTAATGCTTTCCCCATACGAATTTCGCTGGCTCCTTCATGGTAGTCCCAGCAGTTATCCATGAAGGTCATGCCGTGATCAATCGCGGAGCGGATCAGGCGAATCGCTTCCTGCTCATCGGTCGGTCGCCCGATATGATGCCCGCCCAGACCAAGCACTGAGACCTGCTCCCCGGTGTTTCCGAGCGGCCGGTACAGCATCTCGCCTTTGCGGATGGACGGCTGATGTGGCGCTGACGTCGCATCTTCCGCAAAGGATCGCGTCATGGCCCCCGCCGTCATACCGGCGGCGGCGATGCCGAGTCTCAGGACATCGCGTCTGGTCGCGTCCATTCTGCTACCTCCTTGCGAGCTCAAAAAGCCGCGTCTACGCCTCGATTCTCTGCGTCTGCGTAGGAATGTGTAACTGGAGCACACCCTAGAGCGAGCTCACGGATATGGATGGTCGTGTTTGCTCCAGCGATGGATGAGGCCCTGGGCTCATGTCACTACTTGGCTCCGCAAACTTGTTCCGTTCTCGACTACGTCCGAACGAAACTTCGAACAGTGCGTCTCGCCATCGCCTGCGGCGACCGTAGCGACAAGGCCCTGGACCCATCGCAAGTCGCTCAGTCGACCATCCACCTCCGTACGGAAGGAAACGAGCGAGCTTGGAAGGAGGATATATATGGCGGTGCTCGTCGAAGCGCGCAGTAAGAGGCCAATCAGCCTTGTCGCGTAGAGGATCGCTAACAAGCTTGGAAGGACCATCTACGGGCGCAGTGGGAGCGACATGCGTACCCTTCCAAAGAGGCACAACAAGCCAGCTTGGAAAGACTATTTGGATAGGGGACTCCTTCACGAGCACGTTTGGACTGATCCAGGCTGCTCCTTGTAGGAAGGAATAGCGAGCTTGGAAGGACGGGCGCAGTAGGAGCGACATGCGTACCGTTCCTGGATGGCAACAAGCTAGCTTGGAAGGACCATTTAAGCGCGCAGTTGGAGATCAACCAGCCCTGCCCCTGAAATAAAACCGAG
>Ga0307411_10001113_pt1 | contig 10472 bp, 8 predicted proteins | sample DK1Ometagenome_2_FD_203712 | JGI IMG/M metagenome (GOLD analysis project Ga0307411, IMG submission 203712) | Maize rhizosphere microbial communities from greenhouse at UC Davis, California, United States - DK15-O-1 | ecosystem: Host-associated > Plants > Roots > Rhizosphere > Soil | place: USA...
TCAGGCGCCCTGCCTTGCCGCGGGCCAGCTCTGCCACATCCGGGTTCTTCTTCTGCGGCATGATCGAGGAACCGGTGGAGTAGGAATCGTGCAGCGTCACGAAGGAGAACTCCTTGGTGGCCCACAGGATGACTTCCTCGGAGATCCGCGAAAGGTCCACGCCGATCATCGAGCACACCCAGGCAAACTCGGCGAAGACATCGCGGGAGGCGGTCCCGTCGATCGAGTTGTGGGCCGCGGAGAAGAAACCGAGGTCCGCGGCTACTGCCTCCGGATCAAGCCCCAGGGAGGAGCCCGCCAGTGCACCTGATCCGTAAGGCGAGACGCCGGCACGCTTGTCCCAGTCCTGGAGCCGCTGCACGTCGCGCAGCAGCGCCCAGGCATGGGCCAGCAGGTGGTGGCTGAGCAGGACCGGCTGGGCGTGCTGCAGGTGGGTCCGCCCCGGCATGGCCACGCCGTGGTGCGCCTTGGCCTGTTCCACCAGCGCGTCCACCGTGGCCAGGACACCGCGGGCGACGATCCGGGCATGGTCGCGCAGGAACATCCTGCCCAGCGTGGCCACCTGGTCGTTGCGGGACCGGCCCGCGCGAAGCTTGCCGCCCAGCTGCGTTCCGGCACGCTCGATCAGGCCGCGCTCCAGCGAACCGTGCACGTCCTCATCGGATTCCGCCGGCGCATAGGCACCCGAGGCTACGTCCTCATCCAGCCGGGTGAGCGCCGCGAGCATGCCTTCCAGCTCGGCGTCGTCCAGCAGGCCTGCCTTGTGCAGCACCCGGGCGTGCGCCTTGGAGCCGGCGATGTCGTAGCGGGCCAGCCGCCAGTCGAAATGTGTGGACTTGCTCAGCGCCGCCAGGGCATCGGCGGGGCCGCCGGCGAACCGGCCGCCCCACAGCGCACCTGTGTTCGTAGCTTCAGCCTTATTTTCAGCCACAGAGGCTACTTTCCTTCGACGCGGATGTCGCGGCCGGAGGCAACCTTTGCGGACATGCCCCACAGCTCGATGAAGCCGCGGGCCATTGACTGGTCGAAGGTGTCGCCGGTGTCGTAGGTGGCGAGGTCGAAGTCGTAAAGCGAGGTGTCCGAGCGGCGGCCGTTGACGATGGCCTGGCCGCCGTGGAGCACCATGCGGATGTCGCCGGAGACATACTTCTGGGTGTCCTCGATGAAGGCGTCCAGGGAGCGCTTGAGCGGGGAGAACCACTGGCCGTCGTAGACCAGCTCGGCCCAGCGCTGGCCAACGGTGGCCTTGAAGCGGGCCTGCTCGCGCTCGATGGTGATGTCCTCAAGGTGCTTGTGGGCGGTGATCAGCGCCATGGCACCGGGTGCTTCGTAGATTTCGCGGGACTTGATGCCCACCAGGCGGTCCTCGACGACGTCGATCCGGCCCACGCCCTGGGCGCCGGCGCGCCGGTTGAGTTCCTTGATGGCCTGCAGCGGGGTGACCTTGACGCCGTCGATCGCTACGGGGATGCCGGCCTGGAAGGAGATGGTGACCTCGTCCGGTGCCGGCGGGAACTCCGGGGTGGCGGTGTAGTCGTAGATGTCCTTGGTGGGGGCGTTCCAGATGTCTTCGAGGTAGCCGGTTTCCACGGCGCGGCCCCAGACGTTCTGGTCGATGGAGTACGGGTTCTTCTTGGTGGTCTCGATGGGCAGGCCCTTTTCCTCGGCGAAGGCGATGGCCTTGTCGCGGGTGAGGGCGAGGTCGCGGACGGGGGCGATGCACTTCAGGTCCGGGCCGAGGGTCTGGATGCCCACTTCAAAGCGGACCTGGTCGTTGCCCTTGCCGGTGCAGCCGTGCGCAACGGTGGTGGCGCCGAACTCGCGGGCGGCCTTGACCAGGTGCTTGACGATCACCGGGCGGGAGATGGCGGATACCAGCGGGTAGTGGCCCTGGTAGAGGGCGTTGGCCTTCAGGGTGGGCATGGCGTATTCGTTGGCGAACTCGTCGGAGGCGTCGGCCACGTAGGCTTCGACGGCGCCGCAGCCCAGGGCACGCTGGCGGATGGTTTCCAGGGACTCGCCGCCCTGTCCAACGTCAACCGCCACGGCGATGACCTCGGCGCCGGTGGCTTCACCGATCCAGCCGATGGCTACCGAGGTGTCCAGGCCGCCGGAATAGGCCAGCACAATGCGTTCAGTCACTTCAAATGCTCCTTGTGGTTGGGGATTGCAGATATTGTCTTCAAGCTTATTGCCCGGCCTCTTCGGCCAGGTGCAGGAACCGGGCGGCGAGGTCCTGGCCACCGTTCGGGTCCCGGGACACCAGCAGTACGGTATCGTCCCCGGCGATGGTGCCCAGGATGGACGGCATCACCGAGTGGTCTATCGCCAGGGCCAGGAAGTTGGCGGCGCCGGGCGGGGTGCGGAGCACGGCAATGTTCGCCGAGGCTTCCGCCGTGACCAGGAGTTCGCTGCACAGCCGCGCCAGCCGGGCGTCCAGGATCTCCTGGCTCATTCCGCTTTTGGCGGCCCGCTCCCCGCCCTCGCCGGGGACGGCGTACACCAGGACGCCTTCCTTGCCGCGGACCCGTACGGCGCCGAGCTCCACGAGGTCCCGGGAGAGGGTGGCCTGGGTGACCTGCACGCCGTCGTCCGCCAGCAGGGCTGCCAGTTCCGCCTGGGACCGCACGGACTCGCCCGTCAGGATGGCCGTGATGCGGGCTTGCCGGGCGGTTTTGGTGGCCGGACTGGAGCCCGGCGACGCCGGTTGGCCTGACACTAGAACGTGCTCTCCCCGGTGCCTTCAACGGGAGAAAGGCCCTCAACGAATGCGAGACCCGAGCGGTGCATCAGCCAGGCCATCAAGGCTTTCTGCGCGTGCAGCCTGTTTTCGGCCTCGTCCCAGACGATGGACTGCGGACCGTCGATGACGCCCGCCGAAATTTCGTAGCCGCGGTAGGCGGGCAGGCAGTGAAGCACGACGGCGTCTTCCGCGGCGTGTGCCATGGCCGCCTCATCGACGGAGTACTCCCGGAACAGCTGCAGCCGCGCTTCCTTCTCGGCTTCCTGGCCCATGGACACCCACGTGTCCGTTGCTACGACGTCGGCGCCCTTCAGCGCTTCCACGGCGTCACTGGTGATCAGCACAGAGCCGCCGGTCTGGGCAGCGCGCTCCTCGGCCGCGGCCACGATATCAGCGGCGGGCAGGTAGCCCTCGGGCCCGGCGATGCGGACGTGCATGCCTGCCGTGACGCCGGCCAGCAGGTACGAGTTGGCCATGTTGTTGGCGGCGTCCCCCAGGTAGCTCATGGTGAGCCCCTTGAGTTCGCCCTTGTGCTCCTTTACGGCCAGCAGGTCTGCGAGCAGCTGGCAGGGGTGGTAGTCATCGCACAGGGCGTTGATAACCGGCACCCTGGAGTTCTCCGCCATCGCCACCAGCCCGGCATGCGGACCGGTCCGCCAGACGATGGTGGACACCATCCGCTCCAGGACCTTGGCGGTGTCCTCCACGGATTCCTTATGGCCGATCTGGGCTTCACCAGGGTTGATGATGAGGGCGTTGCCGCCCATATCCGCAATTCCCGTGGCGAAGGAGACCCGGGTCCGGGTGGAGGTTTTGTCGAAAATCACGGCAACGGTCTTCCGGCCGCTGCCCCCTGCCGCGAAAGGCTGGACGCTGTATGGGTCCGCCTTCATGCGGGCGGCGAGTTCCAGGACCTCCGCCTGCTCGGCAGGGCTGAGATCCGTGTCCTTGAGGAAGTGCCGGGTAGTGCCGGTTACTGAAGTCACTGGGCGTCCTTAGCTGCTTGGAGGATGGCCGGGAAGGCGGCGAGGAACGAGTCTGCCTGTGCCGTGGTGAGGACCAGTGGCGGCGCCAGGCGGATGGTGCGGGGCCCGGGGGCGTTGACGATGAAGCCGGCGTCAAGGCCTGCCTGCACCACGGCCGGTGCCACGTCTGCGTCCAGGTCGAAGCCGATGAGCAGGCCTTCGCCCCGGACTTCGGTGACGCCGGGGATGGCTGCCAGTGCGGCGCGCAGGTGCTCCCCCACCGCTGCCACGTTGGCCAGGACGTCCTGGCTCTCGATGGCGTGCAGGGTGGCCAGGGCAGCTGCCGTGGCCACGGGGTTGCCGCCGAAGGTGGTGCCGTGCTGGCCTGCGGTCAACAACGACGACGTCCCGTCACCAAAGGTGATCAGCGCACCGATCGGGAATCCGCCGCCCAGGCCCTTCGCCAGCGTGACAGCATCCGGCACGATGCCTGCATCCTCGCTGGCCAGCCATGTGCCGGTCCGGCCTATGCCGGTCTGCACCTCGTCGAGGATCAGCAGGGCGCCGGCTTTGGTGGTGGCTTCCCGTGCTGCCCGCAAGTAACCGGCAGGCAGGGGACGGACTCCTGCTTCACCCTGGATGGGCTCGAGGAAGACCGCTGCCACGGTTTCGTCCACTGCGGCTTCGAGGGCTTCGATGTCGCCGAACGGGATGTGGACCACGCCGCCGGGCAGGGGCTCGAACGGCGCGCGGTAGGCCTCCTTGGCTGTCAGGGCCAGCGCGCCCATGGTCCGGCCGTGGAAGGCACCTTCGAGCGCGATGATTTTGGTCCGCGCGGTCCCGGCAGAACCAGAATTGCGGCGCGCGAGCTTGAAGGCAGCCTCATTGGCCTCGGTGCCGGAGTTGGTGAAGAACACCTTGGAACCGGCCGGGGCATGGGTGAGGGCCAGGAGCTTTTCGGCCAGCGCAATCTGGGTGGGGCTGGTGAAGAAGTTGGATACGTGGCCCAGCGTGGCCAGCTGGCTGGAGATGACCGACGTGACGAACGGGTTGGCGTGACCCAGCGCGTTGACGGCGATGCCGCCGAGCAGATCGAGGTATTCCTTGCCGTCGGCGTCCCACACAAGGCAGCCGGCACCGCGGACCAGGACGCGCTGGGGGGTGCCGAACACGCCCATCAAGGACGTGGAGTAGCGGGCCAGCCACTCGGATCCGGCGTGGCCTGTGGTCTCCACGAGTTCTGCCACCGGGGTTTCGTGCTCAACCACCTGGGTTTCGACAGGCTCAACCAGCGGGGGTTGCTGGATCTTGTTCATCCGTTGATCTCCTCGTCCGGGACTACCTGGGTGCCAATGCCCGCCGTCGTGAATGTTTCAAGAAGCATGGAATGGGGCAGGCGCCCGTCCACGATATGGGCGCGTTCCACTCCCTCATCAATGGCCTTGAGGCAGGCGGCCATCTTGGGGATCATGCCCGATTCGAGTCTGGGGAGCATGTCCCGAAGCTCCGAGGCGGTGAGGGAGGAGATCAGCGAGGACTTGTCCGGCCAGTTGGCGTAGAGGCCTTCGACGTCGGTCAGGATGACCAGCTTGGAGGCGCCCAGTGCCGAGGCGACGGCTGCCGCCGCGGTGTCCGCGTTCACGTTGAGGACCTGGCCGGTGGGCTGGAAGCGGGCGGTGCCGGGCACGCCGTCTCCGCCGTCCACAATCTCGGGCGCTACCGTGGAGATTACCGGGATCCGGCCGGCCTCGAGGATGTCCACGATGCCGGCGGGGTCGACGCCCACCACCTCGCCGACCAGCCCGAGGTCCACTTCTTCGCCGTCCACCACGGTTCCCGTGCGGACTGCGCGCAGCAGGCCGCCGTCTTCCCCGGACATGCCCACAGCATAGGGGCCGTGGGAGTTGATCAGGCCCACCAGTTCGCGTCCCACCTGGCCGGTGAGGACCATCCGGACCACATCCATGGCTTCGGGTGTGGTGACGCGCAGGCCTCCCTTGAATTCCGACTCGATGCCAAGCCGGCCGAGCATGGAGTTGATCTGCGGGCCGCCGCCGTGGACCACTACCGGATGGATGCCTACGTGGTGGAGGAAGACGATGTCCTCCGCGAAGGCGCGGCGGAGATCGTCATTGACCATGGCGTTGCCGCCGTACTTGATCACCATGATGGTGCCGGCGAACCGCTGGATCCAGGGCAGGGCCTCAATCAGGGTTCCGGCCTTGTCCTGGGCATCGGACATGCTGGTGGTTTCACGCGTCTGGGTGTTCATGCTGTCACTTTCCACAACGGTTTTCCGGGGGCGCGGGGCCTTAGCTGGAGTAGGCGCTGTTCTCGTGCACGTAGTCGTGGGTGAGGTCGTTCGTCCAGATGGTGGCCTCGGCATCGCCTGCCTGCAGGTCGATTTCCACGAGCACTTCGCGCGGCTCCAGGTCCACGAGGGCCCGGTCGTCGCCGATGCTGCCGTTGCGGCAGATCTGGATTCCGTTCATGGAGACGTTGAGCTGGTCCGGTTCGAAGGCGGCATCAGTGGTGCCGACGGCAGAGAGCACGCGTCCCCAGTTCGGGTCTTTGCCGAAGATTGCTGCCTTGAAGAGGTTGGAGCGGGCCACGGAGCGGCTGACGGTTTCGGCGTCGGCCTCGCTGGCGGCGTTGAAGGTGCGGATGGCGATGTCGTGGCTGGCACCTTCTGCGTCGCCGATCAGCTTCCGGGCGAGTTCTGCGCACACCTGGGTGAGGCCCGAGCCGAAGGCTTCGGCGGAAGGTACCGCGCCGGAGGCGCCGGACGCCAGCAGGACCACGGTGTCGTTGGTGGACATGCAGCCGTCGGAGTCGGCGCGGTCGAAGGTGACGCGCGTGGCGTCGCGGAGGACGACGTCGAGCATTTCCTGTTCCACCGCGGCATCGGTGGTGAGGACCACCAGCATGGTGGCCAGGCCGGGCGCGAGCATGCCGGCCCCCTTGGCGATGCCGCCAATGCTGAATTCCTGGCCGTCTCCGTCGGTGCCGATGAACAGCGCTGCCTTGGGCACCGAGTCGGTGGTCATGATGGCGGTGGCCGCGTCGGGTCCGCCGTCGGTGCTGAGGGCCTTGGCGGCTGCCTCCACGCCGGGAAGGATCTTGTCCATGGGCAACTGCTCACCGATCAGCCCGGTGGAGCAGACAAACACATCCGTTGCGGAGATACCCAGCACCTCGGCCACTTTTTCGGCCGTGCTGTGGGTGTTCTGGAATCCGGTGGGCCCCGTGCAGGCGTTGGCGCCGCCGGAGTTGAGGATCACAGCGTCCACCCGGCCGTCCGAGACCACCTGGCGCGACCAGTGGACCGGGGCCGCAGCCACGCGGTTGCTGGTGAACACCGCGGCAGCCGTTCTGGTGGGCCCGTCATTGACCACCAGGGCGAGGTCCGGGTTGCCGGATGCCTTCAGCCCGGCGGTAACGCCTGCGGCCCGGAATCCCTGAGGTGCGGTGATGGTCACGGGGCTACTCCCTGCAGGTCAAGGCCGGCGGTTTCCGCCAGGCCGAGTGCGATGTTCATGGACTGGACGGCGCCGCCGGCAGTCCCTTTGGTGAGGTTGTCGATCACGCAGGTGACGATCACCCGGCCGGTGTGCGCGTCGAAGGCGAGCTGCATGGCAGCGTGGTTGGACCCCTGGACGGCTTTGGTGGCGGGCCACTGGCCTTCGGGAAGGAGGTGCACAAACGGTTCGTCGTCGTACGCGTCGGTCCACGCCTGGCGCAACTGTTCGGCAGTGGTGCCCGGTTTTACCCTGGCGGTGGCCGTGGTGAGGATCCCGCGGCTCATCGGCGCCAGTGTGGGCGTGAAGGAGACAGTGACCTTCTCCCCCGCCGCATTGGACAGGCCCTGTTCGATTTCGGGCGTATGCCGGTGGCCGCCGCCGACGCCGTAGGGGCTCATGGATCCCATTACCTCGGAGCCGATCAGGTTCACTTTCGCTGCCTTGCCCGCGCCCGAGGTGCCCGAGGCGGAAACGATCACGACGTCGTCGGGCTGGAGGAGGTGGGCGGCGAACCCTGGTGTCAGTGCCAGCAGGGCCGACGTCGGATAGCAGCCGGGCACGGCGATGCGGTTGGCGCCTTTGAGCGCTTCACGCTGTCCGGGCAGTTCCGGCAGGCCGTAGGGCCAGGTTCCGGCATGGGCTGAACCGTAGAACTTTTCCCAGGCTGCCGGGTCCTCCAGGCGGTGGTCGGCGCCGGCGTCGATCACCACTGTCCCTTCCGGAAGCTGGGCGGCGATTTCGGCGGAGGCGCCGTGCGGCAGTGCCAGGAAGACGACGTCGTGGCCCGAGAGGTTCTCCACGGTGGTGTCCTCCAGGATGCGGCTGGACAGCCCGTGCAGGTGGGGCTGCAGCTCGCCCAGGCGTGAGCCGGCGTTGCTGTGCGCGGTGATCGCTCCGATGGTCACATCAGGGTGGCCCGCGAGGAGGCGGAGCACTTCTCCACCCGCGTATCCGCTGGCGCCTGAGACTGCAACAGAAATAGTCATGGGTTCCACCTTACAGCAAAAGTATTCACTAGTACCGATATTTATGCATCACACACGGTGCGCGGGCTTCGCGTGAAGAGTCCTTAGGATGGTTTCCGGCAGCCGGGGCTGGAAAGGCCGGCCCCGGGGAAGGAGAGCCATGACGCATGCCATCGTCGCACGCCAGGCAGGCGGCCCGGAAGTCCTTGAGTATGCGGAGGTGGACCGGCCGGTTCCGGGTCCGGGCCAGTTGCTGGTCAAGGTGGCCGCAACGGGAGTGAACTTTATTGACACCTACAAGCGCAGCGGAACCTACAAGGTGCCATTTCCCTTCACGCCGGGCTCGGAAGCAGCAGGCACTGTGCAGGCCGTCGGCGAGGGCGTAACCGCTTTCAAAGCCGGCGACCGGGTGGCTACGGCCGAAGGCATCAACTGCTACGCCGACTACGCGCTGGTGGACGAGGACAAAGCGCTGCCCGTACCCGCCGGGGTCGACGACTTCACCGCCGCCGCACTCTCCCTGCAGGGCATCACCGCGCACTTCCTGATGAACTCAACCTTCAAGGTGGAGCCAGGGCATACCGTGCTGCTGCACGCGGGCGCCGGCGGTGTGGGACTGCTCCTGACCCAGATGCTCAAAACCAGGGGCGCGGAAGTCATCACCACCGTTTCCAGTGACGAAAAGGAAGAATTGGCGCTGGACGCCGGCGCAGACCACGTGCTGCGGTACGAGGGCTTCGCCGAACGGGTCAGGGACATTACCGGCGGCATCGGCGCCGACGTTGTCTACGACGGCGTCGGGAAGGACACGTTTGACGGCTCACTGGACGCACTGCGCGTCCGGGGAATGCTGGTGCTCTTTGGGGCGGCATCAGGACCGGTCCCGCCCGTGGATCCCCAACGCCTGAACTCCGGCGGATCCTTGTTCCTGACCAGACCCACCATTGCTCACCACCTGAGGGACGCGGCGGAACGCCGCTGGCGCTCGGATGAGGTTTTCGCCTCCGCCGCCAGCGGCAGCCTGAAGGTCCGGATCGGCGCACGCTACCCGTTGTCCCAGGCAGCCCAGGCCCACCGCGATCTCGAAGGCCGCAAGACCACCGGCAAGGTGGTGCTGGTTCCGTAAGGGACCGTAGCTGACAGACGGAAGGTCCCCGCGGCCAGGATCAATTCATCCGGGCCGCGGGGACCTTCCGTTTTACCGTGTCTACTTCCCGGCTACCGCTGTACTGCCCCGAACCGCTTGGCGGCAAGGGCAACGGCGCTTTCACGGGCTGCCGACGCTTCGTCCGCGGTGAGGGTGCGGTCGTCAGCACGGAACCGCAGTCCGAAGGCAAGCGATTTTTTGCCTTCCTCGATCCCCTTGCCGGCGTAGACGTCAAAGAGTGCAACGTCTTCCAGCAGCTCACCGGCACCTTCGCGCAGGGCCGCCAGTACGTCGTCGGCCGGCACCTCGGCAGGAACCACCAGCGCCACGTCCTGGGTGGCCACCGGGAACGTGGAGATGTGGCGTGCCACAATGACGTCCGGCGCAGCCTCGAACAGTGCGTCGGCGTTGAGCTCCAAAGCCACCGAGCGGGCCGGCATGTCCGATGCGGCGAGCAGCTTGGGGTGCAGCTCACCGGCGTAACCCACCACTTCACCGGTGCGGAGCGAGAGCCGGGCAGTACGGCCGGGGTGGAATGCCTGGTGGCTGCCCTGGCTGACCACCAGCTCCACGCCCAAAACGTCGCCCGCGAGCCGGGCAATGTCCAAAGCGTCAGCCCAGTCCCACACACGCGGGGCGTGCCCGGTTGCGGCCGGTGAATCATGTCCCGTGAGGACCACGGCGAGGTGGAACGGCTGGGCGGGGACGCCGTCGTACAGTGCATCCAGCACCTCGTCGGAGGGCTTGGCGCCCAGCGGCGGGATGGACGCGGTACCCATCTTTTCGGCGGGCAGGAAGACCAGGCCCGACTCGAAGAGGGCCAGGTCGCGGAAGCCGCGGGAATGGTTCCGCTTGGCCACCTCGATGAGCCCCGGCAGGATGGACGTGCGCAGGAATCCCTGCTCCTCGCTGATCGGGTTGGCCAGCTTGACGGCGCTCCGGGCTGTGCCTTCTTCAGCAGTGCCGAAGGTGTCATTCGCCGCCTTGGAGACGAACGGGTAGGCCAGGACCTCGGTGAGCCCGGCGTCCGCCAGGGCCTGGATCAGGCGGCGGCGCTGCTGCTGCACGCGCGTCAGGCCGCGGCCCGGAGGGGCCACAGGCAGCGTCGCGGGAATCTTGTCGTAGCCCACC
>Ga0307411_10001114_pt1 | contig 10469 bp, 10 predicted proteins | sample DK1Ometagenome_2_FD_203712 | JGI IMG/M metagenome (GOLD analysis project Ga0307411, IMG submission 203712) | Maize rhizosphere microbial communities from greenhouse at UC Davis, California, United States - DK15-O-1 | ecosystem: Host-associated > Plants > Roots > Rhizosphere > Soil | place: USA...
TCCTGACCGACCAGAGCTACACCAGGGTAGGCGGCCAGCGGCCGGTGAAGGTCGACGTCCGCGTCCTCTCCGCGACATCCCGCAACCTTGCCGATGAGATCGCGGCGGGGCGCTTCCGCGAGGACCTCTATTACCGGCTCAACGTCGTCCCGGTGCGCATTCCTCCGCTAAGGGAACGGCGCGAAGATATTCCGGAGCTGGTGGCCCATTTCCTGGCCCGCTTCTCCGCCGAGCGGCGAATCCAGACCCCGGAACTGTCCAACGACGCCATCGCTGCGCTGCAGGCGCACGATTGGCCCGGTAACGTTCGCCAGCTCCGCAACATCATCGAGCGCACGCTGATCCTGACGCCAGGCGATCGGGTCGGGTGCATCGAAGTGGACCTGCTGCCGCCCGAAATCATCGAGACCCAAGGTCCGACCGGAATGGGCGGCGCGTCGATGACGATCATGGGTTCGCCGCTGAGGGAAGCGCGCGAGAGCTTCGAGCGCGAATATCTGAAAATCCAGATTCGCCGCTTCTCCGGAAATATCTCCCGCACCGCCTCCTTCATCGGGATGGAGCGTTCTGCGTTGCACCGGAAGCTGAAAGCGCTTGGCCTCGGTGACAAGCGCGACGAGGAATAGTCTTAAAAATGGCTGACAAAGCGCTGAGTTTGCAGGATCAGTTCCTGAACTCCATCCGCCGTTCGAAGACGCCGGCGACGATCTTCCTGGTCAAGGGCGTCAAACTGCAGGGCATCGTCACCTGGTTCGATGCCTTCTCGTTGCTACTCCGGCGCGAGGGGAGCAGCCAGCTCGTCTACAAGCATGCGATCTCCACCATCATGCCCCTGCAGGCTCCGGGGGACCTCGCGATCGACAATGGAGAGGGCAACGGCCGGCGGACGCTCCAGGACCAGTTCCTCCACGCCGCGGCGAAGCAACGGGAGCCGATGACCGTCTTCCTCGTTAATGGCGTGATGCTGCAGGGATCGATCGCCGGCTTCGACCAATTCTCACTGGTCCTCGAACGCGGCGGCCAGGTCCAACTGGTCTACAAACATGCCGTTTCGACCATGCAACCGGCCCAGCCTCTCAGCCTCGGCAGCGGCGACGAGAGCGGCGGAGACGAAGACTGAGCGTTTTCAATCGTACCGACGACAGCGGAGTGGCGCGCGGCGAGCGAGCCCTGCTGGTCGTGCCTGAGCGGGTCGGGGAGGGGGGCCTTCGCTCGCTCGACGCGCGCGTTGAGGAAGCCGCGGGCCTCGCCGGGGCCATCGGTATCGACGTCGTGGCGCGCCGATCCTACCGCCTCCGGCAAATCCGGCCTGCCAGCCTGTTCGGCAAGGGACAGGCCGATGAAATCGCCGAGATTGCCGAGGAAAATGACGCGACACTGCTGATCGTCGATGCTGCCTTGACCCCGGTGCAGCAAAAGACGCTGGAGGAATTGACCTCCTGCAAGGTGATCGACCGTACCGGCTTGATCCTCGAAATCTTCGGCGAACGGGCCGCGACGGCCGAGGGGCGGCTTCAGGTCGAGCTGGCCCATCTCGATTACCAGGCCGGGCGTCTGGTCCGGAGCTGGACCCACCTCGAACGCCAGCGCGGCGGCTTTGGCTTTCTTGGCGGCCCGGGCGAAACCCAGATCGAAGCCGACCGCCGCATGATCCGCGACCGCATGGCGCGAATCCGCAAGGAGCTGGGCCAGGTCACGCGGACCCGCGGGCTCCATCGCGGCCGCCGCCAGAAGGCGCCCTGGCCGGTGATCGCGCTGGTCGGCTATACCAACGCCGGAAAATCCACGCTTTTCAATCGCATGACCCAGTCGTCGGTAATGGCGGAGGATTTGCTGTTCGCAACGCTGGACCCGACCATGCGGCAGGTGAAGATTCCGGGGTTCGACAAGGCGATTCTGTCCGACACCGTCGGTTTCGTCTCGAACTTGCCGACCGAGCTGGTCGCGGCGTTCCGGGCGACGCTCGAAGAGGTGGCCTCGGCCGACCTCATCCTCCACGTCCGCGACATCTCCCATCCCGACAGCGAAGCTCAGTCGGCCGATGTCGAAGCGGTGCTGGCCTCACTTGGCTTGGACGAGGACGGCGCGCCGCCGCGCATGGAGGTCTGGAACAAGATCGATCTGCTCGAAGGCGATGCGCGCGCCGGACGTCTTGGCGAGGCAAATCGCAAGGAAGGCGTCGTCGCGGTTTCAGCACTTAGCGGCGAGGGAATCGACGATCTGCGCGATGCGATCGCGGCGGAACTGCGTTCAGGCGCCCAGACCCATCATATCGAGCTAGACCTTGCCGATGGAACGAAGGCGGCATGGCTCCACGCCCGCGGCGAGGTCCTAGATCAAAAGGCCGACGGCGAATGCCTGCACCTGGCCGTGAAGCTTAGCCCGGAAAATTGGGCGCGATTCCAGCGGCTTTAGCTGCCGTCCACAACTCTTCCATCTCCTCCAGGCTCATCTCCTTGAACCCCGGCGCGGCCTCGATGGTCCGGAAGCGCTTCTCGAACTTACGATTAGCTTTTCGTAGTGCCTCTTCCGGATCGACATTCAGAAACCGTGCGAAGTTCACCACGGCGAAAAGTAAGTCGCCAACCTCTTCCTCAATCTCTTCCGGGGGAGCAGCGGCAATCTCGTCCAGCTCCTCGCGAATCTTGGCCTTGGGGCCTTCGACATCCGGCCAGTCGAACCCGGTCCTTGCCGCCCGCTTCTGCAGCTTCGCCGCCCGCTCCAGTGCGGGGAGGGCGAGGGCCACGCCGGCGAGGGCGCTGCTGTCCGGATGGGTGGCCCGTTCCTCCGCCTTGATAACCTCCCACAAATGGTGGCCACCCTCGGCCGCATCGCCGAAAATGTGCGGATGCCGGCGCTCCAGCTTGTCACAGATACGATTCATGACGTCCGCGATGGAGAAATGCCCCAATTCTTCGGCCATCCGCGAGTGGAAAATGACCTGGAGCTGCAAATCGCCGAGTTCGTCCTCGAGTGCCGCCATGTCGCCGCGCGCGATCGCGTCGCCGACCTCATAGGCTTCCTCGATCGTATAAGGCGCAATCGTCGCGAACGTTTGGACGCTGTCCCATTCGCAGCCGCTGATCGGATCGCGTAGCTGTTCCATGATTTTCACAAGCCGCTGGAGCGCTTCGCCGTTTCGAGCCTGCTGCTCCGCATCATTGAGAGCCTCGGCGGGGGCCTCAAAACTCATATTCCGCTCCTGAACCTATGAGTATGATAATATATATTATGTAAAGTCAGATGATGCTCACACCACATCACCCCTGCAGAACCAGCCATCGGCCCTCGACCCCCCAACGCGACAGCGACGACAGATAATTCATGCCAAGCACGTTCAGATCGTCATGATCCGCCACATGAAGCCGGACACCGGATCGCTCGATCGAACCAATCGCCAGCGTGTCGGCCCGCCCGCTCGCCACCCGAAGCATCCCGTTGCCGGTCCGCACAACCTGGTTGCGCGCCGCGCTGACCTCAACGTTGGCCGCGGCCGCCGTATCGCGGCCAATCGTCGTCATTGTGGCTCCGCTATCGATAAGGAACTTCACGGGCATGCCATTGACCGATCCCTGTACCCAAAAATGCCCGTCGATCGCCATCGGGATGCGAATTTCGGTCCCTTCAACCACAGGTTCACCGGTCGCCTCGGCCTTCAGCCGCTGCGCCACATAGCCAAGGTCATCACGGAACGTGAACAGGACGAACCCGGCGCCGAAGATGGCGACCCATGCAAGCGCCATCGTCGCCAGCTTGGCGAACCGTTCTCTCCTGCTGATCAAGGAGCCTAACACCAGCATCATGGCCATCAGGAGGTAGAGGCTGCCTAGCATCCAGTCGTTGGTCACAAGACGATCTCCTGGCCGTCAAAGGCCGGCGCGGCCCAATCGGGCAATTCGGCACTCAGCGTCGCATAATCCATGCTTTTGTCGAGGTGGGTCAGGAGCAGTTGTCCAACATTCAACTCCCCCGCCCAGCCCAGAACCGCGCCGAGATGGGCATGGGTCGGATGAGGCTTTCGGCGGAGACAATCGCAGATCCACAGGTCGATGCCATCGTAGAGACTTGCCATGTCGTCAGTAAGCTCATGAAAATCAATGGCATAACCCAATGACCGCCCGCCTTCATCCGCTCGAATCCCCAGCGAGGTAATTCCGCCATGAGGTTGGTCGACGAAGCGGAGTTCCGCGGCGCCAAGGGCGAATTCATCGACCAGTTCAATGCCATCCAATACGGCAGGATAAAGCGGCGTCCCTTCAAAGGCATAAGCGAAGCGCTTGCCAAGACGATGCAGAGTTGCCGGCCGGGCATGGACCGGCACCACCCTATCCAGATGGTGCGCGACCTGCCTCAGATCGTCGATACCGTGGCAATGATCGGCATGGTCGTGCGTGACCATCACAGCATCCAGCGAAGCAACGTTGGCGGCTAGCAGTTGCTCGCGCATGTCCGGACCGCAATCGACCAGCACGAGCTTCCTATCGCTCTCAATCAGGATCGAAGAGCGCGTGCGGCGGTTCTTTGGCTCGCCAGGATCGCAATCGCCCCAGTCGTTCCCGATCCGCGGTACGCCGGAAGAAGTCCCGCAGCCGAGGATGCGGACCTTCATGCCGCTTTATTGAACAATCGGAAGAAGTTGGAGGTGGTTGCGGCCGCCAGCTCGTCGAGCGGCTCGTCACGCAAGTCAGACAGGAAGGCCGCCGTATCGGCCACAAAGGCCGGCTCGCAGGTCTGGCCGCGATGGGGCACTGGTGCCAGGAAGGGCGCATCCGTTTCTACCAGCAGCCGATCCTGCGGGATGGTCCTGGCGACCTCCTGCAAGTCTTTGGCGTTCTTGAACGTCACGATGCCCGAGATGGAGATGTAGAAGCCGAGGTCCAAAGCCGTCTTGGCCAACTCGGCGCTGCCGGTGAAGCAGTGAAGGACCCCACTCACGCCACCCTTGCTTATTTCGCGCGTCAAAATCTCTGCCGTGTCGCCTTCCGCATCGCGGGTGTGCACGACCAGTGGCAGCCCCGTCTGGCGAGCCGCCTCGATATGCGCCCCGAACCGCTCGCGCTGGGCGGCGCGGTCGGACTTGTCGTAATAATAATCGAGCCCGCATTCGCCGATGGCGATCACCCGGGGATGCGCCGCCGCCTCGACCAGGGCAGCCGCCCCAAGATCGGGATGCGCGTCCGCTTCATGCGGATGGACGCCGATGCTGGCCCAGACATCCGGATGGCGCTCGGCCGCCCCGACGACATCACCCCATTCCTTCTGGCGTGTGGATATATTGAGGAAGCCCTGCACTCCCCGAGCTCTTGCCGCCGCCAGCACTTCCTCCTGCCGATCGGCCAGGCCGTCATAGTTGAGGTGACAATGGCTATCGACCAGGGTCATGCGGCCTCCTCCTCGCCAAGGTCCAGTCTCGGGAAGATGGGCGTCGGCCGAGCAATCGGCGCGCCGTCCTTGCCGCTGTCGATCAGCGCGATCAGCTTTTCGGCTGATTCCGGGATGATAGGCGCGACCGCCACGGTGAGCTTACGCACGGCCACGACCAGCGTTCCCAGCACTGCGGCCATGCGCTCTGGGTCGGTCTTCTTGAGCGCCCAGGGTGCGGCCGCATCGATATAGGCGTTGCAGGCGAACACCGCCCCCATCCACGCTTCCAGTCCGACCGAGTAGGCGAAGCGGTCGAATTCCCGTTCCAGCTCTTCACAAGCGGAATCGACCTGCGCCAGAAGCGCGCGATCATCCTCAGCTTCGCCCGGCGCCGGAATGACGCCGTCTAAATTCTTGAAAATCATCGACAAGCTGCGCTGCGCCAGATTGCCGAAGCTGTTCGCCAGCTCGCTGTTGACCCGGTTGACGATCGCTTCGTGGCTGTAGCTGCCGTCCTGGCCAAAGCTGACTTCGCGAAGAAGGAAGTAGCGCATGGCATCGACGCCATAATGTGCGGCCATGTCCATCGGGTCGACGACATTGCCGAGCGACTTGGACATTTTCTCCCCGCCCTTGGCGAGAATGAAGCCGTGACCGAAAACCTGTTTGGGCAGCGGCAAGCCGGCCGATATGAGGAAAGCCGGCCAATAAACCGCGTGGAAGCGGACGATGTCCTTGCCAATGAGGTGAATGTCGGCCGGCCAGTAGCGGGCGAACTCCCCTTCCCGCTCGGGAAAGCCGACGCCGGTCATGTACGCGGTCAGCGCGTCGACCCAGACGTACATAACGTGACCGGGCGAGCCCGGTACCGGAACGCCCCAGTCGAAGCTGGTCCGCGAAACGCTGAGATCCTTGAGGCCGCCTTCGACAAAGCGGGCCACTTCGTTGCGGCGGCTCTCCGGTCGGATGAAATCCGGATTATCGCTATATAGTGCGAGCAACGGCTCCTGATATTTGGACAGGCGGAAGAACCAGGTCTCCTCGGTCGTCCACTCGACCGGGGTCCCCTGAGGCGAGAGTTTTTCGCCGCCCTCCCCGTCGATCAGCTCGCTCTCGTCATAGAAAGCTTCGTCGCGAACCGAGTACCAGCCCTCGTAGCGGTCGAGATAGAGGTCGCCATTGGCCTCCATCGCCTTCCAGATCGCCACGCTGGCCTTGTAATGCCGCGGTTCGGATGTACGGACAAATGCATCATATGAGATATTCAGTTCACTGCACATCTCACGGAAATACGAGGACATTTCATCCGCGAACTCCAGCGTGTCGCGACCTGCTGCGCGTGCTGTCTGGACCATCTTCAGCCCATGCTCGTCCGTACCTGTTACGAAGCGGACGTCCCGGCCCTGGGCCCGGCGGAACCGCGCCATCGCGTCGGCCGCAATTGCCTCGTAGGCATGGCCGATATGCGGGCGGCCATTGGGATAGCTGATAGCGGTGGTGATGTAGAAGGGCTCGGACATTGCCGATGCCCCTAGCGGCCCTGCCCTAACGCTTCAAGGCGACCGAGGCGAGGATGCCGCCGAGCTCGAACACGGTCGCGCCCGGATCGAGTGACAGGCGCGGCGCGATGGCGACGGTCTGCCGCGCTTTCTCATAAGCGTCGAGCGCCCTGCCCCTCGCCTCGCCCTCGAGGTTCACCGCCTCGCGCGCCAGCAATCCCGGCACCAGCTGGAGGAAGGCGGCATAGCGGTCAGCCGCAGCCTTGCCGCCGAGCGCGCTCGCCAGCTTTGAGCGCCGCATATTGTCGAGATCGCCTTCTCGCAGGATCGCCTGCGCTTCGCTTTCCAACGGCGCCAGGTCGAGCGCGGCAATGTCAACTCCACGTCCGATCGAACCCTCGGCGAAGTCGACCAGCTGGGCGATCGCTGCAGGATTTTCGTTAGGAAGTGAACGACTTAGCAATGACGTCATGACTTCATCGTCCAGCCGGGTGAAGTCGAGACGGCGGCAACGAGAACGGATGGTCGGCAGCAGTCGGCCCGGTGCGTGGCTCACCAGGAAGAAGATCGTATTGGCCGGCGGCTCCTCCAGCATCTTGAGCAGCGCATTGGCCGCCGACGCTTCCAGATCGTCGACGGAATCGATGACGATCGCCCGCCAAGGGCTCATGGACGGAGTGACCGACAATAAGTGCTGCAATGCCCGGATTTGGTCGACACTGATATTGCGGGCGAGACCTCCAGTCGGCCGTTCAAGCCGCTCGATCCAGCGAAAGTCTGGGTGGCTGCCTGCCGAGAGTAGCTTGGCGGTTGGATGATCGGTCGGCGTGTCGAGATCCGGAAGATCGATGGAAGGCCCGGCGGCTTCCGCCAGCACGCGCGTCGCCACCTCCCTTGCGAACGTCGCCTTGCCCACACCTTTGGGTCCCGCGAGCAGCCAGGCATGATGAAGCCGGCGGGTTTTCCAGGCGCTTGCGAATTGCTCGACCGCCTTGTCCTGCCCGGCAATCACGGCAGCAAATCGCCCAGCGCATAAAGCAACCGGGCGGTCACCGTAGCTTCCGACCCGCTGGAATCGATTAGCTTCACCCGCTCAGGCTCACGCTCGGCCATGGACTGGAAGCCTGCATCGACTGCGGCATGGTAGCTTGGCGGGCGCGATCCGATGCGATCGCCCGGATTACCATCCCGCACGCGGGCTCTCGCCCCGCCTTCGGCCTCATCAAGGGTCAGGACCAGCGTTCGATCGGGCAGGAAATCCATGCTTCCAAAACGGTGCAGGTCCCGAACAGCGTCGATCCCCAATCCTCCCGCTTCGCCCTGATAGGCGAGAGAGCTGTCGAGGAAGCGATCCGACAAGACCCATTCGCCGCGTTCCAGCGCCGGGCGGATCGTCGTTTCGACATGGTCGGATCGGGCCGCCGCGAATAGCAGAGCCTCGGCCCGAGGGTTCCATCGGCCCTCCTCACCTTCCAGCAAGAGCTTGCGGATGGCCTCGGCTCCAGGACTGCCTCCGGGCTCGCGAGTGACAACTACTTTGAGTCCGCGCCCCTGCAGCGCGGTCGCCAAGGCGGTGAGCTGCGTCGACTTGCCGACGCCTTCCCCGCCCTCAAGGCTGATGAAGCGCCCCCGCGCCATCCGTCAGGCCATTCCGAACAATTGCTTGAGGCCGATCCAGGCCCGGTTGAAGAAGCCCGCCTGATCGACCGCCTCGGCGGCGACCAGCGGCATCACCTGCTCGCCGTCGGGCATGGCAACCACCAGGTCCGCCACATGCTGTCCCTTGGCGATCGGCGCCTTGAGCGGGCCCTGGTAGCGGATCTTCATCGCGCCGACCTTGGACAGCACGCCGGCGGGAATGGTCAAAGCGAGATCGCGCGGCGCCACCAACTGGACGTCACTTTCGCTGCCAAGCTGCACCTTGGCCGACCCGACATTGGTCCCGGCCTTGAACAGCGGCTTCGCCTGCCAGGCGTTGAAACCCCATTGCATCAACCGGACGGACTCGTTGATCCGCTGGTTGAAGCTGTCGAGCCCCGCGACAACCATGATCAGCCGGCGCCCGTTCTGCTCGGCCGATCCCGTGAAGCCATAGCCCGCCTCCTCGGTATGACCCGTCTTCAAGCCGTCCGCGCCGGCGACCTTGCCGAGGAGCGGGTTGCGATTGGCTTGGGTAATGTCGGCACCCGATCCCAGAGTCTTGCCCCAGGTGAAGCTCGGTTGCGCATAGAATTGCTTATAGAGCTTGGGATGGTTCTCGATTTCCGCCCGGGCGAGCGTCGCCAGGTCGCGCGCCGTGACGTATGTCCGCCCCTCATCCGGCCAGCCATTGGAATTGCCGAAATGGCTGTTGGTCAGCCCGAGCCGCTTGGCATTTTGGTTCATGACATTGGCGAAGGCCTCCTCGGTCCCGGCGATGCACTCGGCCAGGACGACCGACGCATCATTGCCAGAGAGGGTCACGATGCCGTGAAGCAAATTCTCGACGCTGACCTGCTCGTTGGGCGACAGGAACATGGTCGATCCAGCCTTGGGCCCATGCCACTTCTCCCAGGTCTCGGGCCGCACCGTGCACATCTTGTTGAGCGCCAGGTCGCCGCGATCGATCAGTTCGAAGGCGACATTCGTCGTCATCATCTTGGCCATCGACGCTGGCGGCATCCGCCGATCCGCGTCCTTCGACAGCAAAACCGCGCCCGACGACAGGTCGATGAGGTAGGCGATCGGCGCAGGCGTATCGAACGGTGGGGCCTTGGCCGGTGCGGCCGAGGCGAGCAGCAGGGACAAAGCGGTCAGGGAAAGCGTCGCGCGGATCATTATGTTGGCGGCTCCGGATGTCTCGAGAGAGGGATTCGCGTGTCTAGCGCGGCTATGGCTCAACCGCCAGCGATGGCGTCGGCCAAAAGGCCCACCGAAAGCGCATAAAAATTCGAGCAATTATAATCGAGGATCGCCCGGTAGTTGGTGGTCAGCAGATAGGCGGTCTCATTGCGGCCGTCAGGCTCGATCAGGGTTGCCATCTCGTTGTCGGATATGGTCCGCCGATGCGGCCTCACCCCCAGTGCACGCCACTCGCGCATCGTTTTCCACTGACTGTGGCGGGCGTACACCGCCGCGCAGCGAGGAGCCTTCAGCCGGCTGACGATTGCGGCGCGGTTGAGCGTCGAGGGCACACTGACTGGAATGCCCCAATGAACATCCGGCTTCCACCCCGCGTCGCGCAGATAGGCGGCGATCGAGGCCAGGCCATCAACCTCGCTCGACCAGATATTCGCGTAACCGTCGCCGTCGCCGTCGGTGGCAAGGCGCAGGACCGTGCTTGGCATGAACTGCGGATAGCCCGTCGCGCCGGCCCAGCTGCCCTTCAGCCGCTTCCTCGGCGTACCCCGATCGAGCAATTTGAGCGCCGCTACAAACTCGTCTTCGAAAAATTCGCGCCGCCGCCCTTCATACGCCAGTGTCGCCAGCGATTCGAGCAGGTCGAACCCGCCCGTCACGGACCCATAACTCGTCTCATGGCCATAAATCGCCATCAGCACCTGCGGTTCGACCCCGAACCTCCGCTCGATCGCTGAAAGCCGGTTCCAATGAGCCCGGTAGCGCGAT
>Ga0307411_10001115_pt1 | contig 10468 bp, 10 predicted proteins | sample DK1Ometagenome_2_FD_203712 | JGI IMG/M metagenome (GOLD analysis project Ga0307411, IMG submission 203712) | Maize rhizosphere microbial communities from greenhouse at UC Davis, California, United States - DK15-O-1 | ecosystem: Host-associated > Plants > Roots > Rhizosphere > Soil | place: USA...
ACGGGGCACGGCCCAGTCAACAGCTGCTTCCACGCGGGGGGTTGCCCAATCCCGAGCATTCTCTACGGCGCTGGTGACTGACAGCTCAAGGTCACGGGCAATACGGTCCGATTTCTTCACAACTACCTCCCGATTAATGTGACGGTCTGTGGTTAGCCTACGTGGCTAGATGTTCACCGGCTATTCTCTCCGCGGAATTTAGGCGGATTTCACCGAGCGCGGAACTGTCCGCCCAGCCCTCCCCGCCCAAGGGAGCCATGAAAGAATGGGCCCTATGACTGCCATCGCAACTGCAAAAGCAACCATCCACACAAGCCTCGGCGACATCGTCGTCAACCTCTTCGGCAACCACGCGCCCAAGACCGTGAAGAACTTCATTGGCCTCGCCACCGGCGAGCAGGCCTGGACCCACCCGGAGACGGGCGAGGAGAAGACCGGTACGCCGCTGTACAACGGCACCATCTTCCACCGCATCATCAAGGACTTCATGATCCAGGCCGGCGATCCGCTGGGCCGCGGTACGGGCGGACCGGGCTACCGCTTCGACGACGAAATCCACCCCGAGCTCAGCTTCAACCAGCCCTACAAGCTGGCCATGGCCAACGCCGGCATCCAGATGGGCAAGGGCACCAACGGGTCACAGTTCTTCATCACCACCATCCCCACTGACTGGCTGCAGGGCAAGCACAGCATCTTCGGGGAAGTGGCCGACGACGAATCCAAGAAGGTCGTTGATGCCATCGAGGGTGTCCGCACCGGCATGGGTGACCGCCCGGTAGAGGACGTCACCATCAACAGCATCGACATCGAACAGCTGTAATCCCCTTCCATGAGTTACGGAATTCCGTCGGCTGAGCCGTCCGCGCAGGTTCCGGTGTGCCCCCGGCACCCGGACCGGCCATCCTATGTGCGCTGCCAGCGGTGCGGGCGTCCCGCATGCCCTGACTGCCAGCGGGCGGCCGCCGTCGGATTCCAATGCGTTGACTGCGTCAACGAAACGCGCCGTACGACGCCGGAAGTACGGACGGTCTACGGCGGCGCCGCAGCATCCGGCAAACCGTTGGTGACGTACGGCATCATCGCGGTGTGCATTGTGATGTATGCGCTGCAGTGGATCGTCCCGGGCCAGGCCGTTTACGAACAGCTGGCCTATAACAACGTGTTCGCCACCCCTCAGTACGGGGCCTTCGAACCCTGGCGGATGCTCACGGCCGCTTTCCTGCACTCGCCGGATTCAGTCCTGCACATCGTCCTTAACATGTACACACTGTGGATCTTCGGCCAGGCCCTCGAGCCGCTCCTGGGCCGTATCCGCTTCCTGGCGCTGTACCTGATCTCCGCCATTGGCGGCTCCGTCGGATACCTGCTCCTGAACCCGGTGCTGGTGCCCGGGCAGGGACTGGTGGGAGTGGTTGGTGCTTCCGGCGCCATCTTTGGACTCTTCGGTGCCATGCTGCTGGTGCAGCGGCACCGGGGCGGGGACACCCGCCAGCTGTGGGTGCTGATCGCCATCAACGGCGTCATCGGCTTCCTGATTCCCCAGATCGCCTGGCAGGCGCACCTGGGCGGGCTGGTGACGGGCGCCCTGTGCGCGGCCGTCCTCGCCTACACTCCCCGTGGACCCAGGCAGGGCCTGATCCAGGCAGCCGGGCTGGTGGCCGTCCTGGCCCTGCTTATTGCGGCCAGCTGGATCCGGATCTCCCTGTAGGTCCCGCAGCACAGCTTCCATACGCAATAGCAGGTCCCGGCATCCGGAAGGATGCCGGGACCTTCTTTATCCACAGCCCTTATCCACAGTGTTGGTAACTTACACGCTTGTAGTTCATCTCGGGAAAGTGCTTTTCCCGCCTGCTGGCAGGGCTTTCACTGGTTATCCCCGCTGTTAATCCACACCTGTGGATAACTCTTGGGGATAGAGGTGTGCTTAAGTGGACAACACCACCCCAAATCCACGTTCTGTGGAAAAACAGGGGGAAAACAGCCATTTGCCACTGGTTCGGACTCTTTCCACAGAGTCTTTCAACAGCCTTGTGCACAGTGTTAATAAGTGACAGGCATGTAGTTCAGGGCTCGGAATTGCCCGCAGTACGGTACGGAAAGGCTCATGAGCCAACAATTTCCCCCAGCCTTTCCACAGCTGTGGATAACTTGTGGGTATCGCCAATGTTGGTAAGTGGAAAAGACCAGTACTGCCGATGTGCAAAGCTGGTGGGAACGGGCAGCCGCCGTTCTGTCCCCGAGCAGGAGAATCACCTTGAGCGCCACTACCCAGCACGTCTATCTCGACAAACAGCATCCTGCCCTGTGGAGGGCCCTCAACGGGCTGGGACTCAAGGTACGGGAGGCCGCCGAGGCCGCCGGCCTGGACGAAACCACCGTGGAACTGCTTCGGGTGCGCGTCTCGCAGCTCAACGGATGTGCCTACTGCCTCGACCTGCACGTACGGGAAGCCATGGAGGCAGGCGAGAGCGTGCAGCGCCTGGCCGTACTGCCGGCATGGCGTGAGACAGCCCTCTTTACCGAGAAGGAGCGGGCAGCACTGGCACTGGCGGAGAGCATCACGGAGCTGCCGGGACACAGTGCGCAGGGGCACGAGGAAGCCTATGCCCGGGAGCACCTCTCGGAGGAGGAGTTTTCGGCGGTGAGCTGGCTGGCCATCGCCATGAACGCGTTCAACCGCGTCTCGATTACCAGCCACCACCCGGTCACCCGGGACCGGTAAGAGCGTAGCCTCGGCAGGATCGGCGGGTTATCCACAAGATATTCCACACTGTTAATAACCGCATCCGGGCGGCCGGATTAGCGCTTTGGTACGGCAGGGCCCTCCACGGCGCCTGTTGACTCCAGACGCGACGGAGTTTTCAACAATGTGGATAACTTTCCCAACAGTTGGGGAAAAGTGTGATGCTAGGCGCTGGAAGCGGGCCAGATTCCCGAGGATCCGCGCCGGTGGCTGTCCAGCAGGTGGGTGTCCACCATGCCAATGGCTTCCATCAGGGCAAACATGGTGGTGGGCCCAACAAAGGAGAACCCCTTTTTCCGCAGCGCCTTCGACAGCGCCATCGATTCAGGGGACTGCGTGGGGATTTCGGAATGGAGCGCCGGGCGGGGAGTTTCTGCGGGCTTGAACTGCCACACAAACTCCACCAGCCCTCCTTCCTGCCGCAATGCGAGGGTGGCCCGGGCATTGGTGATGGCGGAGCGGATCTTCAGCCGGTTCCGGACAATGCCGGGGTCCTGCATCAGGCGCTCGACATCGGCTTCGGTAAACAAGGCCACAGCGTCGGGGTTGAAACCGGCGAAGGCGGCCCGGAATGACGGGCGCTTGCGGAGGATAGTTGCCCAGGAGAGACCGGCCTGGAAGCCCTCAAGGCAAATGCGCTCGTAAAGTCCCTGTTCGTCCGTGACCGGAAGGCCCCACTCAGTGTCGTAGTACTCGCGCAGGAGCGGATCGGTAGAAGCCCACAGTGGCCGCGCCAGTCCGTCCGCGCCCGGCACCGCGCCGCTGTCAGGAGCTATGAACGCCACCGTGTGGTCATCAGGAATCCGACGATCGCGATGCCGAAGCCGGCCACGATGTTCCATGATTCCCATGCCTGGACCGGCAGGCGGCCTTCGCTGATGTAAAAAGTGATGATCCAGAGGAGGCCGATAATCATCAGGCCGAACATGACTGGCTTGAACCAGACCGGGTTGGGCTTGTAGGTCTGCGACGAAGCCTGCGTGGTGGTGCTGGCGGTCTTCTTGCGAGGCTTTGACTCGGGCACTGGCTCTCCTTGGCGGGCTGAGGCAAGCTCGGCGTTCCGGGCTTGATATCCTGCAAGAAGGAAGTTGCCAGCGGTCTGCGCGATCTTGGTCAAATCTGGATTCTTACTAGCAGCCAATTCTAGTCGTAGTTCACAGGGCACCACTGCCCGACGCAACCGCCCGGAGGAGAACGCGTGGTACTGCAGGAAAAGGCGAGGCCCGCCGCTGCTCCGCGTGCCGGCGTCGTATTTCTGCGCGGGATCATCCAGGTACTGGGTGAGCTGCTCATTACCGCGGGCGTGATCCTGCTGCTCTTTGTCGCCTGGCAGCTCTGGTGGACCAACGTCGAATCGGACGCCAAGCAGAGCGAACTGATCAAGGAGTTCGCCCAGGACCTTGGCAGCCCCGCGCCGGCCCCGGAAACGCCCGCAGCCCCTGCCGCGCCCGAAGATTTTGGCCCGCCCGTTGTGGGGGCCGCCCCGGGCCACGCCGGCACCATCGGCATTATGTACATCCCCCGGTTTGGTCCGAACTACACCCGGCCCATCGTCCAGGGCACCAGCCAGGATGTGCTGGACACGCTGGGACTGGGGCACTACAGCAATACGGCCATGCCCGGAGCGGTAGGGAACTTTGCCGTTGCCGGCCACCGCCAGACGCACGGCGCCGTCCTGGACAACATCCACACGCTGGTGCCCGGGGACAAGATCTACGTGCAGACGAAGGACGGTTTCTATGTTTACGTCTTCCGCAACAACCAGATCGTGATGCCGTCACGGACCGACGTCCTGGAGCCGGTGCCCACCCAGCCTGGCGTCACGCCCACGGAAAGCTTCCTCACCATGACCAGCTGCAACCCACGCTTCGGTGCCGAAGAACGCATCATCGCTTATGCCCTGCTGGACAGCTGGCGCCCCGCGTCGGCCGGTCCGCCCGCTGAAATTGCAGCCCAGGTGGCCGCAGCGACGGGAAGGGGCTGAGCATGTACGCCTGGCTCTTCCGCCATCTGCCGGGGCCGCTGTGGCTGCGGATCGTCACCTCGCTGGTGCTGGTCGCCGTCGCACTGGTATTGATGGTTCAGTTCCTTTTCCCGTGGATGTCCGAGTACACCCAGTTCACCGACTCAACGATTGGTTCCGCAAGCCAGCCATGACCACAACCAAGATCCTCGTAGTGGATAACTACGACAGCTTCGTGTACACCCTGGTGGGCTACCTCCAGGAGCTCGGTGCCGAGACCACGGTGGTACGCAACGACGACGTCACCCTCGCCGAGGCCATCGAGCTCGCCGGCACGCGCGACGGCGTCCTCATTTCCCCCGGGCCCGGCAATCCTGCTGAGGCCGGTGTGTGCATCGAGCTGATCAAATGGTGCGGCGAGAACAGCCTGCCCATGTTCGGCGTCTGCCTGGGACACCAGGCGCTGGCCGAGGCGTTCGGCGGCAAGGTGACCCACGCTCCGGAGCTGATGCACGGCAAGACGTCCCTGGTGGAGCACATTGGGACCAGCGTCTTTTCGGGGCTCCCCTCCCCCGTCACGGCCACCCGCTACCACTCCCTGGCCGCCGTCCGCGAAACCCTGCCCGACGTCCTTGAAGTCACCGCGGAAACCGCGTCAGGGGTGGTGATGGGGCTTCAGCACCGGACCGCACCCTTGTGCGGAGTGCAGTTCCACCCCGAATCCGTGCTTACGGAGGGCGGCTACCAGATGCTGGGGAACTGGCTGGAGTCCCTCGGCATGAAAGGTGCGGCAGCCCGCGCCGCCAAGCTCAGCCCGCTCATCCAGCACTAGCAGGCGGCTTCCGCCTTACCCGTCCCGGTCCCTGCTGCCCCTCGTGGAAGTCGGGGTGGGGGTTGGCGTGGGTGTGGCTGACGGCGGCGGTGGTGGCGGAGCCTTGGCCACCACGATCGTGACGGTCTTGCCTTGCTCCACCACGGCGTTCACCGGCTCGCTTTGGTCCGTCACGCGCCCGGCTTCCACCTGCCCGTTCTCCGCCTCGATGACCGCCGGTACCAGGCTGAGCTCCTTCAGGGCTGCCTCGGCTTCTTCCCGGGTACGTGCCCGCAGCTCGGGCACCGCTACCTTGCCGGTGGACACCACCAGCTCAACGGTGGTTCCGACCCCCACCATCTGCCCGGGGGCAGGACTGCTGGTGATCACAATGCCGGCCGGGACCGTGGCACTGTTGGCTGTGGTGGTGGACGGCGCTCCCACGAGTCCGCTCTGGCGCAGGATATCCCTGGCCGCGGCCTCGGTCTTGCCGGGCAGGCTGTCCGGAATCTTCACGGCACTGGGGCCCTCGGATATGTTGAGGACCACATCGGATCCGGGGTCGATGGAAGTGCCCGACGCCGGATCGGTTCCGATGGCTGTCCCCTTGGGCACGGTGTCGTGCTGCAGGCGCACGATTTTTGGTTTGAGGTCTGCTCCGTAGAGCTCCTGCAGTGCCGAGGATTCGGTCATCGCGGCCACTGCCGGGATCTGCACCTTTGGCGGCGGAGGGGCTGGACGGTTCACCGTGTTGTAAACCCACAGCCCGCCGCCCGCGAGGACCAGGAGCGTGAAGATCACCAGGGTGGCTACCCAGGCACGACGGCGGGACTTCTGCCGGGCAGTCCGCTCACGTTCCGGAGGCAGGCCCAGGGGGAGGTTATCGCGTGCTGACGGTTCGTAAGCGGCGGGAGCCGTGCGGCCGTCGTCGTCCGATATGGCGCTGAAGGCAGCGAGGCGGCCCGTTGGCGCGTCATCAAGGAAACTTGCGCCCGTGGCCGCGAACGCCTCGGTAGCGGGGGCTTCGGTGGGGGCGGGGACGTGGTCGGTGGGGTCGGTGGCGGCCTCGGAGGCCGGAGCAGCGGGGACAGGAATCCCGGCCCGGGCGGCGCGGAGGGCACGCTGGAAGGCGGCGGCGTCCTGGAACCTGTCATTCCGGTTTTTCTGCAGCGCCTTGGCCAGCACGGTGTCCAGTGCAGGCGAAACCTCAGGGTTAAGGCTGCTCGCTGGTGCCGGGATTTCGCGTACATGCTGATAGGCCACGGAAACGGGGCTGTCGCCGACAAACGGCGGGCGGGAGGTCAGCATTTCGTACAGCAGGCAGGCCGCGGAGTAGAGGTCGCTCCGGGCGTCCACTGTTTCGCCGCGGGCCTGCTCGGGCGAGAGGTACTGCGCGGTGCCCACCACGGCCTGCGTCTGCGTCATCGTGGCGGAGGAGTCGGCCATGGCCCTGGCAATGCCGAAGTCCATGACCTTCACGGAGTCCGTGCCTTCGCAGTACATCACATTGGCCGGCTTGATGTCCCGGTGCACAATTCCGGCTTTGTGGCTGTACTCCAGCGCGCCAAGGACACCGAGGCAGTAGTCGATGGCCTGGCTGATGCTGACCTCATTGGCCCTGATCAGGTCCCGGATGGTCCTGCCCTCGACGTATTCCATCACGATGTACGGCACCCGGACGTCGTCATCCGAACCGTCATGGACCATGTGCTCGCCGGTATCGTAAATCGCCACGATCGACGAATGGTTCAGCGCCGCTACCGACTGTGCCTCACGCTTGAAACGCGCCTGGAACTGCGGGTCGCGGGCCATGTCCGGCCGGAGCAGTTTGATGGCGACGGTACGGCCCAGCCTGGTATCCAGGCCCCGGTAGACGTCCGCCATGCCGCCGCGGCCAATCAGGCCGCCCAGTTCGTACCGTCCGCTGAGGACACGCTGGCTATCCACCGGGACGTTGTCCTCCCGGTGCAATGGTGTGCGCGCTGACTCGTTCACTTGCTGGTCCTGGCGGTTACGGCTGGCAGGTGGGAGGCAGGCCGGGCAACTGGTTGTTTCCACAGGCCGGGAGGGACGTCGGTGCCGTCGGTCCTGCCGCAGACGGAGTGGAGGGGGCAGACGTGGGAGCCGGTGTGGTGGGCGCCGGTTCGGGCGACGGCGCAACCGCGTACGTCACTGTGATGGGCGAACCTACTTCCACCCTGCCCGAGCGGGACAGGGCAATCACCGTGTTGGGTGCGGAATTCGCATCAACCTGCGGCTGGACTGTCACATCAAGATTCATGGCTGAGAGCTGCGACTGGACCGTCCGGTAGTCCTTGCCAAGGTACGCCTCGGGAATGATATTGACGGTTTCCGGTGTAGGAGTGGGAGTCGGCGTGGGGGTGGCGACGGTCTGGGTAGGCGTTGCAGACGCCGTGGTCCGCGTGGGGGTGGCTGACGTGGCCGGCGCGCTGGTGGAGGGGGCACTGGAGGACGGATTGCCGGAGGGCGAGAAGAGTCCCATCTGGCTGACCAGGAACCCCGCCAGGGCAAACAGGAGCAGCAGGATCAGGGCGATCAACGGCCAGGTCCAGGGGCTGCGGCCCTTGCGCCGTGGCTCATCGGCGGGCTCGTCGTCGTACGTTGTCTCTTCCGGAGTCCAGTTGCGCTCGGCGGCCAGGGCGTTGGCGCGGGCCAGCGTTCCCTGCGGCTCGCTGTCAGCTGCGGACGCGGCACCGGCACCTGCCGCCATCCCGGCCGCTGCTCCCGCAGCGCCGGCACCCAGTACCGGCAGCGCCGAAGTGGCAGCGGAAGACGCGTCGCGCTGGGCACCGATCACGCCGGTGGGGGCGGTGGCCGTGTCCACGGGGGCGGTAATGGGACCTGTGTCGGCGGCATCAAAGAGGAGCATGCCCGGCACAGCGGCGCGGGCGGCACTGATGTCCCCGTTCCGGATGGCCTCTGCTGCTTCGGCAAGCTTGATGGCGTTGGCCGGACGGTTCTTGGGATCCTTCGCCAGCATGGACATCAGGAGCGCCCGCACCGGGGCTGGAAGCGACTCCGGCAGGGGCGGTGGAGCGTCGTTGACCTGGGCCAGGGCGATGGCAATCTGGGACTCGCCGGAGAACGGCCGGTGGCCGCTCAGGCACTCGTAACCGATGACGCCAAGCGAATAGATGTCTGACGACCCTGTGGCCGTCTGCCCGGTGGCCTGCTCTGGTGCCAGGTACTGGGCCGTGCCCATGACCTGGCCGGTCTGCGTCAGCGGCACCTGGTCGGCAAGGCGGGCGATGCCGAAGTCGGTCACCTTCACCCGTCCGTCAGGAGTGATCAGGAGGTTGCCCGGCTTCACGTCGCGGTGCACCAGGCCCTGGGCGTGGGCAACGGAGAGCGCACGGGCCGTCTGGGCGATGATGGACAGTGTGCGGTCCGGGGACAATACCTGCTCATGCTCAATGATGCTGCTCAGCGGCTGGCCCGGAACGAGTTCCATCACCAGGTAAGCGGAGCCCTCTTCCTCGCCGTAGTCGAAGACGTTGGCGATCCCCACGTGGTTGAGCAATGCGGTGTGCCGGGCCTCTGCGCGGAAGCGCTGAAGGAAGCCGGGGTCTCCCGTGTATTCCTCTTTCAGCACCTTGATGGCGACGATGCGGCCCAGGACGAGGTCTTTGGCTTTCCAGACTTCGCCCATGCCGCCGATCGCGATCCGCGTAGTCAGCTGGAATCTGCCGCCGAGGGTGATTCCGGTTGTAGGCCTCACTTATTCAACACCGCCTCAAAAATCTTCTTCGCGTTCGGACTGGTTAGCTGTGCGCCGGTGGTGATGTCTACGCCTTCCATAACGATCGTGACACCCACCTGCGGGTTGTTTGCGGGGGCGAACCCGGTGAACCACGAGTTATTGACGCCATTGCCCAACTCTGCGGTGCCCGTTTTGCCGGCCACCTGGACTCCGGGGACTGCCGCCCTGTTGGCGATGCCCTGGCTTACCGCGCTCGTCATCCATTCGGTGATCTGGTTGGCAATGTCCGGAGTGGTGGAGGTCCGCAGCTGTTCCGGCTGCGGCTCCTCGATCACGCGCAGGTCCGGGGAGCGCAGCGCCTTGATCAGGGTGGGCCGCATCTGGACACCGTCGTTGGCGATGGCCGCTGTCATCATGGCCACCTGAAGGGGCGTGGCCCGGACGTCCCGCTGCCCGATGGCGGACTGGGCCAGTCCGGGAGCGTCCAGGTCATCGGGGAAACCGTTTCCCCGGGCGTAGCCGAGCTTGAGCTGGTCGCCCATGTCTTCGCCGAACCCGAATTTCCTGGCCTGTTCGGCGATGGCGTCCCGCCCGAGATCGAGGGCGATGCTGGCAAACGGGGTGTTGCACGACTGCTGCAGGGCGAACGCGAAGTCCGCCGTGCTCCGTGTGTAGCAGTTGCCGCCCGCGTAGTTGGGAAGCTTGTACTGGATGCCGTCAAAGGGCATCTCAGCCGGGTTGGGGAGTTCGCTGTCCTTGTTGTACTTCCCCGAGGCCAGGGCCGCGGCCGTGTCCACCAGCTTGAAAACCGAACCCGGGGCGAGCTGCTCACCCGTGGGACCGCTGACGTTGGCGTTGAGGTTGATGCCGGGAACCTTGACCAGTTCGTTGATGTTGGCCGATTCTTCCTCAGTGTTCTGGGTTGCCACGAGGTTCGGGTTGTAGGACGGCTTGGACGCCATGGCCAGGATCGCCCCGGTCTTCGGGTTGGTCACCACGATCGAGCCGCGCTGCCCGTCCGGAATCAGGTCGTAGGCGAGCTTCTGGATCTCGGGATCGATAGTGAGTTCAACCGAGGCCCCCTTGGGCTGGTTTCCCAGGAACATCTGGCCAACCCGGTCCAGGAAGAGCTGGTCGGAGTTGCCCGCCAGCTGCTGGCCGAGGGCCTGCTCCAGGCCCGTGGCGCCATAGTTCTGGGAGAAATACCCGGTGATGCCTGCATATAACTCA
>Ga0307411_10001116_pt1 | contig 10465 bp, 11 predicted proteins | sample DK1Ometagenome_2_FD_203712 | JGI IMG/M metagenome (GOLD analysis project Ga0307411, IMG submission 203712) | Maize rhizosphere microbial communities from greenhouse at UC Davis, California, United States - DK15-O-1 | ecosystem: Host-associated > Plants > Roots > Rhizosphere > Soil | place: USA...
ATGTCATCGACATGGGCCCCGGCGCGGGCGTCCACGGCGGCGAGGTCGTCTGCGCGGGCACGCTCGACGAGCTTCTCGCCTGCGAGACCAGCATCACCGCCGACTATCTCTCCGGCCGGCGCGAGATCCCCGTCCCCGTCCGCCGCCTGAAAGGCACCGGCCGCTTCGTCACCGTGAAGGGCGCCCGCGCCAACAACCTCCAGGACGTGACGGTCAAGTTCCCCCTCGGCACCTTCACCTGCGTCACCGGGGTCAGCGGCTCGGGCAAGTCCTCGCTGACCATCGACACGCTCTACGCCGGCGCCGCTCGCGCGCTGAACGGAGCCCGCATCGTCTGCGGCCCGTGCGAGGGCATCGACGGCCTCGCCAACCTCGACAAGGTCATCGACATTGACCAGTCGCCGATCGGCCGCACGCCGCGGTCCAACCCGGCGACCTACACCGGCGCCTTCACCCAGATCCGCGACTGGTTCGCCGGCCTGCCCGAGAGTAAGGCGCGCGGCTACAAGCCCGGCCGCTTCAGCTTCAACGTCAAGGGCGGCCGCTGCGAGGCGTGCCAGGGCGACGGAGTCATCAAGATCGAGATGCACTTCCTGCCCGACGTCTACGTCACCTGCGACGTCTGCCACGGCGCGCGCTACAACCGCGAGACGCTGGAGGTGAAGTTCAAGGGGCATTCGATCGCCGACGTGCTCGACATGAACGTCGAGGAGGCGGCCGAGCTGTTCAAGGCCGTCCCCGGCATCCGCGACAAGATGCGCATGCTCCAGGAGGTCGGCCTCGGCTACATCAAGGTCGGGCAGCAGGCGACGACGCTGTCGGGCGGCGAGGCGCAGCGCGTGAAGCTGTCGAAGGAGCTGTCGCGGCGGGCCACCGGCAAGACGCTCTACATCCTCGACGAGCCCACCACCGGCCTCCATTTCGAGGACGTGCGAAAGCTGCTCGAGGTGCTCCACCGCCTGGTCGAGACCGGCAACACCGTCGTCGTGATCGAGCACAACCTCGACGTCATCAAGACCGCCGACCACGTCATCGACCTCGGCCCCGGTGGAGGAGTCAACGGCGGGCGGATCGTGGTGACCGGCACGCCGGAGGATGTGGCGGCCGAGCCGAAGTCGGCGACGGGGCAATATCTGAAGCCGCTGCTGGAGCGGGCGTCGGTGAAACCGGAGGTGGTGGAGTCAAAGCCCAAGCGGCCGAAGAGGGCGCGGAAGGTGGCTGAGGATGAGGACGAACTGCCGGATTTGATTGCGGCGAAGTAGGATTGACTTATTCGGGATTCCCAAACCACCGTTTAAAGAGGTCGAAGCGGCCGCGTTCTTTAGCGGCCTCTGGCGGCTTGACCTGACCTGCGAGGCTTTCCGGAGCAGGCTGCAAGGTGTGTGGCTGCTGTTCCCTCCAATCGGAGGATTTGGAACTAACGCCAGACGGGGAGTCCGTCGTTCTCGAGACATATTCTGCGTACTGAACATGCCCGACCAATTTGCGATAATCGCGCGCCGTTGAGCCCTTCGTCGCGAGCACATGAGAATACGCACGAATCTTGTTGCGGTAGCCTTTCGTGAGCCGGAGTTGGTTTGGTTTGACCAGAACACCGTGAATTTTGATCCTGCCCTTCAATGGCTGGGTCAATTCCTTGTGCGGCGCTAAATGCCACGGTCCGCTCTCGAACATTTTAGATACGAGTTCGGGTAGCTCTTTCGGTACTGCTACCGTGCCGGAGAATACGATGTCGTCGGCATAACGAGTGACCGTGCAGCCGAGCGAACTCGCGATTTGCACGAGCTCGACATCCTTATGTCGAAAGCAAATGTTAGAGAGAACTGGGCTAGTCGGTGCGCCCTGTGCGAGAAAATTGCGGAAGCAACTTATACGCGCAAGCACTTCCGCCGAGTAGCCCTCATAGCCGAGGGACTCATATGCCTCGAAAACTAGCTCGTAAGGCGTCGATGCGAAGAAGTCCGCGAGGTCTACCGAATATGCCCATTCGGCTCCAATGTGCCTCTTCGCAGCCGCCAAGTGCGATCTGCCCGGAACGAAACCGTAGACATGGTCAGCGACCTCGACTCGCTTGCCGAGATGAAACGACAGCCACTTTTGGATGATCTTAAGGGCAATGCGCGGAGCCGTAATCGTTCTCGTTTTTGAGCCGCTCTGAATCGTGAAGGTGCGATAATAGCGCTCATGTCTGTTGAGGAGCGACCAGACCAAGCCAGGATTGACTCCAACAAGCGCTGCCAGAACTTCAGGAGAAGAAACAGGCGGCAGATTTTGCTCTGCGAGCCGCCTGATCAGCCCAATCTCGTTCTCGCTCACATGATTCTGGACCGCGGAGATAGCTGCACCCAGATCTGTGAACTGGAAGAACAAGGATTCAATGAGGTGGTGTGAGAGCCTCATATAGCAAAGCTAAGCTTTCATAGAGAGGCGTCGGCCGGGCGGACGTTTCGAAGGAGCGGCCGAACGGACGGCGCCTTCCTTCTGTCCTCGGTCTAGGCGCATTGGGCGTGATACACGCCCTCGCCTGAGGCCCTCACACACGGCGCTATTTTCCGCCGCGAGCCAGAAAAAGCAACCGGGCAACATCAGGGCTGTTTCGACCCTTCGATGTACCCAATCGTTGTAGGGCCTCAGGTGTCACGGCGTAGTGCCTATTCTCCATCCGCACTACGAGACCCGCTTTCCGCATAGTGTCCAACTTGTGATTTAACCAGGTCAGAGACGGGACATCGAATTTCCGAGCAAGAAGCTCACTCTGCAATGTATAGCAGTCTACCGGAGAGAGCCTGCGAATTAGTGAGATTAATTCCAAGTTGGAAGGTAATTTAGCCTCACTTGCCACGCCTACCTTGAACGAACGAACATTGAACAACTCGACGTATCTTTGAACGTGTTCCTTTATTGTCGCCGCTTGCGCGGAGTCGACCTCGTGCGACGTATCGATCCAAACTTGGACGGAGCCGCCCTCGCTTGAGACAACGGCCTTGTCGATAAGATTAGGAAAGCGCTCGACGAGGCTTTCCCGTAAACCCTCGTCAATCACGCGCGCCGTTTCATCTACGAGATGATACTCCGCGACGACGCCTAGTTCTTGTAAGTCTCTTTGTATGTCAGCCAGGACCCTCGATGCGGGAATTTGGCGGCCTTCAGAATCCCGCCGGATACTTAGGGGGATATATACGCCCCCATCGACCGTCGGATTCATAATCAGAGGTCCGGCGGCGGTAATATGATGCCGCGCCAGGACCTCATCGACTGTGTCAGATAGTTCCACGAGCTAGCCTCAAAGCTCTTTGAATCAGCGCTACATATAATGTCGCGTTTGAAGGCCATTGGTGCGCCTCCGTGATGTTCGTACTTACTAGGGCGAACCGCTCGCCGCCCTGATCCTCCACTCTGATTGCGGGGTTATAGTCCGCCGTCACACGGAGGCGATTAGCCTCTTCCATCAGCGTAGCTAGAGAATGAATTGCCGCGATGGCTCGGTTCGCGGCTTCCGATTGTTCCGAATTTCCACGCTTGTTCGCAGCCGATCGGAATCGGCTAATTTCACCACGGACAGTTCCCCGCAACATTTCCGGGATGGACGAATGGCTGCCAGCCCACCGGCTGTTAAACTCCAACATCAGATCGCGCACGATCAAAAAGACAGCGTAGTAGTAGCGATTAAAAGCTGATCGACCGAACTTGTCGAAGTCGTCAACTTGGTCTCTGCGCTTCATCGCAGTGCGCTGTAACTCGAGTGCGACGCGCTCCATCATCCGGCAGATAAGTCACTGCTGCAGTAGTATGCAATCACCCAAAAGCAGCAGAAGAGCCGTCACCGGAGTAAATTCGGTGACGCCGGACGCGTCTCCCGCTGGCGACACAACGCCTCTTAACTGCAGCGCGGCTTTGCCTCGGTTATCGCCGGTCTGTTGACCGATCCTGTCCCGATGTAGCCGGACGGCGCCTTGATGCAGTAGCCGGAGAGCGTGCTGGCAGGTACCAGCCTCACGCCAGCGCCGAGATTGATAGTACCTGGAGCATCAGCAGGATCAGTGGAAAGCGTTGCACCAGGTACGTTTGATCCAGCCGCGGTTGCGGCGACCTGATCGGCTGCATTGAGACTGTACCCGCTACACCCTCTCTGCGCGCTCAAATCGTAAAGGTCCTGCAGGCGACGCCGCGCCGATGCATCGGCAGCGCCTCGCTCCATTGAGTTGCCTATGCCGTAATCGCCCAGGATGCCCAGCACGGACGCCATGTTGAATTGAGCGCCCTCGGCGACCTGCGTTTGGAAGGATTGCACTTTGGCGATCTCGATAGCGATTTCGCGGCACGTGTAGCCGACGCGCTCAGCGCCCGTCAGAGGCTGCATCCGGCCGTAACGCTTCGTTGCACAGCCGCTTAGGACGAGCGCGGGTATCATCGCGCCAATAACGAGCCAACGCATCTCGAAGCCCCCCTTCGAACAATTCGGCAAGAGGCATCCTGTTTAATTCTCGTTAAACGTCAAGAACAAACGGACTGACGGGCCATCTAGTTGAACTGGGCGGGCCCGGCCGTTGTCTCCCGTTCATGCATCAAAATCGAACAGCCGTTCGTTCTACCCTCCGAACTCACCGGCGTTTCCCGTGTGAGATGAGGGAATTGTCCATGACGAAGTTCATGTTTTTGGCCGCCGCGGCGGCATCGGTCGGCGTCGCCGCCCCGGCCGCGGCGCAGTACCCCTATCCGCAGCAGCCCTATCCGCCGCAGGTCCCGCAGCCCGCTCCCGGCCAGCCGGGATACGGCTATTATCCGCAGCAGGGCTATGGGCAGCAGCCCTACGGCTACGGCAACGACCCGATGAGCCAGATCATCAACCAGCTGCTCGGCAACCGCTACAACGTGACCGACCGCACCGCCGTAAGCCGGTGCGCCAGCGCCGCCGTCCGGCAGGCCTCCGCGCAATATCGCCAGCCCTATGGCAACGCCTACGGCTACAACCAGGGCTACGGCTACAATCAGGGCTACAACCCGGCCATGACGATGCGCGTCACGGCCATCACCAACGTGGAGCGCCGCCGCAACGGCCTTCGCGTCTCCGGTCTGATCGACAGCCGCGGCGGCTATCCGCCCTACGGCCAGGCCTACGGCTACCAGAACCAGGGCTATGCGGCGACCGGCGACCTCAGCTTCCGCTGCAACGTCGACTATCGCGGCGCGGTCACCAACATCCGCATCCGCCGCGCCAGCCAGTATCGCGGCTAGCTTGCATCCGCCCGGTCGGTCACGCCGGCCGGGCGGTATGGCTCAGTCCGCATTGTCCATGAACCGCACCTCGAGCTCGCGCCCGTCCATCCGGTAGCGCCCGTCGCGCAGCTCGAACCCGTCGAGCAGCCGCGCGCTCACCCCGACGCGGCCATAGCTTTCGCCCGTGCTCACCCAATGCGTGAAGCAGGCGCAGGTCGGGCAATGGTGAAGCGCGATCATCCGGTCGCCCCAGATGTAGGGCACCGTCTCGCCGCTGACCTTGAGGCTGCCGTCGTCCGGATAATAGGAAACCAGCGAGCCCATCTTGCGGCAGATGCTGCAATTACAGCTCGCGGCCCATTCCGGCGCCTCCGGAACCTCGATCCGCACCGCCCCGCAATGGCATGATCCGCTGACGGCCACCTTAGGCCCGCTGCGCCTTCAGCTGCGGCACGCTCTCGCCGAGCACCCGAACCGCCGAGCGCAGCACCACCGCCGCCATCGCCAGGCCGATGAGGATGTCGGGCCAGGGCGAGCTGGTGACTGCGACCAACGCCGCCGCGATCAGCACGCCGACGTTCGAGATCACGTCGTTGCGCGAGCATTCCCACGTGCTCGCCATGTTCACGTCCTGAGCGCGGAACCGCCACAGCAGGCCGAGGCAGACGAGGTTCGCGACCAGCGCCGCTCCACCAAAGACGAGCATCAGGCTCGAGCTTGGCGGAACTCCGCTCTGGATCTTGATCGCGACGTTGACGAGGATTCCGAGGCCGAGGAGCAGGATGAACGCGCCCTTGAACGCCGCGACGCCCGCCTTCCACCGGTCGCTCCGCGCGATCGCGTAGAGGCTGACTCCATAGACCAGCGCATCGCCGAGCATGTCCGTCGCGTCGGCCATCAGCGCCGCCGATCCCGCGACCAGCCCCGCGCCGAACTCCGCGAAGAACATCACCGCGTTGATGATCAGAACGACGATCAGCACGCGCCTCTGCTCAGCCTGCCGCGCAAGCCGTTCGAGTTCCACGCCCTTCGCCGAGCAACAATCGTGCGCCATCGCCCCTGACTAGCCGGGCGCGATGAACGTGGAAATAACCGCGGGCTCAGTGCCCGTGGGTGGTCCCGCTCCTGCTGCCGCCGCCTTTGTCGCCGCCACCCTTGCTCCGCCCGCTGGCGCTTTTCGCCCGGCCCGATCCGTCACTCATCTTCTTGTTGCCGCGGCTTCCGCGGGTCGCGCCTTCCTTCGCCATTGCTCGCTCCTTCCAGGCCGCCCCGCGGCACTGAACGCTCGAGCGCGCCCTTGCTGCCACGGATAGCCACTGCCGGCCTCTCAACAGCCTCCATCCACCGCAAAGACGAACACTATCAACATGTTAGGAGTTTCGACGCGGGACATCTCGAACGCCGAGATGCGCAGGCGCATGCATTCGCGCCTGCCTTCCCACATGAATGTTAGGAGATTTTGTATGCGTAAGATGATGCTTGCCGCCGCCGCCGTGGCGGCCGTCGCTGCCCCGGGTTTCGCCCAGACGCAGACCGCCGTCGGCAACTCCCAGGGACTGATTCCGGTTGAGATTCAGAACGTCGCGCTTCTCAACGACTTCCTCAACGACACGCAGATTGCTGCGCTTAACAATGTCAGCGTGCCGATTACCGTCCAGGCGCCGATCAGCGTCGCCGCGAATGTCTGCGGCACGACCGTCGCCGCGCTGGCCGAGGCGCGGAAGAACGGTACCGGGGGCTGCACCGCCAAGAGCGGGTCGGCCGCGCTTGCGAAGGTGGTGGATCGCCAGCTGCTCAAGCAGAAGAAGAACTAGCTTCCCCGATTCCGCCGCAGACGCAAGAGTCTAGCGGTTCTTGATGGCCTTCGCCGCCTCGCGCGCGGCGAAGGCCAGCACGTTGCCGACTTCGATGGCGCCGGCCGTCGCGGCCTTGGCCGTGGTTTCGCCCGCACCCTCGGCCGTGCGCTTCGCCTTCTTTCCGGCCTTCTTCGCCGGCTTCGACTTCGCCAGAGAATCGGCCGCGGCGAGCAGCCCCGCCGCCAATAGGTCCGCGGCGACCGTCCGCACCATCGGTTGGTTCATCAGGTCGTAGATCGGCGCTCCGCGCTTGCGGATTTTTTTCGGGATTTTCACCCCCGCGATGCGCTTCGGAAGCTTCTTCGTCTTAGCCATCCGCCGTCTATATCACAGGATGGCGCAGGCGATGCGATCCCCGCTGTTGCCGCTCGGGTCCGTCTTCTCGTCGTCCGCCTTGGCATGGATCACCAGCGACGTGCCGTCGTAATCGTGCATGATCGGACCGGTGCCATAGTCCCTTCCGGTCAGTCTCGCGCCCGGCACCAGCAGTCCCGCGACCAGCCGTCCGTCCGCACCGACTCCCAGATTCCCGAGGTCGCCGGCATGCCATCCGTTCGGGTTCTGGTGGCCGTGCTGGCGGCTCGTCGGGTTCCAGTGCGCGCCCGCGCTCTTGAAGTCGGGCGGATCGCACCGCGCAACCGTATGCACGTGCACTCCGTGGATTCCGGGCGGCAGGCCGGCCGCGTCGATGCGCAACGTGACTCCCGTCGGCTCGCTGAACACGCGCACCGTCCCGATCACGGCGCCGCTGCTCGAAACCAGGTTCGACGTCGTAACCGGCACGTCTGGCGCCGCCATCGGCACGCAGCCGGCCAGCAACACAAGGCTCAGTGGAGCAAGACGAACGAACCGCATCGGCATATCTCCCCTCTTTTGGTTGATATGCACGAAATTGCGTTTTCGTTCCGTCCCCGCCACAGTCCCCGCTGTTCGTGAGGGAAAGCGCGAGGCGATGACCGACGAAACAGCCGCGCCTCCCCAAGGCTCAACGCGACGCGTATCGGGCTATGCCTGGTATGCGCTGATCCTCTTCGTCGTCGTCTACATCTTCAACTTCATCGACCGGCAGATCGTCTCGATTCTCGCCGAAAGCATCAAGGCGGACCTGAAGCTCGACGACGCGCAAGTCGGCTTCCTCTACGGAACCGCGTTCGCGATCTTCTATTCGCTCTTCGGGATTCCGCTCGGCCGCCTCGCCGACAGCTGGTATCGCGGCCGCCTGATGGCAATCGGCCTCGCGCTCTGGTCGTCGATGACCGCGCTTTCCGGCCTGGCGCAGAATTTCGGAATGCTCGCAGCGGCGCGTGTCGGCGTGGGCATCGGCGAAGCGAGCGCGTCGCCTGCCGCTTACTCGATGATCGCCGACTATTTCCCGAAGGAAAAGCGCGCGACCGCTTTGTCCATCTATTCCAGCGGCCTCTACATCGGCGGCGGAATCGCGCTTCCGCTGGGTGGCTTCGTCCTCGCCTGGTGGGCCCGCGACTTCCCCGGCTCGTCCATCGCGCCGTGGCAGGCCGCGTTCCTCGCGGTCGGCCTTCCCGGCCTGCTGCTCGCGATCTGGATCTGGACCCTCAAGGAACCGCTCCGCGGAGCCATAGACGGTCATCCGTCGGACATCGTCCGGCCGAACGCCTGGCGCGAGTTCGGCCAGGAGCTCGTCGCGATCATTCCGCCGCTCACATTGCTGAGCGTCGCCCGCTTCCCCGGCGCGCTCGCCCCAAATCTCGTCGCTCTCGCCGCGAGCGTCGCAGGTGCATGCATTCTCGGATCGCTTACCGGAGACTGGTTCCAATGGATCGCCTGGTTCACCGGAGTCTATGCGGTGTTCAGCTGGACCCAATCGCTGAAGCGCCGCGACCCGGCCACGCACCGGCTGATCTGGGGCACTCCGATTTCAGTGACGCTGGTCATCGCCTTCGGCTCGATCAGCTTCATGACCTACGCGATCGCCTTCTGGATCCCGCCCTACCTGCTCAGAACCTTTTACGACGGCCCGACGGACGCGGCCTCGATCCTTCAGGGCCTCACTGCCGCGGAGGAGGTGTCCACCATCTTCGGCTGGACCGCCGCTGCTGCGTCAGCCGTGGGCGTGATCCTCGGAGGCATTGTCAGCGATGCGCTGCGCCGGCGTCACGCAGGGGGCAGGCTCTACGTCAACATGGCCGCGGTCGTTCTGCCGGCGCCGGCGATCTACTGGGCGTTCACGACGGACAGTCTCGCGACCTTTTACATGCTCGCCCCCTACGTCAGCCTGTGCAGCGCGCTCTGGGTCGGCGCAGCCGTCGCGACGTTGCAGGACCTCGTCCTTCCGCGCATGCGCGGGACCGCGGGCGCAACTTACGTGCTCGGCACGTCGCTCGTCGGGCTTGCGCTCGGACCCTATTTCGCTGGCAAGATAGCGGCGGTCACGGGGGACCTGGCGACGGGCATCTTCTCGCTCTACGTCGTCCCGCCATTCACGCTAGTGGCGCTGTGGATGGCCTCGCGCCGCATCGGCGACCTTGAAGCCACGCGCGAGCAGCGTGCAGCCTCAGCCTAGCGTCAGAGAAGCCGTCGCAGGCCGCGATTCCGCATAGTCGCCGATCTGTACGACGCTGATTATCACAGTGCCGGTCATGCTAGTCAGTTCGTCAGCCGGAATGACCATACGCCGCTCGAACACTTCGAACGCTGCAGTGGTCGCGGACCCTTCCACCGTCACTCGATACTTCTCCGCGCTTTCCCCGAGCGGCACTTCGGATCCCTCCGGCCACAGCCAGCCGAGCCTGCTCCGGCGGGTCCAGCTCACCGACAGTCCGCCGTCGCTCGTGATTTCCGCAAGCACGTCGATCGGCGAAGGCGGCCTCATGGCCTCGCCGGTCACCATCCGCTCAACCGGCTGCGCGCCGTCGTCAGCCAGTCCTCGCGGCTTGATCGTGACCGATGTTCCGAGCGCCAACGGCGGCAGGACGACCTCCTGCAAAGCGCCCGCGACAATCAGAACGAACGCCTCTCCAACCCCATGTGAGCTCACTGTCCACTCGGTTCCGCGGCACCCGCGCACCAGTCCGCTGAGCCGGAAACGCTTCGGACCGATCGGAACCGCCGAGGCGAACTGAATCAGCTCGCTTCCAACCGCCGCCAGGTTCGCGCCATTCGTCAGCGCGGACTGGTCACGGCTCTCGAGCCAATGTTCCGGATCGGCAAGCTCGACATCGAGGCTATCGCCCTCGCCGAGACCGTTGAGCGCAGTCCCGATAATCGCCTCGGACGGCGCGGACGCGACCGTCCAAACCTCGCCGCCGCTCGTGACTTCGATTGCCACCTGCCGCCACCCGGCAGCGGTCTGGCAGGCAGCTATTTGCAGTGTTGGAACATCGTGCCGGCCCATCCCGAGGTCCGGCAAATCCAGC
>Ga0307411_10001117_pt1 | contig 10465 bp, 13 predicted proteins | sample DK1Ometagenome_2_FD_203712 | JGI IMG/M metagenome (GOLD analysis project Ga0307411, IMG submission 203712) | Maize rhizosphere microbial communities from greenhouse at UC Davis, California, United States - DK15-O-1 | ecosystem: Host-associated > Plants > Roots > Rhizosphere > Soil | place: USA...
CCACCGAGATGGCCGCACGGATGGCAACCGGCGTGCCGCAGGCGAACGGCGGCACCGCGATCGAGCCATTGATGGACGTTGCGCACGTCGCGAGCGCGGTGCTCTACATGGCGAGCCTCCCGCTCGCAGCGAACGTCCAGTTCATGACGGTGATGGCGACGAAGATGCCGTTCGTCGGGCGCGGCTGAAGCCGATTCCGCATCCGCGGGGGCGCGGCGCGCAAAGCGCAAATGATCGGGTGATCGTCGCGCGGCGCGTCTACGTGCAGCCGCGCAACAGGTAAATGACGATCAGGATCGGCACCGGTACGCCGATCGCCCACGCGAGGATATAGCCCCAGCGACCCTCCTGCAGTCGGCGCGGCCGCTCGCGCCGCATGCGAAAGCCCGGGAACTCGCGCGGCGTGTTCATCGGGCCACCGTCATTGCGCGCCGCCTGCGCGCGTAGCGCCGCGCGCTTCAGTCTGGTGCGGCCCCGCGACATGCTCGACGATATCGGGCAAGCGTACCGGATCGAAATCCGCCCACTTTCCGCCGCGCCATTCACCTTTCGCGCGCTCGATCATCTTCGCGCCCCGCTCCCTCAGCACGTCGATCGCGACCTCGCAATCCTCCGGCGTCCCGGCGTTCACCGCCACCATCACGCCGGCCGGCCGCGGCGTGGCGGCGGGCGTGTCGTCGCCCATCTTCTGCACGGCGCCGGCGAGCGAGCCTGCGTACGCCCCCGCGGCCGCGCCGCCCGCCACCGCCGCGGGCCCGATCAAGGGCGCAGCGGCGAGGCCCGCGACCGCGCCCACGGCCGTGCCGATGGCCGCACCCTTGATCGCAGCCTTGTCGCCGCCCTCCGCCTTCTGATCGGCGTGCTCGTCGCCGCCGAGCGGCAGCCCCTGATGGCGACCGGGCGGGTTGACGGCGAACTGGTCGAGATCGAACGCATCGAAGCCGGCGCCGCGAAGCTGGCGCGCAGCAGCAGTCGCGGCGCGCTCGTCGTCGAAGATCCCTGCCACGATCTGCGTCATGTCCTCTCCGCGTTGTGATCGCGCCTTCCCGCGCGCTTCCGATCGACGAGCAAAGCGTAGCGGCGATGCGCGTTGCCAGAGCATCGGCACGCTGCGGAATCCACTGTAGGGCGATGCCTACGCGCGTGGCGCGGGCCACGGAACGAAGCGAGCGTCGCGGCTACTGGCCGCGCTCGGGCGCGGGATTGCCGGGGCACTGCGGTACCTTGCCCCAGTAATTGCCGCAGTACCGGAAGCGCACGCGTTGGTCGCAGATGACACGCGCGATGAAATCTTCACGCGTGCAACGCGAGAGCTCGTCCGCCATGCGCGTCCAGCGATCGACGGCGGGCGCCGGCGGTGCCGCCGCCACTTCGGGTGCACGCACGGGCGGCGGCGCGGACGCCTGCACAGGCGGCGCTTGCGCCTCCTGCTGTGCGTTCTCCGGAGCAGCGCGCCGATGCGCTGGCCGCGGTGCGGGCTTCGCCGGCAACGAACGGATCTCGATCGGCTGCGTCGCGGTCCCGCTCGCCGCTGCGCCCGCTTCGCCGGCCTTGTCCTCGCGCACACGCGGCGCTCCCGATGTCGCGGCGCCTGGCGCGGGGGATGAAGAAGCCTCGGACGGCGATGCCGACGTATCGGAGGGCGTTGCCGGGGGCGGCGACGGTGATCCGATCGGCCGGCGGGGGCTCGGCGTCGCCTCCGGCGGGAACGACGACATCACGCTCCGGTCAGGTCCGGGAACGCGGCGCTCGGACGGCAGCTCGCCGCCGAGCATCTTCCACGCGCCGAAAGCCACTGCCGCGATGGCGAACGCGAGGGCGATCAGGAATGCCGCGAGGTGACCGTTGCCGGGGCCCTGCGCGTAAGCCGGCTGTGCGGCCGGGGCAGCCGGTTGCGCGCGATCGCGGCGCTCCGGCGTGCGGCGCGCCTCGCGCACGGACGCCGCCTCGATGACGCTCGCGCGCGATCGCCGCTCGGGCTCCGGCTCGTGCTCGTGCGGCAGGTCCGCCTGTGCCGCGTTGGCGGCACGCGCCACGCCCGCGCGCCCGTGCTGCCCGGACACCGCGGCCGCCACCGCGGCAATCGGTGTCGGCAGCGCCTGTTCCGCCCCGCACTGGGCGCAGAAGTGGGCGCCGGCCGGATTCTCGGCGCCGCAGCTCGCGCACCTCATTTGCGGCAACCCCGCATGCAGGGAAGGATAGCCGATCGGGTGGCGCTCATTCGCGCATCGTGCCCCAAACGCGTGTGCGAATGGAAGTCCGTGAATCTTTTACACGACGGCCGGTCGTCCGGGCGAGCGCGCGCTCGCCGTGGCGCAAGGCGGTCCGATCTTTCATACTGAGGGATTCCTCTCTTCGGCGGCTCGCCGGGCCGCCTGCACACGAATGACTATCGACACCGCGAAGATCGAGCACCTGACGCGCGAGCTGCTGCTCGCGATGGGCGAAGAGCCCGACCGGGAAGGCCTCGTGAAGACGCCCTCGCGCGTCGCGAAGGCGATCGCCTTCCTGACGTCGGGCTACCGCACCGATGTGCGCGCGCTGATCAACGGCGCGATCTTCACGCAGTCGACGAACAGCATGGTGATCGTCAAGAACATCGAGGTCTACAGCCTGTGCGAGCATCACCTGCTGCCGTTCTTCGGCCGCTGCCACATCGGCTACATTCCCACCGGGCGCGTGTTCGGCGTATCGAAGCTCGCGCGGCTCGTCGACATGTTCGCGCGCAGGCTGCAGCTGCAGGAACGGCTGACCGAGCAGATCTCGCAGGCGGTGTACGACTCGATCGACGCGCGCGGCGTCGGCGTGATGATCGAGGCGCGCCATCTGTGCATGATGATGCGCGGTGTCGAAAAGCAGAACTCGGAAATGATCACGTCGTCGGTGCTCGGCACGTTCCGCGAATCCGAGGCAACGCGCGACGAGTTCCTCGCGCTGATCGGGCAACGCGGCATCTCGCCATGACGATGGATTCGGCTTCCGACAGCTAGCTTCGCGCGCGCGGGCCGTCTCTTGCTGCACGTCGCGAGCCTCACCGCGCCGCTGTTCCTGCTGGTGCTCCTGGGCTTCGCGCTGACGCGGCTCGGCTGGCCGCGCTCGGCTTCCGACGCACTGACGCGGTTCGTGTTCAACGTCGCCGTGCCGACGCTGCTGTTCCGGCTGATGAGCGGCTTCTCGCGGCTCCCTCCCGTCGACGCGCGCCTGCTCGTCGCGTTCTTCGGCGGCTGCCTCGTCGTATACGCGATCGGCCGCATCGCCGCCGCTTCGCTCTTCCGCATGGACGGCGTCGGCCAGTCGGTGTTCGCGATGGGCGGCATCTTCGCGAACACCGTGCTGCTCGGGATCCCGCTCACCAAGGTGACGCTCGGCGACGCGGCGATGCCGGTTCTCTCGCTCGTCCTGGTGTTCAATTCGCTCGTGCTGTGGACGCTCGTCACGGTCTCCGTGGAATGGGCACGCCACCGGGACTTTTCGCTTTCGGGTCTCTGGCGAACCGCGCGCGGCGTGAGCACCAATCCGATCGTCGCGAGCATTCTGGCCGGCACGGTCTTTGGCTTCGCGGGACTGCCGCTGCCGGGCGTGATCGAGCGAACGCTGGCGATGGTGGGCGACGCCGCCGTGCCGCTGTCATTGATAGCGCTCGGGATGGGGCTCGCCGACTTCGACATCCGCAGCGGGTGGCGTGAATCCATCGCGATCGCTGCGCTCAAGATGGTCGCGCAGCCGCTGGTCGTTTACGGCCTCGCACGCGCGCTCGCGCTTCCGCACCTCGAGACCGCGGCGGTCGTGCTGCTGGCGGCCCTGCCGGTCGGCGCGAACGTCTTCCTGATGGCGCGGCAATTCGACGCGCTGTCGGGACCGATCGCGTCGGCGATCGTGCTCACGACCGTGCTCGCCGCCTTCACGACGCCGTTCGTGCTCACGCTGGTATGAGCGCGCCGGGCCGTCCCAAGCGCGAATCAGCCCCGAAGCGCGTGGCGCGCAGGGTAGTTCAGTGAGCGCGCCGGGCCGTCCCAGGCGCGAATCGGCCCCGAAGCGCGTGGCGCGCAGGGTAGTTCAGTGAGTCCGGTCGGCGAAGCGCGATCGGGTGAAGATGCGCTGCGGCACCAGCGGCCGTTCGTCCTCTATTGGCTCGCACGGGTGTCCACCGCCCTTGCGCACCAGATGATCACCGTCGGCGTCGGCTGGCAAATGTACGCGCTCACCGGGAGCGCGCTCGACCTCGGGCTCGTCGGCCTCGCGCAATTCGTGCCCTCGGTGCTGCTGCTCCTTCTCGCCGGACATGTCGCCGATCGGCACGACCGCCGCCGCGTGCTCCAGATGTGCGCCGTCGCCGAGGCGCTCGCCGCCCTCACCCTTGGCGCCGGCAGCGCGCTCGGCATGCTGACGCCGCAGGCGATCTTCGCGCTGGTGTTCCTGGTCGGTGCGGCGCGCGCGTTTCGCACGCCCACGATGCAGGCACTTCTGCCGTCGCTCGTGCCCGAGTCCATGCTCGCGCGCGCGATCGCAGCGAATACGACGGCGAGTCAGGCGGCGTCAGTCGCGGGTCCGGCGATCGGCGGCATCGTGTACATCGCCGGGCCGGCAGTCGTCTACGGCGCCTGCGCGGCGCTGTTCGTCGCCGCGGGTGCGCTGATTCATTTCGTCCGCCCGCGGCGGCTGCAACAGCGTCCCTCGCCGTCGACCGGGCTCGCGTCCATGCTCGACGGCATTCGCTTCATACGTCACCGGCCCGTAGTGCTCGGCGCCATTTCACTGGACCTCTTCGCCGTGCTGCTCGGCGGGGCCACCGCGCTGCTGCCCATATACGCCCGCGACCTCCTGCACACCGGACCGTGGGGACTCGGGCTGCTGCGCTCCGCGACCGCCGTCGGTGCGCTCGGCATGGCGCTGTGGCTCGCCCATCACCCGCTCGGCGCACGCGCGGGACGCAAGATGTTCGTGGCCGTCGCGGTCTTCGGCGCGGCGACGATCGTGTTCGGAGTGTCGCGCTCGTTCGCGCTGTCGCTCGCAGCGCTCGTGGTGCTCGGCGCCGCGGACGTCGTCAGCGTCGTCGTCCGCCACACGCTCGTTCAGCTGGAGACGCCCGATCACATGCGCGGTCGCGTGAGCGCCGTCAACGCGCTTTTCTTCGGCACGTCCAATCAATTGGGGGAATTCGAGTCCGGCGTGATGGCGGCGTGGCTCGGCGTCGTGCCGTCGGTGGTCGTCGGAGGGCTCGGCACGCTCGTCGTCGTCATGCTATGGATCAAACTCTTTCCCGATCTCGCCGGATTCGATCGCCTGGAATCAGTGGCCATCGTGTCTGAAACGCCCCGGCGAAGCGCTCGGTGATTACCGGCCGGTTCGAGCCAGCCAACCGTCGACCGACCAGGGGCCTCCGCCGTGCGCGACGAAAAAAAGCGCACAGATCGACCACAGCAGCGGAAATTCGAGGCCGTTGCGGTTGCAGAAATAGCCGCGCGTGCGGGCTTTGTCGAGTGCGCCGAGCATGAGAAACATGCAGACGAACGCGGCGGCAGTACGTGTATGCCAACCGACCGCGAGCAACGGTCCCGCGACGAACATCACGAGCGCGGCGACGATCGCCCAGAAAGCACCCGGACGGTATCCGGACGACTCCATCGCGACCGCCATCTGACGAAAGCCGGCGACCGGCCCGGTGCCCGGGAAGCATCCGAAGCAGGCGCGAAGACCATGGGGAACGAGCGCCAGCCCTGCGATGATGCGGAAGAGCGCGTAGACCGCCTGCGCGAAAAGCGAGGAATCCGCCTCGGCCATTACGCCCTGTGACCGCGGCGTCAGTTGCGGTATCGGATCATCGTCAAGCCGTCGGCGATCGGCAGCATAACGACATCAACGCGAGGATCGTGCGCGATCCGGTCGTTGAACCTGCGCATGCCTTCGGTATCCGGGTCGGTGCGCGCCGGATCCAGCACCCACCCGTGCCACAGCGCGTTGTCGACGATAACCAGACCGCGCGGTGCCAGCAGCGCGAGCGAGCGCTCGACATAGTCGCCGACCCGTGCTTTGTCGACGTCGATGAATACGATGTCGAAGCGCGAGTCCGGTACTGCGGCGATGTCGGCCAGGACATCCTCAGCCTCTCCCACCCGTACGTCGATACGCTCGGCTACGCCGGCGCGCTTCCAATGAGCTTCCGCCTTGGCGATCCAGCCGGGGTCGCGCTCGATGGTCGTCACCCGCCCGCCTGATCGCATTCCTTCCGCGAAGGCGAGCGCCGACAGCCCCGTGAACGTGCCGATGTCGAGGATGCGGCGACAGTCGAGATGCGAAGCGAGGAAACGGAAGAAGGCATATTGTTCCTTCGCCGCCATCATGACCGACGGCTCGCCGAGTGCCGCGGTTTCGTCGACGAGTCGCGCCACGGGTTCAGTGTAGCCGGTGCTGTGAGAGACGAGATAGCGCTCCACGTCCGGCTCGAGCTGGAATTGCATGCGTCCCGGCGTCCAGGTCTTCCGGAACGGAGGCGTCGTGTTCATGGTTGCCTCTTCGTACCGCGAATGTCGTCCGGCGCGTCGGGTCCGCGCGGCACGGCGTCCATGCGCGCGCGGCCCGGCACTACCATGTCCAGCTCCGCGTGCGGTCGGGCTCCGCGACGATTCGATTTCGCATGACGCCGATGTTCTCGACCTCGGACTCGAGGACATCACCAGGCTCCAGATACCACGAGCTCTCGCCCGGTTTGCGGCCCATTGCACAACCATCCGGCGTACCGGTCGTGATGACGTCACCGGGTTCCAGCGTCATCTGCGAGATGTACGCGATCAGCTTGGGGATGCTCCAGATGACCGTGGACGTCGACGCGTCTTGCCGCACTTCGCCGTTCACGCGCGTCTGCAGGCGCAGCTTCATCGGATCGCCGATCTCGTCCGCAGTCACGAGCCATGGGCCCATGGGCGCGAAAGTATCGAACATCTTGCCGAGCAGCTGATTGGCTTCCTTGCGCTCGATCCGCGCAATGTCGCGAGCCGAGACGTCGTTGACGATCGTATAGCCGGCGATCACGTCGAACGCTTTCGACTCCGGGATGTCTCGGCAGCGCTTGCCGATGACGATGGAGAGCTCGGTCTCGTAGTCGAGCTCCTTCGTCGCGCGCGGCTTGACGATGTCGTCCATCGGACCGGTGATCGCGGAATTGGCCTTGATCCATGCCGAAGGAACCTGCATCTCGACCTTGGTGCCGACCGATTCGGTGTGTGAAAGGTAATTGCGGCCGACCGCGATCAACTTGGAGGGCTGCAATGGCGCGTGCAGATGGCAATTCGCGATCGGCGTGAGGAGTCCGTTGGCGGCATGCGGACTGCGCGTAAGGTAGTCAAGCGCGTCGCGGACCGCCGCCATGGCTGGTTCACCCAGACGCAGCAACTCGGTGAGCGAACCCGGTATCGCCGGCACCGTGGCCGAATCGGCCTTCCGGGTCCGGCGTTCGTTGATGACGGCGGCGTGAGCCGCGCGAACGTCACCGATCTGCGATTCGTTGACGGCGACGCCGATGCGCGCGTTCTCCGTCCCTTCGCCCTGCTTGGTATAAACCACCAGCTTCATTGCAATGTTCTCCTTGACATCGTTCGGTTGCCACCAGCGTAATCGTTCGCTACGGGTTTCATTGGAGCTGCGCTTGTCCGATCGCGGCCTCGAGCGTTTGCTCGATTTGCTGGAATTCGACGGTATGGCGGCGACGTGGCCGTGGCAACGCGATTTCCAGATCGAGGGTGATGCCGGCCGGCCGGCCGCCAATCACCAGGACGCGATCCGAGAGAAAGATCGATTCGCGGATATCGTGGGTCACGAACAGCACCGTCTTTTTGGTGCGAAGCCACATTTCACCGAGTGCGCTCTGCATCGATTCCCGCGTTTGCGTGTCGAGGGCACCGAACGGTTCATCCATCAGCAGCACCGAAGGCTCGATCGCAAACGCCCGACCCAGGCCCACACGCTGGCGCATGCCGCCGGAAAGGCGGTTCGGGTGATAGTCGCGGTACTTCGCGAGCCCGACGAGCTCCACGTAGTGATCAACGCGCCGCGCACGCTCTGCCGCCGGGAGTTTTTGCGACCGCACCCCGAAGGCGATGTTGTCGGCCACCGAGAGCCAGGGGAATAGCGCGAACTCCTGGAAAACGACGCCACGATCGAGTCCAGGCCCCGTTACGCGCTTTCCGTCGACAAGGATTTTTCCACTGCTCGGGTGATCCAATCCAGCCACCAGGTTCAGGACCGTTGTCTTGCCACAGCCGCTCGGCCCGATGAGGCTGACGAATTCGCCTTCGGAGAGCGTGAACGACAGATCGCTGAGGACGAGCCCGCTAGGATCGTCACGCCGATGCCTGCCGGCAAAGCGCTTGGTTATGTTCTCTACGCGCAGCTCGCCCATCGATCCAGGGCCTCCTCATACCATGTTCACGAATGCGAATGGGCCCTAATCCAGTGCGCGGACGGTACCCCAGCGTTCGATCGTGTATTTCTCGAGCGTCCGAAGTACGACGCGCTCCAGCAGCAATCCCGCGGTGCCGACGACGAGCAGGCCCGCGTAGACGACGTCGGTCTGGAAAAGCTCCCGAGCCCAGTACAGCCGGTAACCGAGTCCGGCAGCCGCGGACACGAGCATTTCGGCGACGATCAGGATGCGCCACGCCCTCGAGAAGGCCAGTCGATACCCGGTGATGATCGAAGGCAGCGCGGCGGGAAGCAGCACGCGCCAGAACATCGATGGCCCGGAAGCGCCGAATGCGCGGCCCGCGCGAATCAACGACAAGTCGATGCTCTTGACGCCTGTCCACGTGTTGGCCGTGACCGTGAGCGCGACCTCGTAGATCAGAATGCTCAGGATCGCGGCCTGCGAGAGGCCGAACCACATCATCGCCAGCGGGAATAGCGCCGTACCGGGAACGGCGAGCAGGAAATTGACTGGACCCACGAACGCGCGCTCCCAGGCGCGCACGCTCCCCATCAGCGCGCCCAGAAGCGTCCCGACGGCGGCGCCGACAAGCACGCTTACGACCAGCCGCGTGAAAGTCGCCTGGAGGTCGCGCGCGAGCGTTCCGTCGACGATCATCTTCCAAAGCGCGCGGAAGATGTCTTCGAGCGGCGGGAACAGCACCTTGGGCAGTCCGCTCCAGCGCGCGGTCGCCTCCCACAGGATGGCGCAGACCACGATCGGCATCGCCACGTAGAGAAAGTCGGCGACCCAACGACGGATTGCGTCCGAGGTGAGCGGACCGCGCGCACCCATTATCGGTGCCTGTCGCGCCGCGCCGCCGCCGGTGCGGATATCGGCATTCATCCGGGCTATTTGGCGGCGCGGACTTTCTGATCCGCCTTCAGCGCGAAAGCATTGTCGATATATCCGGCGAGATCGACCTTGCTCTTGATCTGGCCATCGCGCAGCATGAAGTCCTGCATGATCCTGAAGTCCTGCAGGTCCTCCTTCGAGAATGCCACGTGATCCTTGCGATAAACGTCGACGAGGCCCTGCAGTTCGCTGTCGGACATGTGCTCGACCGCGCCACCCAGCGTCTTGCGCAGAATCTGCAGCGACTCACCGTGATGCGAGTTCGCGAAATAGAGCGACTTGGCCCAGCCATTCATGAAGCGCTGCACGACATCGGGTCGGTTCTTGACCATGGCTTGGGTCGTGAACAGGGGGAAGACATAGGTCACGCCGGCAATCTTTTCAAACTGTTCCGCCGAAATGCTGCGCTCGCCGTAGCCCATGGAAACGATGCGACTCATCCCCGGCTCCCAACCCAACACCGCGTCGAACGATCCGGTCTGCATCGCTGTTGGCATATCGGCTACGCGCAGGTTCGTGATGTTGAAGTCGCTTTCCTTGAGACCCTGTCGCTCGGCTGCGATCAGGAATACGTTTGCGACGCCCGTACCTCGCTGCATGCCGATGCGCTTGCCACGGAAGTCCGCCAGCGTTTTCAGGTTGCCATTGGCCTTGGATGCGATCAGATGTCCCGAGTACCCGTAGCTGAAGACGCCCACGGCTACGAGTTGCGCGCCGTTCGCAGTCGCCGCCAAGAACGGAGGGGTGGCGCTGAACGAGAAATCGGCCTGACCGGCCAGCACTGCAGGAATCGTGTCGGTGGGTCGTTCGCCGAATACTTGCGTCACTTCGAGGCCTTCCTCGGCGAAGAAGCCCTTGGCAATGCCGACGCTCGATACCATGGCGGACAGCGCCCGCTGCTCGCCAATGACGATCTTGTCTGCCGCGCCAGCGGCGGGCGGTAAGACCATCGCCGCGGTCATGGCGACCGGGACCATCCGCCGGAGCGACACCAGAAGGTTTCGGATCATATGCATGCCATCCTCAGGGGGGACGCAAAAGGTATACATTGCAGCAGATTGGCATACCAGTCAAGCGGACGTCCGTGGCCGCGGAGCGCTCGAATGACTACGCTCGCTGCGCGGGCATGTAACCGCAGTGCCGGGCCGGGTC
>Ga0307411_10001118_pt1 | contig 10463 bp, 10 predicted proteins | sample DK1Ometagenome_2_FD_203712 | JGI IMG/M metagenome (GOLD analysis project Ga0307411, IMG submission 203712) | Maize rhizosphere microbial communities from greenhouse at UC Davis, California, United States - DK15-O-1 | ecosystem: Host-associated > Plants > Roots > Rhizosphere > Soil | place: USA...
GGCGCGCCGGTCGAAGAGCAGCGTGATGAACGGATCGAGTTGGGCCACGACGGACTCAGTCGAGAGGGCGGACGAGGCGGACCAGCGCGCGGTTCACGTAGCGCGTGGCGTCGTCCGACTGGATGGAAAAGAAGCGCTCGGCGGTGTTCAGATAGTCCAGCGTGCGCGCGCGCGTGGGGGGCAGCTCGGGGGTCGCCCAGCCGCTGTACTCGGTGCCGCCGGCGAGCGTGACGGCGAAGCCGATCCGCCGCGCCGCGCTCACGCGGTCGGGATCGGCGGCGTCGAACGGCGGCGCGCAGGCGACGACCGCCACCTGGTCCTTGCTCAGGAACACGACGCCCCGCTCCGGGCTGCTGAGCGCGAAGAACTCCTCCGCGCGGTTGAGCAGCTCCAGCGGCGTCTCTGCGCCCTCGCGATAGGGAACGCGCGCCTGGACGTGCAGCTCGCCCTCGAGCGCGACGCCCTCGGCCATGGTCACAACCGCGGGGATGCGCTCGATGGCGCCCCAGTCGCTCATGCGCCGGTCTCCCGGAAGGTGGTGGGCACAGGGTCGGAAAGTGGCCCGGACGGCGCCGCGGCGGCAAGCGCACCGAGCGCCGCGCCGTCGAGCCGGTAGGCGCGCCACCCGTCGAGCGGGGTGGCGCCGAGCCGGTCGTAGAAGTCGATGGCCAGCCGGTTCCAGGTGAGGACCATCCACTCCATGCGCCCGCACTCGCGCGCCGCGGCCTTCGCGGCCACCGCTCGGAAGAGGGCGAGGCCCAGGCGGTGCCCGCGGGCCTCCGGCAGGACGAAGAGGTCCTCGAGGAACATCGTCGGACGCGCCAGGAACGAGCTGTAGGTCTCGAAGTGCAGCGCGTAGCCCGCGGGGCGGCCGTCGAGCAGGCCGAGGTAGGTCTCGAAGCGCCGCCGCTCGCCGAAGCCGTCGCGGGCCAGGCGCTCGCGCGCGTCCGTGTCGGGGCGCGCCAGCTTCTCGTAGTCGGCCAGCGCGTCGACCAGCGCCAGCAGCGCCGGCAGGTCCGCCGCCGTCGCCTCGCGCACCTCGATATGCGCCTCGCTGCGCGCGTCGGTCATCCGCGCACCTCCACGCCGGCCTGGCGCTCGACGACCCGGATCATCTCCAGGTAGTCGGCCTCCTCGCCGAGCGCGCGCCGCGCCTCCGCGCAGAGCTCGCCGGTGCGCGCCAGCAGCGGGCCCTCGACGCCCGTCTGCTCCAGCAGCCCGAGCGCGATGCCGACGTCCTTGTCGAGCAGCGCCAGGCGGAAGGTCTGCGGCCACGTGCCGGTGAGCACGCGCTCGGGCACCAGCGCCTCGCTCACGAAGGAGCGGCCGCTCGAGGCGTTGAGCACCTCGACGGCGGTGCGCGCCGGAACGCCGGCCTTCACCAGCGCCGCCAGTCCCTCGCCGACCGCGCGGATGTTCACGGCGAGGAGGGCGTTGTTCACGGCCTTCATCGCGTCGCCCGCGCCGACGGGACCCATGTGCTGCACCCGCCTCCCGAACGCCTCGAGCACGGGCCGCGCGCGCTCGAAGGTCGCCGCGTCGCTACCGACCATCACGGTGAGTGTGCCTGCCTCCGCCCCGTTCGTGCCGCCGCTCACCGGCGTGTCGGCGAAGGCCACGCCCCGTCCCGCCAGCCGCTCGGCCAGCCGGCGGCTCGTGGCCGGGTCGCCGGAGGTGCAGTCGAGGAAGAGGGTTCCCGGCGCGAGCCCGGCCTCGAGCCCGTCGGGCCCGTCGAGCAGCGCCTCGACCTCGCGGCTCGTGGGCAGGCAGGTGAGCACCACCGCCGCGCCCTCGGCCGCCTCGCGCGGCGTGGCGGCCTGGCGCGCGCCGTGCCGCCCGGCGAAGGCGCGCGCGCGCTCCGCCGTGCGGTTCCAGACGACGAGGTCGTAGCGGCCGGCGAGGTGCGCGGCCATCGGGGCGCCGATGGCGCCCAGGCCGAGAAAGGCGACGCGCATGAGTCGGGTGCGCTCCGGGTCGGGGGTGGACGAGGGCGGAAAGCTAATGGCTGCCGGAAAAAAGACGGAGCCCCGCGCCCATGGGCGCGGGGCTCCGTCGGTCGCGGACCTCGGTCGGCTCACTGCGTGCCGGTGGAGCCGCCCTTCAGCGCGCGGTACACGTTCAGCCGGCCGTTGCCGAACTTCGTGTCGTAACCCGCCGCCCCCTTGTCGTCGGCGGTCGACTCGAGCCGGGCGCGGAGCTGCGCGCCGCGGAGTCCGGTCACCGAGGCCACGGCCGCGGCCGCGCCGGTCACCTGCGGTGCCGCCATGGACGTGCCCTGCATGTAAGCGTAGCTGCCCCCCGCGAGCGGGCCCGAGTAGGTGCGGCCCTCGGTGTACCCGGCGACGATCGCGGAGAAGATGCAGCCCTCCTCGGTCGTGTTCGAGTAGCAGAGCCCGCCGGGGGCCGAGATGTCGAGCCCGGAGCCCTTCTGGGAGTAGGAGGCGAGCTCGTCGCGCCAGGTGGTCGAGGCCACGGAGATGGCGTTCGGGTCGCACGCCGGGCACGCCACCTTGCCGCTGCCGCTGTTCCCGGCGGAGGCGATGACGAGGACGCCCTTCCCGGCCGCGTAGGCGATCGCGTTCTTCTCCGCCGTGCTCTCGGAGTTGCCGCCGAGCGACAGGTTCATCGCCACGAGGCCGGGCTGGTCCGCGGCCGCACGGATGGCGTTCACGATCGCCGTCGTCGGACAGCCGGACGGACCGCAGACGCGCTGCACGTAGACCTTCACGTGCGGGGCGGCGCCGGTCACGCCCGCGACGCCGACGGTGCTGCCCGCCATCGTGCCGGTCGTGTGGGTCCCGTGGCCCTCGTCCCGCGTATCGCTCGGATCGTTGTCGCCGCTCACCCAATCGCGGCCCGCGATCAGTCGCCCGCTGAACTCGGGGTGGCCGAAGTCGACGCCGGTGTCGAGGCTGCCGATCACGACGTCCGCGCCCCCGGCCGCGATCCCCTCGATGGCGTCCTCGTCGGCGTCGGCCAGCGAGGCGTAGGTGGCCGGCAGCGAGCCGGTCCGGCCGTTGGGGTCGTTGTAGAACGACATGTTCCGCCCGCCGGGATTGCTGAACGCCCACAGCCGGGCGTCGATCGCGTCCGGCTGCCGGAGGTAGTTGGGCTCGGCGAACTCGACGCGCGCGTCACCGCGGAGGCGGGCGGCCGCGGCGCGCTCGCTGCCCGGGGCGACCTTCAGGACCTCGAACGACTTCCCGTATCCGCTCCCGCCCCGCCCGAGGCCGTGCGCCCGGGCGACGGCATCGGCGTCGGCCCCGGCCTTGAGGCCGACGATCACCTCGCCGGCGACGACCGCGTCCTCGGCCGCGGTGCCGCCGCGGGCCAGGTCCGGCGCCGCCGTCTCGGAGGGCTGAACGGGAGTCTCCCCGCCGCAGGCGGCGAGGGCGAATGCGAGCAGGGTGGAGCAACCAGCGACCGTGAAGCGGGTCATGCGGAGACCTCGACCAGAGGTGGATGCGCGGCCTGCCCGCCGGCGTGGGTAGCCTGGCGGGAGCGGGGCGATCGAAGGCCGCGAGCGTGGGTCCGGCGGAACCGATGGGATGACTTCGAAGCGTCGCGCTTCTCGGCGCACGGGCGGGGAGATGCCCGAAGGGATGCGCTGAGTGACGCTAGCGCTCGGTACCGGCCGGAGCAAGTGCCCCGGCCGGCCCTCGACGCGTGGCGAGCGGCCCGCGGCTCAGTCCGCCGCGCCGTCTCCCGCCCCGGCCTTGCGCTGCCCCAGCTCGCGGTCGAGCAAGAGCAGGCCCAGGCGGTCGTCGCCCACCATGCGCAGCTGCTCGACGACGAGGCCGCTGGTCTTCTCCTCCTCCACCTGCTCGCTGATGAACCAGTCGAGCAGCACACGCCCGGCGAAGTCCCGCTCCTCGAGCGAGAGGCCGTAGAGCTCGTTGATGCTGCGCGTGACCTCCTGCTCGTGGCGGTGCGCCTGCTCGAAGGCCTCGAGGGCGCCGGAGAACGTCACCGGCGGCTGCGGAATCGGCTGGAGCACCGGCTGGGCGCCGCGGTCGAGGAGGTGGTCGAACAGCTTCATCGCGTGGACCGCCTCCTCCTGCGCCTGCGCCCGCATCCACGTCGCCATGCCCGGCAGGTTGCCGTGGTCGAGCCAGGCCGCCATGGAGAGGTAGATGTAGGACGAGTAGAACTCGTTCTTGATCTGCTCGTTGAAGGCGTCCTGCATCCGCTGGCTCATCATGCGCCGGGTCTCCTCGGAAATCGGGGTGGGGCGTGGGTAGTGGGAGTCGCGGGGGAAGATATATGATTAGGCGTCCTCACATGCCACTCCCCTCCGGCCGGTTCCGCGTGACGGCGGCGCTGCTCGCCGCGCTGCTCGTCCTCTTCGTGGCCGGACCCCTGCTCCGGCTGCTGCTCGCCGCGTCGCCCGCCTCGCTCGCCGCGGCCGCGACCGACGCGGAGCTGCGCGCGTCCATCGGCCTCACCCTCCTCACCGCCACCGGGGCCACCCTGCTGGCGCTCCTCGTCGGCGCGCCGCTCGCCTGGCTGCTGGCGCGGCACCGCTTCCGGGGCCGCGCGCTGGTCCAGGCGCTCGTCGAGCTGCCGGCGGTCGTGCCCCATCCGGTGGCGGGGATCGCGCTGCTCCTCTTCCTCGGGCGCCGGAGCGCCGTCGGCGGTGCGCTGGCCGAGGCGGGGCTGGAGATCGTGGGCCACCCGGCCGGGATCGTGGCGGCGATGCTCTTCGTCTCGGTGCCGATCCTCGTGAGCGGCGCGCAGGAGAGCTTCGCCGCGGTCGATCCGCGCCTCGAGCGCGTCGCCCGCTCGCTCGGCGACTCGCCCTCGCGCGCCTTCCGCCGGGTGACGCTCCCGCTCGCCGGGCGCGGGCTCCTCGCGGCGGCGCTGCTGGCGTGGGCGCGGAGCGTGAGCGAGTTCGGCGCCATCGTCGTCCTCACCTACCGGCCGCCGGTGGCGAGCGTGCTGATCTACGACCGCTTCACCACCGACGGCCTCGCCGGCGCGGTACCGGCGGCGGTCGTGCTCCTGGGCCTCGCGCTGCTGGTACTCGTGGCGCTGCGCGTCGTGCAGCGCGGGCCGCGCGCCTGACCGCCGCGTGATCCGCCTCGTCGATCTCGCCGTCGGCGCCGGAGGCTTTCGGCTCGAGGACGTGTCGCTCGACGTCCCGCCGGGCGCGCATGCCGTCGTGCTGGGCCCCACCGGCGCCGGCAAGACGACGCTGCTGGAGGCGGTGGCCGGGCACCTGCCCCTCCTGCGCGGCCGCGTCGAGCTCGGCGGCATCGACGCCACGCGCCTCCCGCCCGAGCGCCGCGGCGTCGGCTTCGTCTACCAGGCGTACCACCTCTTCCCGCACCTGAGCGTCCGCGCCAACATCGCCTACGGCCTCCCCGCCGACGGCGACGGCCGGCGGGCCGCACGCGTCGCGGAGCTCGCGCTGGCGCTCGGCATCACGCCGCTGCTCGAGCGGGGCGTCGCGGGGCTGAGCGGCGGCGAGCAGCAGCGCGTCGCGCTCGCCCGCGCGCTGGCGCCGTCGCCGCGCGTGCTGCTGCTCGACGAGCCGTTCGCGGCGGTCGACCCGGCGACGCGCGGCGCGCTGCGGCGGGAGCTCCGCGCCCTGCACGAGCGCGAGCGCTTCACGATCCTGCACGTGACGCACGACTTCGCCGAGGCGCGCCGCCTGGCCGACACGGCGCTGGTGCTGATGGAGGGCCGGGTGGTGCAGCAGGGCACGCCGGCGGAGGTGCTGGCCCGCCCCGCGACGGCGGCGGTGGCGGCGTTCGTGCGGGGCGACGCGGAGCTCCGCGCGGCCGGGGAGGAGGTCGGCTAGTCGGTGACGACGGGTCCGCGCCCGATGGTGTCCCGGCCGTGCTTGGCGTTGATGCGGTCGACCAGCTCGGCCACGGTGCGGTCGCGCGGGGTCTCGACGGGGGGCGGGGCGGCGGGGTCGGCGAAGAGCGCGAGCTGCGTGGCGGCGGCGCCGCCGTCGAGGCCCGAGAGCTGGATGCCCAGGAGGCGCGACGGCATGCGCCGGTCGCGGCGCAGCTTCGCCAGCAGCGGCCGCGCGACGAGGTAGACGGCGCGGTCGGAGGCGATCGCCGCGTCGAGCGTGCGGCTCGCCTGGCGCGTGGTGAAGTCGGCGTCGCGCAGCTTCACCGTCACGGTGCGTGCCTCGTGGCCGTCGGCGCGGAGATCGGCGGAGACGCGCGCCGCCAGGCGCAGCAGCTCGCGCTCGAGCACCGTCTCGTCGTCCACGTCCTCGGCGAAGGTCTCCTCGCGCGAGGTCGACTTCTGCACGTCCCCGCCCTGCACCGGCGATTCGTGGATCCCGCGGATCACCTCCCAGAGCCACTCCCCCGTCCCCTCGCCGAACCAGAAGCGCAGCGTGCCGGCGTCCACTTTCAGCGCGTCGCGCACCGTCACCAGGCCGCGCGCGCGGAGCTTCGCCTGGAACTTCGGCCCGATGCCGGGGATCGCGGCGAGATCGAGCGTCGCCACGAAGGCCGCCTCCTCGCCCGGCGGCACGACGTGCACGCCCGGCGTGCCGCCGCCGGCGCTCGGCTTGGCCAGATCGATGGCGAGCTTGGCCACGAGCACGTTCGTCGCGCCGCCGAAGGACATCGGCATGCCCGTCTCGCGCAGCACGTCCTCGCGGATGCGCCGCGCCGTCTCGGCCAGCGGCTCGCCGTGGTAGAGCCCCTCCGTGCCGCTCATGTCGAGGGCGAACTCGTCGACGCTGCGCGCGCTCACCACCGGCGACCAGCGGCAGAGCACGTCGTGCATCTCGCGGCTCTTGCGCGAGACCATCGCCCCGGGCACCGGGACGAACATCGCCCTGGGGCAGAGGCGCACCGCCTGCGAGATCGGCATGCCGGCGCGGATGCCGTAGGCGCGCGCCGCGTAGGAGGCGCTCGTCACCACCCCGCGGCTCTCCGCCCGCCCGCCCACCACGAGCAGCTCGGCGCGCCCGGCCCCGTCGGGATCGGCGAGCATCGCGCAGCGCGTGAACATCGCGTCCGCGTCCGCGTAGAGGATGCGGCGCGGCGTGGCGGGCGGAGCCATGGCGGCGGGGGCGGTGGTCAGCGGTTGGGGAAGATGCCGCGCAGCGGGTCGCGCGCCGAATCGGCCGCGACGGTGCTGTCGGCCGGCGGAACGGGCGGCGCGACCGGGGCGGCGCTGTCGGGCGGCGGGCGGAGGGTGTCGCCCCGCGCGGGGCGCGCGGGGCCCGCCGCCGACCGGCCGCCGATCGTGTGGCGCCCGCGCGCGGCGCGCGGGGCGGGCACCGAGACGACCGTGGTGGCGCCGGGGCCCGCGAAGCTGGCGTCGCTCACCTCGAGCGCCAGCGTCCCGTCGCGCGCGCCCGCGGCGCGCGCGGCGTCGAGCCGCATCTCGCGCCCGCCGCTGTCGCGCACCACGACCGCGGTGCCCTTCCCCAGCGGGTAGTAGCCCAGGTGCGCGTCGCGCGCGCCGGCGGGCACCACGCACTCGCAGTGCGCACGGCCGTCGGGGCCGACGACCGCGACGCGCACCGGCCCCGCGCTCCGGTTGCTGACGATCGGCGCGAAGTGCGGATCGCCGATGTCGCCGGCGTCGATCGACCAGCGCATGCGCCGCGCCGGTCGGGTCTCGCTGCGCCGGCCGCCGAGCTCTTCGCCGAGGACGCGGCCCGACTCGCCGACGGGCCGCACCAGCCGCCACTCCGCCTCGACCGCGCGCCCGCGCGCCACCTCCCAGCGGCCGCTGTCGCCCGGCTCGACCAGGCGCGCGGCCCCGCCGGCCACGGTCACGCGGACCGGCTCCGCCAGCCCGTTGGCGATCACGAGCCCCGTCTCCTGCCGCGCGGCCGCCCGCGCGCCGAGGCCGCCGGCGATCACCAGGGCGACGCCCGCCGCGACGAGGCCCGGCATGCGTGCGCCACCCCGCACGAAGCGCCAGGGCGCCCGCGAGGCCGGCGTCGCCACCGGGACCTGGCGCGTCGGCGCGTCGCCGTCGGCCGCGAGCCCGTCGCGCAGCGCGTCCGCCACCGCCTCGGCCGAGGCGAAGCGGTCGTCCGGGCGCTTCGCCATGCAGCGCACGACCACGTCGGAGAGCCAGCCCGGCACGTCGGCCCGCGCGCGCGACGGCTCCGTCACGGGCTCGGTCAGGTGGCGGGAGACGATCTCCTGCGAGGTCTGCCCGTCGAACGGCGGCGCCCCCACCAGCATCTGCCAGAGCACGGCGCCGAGCGAGTACAGGTCGCTGCGGGCGTCGACCGAGCGCTGGCCGAGCGCCTGCTCGGGGCTCATGTACATCGGCGTGCCGACGACGAAGCCGCTCTGCGTCTGGTGCCCCGCTGGCCCGTCGGAGTCGAGCCGCTTGGCGATGCCGAAGTCCACGAGGAGCACGCGCCCCGTGGCCGACTCGACCATGATGTTGTCGGGCTTGATGTCGCGGTGGACGAGGCCGTGGCGGTGCGCGTGCGCGAGCGCGTCGAGCACGGGAAGGGCGAGCGTCACCACGCGCTCGGGGGCGAGCGGGCCCTCGCGGCGCAGCAGCGCGCCGAGGGTCTCGCCCTCGACGTAGGGCATCGTGTAGAAGACCAGCCCTTCGGCCTCGCCGACGAAGTAGATCGGCAGCGTGTGCGGGTGGCTCAGCCGGGCGATCGACCGCGCCTCGTCCTTGAACCGCGCCAGCACGCCCGCCGTCCACGCCAGGTCCGGGCGCACCACCTTCACCGCCAGCCGCCGCTGCAGCGCGGTGTCCACCACCTCGTAGACCTCCGCGAAGCCGCCCCGCCCCACCAGCCGCACCACATCGAACTCCGGCCCGAGCGCGCGCGCGATGCGCTCGGCCACCTCGCCCTCGGCGGCCGGGGCGAACGCCTCGGTCTCCTCGCTCACGATGAGCGTCAGGCTCTGGGGCCCGCACCGCGGGCAGTACGGCGCCGCCGACGGGAGCGAGCCCCGGCAGGTGGCGCAGATCGATCGGGTCACGTGGCTCCGGATGTCCTCTCTGGGTCGGGGCCGCTGCAGGCGGGCCCGTCACCGGTCAAAGCTGACCGGGTGCCCGCCGACGTCAAGTCGCCGCTCGCCAGACCCCGACCCGGCGGGGCGGGTCACTTGTACCACCGCCATTGACACAAACCCGCCCGCCTGTACACTTGTACCAGTACGAATGTACAAGCGGGACGGCGCGGCCGTCCTCCCTTCATGTACGGGCCGCAGGGGGCCCACGTTGCGGCGGAGCGGCGGTGATCACCATCCCGAGCGAGCAGCGGCTGCTGGGTGCGCTGGAGCGGGCGCGGCTGGAGGCCGCGAGCCGCGGCCACGACCGGGTCGCGACCCGGCACCTGGCGCTGGGGCTGCTCTCGGGTGAGGACGGCGGAGCGGCCGGCCTCGTGCGCGCGCTCGGGTGCGAGACGGCGGCGCTGCGGCGCCGGCTCGAGTCCTCGCTCCCGCGCACGCGCCGCGCCCTCGAGCCGGCCGGGCCCCTGCCCTACAGCGCCAACGCGCAGCGGGCGCTGGCCCTGGCCTCGGAGCAGGCGCGCGCCGCGAGCGAGCACCCGGTCCTCCGCACCGGGCACCTGCTGGTGGCGCTCCTGGTGCTCAACGGCGACGTGAGCCGGATCCTCCGGCAGGCCGGCGTGACGGCCGAGGCGCTGCGCGAGCGGCTCGGACGCCTGCCGGGCAGCAGCAGCTCGCTCCCGTTCCTCACGGTCGACGCCGAGGCCGGCGTGCCGGTGTACCAGCAGATCGTGCAGCAGATTCGCGAGGGGGTGGCCGGCGGGCGGCTCGCCCCCGACGACCGCCTTCCCACGGTGCGGCAGCTCGCGGCGGAGCTGGGCGTGGCGCCCGGCACTACGGCGCGCGCCTACCAGGAGCTGGAGCAGGCGGGCGTCGTGGTGACGGGAGGGCCCAAGGGCACGCGCATCGCCGCGACCCGCGCTCCCGCCGTGCCCGAGCCCGAGCGAACGGCGACGCTGGTGGGCCTCCTGCGTCCCGTCGCCGTGGCCGCCTCCTACCTGGGGGCCTCCGCCGACGAGGTCCGCGCCGCGCTCGAGCAGGCGCTCGCCGGCATCTACCCGTCCGACCCGGCCCACGACGACGCAGCATCCGACGACGACCCCTCGGCCGCCCTCGCCACGGCGCCGCTCCACTCTTCATCCGGGATCTCCTGACATGACCGACGTGCTCCCCCGCCCCGCCGCCTCGCCGCAGACGCCGAAGCCGTCGGGCCTGGCCACCGAACAGGAAGCGCGCGAGGTCGCCGAGGCCGCGCGCGAGAAGGACTGGGAGGCGCCCAGCTTCGTGCGCGAGCTCTTCGAGGGCAACTTCCGCCTCGACCTCGTGCACCCGTACCCGACGCCCGATCCGAAGGACGTCGAGCGCGCGCGGCCGTTCATGGAGAAGCTCGAGCGCTTCATGCAGGAGAAGGTCGACAGCGACGCGATCGACCGCGAGGGCAAGATTCCGGCGGAGGTGGTCGACGGCCTGCGCGAGCTCGGCGCGTTC
>Ga0307411_10001119_pt1 | contig 10460 bp, 6 predicted proteins | sample DK1Ometagenome_2_FD_203712 | JGI IMG/M metagenome (GOLD analysis project Ga0307411, IMG submission 203712) | Maize rhizosphere microbial communities from greenhouse at UC Davis, California, United States - DK15-O-1 | ecosystem: Host-associated > Plants > Roots > Rhizosphere > Soil | place: USA...
GGAGCGCACCCTCGAGCGGCGGCACGTCGGCCTCGACGCGGGCGAGCCGCAGCTCCGGTCGCAGCGACGGGTGCCGCAGCCCGAGCTGCACGTCGCCCCGCCCCTCGGCGCGCCGCTGGCGCGGCAAGAGCGCGGCCGGGGCGGGGTGGCGATGCTCGCCGGCCGCCGCCGGCTCGAAGGCGAAGGCGACGCCGGCCTCGAGCAGCCGCGCTCCCAGCTCGCTGTCGGCGCGACATTCCATCCCCTCGTCGAACCCGCCCGCCGCCGCGAACAGCGCCGCCGCGATGGAGAGGTTGCCGCTCCGCAGGTCGCGGAACGCGAAGCGGTGGCCCGTCGCGCCCATCGTCCGGAACCGCTCCTCCCACCGCTGCCGCCACAGGGCGCCGGCGCCGCCGCCCGCCACCGCGACCGGCACCGCCGGGCGCGAATAACCCATCACCACGCAGCCCGGCGCGCGCGCCTGCGCCGCGGCGTGCGCGGCCACGAGCCCGGGGTCGGGCACCACGTCGTCGTCCAGGAAGACGAGGAGTGGTGCGCCGGCCGCCGCGGCGCCGGCGTTGCGCGCCCGCGCGGCGCCCAGCGCCGGCTGCTCCACCAGGCGGAGGGCGAAGGGCGCGCGGTAGCCGCGCACCATGGCCGGCGTGCCGTCGGTGCAGCCGTCGGCGACGACCACCACCTCGAGTCGGTCGAGCGGGAAGCGCTGCTCCGAGAGTGCGTCGAGCGTGGCACCGAGCGTCTCGCGGCGGTCGCGCGTCGGGATGACGACGCTCACCGTGCGCCCCCCGGCGCGCCGCCGCGGCGGCTCGGCCGCGTCCGCAGCCGCGCCCGTCACGACACGCTCTCGCGTGCGGGATCGTCGCGGGGCGGGGCCGCGCGCGGCCCGGAACCGCGCCGTGCCTCCCAGTACGCCCACGGGCCGGCCGCGCAGCCGCGCAGCTCGGCGAGCGCGAGGTCCAGCGGCGGGGCGCCCGGGCGGCGAAGCATCGATCGATAGAGCGTCGGCAGCCGGTCGCGCACCAGGACTCCGAACGCGATGGGTATTGCCGCCCACTCGCCGTCCACCGCCAGAGAGCGCGACCAGGCCGCCCCCGCGCCCACGCCACGGTCGTACACCGTCTGCCGCAGCTCCTCCCACGTCCGCCGCGGCCGCCGCCAGGCGAGTGCGGCCGGGTCGTAGACGATGCGCTCCCCGGCCGCGAGCAGCCGCGTCCAGAGCTCCGTCACGGCGCCGCCGCGCGCCGGGGTGCCCGGCCCCAGGGCTTCGTCGAACGGCCCCACCCGCGCGACCGCGTCCCGGCGGAGGGCGAAGTTGGCGCCGCCTCCTGCTCGTGGCGCGCGCAGCGGGTGCGTGTCCGCCGCGTCGTGAACGCGCCTGACGAGACGGCGCGCCTGCGGCTGGAGCCGCTCGGCCCACTCCTGCGCGGGCGTCTCGAGCTCGAGGGGCATCACCATCCCGGTCACGCAGGCGACGAGCGGGTCGTCGAAGTTGGCGAGAAGGGCCCGCAACCAGCCGGCGTCGGGCGCGGCGTCGCCGTCCAGAAACGCCACCACCTCGTGCCGTGCCTCGCGCACGGCGCGGTTGCGGGCCGCGCTCAGCCCCGGTTCCGCCGGCCGCACGCGCCGCACCCCGGGGTGGCGCGCCACCAGCTCGCGCACGGCGTCGCCGCTGTTGGAGACGTCGAGTACGAGCAGCTCCTGCCCGTCGTCGGGGAGGCGCACGAGTGCGTCCAGGCAGTGGCGCAGCTCGTCCGGCCGGTCGCGGGCGATCACGGCGACGGTCGCGCGCCGTGCGGCGCGGCCCGGCGGGCGCACGGCCTCCACGCGCTCGCTGAGCCAGCGCCGCCACACCGCCGGCGTCGTGCCCTCCGCCACCGCCTGCGCGAGCGCCTGCGCGCCCACGCGGCCGTCTTCCACCGGCACGCGCACCTCCGTCACCGGAGCGCCGCGCATCCGCACGAGCACCAGCGCCTGCGTCGCCGCGCCCAGCCCCTCGAGGCCCGGCGGCAGCTGCTCCAGCTCCACGTCGGCGACGGCAGTCGGCCCGCCGTTCACCGGCGCCCCGCGCGCCGGCGGCGCGCCGTCGTCCCGCGCCCGTGCCTGTCGCTCCTGCAGCGTACGCTCGCTCACCCGTGTCCCCCGCGCTGTCGCGCCCGTCCGGCGCTGGAATACTATAGCGTGCTCGTGCGCCGCGTCGGTACCGGCGCCCGGTCACCGGCTCGCACCGAGCACCCGCGTGGCGGCGGGCAGGGGCGCCGGCGCGCCCGGGGCGCGGGTACGACTACTCCCAGCGCGGGCGGTAGACGGGGGCGGGGTGAGCGCGGCTGCGCAGCCAGCGCACGCCGCCGGAGGCCATCCCCGCGCCGTAGGCGACGCCCGCCGCGAGCATCCACGGGAGCATCAGCAGCGGCTCGAAGACGCCCGCACGCGCCCAGCAGAGGAGAATGTACGCCGTCTGGAGGAGGGCGATGGGCACCGCCGCGACGGCGAGAAGGCGCGGGAAGCGGTAGACCCAGCGCAGGCGGGCGGCGCCCGCCTCGGCCTTGCTCCCGATGGCGCTGTACGCCCAGCGGTAGTTGCGGCGCAGCAGGTTCGCGACGCCGGGCCGATTGCGGTGGTAGACCACCGCCGCCGGCGCGAAGGCGATGCGATGGCCGGCGCGCCGCAGCTCCGCCTGCCAGGCCAGCTCCTCGTGCGCGTAGGCCACCGGCTGCGCCTCCGTGAAGCCCACGGTCGAGAGGAAGAGCTCCCGGCGAACGCTCAGGTTGCCCGGCGGGTGGTTGGGCACCACGCCGGCGGGGCGCCGCGAGTGCACGTGGTACCAGCCCGTGTAGTAGTCGCACCGGGCGGACGCCGGCAGACCGGGAGCGGCGTCGAACGCCCCGCCTACCACCACCTCGCCGGCGTCGTGCCCGGCGAGCAGCGTGCGCAGCCACCCGTCCCCCGGAAAGCAGTCCGCGTCGAGGAAGACCAGCAGGTCGCCGGTGGCCGCCGCCGCGCCCTGGTTGCGGGCCGCCGCCGGGTTCCCACCGCTCGGCTGGCGCGGAATGGCGAGCACGCGCGCCCCCGCAGCCGCGGCGGCGGCGCCGGTGTCGTCCGTCGAGCCGTCGTCCACCACCAGCACCTCGAGCTCCTCGCCCGCGGGGCGCTGCGCCAGCACCGCCGCCACCAGCCGCCCGATGCGCGCGCCTTCGTTGCGCGCCGGGATGACGACGCTCGTTCGCCGCACGGCGCTCACCTCAGGCCGTGGCGGCGTGCTGCGCCGCGCCGTCCTGCACCGCCTCCTCGTACAGCTCGCGCACGCTCTCCACGAACGAGGGCCACGCGAACTCGTGGTCGGCGTAGGCGCGCGCCGCCGCCCCGAGACGGCGCGCCCGCTCGTCGTCGGTCAGCACCTCGGTGATCCCGCGGGCGAGCGCATCGGCGGTGGGCTTCACCAGCACCGCGCGCTCGTCGGTGAGCACCGCCCGGTGCGACAGCACGTCCGTGGCGACGATCGGCCGCCCGGTGGCGAGGTAGTCGAAGATCTTGAGCGGCAGGTTGCCCCCCTCGAGGCGCGGCGACACGAGCACGTCGGCGATCGCCAGGTAGCTCGGGATGCGGTCGCGCGGCTGCCGCTCCACGAAGCGCACTACGCCTTGCTTCTCGAGGTCGGCCGCCTGCCGGCGCACCGCCTCCCCGGCGGCGCCGCTCGCGCCCACGAGCACGAACACGGCGGCCGGGCAGGAGGCGAGGACGGTCGGGATGGCGGCGATGAGGTCGGGAATCCCCTGGTACGGCTCGAACGTGCCGCTGTACAGCACCACCGGGGCGCCGGACGGGATCTGCAGCTCGCGGCGGCGCGCGGCGACGGAGTCGGGCGACGTTTGCGGGCCGAGGGCGGCGAACCGCCACTCGCGCACGCGCGTCGTCGGGGCGAGCTCGCGCACGCGCGCCGCCAGCCCGGAGCTCCCCACCACCCAGTCGGCGCGGCGCAGCAGCCACTCCTCGCATCGCTGTACGATGGTGCGCGCCGGCCAGGCACGGAAGAACGCGTGGCGGGCGAGGTGCTCGGGCAGGCTGGACTGCATGTCGTAGATCACCGGCACGCGGTGGCGGCGGCCGAGCACCACGGCCGGGAAGGCGGCCTCCTCCACGGCGTGGATGCACGCGTAGCGTTCGGCGCGCAGGCGGGCGTGGAGGGTCGAGAGGAGGGTCGCGTCGAGCAGCAGCTTACGCGCCGAGAGCCCGACGGGGACGTGCCGGATGCGCAACGGATTGGGGGCGCGAAAGAACCGCACGCGCGGGATGTCGATCGCCGACCCGACCGGGTAGGTGACTAGGTCCACATCGTAGTCCAGCTCGCTCAGCGCCTCCAGCACCTGCCTGACGGCGATCGGCGTCCCGCGGTCCTCGTAGAAGGGCTGCGGAGCGACGACGAGAACGCGGGCCGGACCGGCGCTTCCTCCTACGGCTGTTGATGGCACGCGCGAACGGTTCGCTCTGACGTCGGGCACAGGTGCCTCCGAGGGGACCCGCACCGCGCGGCTTCGCGCTCTCTGTTGCGACGGGGGGGCAGCTGACATGCAAACGGAATGAGGAGGCGCGCCGTGGCGCGGGGCGCGGCCCTCCCTGATGCAAAACTTAGACGTGCGGCTGAGCGTCGGACAACGTGCCTGCTCGCGCGTTGCGCACGGCCCACAACTCGTGCACCCACGCAGCAACCGGAAGGCCGGGGCTGCTCGCCCGTCGCGCAGGCAGTATGATGTATGCTCTCACGCCGCCGGCGGCCGTGGCCGCCGTGCCGGTTCGCCGCGCACCCCGCTGGTTGCCACGGACGGCGCAGGCGGAGCGCCGAGCAATGGAGACTTTTTGCCGTGACCGCGTCGGTGGACGACTACAGCTGTTGCGCCCGTTCTACGAAAGCATGAATCGCGAGCCGTCCCGCGCCCCTGCCGCCGCCGGCTCTTGCGAGCGGAATCCCGCCGCCCGTCTCGCGCGTTCCGCCGTCGTCCGCCGGTGATGCGCGAGCTGATCGACGGCCGGTTCGTTCCGCCTCTCCCGCATTCCGCCCGCGACACCGCCGAGCGGGCGGCGCTCTCGGCGATGCGCTTCCGCCGCGACGGCGGCAGGGTTCACGTGCGCGACGACGTGCCGACCGCCTCGCTCGTGGCGGTCGGAGACATCTCCTTCAAGTTCGACGAGGACGCGGAGAAGGGGTCGCGCCGCGAGCGCGTCGCCCGCGTGGTGCCCGCCCTGCGGGAGGCCGACCTGCGGGTGGCGAACCTGGAGTCGGTGCTCACCGTTGAGCGTCGCCAGGCCGGCCCGAGCGGCTCGTTCCTGCGTGGCGCGCCGGTGCACCTCGAGACGCTGGCCGCGGCCGGCATCGACGCCGTCACCTGCGCCAACAACCACTGCCTGGACTACGGGCCCGGCGCTCTCGCCGAGTCGCTCGCGCATCTGCGCGACAGCGGCATCGCCGCCTGCGGCGCGGGCGAGGGCGAAGCAGCGCGGGCGCCGGTGCTCCTCCAGGCGCGTGGCCTGCGCGTCGGCATGCTGGGCTACGCGGACGACTGCAACGTCGCGCCGCGCTGGGACGCGGGTCCGCGCGCCGCGGAGGTCGAGGACGCCCACGTCCTCGAGGACCTGCGACAGCTGCGCCCGCGCGTGGACCTCGTGGTCCTCCAGCTCCACTGGGGCTACGAGTGGGCGATGTACCCGCTGCTCAGCCACCGGGAGCGCGCGCGCCGCTTCGTGGAAGCCGGCGCGGACGTGGTGCTCTGCCACCACGCGCACGTGCCGATGGGGGTGGAGGCGTGGCGCGGGGGGGTGATCGCCCACGGGCTGGGCAACTTCCTCTTCGGGTGGCGCCCGCCGCACGCGCACCCGTGGCGCAACCGCGCACACCTGCTGCGCGTGGACTTCAACGAGCGCGGCGTCACCGGCGCGACGATCATCCCCTGCGGCACGGTGCAGGGGGACCAGGTGCTCACGCTCGCCGGCCGCGCGCGGCGCGAGGTGCTGGGCGCGCATAGCGTGCTCCGGCGCGGACTTGCCGACGATCGCATGCTCGCCGCTCTGGAGGCGGACCGGACCATTCGGCACGCACGGACCTGCCTCCTGGCCGCCGCCCGCGCCGCCGAGCGCGGGGCGGCCGACGTCGCGCAAGGGGTGGCCCGCTCCCTGCACCTCCCCCGGCAGCGCGCGCTGCTGGCGGCGCTCGACGCGGACGGGTTGGACGGCGGTCCCGAGGTCGCGACGCTCCTGCGCTCTCTGGCGGACGCCGCGCACGCTCCCGGGGCGGCGCTCGCGGCCGCCAGCCAGGCGTCGAGCGCACCGGTGCGGCACGCCTTGCGGCGCCTGAGCAGGGAGCGGCGCCTGCGGCACCTGCCCCTGGGCCGCATTCCGTGACTCGCCACAGCTACCGCGCAGGCACGGCCGCGGCCCCGCCCTGTGCCGGGGCGGGGCCAGGCGCGCCGCAGACCTTCACTCGCATCACCTGAGCATGAGTCAGATCACGCCGCCGGCCGGCGCGCCGCCCGCGCCGGAGGTTGCCGGCGACGAGGAGCGACCCCTCGCGCCGTCGAGAGCCGGCGACGAGGAGCGGCCCGACGAAGCGCGGCCCGACGAAGAGGGGCTGCTCGCGCCGACCGCGGCGATCGACCCCGCCGTGGACGCCGCGGCGCGAACGGCGCCGGAGTCCGCGGAGCTGCTCGCCCCGGCGACGGCGGACGAGCCCGAGGAGGCGGTGGCCGAGTCGGCCGCCTACGCCGAGGCGCTCGCCGCCGAGACGGACGACGCGGCCCGCCACGCGGACACCGACCGCTCGCTGGTGAGCGGCGTCGCCTGGACCGGCGGCGTGAAGCTCATGGCGCAGCTGCTCACCTGGGTCTCCACGTTCGTCGTCGCGCGACACCTGTCGCACGAGGACTACGGTCTCGTCGGCTACGCCACGATGTACATGGCCCTCGTGACGCTGCTGAGCGAGTTCGGTATCGGCTCGGCGGTGATCGTGCTCCGCCGGCTGACGCGCGACCAGGTGGCGCAGATCAACACCCTCGCCGTCCTCTTCGGGGTCGGTGGGTTCGTGATCTCCTGCCTCATGGCCGTGCCGCTGGCGCGCTTCTTCAACGCGCCGCTGCTGCCGCCGGTGATCGTCGCGATGAGCGGCGCCTTCATCGTCAGCTCGTTCCGCACGGTGCCGCAGTCGCTCCTCCAGCGTGACATGCGCTTCAAGCGGCTCGCCGTGTTCGAGGCGGCGAACGCGGTAGTCGTCGCGCTCGCCTCGGTGGTGCTCGCGGTCAACGGATTCGGCTACTGGACGCTCGTCGCCGCGAACCTGCTCGGCGCCGCGCTCTCCACGGGGATGGTGCTCGCCCAGAACCGGCACCCGTTCGCCGTGCCGCACCTGCCGACGCTCACCGAGGCGCTCAACTTCAGCAAGCAGCTGATCGTCGGTCGCCTGTCGTTCTTCTGGCTCTCGCAGTCCGACAACCTGCTCGCCGGCAAGTTCCTGGGGCAGGGCGCCCTCGGGCACTACGGCTTCGCGTACACGCTCTCCATGTCGGTGCTCGAGAAGACCAGCGGGATGGTGCTGCGCGTGACCCCCGCACTCTTCGCGCGCGTACAGGACGACCCGCCGGCGCTGCGCCGCTACCTCCTCGGCCTCACCCAGGGGATCAGCTTCGTCACCTTCCCGCTCACCATCGGGATGGCGCTCGTCGCCAACGACTTCGTGCTGGCGGTGCTCGGGGAGCAGTGGCGGCCGATGGTCAGGCCGCTTCAGCTCCTGGCTGCCTACGCGGCCGTGCGCTCGCTCCTGCCGCTCTGCTCGCAGCTCCTCGTCGCCACGCGGAAGGGCGCCAAGCGCGACGCGCGCCAGGCACTGCTCACCGCGGTGGTGATGCCCGGGGCGTTCTTCATCGGCAGCCACTGGGGGATCACGGGGATCGCCGCAGCGTGGGTGCTCGTCCACCCGTTCTTCGCTCGGCGGCTCATGAACTGGGCGCTGCAGAAGGTGAACCTCACCTTCCGCGACTACTTCCGCTCGTGGTGGCCGGCCGCCAGCAGCGCCGCCATCATGGCGGCCGCGGTGGTAGCGGCCGACATCGCCCTCCCCGCCTCGGTGCCGCCCGTCGCCGTGCTGGCGACCAAGATCGGCGTGGGCGCGGTCGCGTACGTCGCCGCGGTGTTCGCGCTCCACCGCCAGCGCGTCCTCGCCTTCCGCCAGCTCTATCGGTCGATCCGCAAGTGAGCGTTGCCGAGCCGGCGCCCGCCGCGAGTCCGCCGTCGGCCGCGAGCCCACGCGCCGCCCGGCGGCTGCACCCGTGGACGGAGCAGCCGTTCTTCCACGCCCGCTTCGCCGCCGGCGCGGTGGAGACGCGCGGCACGCCGCACTGCCTGCTCGGGCGGGTAGCGTCCGTGCGGGCGGACGGCGAGCGCGACGGGGTGTTCGCCGAGTGGACGTGGGACGGCGCCGCGCTCACGCTCCGCAACGATCGCTACGGCTTCTTCCCGCTCTTCTACGCCGTGCGCGGCGGCGAGATCTGGGTGTCGCCGTCCATCCACCGGCTGGTGGCCGAAGGCGCGCCCGCGGCGCTCGACCACGCGGCGCTGGCCGTCTTCCTCCGCATGGGCGGCTTCGTGGGCGAGGACACGCCGTTCGCGGCCGTCCGCCACCTCCCGCCGCGCGCCACCTGCACCTGGCGCGCGGGGCGGCTGGAGGTGCGCGGCGAGTACCTGATCGCGCGCCCGCAGCCGCTGCGCCTCGACGCCGCCATGGACGCCTACGCCGAGCTGTTTCGCGACGCGATGCGGCGCATCGACGTGGACCCCGAGCGCACGCTCCTCCCCCTCACCGGGGGGCGCGACTCGCGGCACATCCTGCTGGAGCTCTGCGCGAGCGGGCGGGCACCGCGCGGCTGCGTCACCGACCGGCCGTTTCCGCCCAAGGCCGACGACGACGTGGAGGTCGCGGCGCTGCTCGCCGGCACGCTCGGCCTGCCGCACCTGGTGCTGGAGCAGCCGGCGTCGCGCTTCGCCGCCGAGCGCGAGAAGAACGAGCTCACGCACCTGTGCACCGTGGAGCACGCGTGGGCGCTGCCGCTCGCGCGCTACCTCGAGGGGCGCGGCCTGACGATCCACGACGGCATCGCCGGCGACACGCTCTCGCAGAGCCAGTTCCTCAACCCGCAGCGCCTCGCCTGGTTCGACGCCGGCGACTTCGACGCCCTCGCCGAGGACCTGCTGGGGAGCGACGGCTACCTGCCGGCGCTCCTCCCGCCGGCGCTCCACGCCGCCCTTGCCCGCCCGGTGGGGCTCGCGCGACTCCGGCAGGAGCTCGAGCGCCACGCCCACGCGCCCAACCCGGTGGGCTCGTTCCGCTTCTACAACCGCACGCGGCGGACGATCTCGCTGGCCCCGCACGCCATCCTCGCGCAGGTCGCCCGCGTCGAGACGCCCTTCCTCGACCGCGAGCTCTTCGACTTCCTGAGCTCCCTCCCCGGCGCCCTGCTCGTGGACGGGCGCTTTCACACGGACACCATCGCCCGGGCCTACCCCGCGCACGCGCACGTGCCGTACGAGGTGAAACACCGGCGCGCCGAGCGGACGGGTGCGGTACACTTCCTTCGTCTGGGGGCCGAGGCCGCCGTGGCCGCGCTGCGCCGGCCGCGAGGCGAGCTGCTGCGCCGCGCGCCCCTCGTCGCGCGCCTGGCCCGCGCCGCCGCCCGGCCGGGGCTCCACGCCGACGTCGCCTCGCTCGCGCACCTCGCCGCCTACCTCCTGCAACTCGAGACGCTCGCCCATGTCGGCTCCGCGCGCGGTTAGCGCCGGCACCCCACAGCCCTTCTTCGCCGTGCCCTCGGCGCCAGGCGGGGGCGCGCGCCGCATGCTGCTCATCTCGTACAGCTTCCCGCCGGACCACGCCATCGGCGCGCTGCGCTGGCAGAAGCTGGCGCCGTTCGTCGCCGCGCACGGCTGGGAGCTGGACGTGGTGATGTGCCACCCCGCGGACCTCGAACGCACCGACCCGTCGCGCCTCGACGAACTGCCACTCGGCACGCGCCTCTTCGGTGCGCCGCACCGGGCGAGCGTCGTCGAGCGGTGGCAGCGCAGCGCCATCCGCGCCTACCGCCGCGTGCGCCCGCGCGCCCCGGCGGCGAACGGCGACCTCGCGCCCAGCATGCACCGGGAGGAGATCTCCGCGCAGACCGGCGGAGTGGTGGGCCTCAAGCGCTCCTACCTGGCGTGGCAGCGCTACGCCTCGGAGGGCCGGTGGGCGCGCCTCGCCGCCGAGTTGGGCCACCGCGTCGTCCAGCCGGGCGTGCACGACGTCGTGGTCACCTCCGGGCCGCCTCACATGGCGCACCTGGCCGGCGCCGACGTCGCCGCGCGCGCCGGGCTGCCGCTCGTCATCGACATGCGCGACCCGTGGAGCCTGCGGCACCGCCTCGCGGCGGACGTGGCCAGCCCGGTGGCGCTGC
>Ga0307411_10001120_pt1 | contig 10459 bp, 5 predicted proteins | sample DK1Ometagenome_2_FD_203712 | JGI IMG/M metagenome (GOLD analysis project Ga0307411, IMG submission 203712) | Maize rhizosphere microbial communities from greenhouse at UC Davis, California, United States - DK15-O-1 | ecosystem: Host-associated > Plants > Roots > Rhizosphere > Soil | place: USA...
GCCGCCCCGGTGATGGTGCGGATGCTGGTCGAGGAACAGTTCGACATGGTGGTCGGAACCCGCCAGCATGACGTGGCCGAAGCCTATCGCGGCGGCCATGTCATCGGCAATCGGCTGTTCACCGGCCTGCTGGCCCGGCTGTTCGGACGCAGCTTTACGGACATTTTTTCAGGCTATCGTGCTTTCTCGCGCCGTTTCGTGAAGAGCTTCCCGGTCCTGTCCGAGGGCTTCGAGATCGAGACGGAGATGAGCGTCCACGCCCTCGAGCTCCGGATGCCGGTCGGCGAGCTGGTGACCAGCTATGGTGCAAGGCCTGAAGGTTCGACCTCGAAGCTTTCTACCTATCGCGACGGCTGGCGGATCCTGAAGACCATCGGCACGCTGTATCGGGTTGAACGACCGGTGCTGTTCTATGGCGGCGTCGCCGGCTTGTTGCTTGCCGCGGCGATCGTTTTGGCAGTGCCGCTGTTCATTACCTACATCGATACCGGCCTGGTCCCGCGCTTTCCAACGGCCATCTTGGCGACCGGCCTTGTGATCATTGCAGTCTTGAGTTTCTTTGCCGGGCTGATCCTCGATACCGTGACCAGGGGAAGGCGCGAGGTGCGTCGTCTGGCCTATCTGGCCTACCCGGCCCCGTTTGTGGCCGAAAAGTGACACAGCGGGGCGAATGAGCCGAGGCGCTATTCTACGATCTTAAGTATTTGATACTCTCCCGTTCCAGCGGAAAACCTTGAACGAATTCCGCTGAACAGGGAGATAATCGATGGGTCGTGTCTCGATGGGGCTTCGCGCAGGAGCCGGATTGTTCGCCTTGGTGGTCGGCAGCGCTGCTGCGGCACAAAGCACACAGCCGCCGCCGGATGTGGCCGAGAATCCCGCATCGACCGCCCAGGAGCCGACCGAAGGCGGCGATATCGTCGTCACCGGCTCGCGCATCCGCCGCGATCCGCTGGCGCAGGATGCGCCGATCGTGTTCGTCGACAATGAGGACATCGCCAAGACCGGCCTCAACTCGATCAACGACGTACTACAGCGGTTGCCCAGCTCGGGCGGCGGCCTCAACGGCAAGTTCAACAACTCCGGCAACCTCGGCAATCCGCCCGACGGCGGCGGCGTCGGCGCCGGCGCGGCCGAAATCGACCTGCGCTACCTCGGATCGCGGCGGGTGCTCGTACTGGTCGACGGCATCCGCTATGTGAATGGAGCGTCCGCATCGGGCGTCCCAGGGTCGACCGACCTCAACTCGATCCCCGAAAGCATGATCGAGCGGGTCGAGGTGCTGCAGGACGGCGCCTCGGCGATCTACGGCTCCGATGCGATTGCTGGCGTGGTCAACATCATCACCAAGAAGCGCCAAGCCGGTTTCGACGCGGTTGCCCAGCTCGGCGGCTATGAGGAAGGCGACGGCTTCAGCCAGAATTACCAGCTGAGCTGGGGCAACGGCGGCGACGGCCCGCTGCAAGTCGTCATCGGCGGAAATTTCGTGAAGCAGAGCCCGGTGAGCGCCGGTGACCGAGCGATCTCACGCTTTCCGGCGCCATATGGCGACAGCTGCGCCGATGGGGGCTGTTCGGGATTTCCGATCATGGGCCGCTTCATCGTGCTGCAGAATCCGGCGCTTCCGTTTGATCCCGGCTGCACGGATCCGGACACCTGCGATCCGATCATCCCGGCGACCAATGATTTCCTCGATCTGACGTTGAACAACCCGGTATTCGGCGGACCTCCAGTCTATGATCCGCTGGATCCGACAGGCGCGGGGACGGACTTCCACACCTTCGGCACCGCCGATCGGTTCAACTTCGCACCGTTCAATTATTTCCAGATCCCGCTTCAGCGGTACGGCGCTTTCGCCAACGTCCGCTATGAACTGGCCGACGACCTCAACTTCTCGGCCAAGGGAATCTGGAACCGGCGCAAGTCGAAGAACCAGGCGGCGCCGCTTCCGTTCGGTGTCGGGCCGGCGGCGGGCATCACGCCCGTGCTGGATGGGACGACGATCGACGCCACCAACCCGTTCAACCCGTTCGGCGTGACTTTGGACGCCAGCAACATGGCGCTGGTTTATCGCAGATTCATCGAGGGCGGGCCGCGCCGCTTCTCGCAAACCGTGAACACCATCTACGGCGTGGCGACGCTGGACGGGCGGTTCAATATCGGAACCAACGACTGGTACTGGGACGTCAATGCCGCCTATGGGCGCAATAAGGCCAAGCAGACGATGCTCGGCAACATCAATTCAAACCACCTTCGCCAGGCCCTTGGGCCGGTCGCGGACTGCGTTGGTCAACCGGGTGAATTCGGCGGGACCTGCGTGCCGTTCAACATCTTCGGGGGCGCGGGAACGATCACTCAGGATATGATCGACTTCGTCACCTTCGAGCAGCGTGACAGCGCCAAGCAGTCGACGTGGGACGCCACGGCGAACTTGTCCGGCAGCATCCTCCAGCTGCCTGGCGGTCCGCTCGGGCTGGCGATCGGACTGGAATATCGCAAGCTGAAAGGCCGGTTCGATCCCGATCCGATCGTCGCAGCCGGCTTCAGCTCCGACATTCCGGCCCAGCCCACGAAGGGGAGCTACGACGTCAAGGAAGCCTATGCCGAGCTCAATGCTCCGTTGCTCGCCGACGTGCCGTTTGCCGACCTGCTCGAGCTCAACGGGGCGGTACGTTTCTCGGATTATTCGACTTCGGGCTCGACCACGACGTTCAAAGCCGGGCTGAACTGGAAACCCTATGAGGACCTGCGCCTGCGCGGTTCCTGGGCCGAAGGCTTCCGGGCACCGTCGATCGGCGAACTGTTCGGGACGGCCTCCCGTTTCGACCAAACGCTGAGCGATCCTTGCTCCCTCGACAGCACGGCCGCGCAGAACTTCAACAATAATGCGACTGTTGAGGCCAATTGCATTGCGGCGGGCGTGCCCGCGGCCGGATACAATCAGCCCAACCCGCAAATCTCCGTAATCGTCGGAGGCAACGAGGATCTGGACGCCGAAACCTCCAAGAGCCTGGTGCTCGGCGGCGTGTGGAGCCCGTCGTTCGTGCCGGGATTCTCGATCGAGGCCAACTGGTACAAGATCAAGGTCAAGGGCGCGATCACGACCGTGGACGCAGAGGTCACGCTCAATAACTGCATGGTCGACAGCGATCCGGCGGCTTGCGCGCTGGTCACCCGGTCGGCCGGCGGCATCCTGACGCAGGTCTCGGGGGTGCTGCTGAATATCGCCTCGATCAAGACCAAGGGCATCGACCTTAATGTCGCCTATCGCGGTGTCGATGTCGCCGGCGGCAAGCTTGGGCTGACCTGGAACAACACCTTCCTGCGCAACTACGACGTAATCGTGCCGATTACCGGCGGCACGCAGGTCATTAGCCGGGAAGGTACTGAGGTAGGCAGCCCGTCGCAGGGCTTCCCGAAGTGGAAGTCGATTGGCGTCATCGACTGGGACGGAGCGGTGTTCGGGGCGACGGTTACCGGCCGCTACGTCTCCAAGCTGCGAGAGGGCGACGGCAACGTCATGAACTCCAAGTTCTATACCGACCTCCAGCTTCGCTGGCTGCCGCAGGCGTTCAAGGACCAGTTCGGCTTCGCTTTGGGCGTGAACAACCTGTTCAAGACCAAGGCGCCGGGTTGCTTCACCTGCGACCTCAATAACTTCGACCCAACCGTTTACGACGTGCCGGGCCGCTACTTCTATGCGCGGGCGAGCGTGAAGATGTAGGCAGTTCGACCGGCTGCCGAACTTGGAAGGGCGGTTGGCCTCGAGCCGACCGCCCTTTCTTTGTTGCGTTTTTCGCGCCTCATTGCTCGCGATCTTGCGATTCTGACAGCCGATTGGTCGCTCTGTTGCTGTGATCACCTCGACGGCGCTCGCCTCGAACGCCGATGAGGAGGGGAACGGTATATGTGGGGCGTCAAAACGAAACTTTGTTCTGGAGCTGCGCTTGCAGCATTGCTCGTTGCCAACCCCGCTTGGGCACAAGATGCGCCGCCTGCCGACGAAATGCAGCCGGCAGCAACTGGCGACCAGGCCGAAACGCCGCCTGATATTGTCGTCACCGGTTCCCGCATTCGCCGGAACCCGCTGAATCTCGACGCACCGATCACCTTTGTCGATAGCGAAGATATGGCCAAAACTGGCTTGAATTCCGTTACCGACGTCCTGCAGCGGCTACCCAGCGCGGGCGGCGGACTAAATTCCAAATTCAACAGCAGCGGCAACAGCGGCAATCCGCCCGATGGCGGCGGGGTCGGCGCGGGCTCGGCGGAAATCGACCTGCGCTACCTCGGGGCGAAGCGGACGCTGGTCCTGGTCGATGGCCTGCGGTTCGTGAATGGCGCTTCGGCCAGCGGTGTCCCGGGGTCGGTCGACCTCAACTCGATCCCTGAGGGAATGATCGAGCGAGTCGAGGTTCTGCAAGACGGCGCCTCGGCCATTTACGGCTCCGACGCAATTGCCGGTGTCGTCAACATCATCACCAAAAAGGGTCAGGACGGATTCGACGCCTCGGCCCAGATCGGCAGCTTCCTCGAGGAAGGAGACGGCTTTTCCCAGAACTACCAGATCAGTTGGGGGAACGGCACCGATGGGCCGACCCAGATTGTCGTCGGCGGTAGCTACGTCAAACAGAACCCGGTCAGCGCAGCCGACCGCGACATTTCCCAGTTTCCTTTTCCCTATGCGGACAGGTGTGACATCCCGGCTGGCGGCTGTTCGGGCTATGTGCCGCTCGGCCGATTTGGGGTGTTCGGTGAGGATTTGACCCTTCGAGGGGTGGTTACCGGCGTCCCCGATTACAATCCTGCCGATCCGGACGACCCCAGCAGCGATTTCAAGAATTTCACGGACGCCGACCGGTTCAACTTCGCGCCCTACAACTACATACAGATCCCGCTGGAACGGCTCGGGCTGTTCGCCAACCTTCACCAGGAACTGTCGTCTACCGTCAATCTGACCGGAAAGCTGGTCTGGAACCGGCGAAAGTCGCGGAACCAGGCGGCGCCCTTGCCACTGGGCATCGGACAGGCGGCCGGCAACGGCAATTTCCTCGATACGATCGGCGTGCATTCGACCAATCCGTACAACCCGTTCGGCGTGACGTTGGACAACAGTAATCTGGATTATATTTTCCGGCGCGTAGTGGAGGTCGGGCCTCGGCGGTTCTTCCAGACCGTCAACACCCTCTATGGTGTCGTGACCCTGGACGGCAACTTCGACCTTGGCGGCCGCGACTGGTTCTGGGACGTCAACGCGTCCTACGGCCAGAACAAGGCCAGGCAAAAAATGCTCGGCAACATCAACAGCCAGAAGTTGGCGCAGGCACTTGGCCCGATCAGCGGCTGCACCGGCGAATGCGTTCCGTTCAATATCTTTGGCGGCGCCGGAACGATCACCGAGGCGATGCTTGATTTTGTCAGCTTTACGCAGCGCGACAGCAGCAAGCAGACGCAATGGGACGTATCCGCCAATCTGTCGGGCAGCCTCCTCAGCCTTCCCGGCGGAGATCTTGGGATTGCCGTGGGCGTTGAATATCGGGACCTGAAGGGCCGGTTTGATCCTGACCCCGTTGTTGCGGCGGGATTCACATCGGACATCCCCGCGCTGCCGACTAAAGGCGGATATAATGTGGCCGAGGCCTATGCCGAGGTGAATGCGCCGCTGCTGGCCGATGTTCCGTTCGCCGACCTGCTCGAGCTGTCCGGGGCCGTTCGCCATTCGAAATATTCGAAGTCCGGATCGACGACGACGTTCAAGGGCGGCATCAACTGGAAGCCGATTCCTGACTTGAGGATTCGTGCATCCTATTCGGAAGGCTTCCGCGCTCCGACGATCGGCGAATTGTTCGGAACGCCGTCGCGCTTCGACCAAACCCTGTTCGATCCTTGCTCGTCATCGCCAGGTAATCAGGCGCCGCGGCGTTTCCAGAATGATGCCACCGTTCGCGCCAACTGCATCGCCCAGGGCGTGCCAGCTAGTGGAAGCTACCAGCAGCCGAATCCACAGCTGTCGGTTACGACCGGCGGAAATGAGAATCTGGAGGCGGAGACTTCGAAGGGCTGGAACCTCAGCGTCGTCGTCAGCCCCTCTGTGATCCGCGGTTTCTCGGTGGAGGCCAACTATTATCGGATGAAGATCAACGGGGCGATTCAATCAATCGATGCAGAAGTCACGCTAGACCGCTGCACGCTCCTGAACGACGCGGCATCGTGCGCGAATATTTCGCGAGCGCCTTCAGGGCCGGTGATCCTGATCGACGGCATTTTGCAGAACATTGCTGCGATCAAGACCGAAGGCGTCGACCTTAATGTCGCCTATCGCACCAGCCCCACGCCGCTTGGCACCTTTGGATTTACCTGGAACAATAACTTCCTGCTCAACTATGACGTGTTCGTTCCGGCGACCGATGGAATCTCCAAGATCAGCCGTGAGGGCACTGAAAAGGGCGCCCCGGACCAGGCCTTCCCGACCTGGAAGTCGATCGGCATTATCGATTGGGAAGGGACGAATTTTGGGGCGACGCTGACCGGCCGATACATCAAGGACGTCGTGGAGTCCCAGAACGACAATGTCCTCAACGATCGGTTCTACACCGACCTGCAGCTCCGCTGGAAGCCGACTTTCCTCGACAATCTGCGGTTCGCGGTCGGCGTCAACAATCTGTTCGACAAGGACCCTCCGGCCTGCATCAGCTGCAACCTCAACAATTTCGACCCGACCACCTACGACGTGCCCGGCCGCTACTATTACGCCCGTGCATCCATCAAAATGTAATGGGTCTTCGCGAACTCGGGTATCGGGGCGGCGTTACGGCGCCGCCCTTTTGCCCCAACCGCGCAAGGCGGGTTGAACATTGGTGCGAACCTGCCGATGTAGGGCCTACACAATTGCCAAGGACCCGCTTTTCCCATGGATCATCAAGACATCGTTTCCGGCCTCGTCCCAATCGTCATCGAACAGTCTAACCGGGGCGAGCGCAGCTTCGACATCTATTCCCGGCTGCTGAGAGAGCGAATCGTCTTCATCACCGGTCCGATCGAGGACCACATGGCCTCGCTGATCACCGCCCAGCTGCTCTTCCTCGAGTCCGAGAACCCGAAGAAGGACATCTTCATGTACATCAATTCGCCGGGCGGCGTGGTGACGGCGGGCCTCGCGATCCATGACACGATGCAATATATCCGTCCGAAGGTGAGCACGGTGTGCATCGGCCAGGCGGCGTCGATGGGCAGTTTCCTGCTATGCGCCGGGGAACCAGGAATGCGCATCGCCCTCACCAACAGCCGGATCATGATCCACCAGCCGTCGGGCGGCGCGCAGGGCATGGCTTCAGATATCGAAATTCAGGCGCGCGAGATTCTCCGCATGCGCACCCGTCTCAATACGCTCTACGCCAAATATACCGGCCAGGCGATCGAAGCGATCGAGACTGCCATGGACCGCGACAAGTTCCTGGAAGCCGACGAAGCCAAGGAATTCGGCCTGATCGACGAGGTATTCGACCGGCGCCCTGACATCGGCGAGGGGGATACGACCGGCGCAGCGGACATCACGCCGGCCTGACGGAGCGTAATCCCGGTCCTCGTTGAATGAAGTCTCGCCGCTGCCGTTCCGTTTCCGCGGGCGGGCCTGTCAACGAGGCTCGGCTGCCGACATCATCAGGAATTTCCGCGCCTGAATCGAGGTTGGCCTTGCCCCGCTTGCTTTGACAATCCATATTTGGGACAGGCACTTGGAAGCGGGAGGAGCGTTAACCCATCCGCCAGTTTGATTGTGCGATAAACCGGTCTAGCATGACCGGGCGGCAGCTGACGCAGCCGTGGTGAAGACAAGGGACGATATGACGAAGCTTTCCGGCGGCGGCGACAGCAAGAGCACGCTTTACTGCAGCTTCTGCGGCAAGTCGCAGCATGAGGTCCGCAAGTTGATCGCGGGCCCGACCGTCTTCATCTGCGACGAGTGCGTCGAGCTGTGCAACGACATCATCCGCGAGGAGACCAAGTCGGCGCTAGTTAAGACTCGCGACGGCGTCCCGACCCCGTCGGAGATCTACAAGGTCCTGGACGATTATGTGATCGGGCAGCAACGCGCCAAGCGCGTCCTGTCGGTTGCGGTCCACAACCATTACAAGCGGCTCGCCCATGGCGCCAAGACGGGCACCGAAGTCGAGTTGGCCAAGTCGAACATCCTGCTGATTGGGCCCACCGGTTGCGGCAAGACGCTGCTGGCCCAGACGCTGGCGCGGATTCTCGACGTGCCCTTCACCATGGCCGATGCGACGACGCTGACCGAGGCGGGCTATGTCGGCGAAGATGTCGAGAATATCATCCTGAAGCTGCTCCAGGCCTCCGACTATAATGTCGAGAAGGCCCAGCGCGGGATCGTCTACATCGACGAAATCGACAAGATCAGCCGCAAATCGGACAATCCCTCGATCACCCGCGACGTATCGGGCGAGGGCGTCCAGCAGGCGCTGCTCAAGCTGATGGAAGGCACCACCGCCTCCGTTCCGCCGCAGGGCGGCCGCAAGCATCCGCAGCAGGAGTTCCTGCAGGTCGACACGACCAACATATTGTTTATCTGCGGCGGCGCCTTCGCTGGCCTGGAAAAGATCATCGGCGACCGGCTGCAGGGCAAGTCGATCGGCTTCGGCGCCCATGTCGCCGCGCCGGAGGACCGCCGCGCCGGCGACGTTCTCAAGTCGACCGAGCCCGAGGACCTGTTGAAGTTCGGCCTGATCCCCGAGTTCATCGGGCGGCTGCCTGTGATCGCCACGCTCGAGGACCTGGACGAGGAAGCGCTGGTCAAGATCCTGGTTGAGCCTAAGAATGCGCTGGTGAAGCAGTATCAGAAGCTGTTCGACATGGAGGATGTCGAATTGGGCTTCTCCGATGAGGCGCTGCATTCGGTCGCCAAGAAGGCGATCGAGCGCAAGACCGGCGCCCGCGGTCTCCGCTCGATCCTCGAGGGGATCTTGCTCGACACGATGTTCGACCTGCCGTCGATGGAAGGCGTCGACGAAGTCCACATCGACAAGGATGTGGTCGACGGTCGCAAGGACCCGGTGAGGGTCTATGCCAAGAAGGATAAGACCGCCTCTTCCGGCGACGCGGCCTAAGGCGTGGCCGCGTCCCTCCAGCCGGCCCGGCTGTTCGACGACAATTTCCTGAAATTTTTGCCTGCGCCGATCCGGGAGCCGCGGCGGGCGTGGCTGGCGATCCCGATGGCGTGGGTGCTGTCCTTCTTGGGCAGCCTGGCCCTCGCTCTCCTGGTCCAGTGGATCGCACCCACTGCCCGCACTGTTGAGATTCCCCCGCTGCCGGCTTGGGCGATCATCCTTGGTTTCGCGGTAATTTCACCGATCCTTGAATCGATACTCATGGGACTGGGTCTCAAATTTTTGCTGGGACGGATGACCGCCGGCCCCGCGATCTTGAGCAGCGCAATATTCTGGGGCGCGGTGCATTCGATCCAGGTCCCGGTCTGGGGCCTTGCCATTTGGTGGCCGTTCCTGATTTTCTCGACTCTGTTCGTCGTCTGGCAACAACGGGGATTCTGGATCGGCGTTTGGGTAGCGGCCGCGACGCACTTCCTTCAAAATCTGGGCCCGTCGCTTGCGATAGCCTACCCGAACCTGCTTCCGTCACTCGGCTAAGCACGTTGCGCTCGCCGGAGGCGCCGCCCATATAGCGGGGATGACAACGCAAAAGCTTCCAGTTCTCCCTCTTCGCGACATCGTCGTTTTCCCGCATCGAATCGTGCCGCTGTTCGTCGGCCGCGAAAAATCCGTTGCCGCACTTGAAACCGCGATGGCGGCGGACAAGCAGCTGTTCCTGGTTGCGCAGCTCGACCCGGCCGAGGACGATCCCGACCGCGATGCGCTCTACGACCTGGGCGTAATCGCCACGGCGATGCAGCTTTTGAAGCTGCCCGATGGAACAGTGCGGGTCCTGGTCGAGGGTGCCCAGCGAGCCAGGCTGGTCGCGCTCAGCGACGCCGACGGCCATCAGCTGGCCGAGGTCGAGGTTGTCGAGGAAGAGCCGGCGGAGGGCCCCGAGGCGCTGGCACTGATGCGCTCGGTGATCGACCAGTTCGACAATTATGCCAAGCTCAACAAAAGGCTTCCGGCCGAAACCTCGATGCAGCTCAGCGAGATCGAGGATCCCTCGATTCTGGCCGACGCGGTCGCGTCCAACCTGTCGATCAAGGTCGCCGACAAGCAGGCACTGCTGGGCGAGCTCCACCCGGCGCGTCGGCTGGAAATGGTGTTCGCCTTCATGGAAGGCGAGCTCGGGGTGCTCCAGGTCGAGAAGAAGATCCGTAGCCGGGTTAAACGGCAGATGGAGAAGACCCAGCGCGAATATTATCTGAACGAGCAGCTCAAGGCGATCCAGCGCGAACTGGGCGAGGGTGAGGAAGGCGGCGACGAACTCAATGAGCTCGCTGCAAAGATCCGCA
>Ga0307411_10001121_pt1 | contig 10456 bp, 10 predicted proteins | sample DK1Ometagenome_2_FD_203712 | JGI IMG/M metagenome (GOLD analysis project Ga0307411, IMG submission 203712) | Maize rhizosphere microbial communities from greenhouse at UC Davis, California, United States - DK15-O-1 | ecosystem: Host-associated > Plants > Roots > Rhizosphere > Soil | place: USA...
GAAGTCGAGGGCATCAACCGCGTGGTCTACGACTATACGTCGAAGCCGCCCGGGACCATCGAGTGGGAGTGACATGCACCGCTCGCGGATCAACGGCATCCTGATCGACTGCAACGTCGACGATATCGAAACCGCTGCTCGCTTCTGGGCCGAGGCGCTGGGCCGCCCGATCGATCCCGGCCATCCCGGCACGCGCGGTGATTATGTGATGTTGGAGAATCGGCCGGACGAGATCAGCGTCCAGATCCAGCGGGTGGATCACGAAAGCCGCATTCACCTCGACATCGAAACTGACGACATCCCCGCCGAAGTTGCGCGGCTCGAAAAGCTCGGGGCGACAGTCCACAAGAGGCTGGAGCGCTGGGTGGTCATGCAGGCGCCGAGCGGCCACCGCTTCTGCGTGGTGCGGGTGCAGCGCGATGGCTTTCCGAAAGGCGCAATCGAGTGGGAGTGATTACTCCGCTGCGGTAACCTGGATTTGCTGCTCGATCACCACGGGCGGTTCAGCTTGCGTCGCAAGATATTGATGGATTGCCGCGACGACCTGGGCGCCGTCACCGACCGAGGCGGCAACGCGCTTCACCGATCCGGAGCGAACGTCGCCGACGGCAAAGATGCCCCGCCGGCTGGTCTCCAGCGGCAGGCGATCCGGCGCGGTCTCCGCCCCGGTCAGAATGAATCCTCGCTGGTCCAGTTTGAGGCCGGTGCCTGCTAGCCAGTCGGTATTCGGCTCGGCGCCGATGAAGCTGAAGAGAAAGCGGGCGCGGCGCTTGATGTCTCGGCCCGACGAGCGCTCGCGAACGGTGATCTCGTCGAGCTCCCCCGAAGTTCCATGCAGCGCACTGACCTCACAGCCGACAATAACCTCGACGTTCGGCAGCCCCTCGATGCGGTCGACGAGATATTGCGACATGGTCGCGGCTAGCGGGCGTCTCGCTACAAGCGTCACCTTGCGCGCAAGGGTCGCCAGGAAGACCACGGCCTGCCCGGCTGAATTGCCGCCGCCGACCAGCGCCACGTCCTCGTTGGCGGCGAGATCGGCTTCCAGCGGCGATGCCCAATAGTGAATCGATGTCCCTTCGAACTCTTCCAGGCGATCGACCTCAAGCCTGCGGTATCGCGCGCCGGTTGCGATCACGATCGAGCGCGCCTGGACGCTCTCTCCGGTGGAGAGCTCGATGCGGCACGGGTCGTTCCCGCATTGCAGCCGCACGGCCTCATCGGGAATCGCGATTTCGACTCCGAACTTCTGCGCCTGGCTGAAGGCGCGGCCCATCAGCGCCATTCCGGAAATGCCGGTGGGAAAGCCGAGATAATTTTCGATGCGGGCCGAAGCGCCGGCCTGCCCGCCGAAAGAACGGCAGTCGATCGTCAGGACGGAGAGGCCTTCCGAGCTCGCATAGACCGACGTGGCGAGGCCGGACGGTCCCGCGCCGATCACGACGACGTCGTAAAGCTTTTCCGCATCGATCGGCCCCACAAGACCGACGCACCTTGCAAGCTGATACTCTGAAGGGTTGCGGAGCAATCTGCCATCCGGGCAAAGAACGATCGGCAACTCTTCGGCGGCTACTTCGAACCGTTCGATCAACGTTTCTGCGCACCTGTCGCCGACCGCGCTGAGGCGTTGGTACGGATGACCGTTCCGCCGCAGGAAATTGACCAGCCGCAGGACGTCGGCATTTCCCTCCTCGCCGATAATGATCGGCCCGGCGCCCGCCTCGATCAGGCCGACGCGGCGAAGGATCAAGGCGCGCATGATGCGCTCGCCGAGCTCGGCCTCGGCGATCAGCAGCGCGCGCAGCCTGTCGGGCGGGATCGCGACGGCCTCGACGTCCGTCAATGCCTGGGCGTCGACCAGGAAGGGCCGTCCGGAGAGCTGGGCAAGCTCCCCCATGAAGTTGCCATGCTCATGCGTGACGATGGGCGAGCGATCGGCTCCGCGGCGCTCGGTGACTTCGACCTGCCCCGAAAGGATCAGGGTCAGTCCGAATCCCGCCTCGCCGACCCGCGCGACCATGTCGCCTGCGCGATAGCTCCGCGGCTCGCCGAACCGGGACAGCCGCGCGAGCTCCTCCTCTGTCAGGCGCGGAAACATCTGAGCCCCGCGCGTCGCGATCAAATTGCGCTGCGAGTCGCTCATTCGGCGGGCACGGGCTCGGCGACCGTTGCGGTCGGCGCGAGGGCTTTCACCGGGAATTCCTGCCGCGAGGAAATGGCGATGCGGTTCCACGCATTGATAAGCACGGCGGCGAGCGTCAGCCAGCCGATCTCGTCCATCGTGAAGTGAGCCTTTAGATCCTCGAACGCCTCGGTCGAAGCGTGGGTTTCGGAAATGAGGGTGACCTCCTCGAGCCAGCGGAGAACCGCTCGCTCCTTGTCGGTGTAAAGCGACGATTCTTCCCATGCGTCGAGCAGTGTCAGCCGGTGCGGCGGCTCGCCGTCGGCAAGCGCCTCCTCGGTGTGCATTACAATGCAATAAGCACATCCGTTGATCTGCGAGGCGCGCAGCTTCATCAGGTGGAGCAGCTTGCGGTCGAGCTTACCGGCGATCAGCCGCTCCATCTGGAGCAGATGGCGATAAGCCTCCGGCGCAATCTGCGCGATGTCCATGCGCTGCTCGACACTCATTTTCTGCCCTCCCGTCACGCGCCCGATTCTGGGACCGGGCCGCTCGTCGGCGGCCCGGCGTCCCTTTACCTATCAGCCCACTGGCGGCTCTTCGAGGATCTCGACTTCGAGCTTCGGGGCCGCCTCGGCTGGTGTGCCCCGCACGAACTCCAGGATGTCGCGGTTGATGAGCTCCGGATGCGTCGTCATGCACCCATGCGGCAACCCTGGATAGTTCTTCAGAGTGCCGTTCTTCAGCAGCTTCACCGCGAGCGGCGCCGAATCCTCATAGGGCACGACCTGGTCGTCCTCACCGTGGATCAGCAGGACAGGCACTTCGATCCGCGTCAGGTCGTCGGTGAAGTCCGTTTCCGAGAATGCCTTGATGCAGTCGTAATGGGCCTTGATCCCGCCCATCATCGCTTGTCGGAACCAATTGCGAATGATGCCTTCGCTCGCCACCGCACCCGCGCGGTTGTAGCCGTAGAAGGGCCCCGAAGCGATATCGAGATAGAGCTGCGCTCGATTGGCCGATATCGCTTGGCGATAGCCGTCGAAGGCTTCGATCGGCATGCCTCCAGGATTGCTGTCTTTCTTGACCATGACCGGCGGGACCGCGCCGATAAGGACCAGCTTCGCTACCCGCCCCGGCTCCGCCCGCGCGACATAGTGAGTGGCCTCTCCTCCGCCGGTCGAATGGCCGACATGGACCGCATCGTGCAGGTCCAGCTTGGCCGCCAGTTCGATCAGATCGGCGGCATAAGTGTCCATGTCGTTGCCCGTATCGGTCTGAGTCGACCGGCCGTGACCGCGCCGGTCATGGGCGATCACCCTGAAGCCCTCGCCCAGGAAGAACATCAGCTGGTTGTCCCAGTCGTCCGAGCTGAGCGGCCAGCCGTGATGGAACACTATCGTCTGCGCGTCCCGGGAGCCCCAATCCTTGTAGAAGATCTCGGTGCCGTCTTTGGTGGTGATGAAGCTCATTGGGCGCTCCCACAAGGGGATGCCGGCCGTCGGGACCGGCGCCAAAAGTCTCGGACCGATTGGGCGGGCAAACACAGGCTCGTCGAACGCGTCGGAGTCGCGACTCCAAGGGCCGTAACAGGATTCCCATCACGGTGCGATGACAAGGATCAGGGTCGCGGTTTGACCCCCACCCGCACGCGTGGCAACGCCCCGAACATGTCCGACCAACCTCCCGGCCAGAAGACCTGGGGCGGCCGTTTTCGCGGCGCCGCGTCGGACCTGATGACACGGATCAACGCGTCGATCGGCTTCGACAAAAGGCTGTGGCGGGAGGATATCGGCGGCTCGAAGGCGCACGCGGCGATGCTCCGCGCGCAGGGGATCATCGGCGCAGAAGATGCCGATGCGATCCTGAAGGGCCTCGACCAGGTCGCGGAGGAGTTCGAGCGCGACGGCGTTCCCGTGCGGGTCGAGCTCGAGGACATCCACATGACCATCGAGCACCGCCTCACCGAGCTGATCGGCCCGGCGGCTGGGCGGCTGCACACGGCGCGCTCGCGCAACGACCAGGTTGCGACCGACTTCCGCATGTGGGTGCGAAGCGCCTGCGACGAGGTGGCGGGGAGCATCCGCTATCTGCAGCGTGTGCTGATCGACGTTGCGGACCGAAATGCCGAAACCGTCATGCCCGGCTTTACCCATCTGCAGGTCGCCCAACCCGTGACGCTCGGACATCACCTGCTGGCCTATTACGAGATGCTCCGCCGCGACGTGTCGCGTTTCGCCCATGCGCGTGACCGAATGAACGAAAGCCCCCTCGGCGCGGCCGCTCTTGCGGGCACGGGCTTTCCCGTCGACCGGGATGCGACTGCGAATGCACTCGGTTTCGCTCGCCCCACAGGCAATAGCCTCGACAGCGTGTCCGACCGCGACTTCGCTCTCGATTACCTAGCCGCAGCTGCTCAGTGCAGCCTGCACCTTTCGCGGCTGGCCGAGGAGCTGATCATCTGGGCAAGCCCGCAGTTCGGCTTCGTGAAGCTGTCGGACGCTTTCTCGACCGGCTCGTCGATCATGCCGCAGAAGCGCAACCCCGACGCTGCTGAGTTGGTGCGCGGGCACAGCGGCCGGATCATGGGCTGCCTCACCTCGCTGATGGTGACGATGAAGGGGCTTCCGCTCGCCTATTCGAAGGACATGCAGGACGATAAGGAACCGGTATTCGAAGCGCGCGACCTTCTCATGTTGTCGCTTGAAGCGATGACGGGCATGGTCGAGACCATCGAATTCGTGCCCGGGCGGATGCGGGCCGCGGCGGAGCAGGGATTCTCGACTGCAACGGACCTCGCCGACTGGCTGGTTCGCGAGGCCGGCGTTCCGTTCCGCGAGGCGCATCACATCACTGGTGCGGCTGTGAGGGCAGCCGAGGACCGCAACTGCGGCCTCGATCAGCTTACGCTCGACGTGCTCAGGCAAATCGACCCGCGAATCGACGAGCGAGTGTTCGACGTGCTCAGCGTCGAGGCTTCGGTGCGGAGCCGTACAAGCTACGGCGGGACTGCCCCGGAACAAGTCCGCGATCAGGTCGCAAGGGCGAAAGCCGACCTAGGCCTTTAGCCGCCGTTCGCGCTGGCCGAGCGTCCGTAGCCGGAGCGCATTCAGCCGGATGAAACCCGCGGCGTCGCGCTGGTCGTAATCGCCGGTGCCTTCCTCGAAGGTGACGAGGTCCTGGTCGTAGAGCGAATGCTCGCTCTCCCGGCCGATCACGGTCGCGTTGCCCTTGTAGAGCTTCATCGTGACGCGGCCGGTCACATGCTCCTGGCTCTTGTCGATCGCCGCCTGGAGCATCTCGCGCTCCGGCGCGAACCAGAAGCCGTTGTAGACGAGGCTCGCGTAGCGGGGCATCAGCTCGTCCTTCAGGTGCATGGCGCCACCATCGACGGTGATGCTCTCGATCCCGCGATGCGCGGCCAGGAGGATCGTCCCGCCCGGCGTCTCGTACACGCCCCGGGACTTCATGCCGACGAAGCGGTTCTCGACCAGGTCGAGCCGGCCGATGCCGTTGTTGTGGCCGAGGGTGTTGAGCCGTTCCAGAAGCGTCGCCGGTGACAGCGCGTCGCCATTGAGTGCGACGGCATCACCGCGCTCGAAATCGATGGTGATCGTGGTGGGCTTGTCCGGTGCATCTTCGGGCGAGATCGTCCGCTGGTGCACATATTCGGGAGCGTCCGCGGATGGGTCCTCGAGCACCTTCCCCTCGGACGAGCTATGCAGAAGGTTCGCGTCGATCGAGAAGGGGGCGTCCCCGCGCTTGTCCTTGGCGATCGGGATCTGGTGCTTCTCGGCAAAGTCGATCAGCGCCTCCCGGCTGGCGAACTTCCACTCGCGCCACGGGGCGATCACGCGAATGTTCGGCTCCAGCGCATAATAGCCCAGCTCGAAGCGGACCTGGTCGTTCCCCTTGCCGGTTGCGCCGTGGCAGACGGCGTCGGCGCCGACGGCCCGCGCGATCTCGATCTGCCTTTTTGCGATCAAAGGACGGGCAATGCTCGTGCCAAGCAAATATTGCCCTTCGTAAACAGTATTCGCGCGGAACATTGGGAATACGAAGTCGCGGACGAACTCCTCGCGCAGGTCCTCGATGAAGATATTCTCCGGCTTCACGCCCAGCATCTCGGCCTTGCGCCGCGCCGGCTCGACTTCCTCGCCCTGGCCCAGGTCCGCGGTGAAGGTCACGACCTCCGCGTCATATTCGCTCTGCAGCCACTTCAAGATGATGGATGTGTCGAGGCCGCCCGAATAGGCGAGCACCACCTTCAGCTTCTTGTTCGTCATGTTCTTCCTCGAATTTCAGGCGGCCGCGCCGGATAGCCAGAGCATCGCTCCGCGCGCCGTATGCATCCGGTTCTCGGCCTGGCGCCAGACCGCCGAGCGCGGCCCGTCGATCACGTCCGCGGTGACTTCCTCCCCACGCCGGGCAGGGAGGCAGTGAAGGAAATGCGCATCCGGCGCTTTGTCCATCAGCGCCGCATTGACCTGATACGAGGCGAACGCGTTGCGCCGATCTGCGCTGTCCTCGTCGCCCATCGACACCCAGACATCCGAATAGACGATGTCCGAGCCGTCGACTGCCTCCGCAGGATCCTCGACCTGGTCGACGCCGGGCAGCGGCGTGCCAAACCCGAAGCCGACCGGGCTGGCGATCACGAAGTGGGCGCCGAGCATCGCACAGCCTTCGGCCACAGAACGGGCGACATTGTTCGCCTCCCCGATGAAGGCGACACGCACGCCCTCGATGCGGTTCATCAGCTGCTGGATGGTCAGGAGATCCGCGAGCGCCTGCAGCGGATGATCCGTCGCAGAGAGCATGTTCAGCACCGGCGCGGCGTTCAGCGCCGCCATCTGCTCCAGCAGGCCGTGATCGAAGACACGAGCGGCGATGATCGCATGATAGCAGGCGAGGGTGCGCGTCACGTCCTCGACAGTCTCGCGCTCGCCGATGCCGAGTTCGTTCGGCTGCAGGTAGACGGGATGGCCGCCGAGCTGCGCCGCCGCCAGCTCCGTCGAATTGCGCGTGCGCGCGCTCGGCTTCTCGAAATAGAGCGCTACCCCCTTGCCTTGCAGGACGCGTGCATATGGCTGCTCGGACAAGGCGAGAATAACCCGCAAGTCGTCCGCAGACAGGTCGCGAATAGCGAGCAGATGCTTCACCAGCTGGCTTCCCGCTTCACCATCGTGCCGACGCCATGGTCGGTCAGCAGCTCGATCAGCAGCGAATGATGGACGCGGCCGTCGATGATGTGTGCGAAGCCGACGCCCTGATCGACGGCATCTGCGCAGGCGCGAAGCTTGGGGATCATGCCCTTGCCGACGCTTTCATGATCGATCCGCTCCCGAAGCTCGGCAGACGTTAGCCGCTGGACCAGCGAGTTCTCGTCCTTGGGGTCTTCGAGCAGGCCCGGTGCAGCAGTCAGATAAACGATCTTCTCCGCGTTCATCGCCACGGCGATCGCTCGTGCCGCCTCATCCGCATTGACGTTGTACGGATGGCCGTCCGCATTGGCCCCGACGGTCGACACGACAGGAGTCAGGCCGTCGTCGAGCAGGCGATGCAGAAGCTCGGCGCGGACCTCGGTTACGTTGCCGACGAAACCCAAAGCGGAATCGGCCGGCGTTACCATAAGCAGGCCCGCGTCCTCACCCGACACGCCGACGGCGACCGGCTCGTCGCCGGCCTGGCTGTTGATCGTCGCGACGAGGTCGCGGTTGATCTTGCCGACCAGCACCATTCGGACGATCTCCAGAGTCTCCGCGTCCGTGACCCGTAGGCCGTCGCGGAATTCCGGTTCCTTGCCGACCCGCCGTAGCATCGTGTCCACCTGCGGGCCACCGCCGTGGACGAGCACGCACCGCACGCCGACGCTCCTTAGCAGCAGAACGTCCTGAGCCAGCGCGAGATCGGACTCACGGTCGATCGCCGCACCACCCAGCTTCACGACGACCGACTTGCCGGCGAACTGGCGGATGTAGGGCAGAGCCTCGACGAGGATGCGCGCGGTTTCGCCCGGAGTTGGCTGCGCGCTCATGACGTCTTGCTATTCTCGCGGATATAGCCGGGGCCAAGGTCGATCCCGATCATCTTCGCGGAGGCCTTGCCCGCGCCGAGATGGACTTCGATGTGGACCTCGTCGCCCATCATGTGCCGGGCGAGCGCAACGCCGTCATGCTCGATTCCGGCGCCGCCACTGGCGACCACGATCCCGCCATAGGCAACGCGCGATTTAGCGACGTCCATGTCGACGCCGGCCGAGCCCGCGGCGGCCATCAGCCGGCCCCAATAGGGATCGCCGCCGTACCAGCTGCACTTCACGAGATTGTTCTCGACGATGTTCTTCGCGGCGACTTTCGCTTCATTGTCGTTCGCCGCGCCGGTGACTACGAGGCGGGCGATCCGGGTCATGCCTTCGGCGTCGCGCGCCATCTGCATGGTCAGGTCCTCGCATGCCGCGAGAAGCGCGTTGCCGAACTCCTCGTGATCGGCCTTGCCGCGCCGACCGGACGCTAGCACCAGCGCCGTGTCGTTGGTCGAGGTCGCGCCGTCGACGTTGAGCGTGTTGAACGTCGCGTCGGAAGCCTCGCGGAGCACCTTCTGCATCAGCTCGCGCGGCACCTCGGCATCGGTCGTCAGGAAGGCAAGCATGGTGGCCATGTTGGGCGCGATCATCCCGCAGCCCTTGGCCATCCCGCCGATCGTGAAGGTCGATCCCTTGATCAGCACTTCCTTCGGATTGTGATCCGTGGTGAGGATGCCGCGCGCAGCGTCGTGGCCGCCCTCGACTGACAGTTTCTTGGCAAGCTTCGGCGTGGCGTGGAGGATGGGATCCATCGGCAGCGGAGTGCCAATGATTCCGGTCGAGCAGACCAGCACCTGGCTTGCGTCGATGCCGAGCGCTTCGCCCGCCGCCGCACCCATCAGCTGCGCGTCCCTGTAACCCGCCGCGCCCGTGCCGGCATTGGCGTTGCCCGAATTGACGATGACGGCCGTCACCTTTCCGCGATTGGCGGCGAGAACCTTCCGGCCCAGCTCGACCGGCGGCGCCGCGAACTTGTTCTGGGTGAAGACGGCCGCGCAGGCGACCGGCTGGCGGTCTTCCGTCGCGAGCAGCGCCATGTCGAAGCGCCGCTTCTTGATGCCGGCGTGGCAGCCGGCAGCGACGAACCCGTCGGCCGCAGTAACGCTCATGGATAGACTCCGATTGCAGTGAGCCCGGCCGCCTCATTGAGGCCGAGCATGAGATTGGCGCACTGGACCATCTGGCCCGCCGCGCCCTTTCCGAGATTGTCGATTGCCGAGAGCGCGAGCACCCGGCCCGTCCGCTCATCGAGACGCGCGGTGACCTGCACGCCATTCGAACCCATCACCCACTTGGTCGCAGGAGATGCATCCGTGACATGCACGAACGGCTCGTCCGCATAGGCAGCCTGCAGCGCCTTCAGCGGATCGCCCTTGCCAGTGGCTTCGCCGTAGCAGGTCGCAAGAATACCGCGCGTCATCGGGACGAGATGCGGCGTGAACAACACCGTCGCTTCCAGCGCCATTTCCATTTCGGCCGTATGACGATGATTGAGCAGGCCATAGGCCGCCAAGCTTCCGTCGAGCGTGCTGAAACCCGTCGCCTCCTTCGCCTCACGGCCCGCGCCGCTGACGCCGGACGCGGCATCGACGATCAGGCTCTTCGGATCGACCAACCCGCTGTCCACCAGCGGCTTCAACGCGAGGATCGCGGCCGTGGCGTAGCAGCCGGCGGCGGCCACTGCTTTCGACCCACGGATCATCGCGCGGTTCAGCTCCGGAATGCCGTAGACGAACTCGCCCAGCAGGGCGGGAGCCTCGTGCGCATGTCCGTACCAGCGCTCATAAGTCGCGGCATCGTCCAGCCGGAAGTCCGCGCCCAGGTCCACGAACGGGATACCGACATCGAGCATGGCCGGCGCGATCGCCTGGCTCTGACCGTGGGGAAGGGCAGCGAAGACCAGGTCCACCTCGGCGAGCGCGGCTTTGTCGAACTTCTCGAATGATCCTGTATAAACCGGCGCAAGATGCGGGTGGACTTCCGCTACGCTCCGCCCCGCCTTGCTCTCACCGAACAGCTTCGTAGCCCGCAGCTCAGGGTGCGCAGCGAGAAGGCGCAGCAGCTCGCCGCCTACATAGCCCGAGGCTCCAAGGATGGCCGTTCGAATCATCGGCGGGCTCTATTCACGTGTTTGCATAAACATGCAAGAACGTGCATAATGATGAACATGAGCGAATTGAAGGAACGACGGCAGAAGGCTGTGGCCGAACTGATCCGAGCGCATGCCCTGGGCAGTCAGGAGGAGGTCG
>Ga0307411_10001122_pt1 | contig 10455 bp, 6 predicted proteins | sample DK1Ometagenome_2_FD_203712 | JGI IMG/M metagenome (GOLD analysis project Ga0307411, IMG submission 203712) | Maize rhizosphere microbial communities from greenhouse at UC Davis, California, United States - DK15-O-1 | ecosystem: Host-associated > Plants > Roots > Rhizosphere > Soil | place: USA...
GCGCGTTCAGCGACGCCGACAGCCCCAGCGCCAGCACGCGGCGCGTGTCGGCAGGGTCGATGACGCCGTCGTCCCACAGCCGTGCCGACGCGTAGTACGGATGGCCCTGGTCCTCGTACTGCTGACGCAACGGCGCCTTGAAGGCTTCCTCTTCGTCGGCGCTCCACGTGCCACCCTTCGCCTCGATGGCGTCGCGCTTGATGGTGGACAGCACGCTGGCGGCCTGCTCGCCGCCCATCACCGAGATGCGCGCGTTCGGCCACATCCACAGGAAGCGCGGGCTGTAGGCGCGCCCGCACATGCCGTAGTTCCCGGCGCCGAAGCTGCCGCCGATGATGACGGTGAACTTGGGCACCTGCGCGCAGGCCACCGCCGTCACCATCTTGGCGCCGGCGCGGGCGATGCCGTCGTTCTCGTACTTGCGGCCTACCATGAAGCCGGTGATGTTCTGCAGGAAGACGAGCGGGATCTTGCGCTGGCAGCACAGCTCGATGAAGTGCGCGCCCTTGTTGGCGCTCTCGGCGAACAGGATGCCGTTGTTGGCGACGATGCCCACCGGCATGCCCTCGATGTGCGCGAAGCCGCACACCAGCGTGACGCCGTAGCGGGCCTTGAACTCGTCGAACTCCGAGCCGTCGACGATGCGCGCGATGACCTCGCGGATGTCGAAGGGCTTGCGCGTGTCGGTGGGGATGACGCCATGCAGCTCCGCCGGGTCGAACGCCGGCGCCTTCGGTTCCTGCATGGCGAGCGGATTGACCTTCGTCCAGTTCAGCCGCGCCACCGACTGCCGCGCATTTGCCAGCGCGTGCGTGTCGTTGTTGGCCAGGTGGTCGGCGACGCCGGACAGCCGCGTGTGCACGTCGCCGCCGCCCAGGTCCTCGGCCGTGACGACCTCGCCGGTGGCGGCCTTCACCAGCGGCGGGCCGCCCAGGAAGATGGTGCCCTGGTTCTTGACGATGATGGTCTCGTCGCTCATCGCCGGCACATAGGCGCCGCCGGCCGTGCACGAGCCCATGACGACGGCGATCTGCGGGATGCCTTGCGCCGACAGGTTGGCCTGGTTGAAGAAGATGCGGCCGAAATGGTCGCGGTCGGGGAAGACCTCGTCCTGGTTCGGCAGGTTGGCGCCGCCGCTGTCCACCAGGTAGATGCAGGGCAGGCGGTTCTGCTGCGCGACTTCCTGCGCGCGCAGGTGTTTCTTGACGGTGATCGGGTAGTAGGTGCCGCCCTTGACGGTCGCGTCGTTGCAGACGATGACGCACTCCACGCCCGACACGCGGCCGATGCCGGCCACGACGCCGCCGCCCGGCGCCGCGTTGTCGTACAGGTTCAGGCCGGCCAGAGGCGCCAGTTCCAGGAAGGGCGTGCCCGGGTCCAGCAGCATCTCCACTCGGTCGCGCGGCAGCAGCTTGCCGCGGGCCGTGTGCTTGGCGCGCGCGGCGTCGCCGCCGCCCATCGCGATCTGCGCCAGCTTGGCGTTCAGGTCGTCGATGAGGCCGCGCATCGCGTCCGCGTTGGCCTTGAAGTCGGCCGAGCGGGGGTTGAGCTGCGTGTTCAGGACCGGCATGGAGTCTCCCGCGAGCCTGGCTTAAGCACGGCTCAACTTGATCGTTTGGCGGCTTCGTGGGCCGTGTGAGGGGCGCCAGAATAATCCAGGGCGAACCTGGATGCAATCGCCACTTGAGTGATCCTCAATAAATGCGCAGAATGCGCGCCGATGACGTCCGCAACAACCGCCACGCCCCAGCGCCGCTCGCCCGCCGGCCCCAAGGCCGAGCAGCGCGTGCGCGACATCCTGCGCGTCGGCCGCGAGGTGTTCGCCGAGCGCGGCTACGAGCGCGCCACGACCACCGAGATCGCCCAGCGCCTGGGCGCGTCCGAGGCCACGGTCTTCACCTACTTCCGCGGCAAGCGCGAGCTGTGCATGCGCGTCATCCAGGACTGGTACGACGAGATCATCGCGGCCATCGAGGCCGGCCTGCCGCGGGACAAGCCGGTGCGCGAGCAGCTGGAGTTCGTCGTGCTGACGCACCTGCGGCTGTTCCTCATCCAGGGCACCGGGCTGTGTGCGCTGGTCCTTTCCGAAGGGAGAACCAAGGGCCAGGACCTCGGCGAAGGCTTCGTCGAGCTGCAGCGCCGCTACACCGCGCCGTTGATGGACCTGCTCGCCCGCGGCCAGGCGGCCGGCGAGGTCCGGCAGGACATCCCGCTGCGCCTGCTGCGCTCGCTCGTGTTCGGGCCGATGGAGCACATGCTGTGGGAGGTCGTCATCACCGGCCGGCAGATCGACGTCGAGGCCAGCGCGCGCGATCTCGTCGCGCTGCTGTGGCCGGCCGTGCAGGCGCCTGGCCACGAACTGCAGCGGCTGCGCGAGCTGCGCGGCCAGCTGCAGCAGGCGCTGGCGCAGGCCTAGCGTGTCAGCGCCTGCACCAGCACCGTCTCGCAGACCTTGAACAGCAGCCAGGCCGCCATCGCCCCCACCGCCGCGGCCAGCAGTTCCAGCAGCTGACGCAGGCCGCCGTCCAGCAGGCCCTGCCAGCCGTTGTCGGACAGGAAGGTGGCGTTCGCGCCGACCAGCCGCACCAGGTCCAGCGTCAGCAGCCCGAAGGCGATGAAGCTCAGCACCATGAGGCCGAAGCAGGCGACGCGATGCCGGCGCAGCCTGTCCGTGAAGCCGGTGATCCTGACCATGCTGCGCGCTCCCGGTGTTCGCCGTTGCCTGGCGTGGCTAGTATTCGTCATCCGGCGAGGGAAGGGGAGGCTTCGATGAAAGCAATGAGAGTCTGGTTCGCCATGGGCCTGCTGCTGGCCGGCGGCGGGGTGCGCGCGCAAATCGCGGCGGCCGACGCCGACTGGCGCTACCGCATCGTCCGGGGCGACACGCTCATCACGCTGACCGACGCCTGGCTGGCGCCGGGCAAGACCTGGCGCGATCTGCAGACGCTGAACCGCGTGCCCGACCCGCTGCGGCTGATGCCGGGCTCCACGCTGCGCATGCCGGTGGCCTGGCTGCGCCGCGAGGCCAGCGTGGCCGAAGCGGTGTTCATCAAGGGCGACGTGCAGCGCCAGCGCGGCGCGGCCAGCGAAGCCATCGCCACCGGTGCGCCGCTGCGAAGCGGCGACCGCCTGCGCACCGGCGTCCAGTCCAGCGCCAGCCTGCGCTTTGCCGACGGCTCGCGCCTGCTCGTGCCGCCGGAGAGCGAGGTCGCGCTGCAGCAGCTCCTGGTGCTGGGCCGCGGCGCGTTGCCGGCCGTGCGCCTAGACCTCGCCAAGGGCGGGGTGGACAACCGCGTCGCGCCCAACGCCCAGCGCGTGCCGCTGTACGAGCTGCGCACGCCGCATGTGAACCTGGGCGTGCGCGGCACCGATTTCCGCGTACAGACGGCCGAGGGCGCAACGCGCATGCAGGTCATTTCGGGCGCCGTGCATGCCGACGGCCTGACAGCCGACGTGGCGGCGGGCCACGGCCTGCAGGCCGAGGGCGGCGCGCGCCATGTCGCGCCGCTGCTGCCGGCGCCCGACCTGGCCAGCCTCGCGCGCACCGCCGAGCGCCTGCCGCTGCAGCTGCGCTGGGCTGCGTCGCCGGCCGGTGCCGTGGCCTGGCGCGCGCAGCTCTACGCCAGGGGCGACTTCGACCGCCTGCTGCTGGATGCGCGCGTCAGCGAGCCGCAGGCCGCCTGGGCCGAGGCGCGCGAGCTGGCCGACGGCGACTACACGCTGCGCGTGCGCGGCATCGATGCGCGCGGCCAGGAGGGCGCGGCGGCGGATGCCGACATCCAGCTGCAGGCGCGGCCCGAGCCGCCCTTCATCCGGGCGCCCGCGCCGGCGGCGGTCAGCTACAACGGCACCGTGGCCCTGGCCTGGACGCGCAACACCGCCGCGCCGGACGTGCGCCTGCAGATCGCCCGCGACGCCGCGTTCAACGACCTCGTCCTGCAGCCCCCGCCGCTTGCCGCGGCCGGCTACGAAGCGGCGCTGCCCGACGGCACCTACCACTGGCGCATCGCGTCGGTGGAGGCGGGCGGCCGCGCCGGCCCGTTCGGCCCCGCGCAGACCTTCGGGATCCAGCCGCCGCCGCCCGCCCCGCCGCCGGCCGAGCCCGAGGTGAGCGGCGAGCAGCTCAAGCTGCGCTGGCGCGCCGATGCGGCGGTGGCGCGCTACGAGCTGGAGTGGTCCAAGACCCAGGCCTTCGACGGCGCCGACGTGCAGCGCTTCACCGCCGACAAGGCCGAGCTCGCGCTGCCCAAGCCGTCGCCGGGCACCTACTTCCTGCGCGCCCGCGCCTTCAACGCGGCCGGCGTTGCCGGCCCCTGGGGCCAGACGCAGATGATCGAGCAGCCCTATCCGCGCTGGTTCTGGCTGCTGCCGCTGCTGCTCGTGCCGCTGCTTTGAAGACGCGCTGGCCCTGGCTCGCCCTGCCCGGCGCCCTGGCGCTCTGGGCGCTGCTCACGCTGGCCGGCGCCCAGCCGCGCGTGGACCGGGCGCTGGGCGACGTGCTCGTGCGCGCCACCGCGCCGGCATCGGCCCCGTCGGGCAGCGCCATCGTCGACATCGACGACGTCTCGCTGCGTGCGCTGCGCGAGCCGCTCGGGGAGTGGCCGTACTCGCGCGAGGTCTATGCGCTGATGCTGGACTACCTGCGCCAGGCGGGCGCGCGCCTCGTCGTCATGGACATCGTGTTCGCCGGCCCGCGCGAGGGCGATGCGCGCTTTGCGAAGGCGCTGGCCGGCGAGCCGCCGGTGGTGCTGGCGGCCGCGGGCCTCGCGGCACGCCAGCGCACGGCCGTGGAGCTGGCGCAGGCGACACCGGCCGAGGAGGCGGCGCTGCGGCGCGTCGGTGCTGCGCCGGCCGGCATCCGCTGGGCCGGGCTGACGGCGCCGGCCGACCCGCTGCTGGACGCGCTGCAGCTGCCCGGCAGCCTGGGAGTCATTTCGGTCGCGCTGGACGATGACGGCCTGCTGCGCGAACTGCCGCTGCTGCATCAGGTGCAGGGCCGCGCGCTGCCCAGCCTGGCGCTGGCCGCACGGCTGCGGGCGGACGGCGCGAGCGGCTGGCGCATTGAGGGCGGCCAGCTGATCGCCGGCGCACGCCGCTGGCCGGTGGACGCGGACGCACGGCTGCGGTTGGGCTTGCCGCTGAACGGCGGCGAGCCGGCCCGGGTGTCGTGGCACCGGCTCATGCGCGCGGCGCTCGGCGAGGTCGATGACGCTGAACTGGCCCGTCAGCTCGCCGGCCGCACGGTCTTCGTCGGCAGCAGCGCCTTCTTTGCCGATGAGGTCATGACGCCGCAGGGGCGCCTGAGCGGGCTGGCGCTGAATGCCGCCGTGTTCGACGCGCTGGGCGCCGAGCCGCCGCCGGTGCTGCGCGACCGCGGCATCGCCGTCTGGGCGCTGAGCGCGCTGCTGCTGGCGTTCGGTGCGCTGCCGCTGCTGCTGCGCCCCCAGGCGCTGGCGGCCGGCCTGGGCCTTGTGGCGATCGGCGCCGTGGCGTGGGCCGCCGTGCACGCGGGCCTGCTGCCGACCGCGACGCCCGCGCTGTACCTGCTGGCGCTGGCCGTGCTGCTGACGGCTGTCGAACGGGAACGCGCGGCCCGCGAGCGCGAGCGCCAGCTGACGCGCGAGCGCGAGCTGGCCGAGGCGCGCAGCCGCGCCAAGACCGAGCTGCTCGCGCAGGTCAGCCATGAGATGCGCACGCCGATGAACGCGGTGCTCGGCTTTTCCGACATCCTGGCGCGCTCGCCGCTGCGGCCCGAGCAGGCGCACTACGTCGACGTGCTGGGCCATGCCGGCCGTCAGGTCTTCGCGCTCATCAACGACCTGCTCGACAACGCGCGCATCGAGAGCGGTCGCCTGGAGCTTGTGGCCCATCCCTTCAAGCTCGCCGACTTCATCGAGCTGCAGCTCGAGCTGCTGCGCGAGCGTGCCCAGAGCCATGGTTTGTGGCTGCGCTTCTTCGCGCGCAACGAGGTCACCGGCTGGGTGCTCGGCGACCAGCAGCGCGTCGCGCAGATCATCGCCAACCTGGTCGGCAATGCGATCAAGTTCACCCGTACTGGCGGCGTCACCGTGGAGTTGTCGCGCGGCGCCGACGGCCGCGTGCGGATCAGCGTGCAGGACACCGGCGTCGGCATTGCGGCGGAACGGCTGGAGCGCATCTTCCAGCCCTTCGCGCAGGCGGACGCCAGCATCGCGCGCGAGTTCGGCGGCACGGGCCTGGGCCTGGCCATCACTCGCAGCCTGGCGCGGCTGATGGGCGGCGATGTCAGCGTGCAGAGCCGGCCCGGCGAGGGCAGCCGCTTCGAGGTCAGCCTGGACCTGCCGGCGGCCGCAGCGCCGCATGCCGGGCTGGCCGACACCCGTGTCGAGCGGGTAGCGCCGAGCCGCCCGCTCCAGCTGCTGCTGGCCGAGGACAACGACGTCAACGTGCTGGTCATCGACGGCATGCTGGCGCCGCTGGGCCACCGCATCACGCGCGTGCATGACGGCGCCGAGGCCCTGGCCGCGCTGCGCGGCGGCGCTGCGCAGGGCGGCTTCGATCTCGTGCTGATGGACATGCTGATGCCGGTGGTCGACGGCCTGTCCGCCACGCGCCAGTGGCGGGCCATCGAGACGGCCGAGGGCCGGCCGCGCACGCCCATCGTGGCGCTGACGGCGAACGCCTTCGACACCGATGTGCAGCAGTCACTCGCCGCGGGCTGCGATGCGCACCTGACCAAGCCGATCAGCCTGGCCGCGCTGCTGCAGGCCCTGGCCAAGTACGCGCGAGTCTGAGCGCCCGGGCGCGGCGCTTCGCGTGCGGGAAGTCAGGCCCTAGTTCTTGGTGCTGCGACCGCGCCACAGCCTGACTTTCCGCAGGGGAGGGCGCGCGAAATGACGCTCAACACTTCTTTGCACGTGGGCAACACGCCGCGCCGCGGCGAGGGGTCGGGATGACTCTGAACAACAGCCCGCTGACCAGAGGAGTGAGCTTCATGCAACACCGACACACCCGATTGGCGCTGGCCCTGCTGGCCGCCGGCATCGCCGGCCCGGCCGTGGCGCAGGACACGCCGGCCCAGCAGCAGCAGCTCGAGCGCATCACCATCACCGGCTCGTCGATCAAGCGCGTGGAGTCCGAGACGGCGCTGCCCGTCAGCGTCATCACGCGCGACCAGATCCTCAAGTCCGGCGCCACCAACATCGAGGACATCCTGCGCCGCGTCGGCGCCAACACGGCGCTGCAGTCGGACTCGACGCAGGGCGCCGGCTACGCCCAGAGCTTCGCCAACCTGCGCGGCCTGGGCCCCAACTCGACGCTGGTGCTGCTCAACGGCCGGCGGCTGGCGAACTTCGCCTTCGGCTCCATCGGCGGCAACTCGTCGGTGGACCTCAACAGCATCCCGTTCGCGGCCATCGACCGCATCGAGGTGCTGCGCGACGGCGCCTCGGCCGTGTACGGCACCGACGCCGTCGGCGGCGTCATCAACTTCATCACGCGCAAGGACTACGACAAGGGCGAGCTGACGCTGAAGTACGGCGACACCGAGAAGAACATCGGCGGCAAGGAGACCGGCGCGTCCATCGCCTTCGGCATGGGCGGCCTGAAGACCGACGGCTACAACCTGCTGCTGACGGCCAACGTCAAGAAGCAGACCAAGATCAGTGCGCTGGACCAGAAGTGGTACCTGCGCGGCCTGGAGGCCATCCCCGGATCCGACCCGCCGACGTCCGGCCGCTCCTTCCCCGGCCGGCTGGTGGACTTCGGCATCACGCCGGGGGCCTACGCCAATGCGGGCACGGTCTTCAGCGCCTGCGACCCCAACTTCAACACCATCCAGACGTTGGAGGACACGACGCCCAACGGCACGCCGATCAAGCGCTGCCGCTTCATCTATCCGGCTGTGCAGGAGAACCTGCCGGACTCGACCAAGGCCGACGCCTTCGGCCGCCTGTCGCTGGACATGGGCGGCGACTCGACGCTGTTCTTCGAGGCCAGCTATGCGCGCAGCAAGTCCATCGGCCGCACGGCCGCCGTGCCCATCGACTCGACGGCCGGCCACGTGAAGGCCGATGGCACCTACCCGTCGTTCGCGCTGCCAATCTCCAGCCCCTTCTTCCCGCGCGCGCTGCTGCTGAGCCTGGGCTATGCGGAGGAAGACTTCGACACGCTGGGCGGCGGTTTCACCGAGATCGCGATGCGCTCGGTGCCCGTGGGCCTGCGCACCAACAACACGCTCAACGAGCAGACCCGCCTCGTCGCCGGCATGACCGGCATCTTCCGCGGCTGGGACTACGACGCCGGCCTGACGATCTCGCAGGCCAAGGGCTCACTGGACTACTTCAACTACCTGCACGAGGGCCGCTTCATCACCGAGCTGGGCACCGGCGTCATCAACCCCTTCGGCCCGCAGGACGAAGCGGGCCTGGCCGCGCTGAACCGCGCGCGCATGGAAGGGCCGATGCGCCGCTCCAAGAGCACGACCTATGCGTTCGATGCCAAGGCCAGCCGTGAGCTGATGGCCATGGCCGGCGGGCCGATGATGCTGGCGCTGGGCACGGACCTGCGCAAGGAGAAGGCCGACGACCGCGCGGTCAACCCGGACTACGAGGCGGGCCTGCACATCGGCGGCGAGGGCAGCGTGCCCAACACCATGGCGTCGCGCAGCATCTATGCCGTCTTCAGCGAGCTGTCCATGCCCTTCGCCAAGGGCTGGGAGGCCACCGTCAAGGCGCGCTACGACCACTACAGCGATTTCGGCAACACCTTCAACCCGGGCGTGACGCTGCGCTTCCAGCCGACCAAGGCCGTGCTGCTGCGTGCCAGCGCCGGCACGGGCTTCCGCGCGCCGACGCTGTGGGACGTCAACAGCCCGACCGCCTTCACCAACACGGCCAACTCGCTGGTGGACCCGGACTGCCCGCCCGGCCAGGCCAACGACCCGCGCTGCGAGACGCAGTTCAACGTGCGCCTGTCCAGCGACCCGGGCCTGAAGCCCGAGAAGTCGCGCCAGTACTCGTTCGGTGCCGTCTTCGAGCCGGTGCGCGACCTGTCCATCGCGCTGGACTACTGGCACATCCAGAAGAAGGACCAGATCGGCGTCATCGGCGGCGATGCCATCATGGCTGACGAGACCCTGTACGAGCGCTACAACGCCCGCATCCACCGCCTGGCCAGCGGCTTCATCAGCTTCATCGAGACGCCGGTGGAAAACCTCGGCGAGCTCGAGACCAGCGGCATCGACGTCGATGTGAAGGCCAGCTGGAGCCTGGGCTCGATGGGCCGCCTGGGCGCCAGCTTCGCCGGCAGCTATATCAACACTTGGAAGCAGCAGAACGGCAAGGGCACGCCGTTCGTCTCGTACGAGGGCACGGCCGGCGACGGCGCGGGCGTGCAGCCGGTGCCGCAATGGCAGCACACGCTGGGCTTCGACTGGAACCTGGGCAACTGGAACTTCACGCTGGAGAACGTCTTCGTGAAGGGCTGGACGGAGTCGGCCGGCCTCGTCGAGGCCAACGTCGGGCCCGCGGTCGAGCACAAGGTCAAGGACAGCAGCCGCTGGAACATGGCGGTCGGCTGGAAGCCCATGCCGGCGCTGGCGTTGCGCGTCGGCGCCCGCAACGTTTTCAACCAGGACCCGCCGTTCACCGCGGTGTCCAGCTATGGCTCGCACGTGACGGGCTATGCCGGCTCCTTCGTCGACCCGCGCGGGCGCTTCTGGTACCTCAGCGCGAGCTACCAGTTCAAGTGACCGGGCGCGGCGGCACGCCGAGCCGAGGGGGCTTTCGGAAGGGGTAATGCCTGACTGATGTACTGGGAGGCTGCTTCTGGCTAGAGTCGCCGCCGTCCCACACCCGAAAGCCCCCCATGATCAACATGACCGTCAACGGTCGCGCCGTCTCGCTGGACGCCGACCCCGATATGCCCCTGCTTTGGGCGGTCCGCGAGGAACTGCAGCTCACCGGATCCAAGTTCGGCTGCGGCGCCGCCCAGTGCGGCGCCTGCACGATGCACGTGGCCGGCGCGCCGGTGCGGGCCTGCATGACGCCGATTTCGTCGGTGCAGGGCCCCGTGACCACCATCGAAGGCGTCGCCACCGACAAGGTCGGTCAGGCCGTGCAGGCCGCCTGGGTCGCGCATGACGTGGCCCAGTGCGGCTACTGTCAGAGCGGCCAGGTGATGAGCGCCGTGGCCCTGCTCAAGGGCAACAAGAAGCCGACCGACGCGCAGATCGACGAGGCCATGGCCGGCAACATCTGCCGCTGCGGCACCTACACCCGCATCCGCGCCGCCATCCATGCGGCCGCGGCCCAACTCGCCTGAGGAGACGGACATGCTCAATCCCCAACGGCTGGACCGCCTCCTCACCGGCGCCGGCGTCTCGCGCCGCGCCTTCGTCACCACCACCGTCGGCGGCGCCGTCGGCCTGGCCCTGCTGCCGGGGCTGGCCATGGCGCAGCAACCTCCCGCAGCCAA